>Ga0163217_1014696_pt1 | contig 10943 bp, 10 predicted proteins | sample SynspAceP_FD_185933 | JGI IMG/M metagenome (GOLD analysis project Ga0163217, IMG submission 185933) | Saline lake microbial communities from Ace Lake in Antarctica - Synechococcus sp. Ace-P (PacBio error correction) | ecosystem: Environmental > Aquatic > Non-marine Saline and Alkaline > Saline ...
TCATACGCTAATGCGGCTCTTCACCAAAAAACGGTGATCTGAAAGTTTTTCACATGACCACCCTGAGCGATGACCTGCTCGACAAAATGATGCCAACCATGCCATTACCCACCACAGGCACAAGATGTGTTTTGAATCGTTGATAAAGGTTTATTAGAAGCATCGTGTTTCCCTACTTGTTTAACTAGCAACGCTAAATCTGCTATCAGGCTACTTTTGCGACGACATACGCCCTCACCAAAAACCCAAGTAATTCAACATGTCAGAGACATTGGTCTTATTTTGAATAAAGCTGAAATACCCATCTTGCCTCCCATCGCGACGTTGCCATAAAGATAACCCGCAACCAGTAAGCCGTCGTTGACCACCAGTTTGCGGTAATGGTTGCTGCACAATCTTGAAAAAATGCAAAGCAATCATCTTGAGAAGGTGAATTTTTCCGACTGAAAAAAGATCACTCCAGACATCTTTTAACTTGGTGGGTGTTGGCTCAAATAACAAACAACATTCTTCAACCACTTAATACCGTTATTAGCACTTGATCTGTGTCCAAATTGGCGCAACCAAACCAACGTTTGCTGTTCAAACTCACAACATTCCCCCCAACAAAAATATCAGGATGAAGACTCTTCATTTTTTCGTCGACAACAATGGCTTGATTACGTCTATCCGGCCTCTTTGCCAAACGAACTTCAGGTGAAAATCCCTGCGGCCATCACCACCAATCCACTGGCAATGTTGCTCACCGCTTGGCAAACCACATGCGTAACCAATCCAGTTTTTGACTGTAAAAATGCGACGGTGAATTCACGCTAATGAAAATTGGGACCACCCATTCTCGAGCCGGTTTTGTAAGAGTTGGCAGATTCAGGTCCAGTTGACGATTCAGCAAACCAATTTGATCGATGAAATTACAGTGACTTTACCATGGCCGCGCTTAACCAAAACCAAACCGCGCTTCTAAGCCTAAAAGCCCCCCGCCAATCACGCACACTGACTGACAACCTTAAGCGCCGTCATCACATCAAAATCTTGCAAGTACGAAACCCATAACATTCCCGCGCAGACGCAACCTTCTATCGGTACATCTTGGCCGCGAAACCGGTGCGAAAAAATTAACTGGTCATAAGTCACACTTTGCCGCTGCCAAACGAGTTCTTTGTTTCAAGGTCCATACCAATAAACGGATCACCAGAAATAATATGCACACCAACCAACACGCATTATCGGTGCTGACCAACGGCATTTCTGCCATCAGAAAATATCGTTCGCCCAAACAGAAGACAACATAATGCGTTTATAGCCACTTGGAGACTCTTCACCTAATCAAGGTGATTGAATAATGGTATTGGGCGTTGCAGCAAATCATTCGCCAGTTACTGCCGCGCCATTCCGGCGCCAACAATAACGATGCAACGCGACTTTGATGGCTTCATTTGCTTAAGCATTCGCGCATGAGCATTGGTGGCTGGTTTTTTATCTTACCGCGAGAATAAGCTCTACTTTGCTGTTTTTTCGTACAAAAAGGTCAACATCTGCGCTCGGTAAATTCACGTATTTAGGATCGTTTCGCAAGCGCTAAACCGATCACGAGACGGCTCTAAGTCCACTTAAGACTCGCCTATGGTGCCTCTGGGCCGTTTGTCATCATCACAATACGAATCCGACAGTAATACCGTCTTCATCTACGTCGTGCGTAATCATAATAGACGGTGTTATTGAAGGGGGTCTTTTTTGAAAATTCCATCAAGGAGTCTTTGAAAGAATGAGCTCGAGTCAGTGGCATCCAGTTGCACCAAAAGGCTCATCCATCAAAAGTAACACTAGAGGCTCCATCGCCAAAGCGCGAGCAATACCGACACGTTGCTTCATTCCGCCTGATATTCATCAGGACGCTTACCGCCGCATGAGTCATTATGTACAAGCTCTAGGTGTGCATGATCCAGTCGTGGCATTTCTTTTTTAGACCTGTTTTTTAAAAACCTGCTTTACCGCAGTTCAACATTTTGGTAAGACGATTAACCAAAGGCAGCAATGAATGAATTCTGAAAAACAACCGCCCTCTCAGGCCCGGTCCCTTTCACCTTTTCCCATCCAACAACACGCGCCTTCCGTCGCGTCGTAAAGGCCGGCGACATATTAGCACCGTCGGATTACCACACCGAGTGGCCGATAAAGAGAAAACAATTTCACCTTTCGCAAATTTCAGACTGACGCTATCCAACCTTTAACGAGCCTTTCGCGTTGACAAAATTCGATAGAAACTTTACTAATGTCCTGATGTGTTCATGCTATTTCCAATGTCTCTATTTCTATTTGATCTGTTTCTAATTAACGTATCTTTCAATTTAAGAAAGCACTGTGTTTTATCCAAGAGACAAAGCGCTGAACCATCACATCGCTCTAATCCAATAAAAAAACCGATGAAAACAATCTCAACACCGCCACCCATGATTCGTCCTAAAGAGTCAAACTTACCAATTTTGAAACTCATTCCCAAACAAACTTCCCAGCCCCGGGTTTTCGCCAGCACTTTCGGCCGAGCAATAAACTACCATCCAAGCAATACCCGTGACAACGTAGACCGGTGAACATAAAGAGGGATAAGCAGATGGAATGACGATCTAATAACATGAGTTGACCCAACCAAGCCGCAAAACTTTTTGATACATTCAGTAACAATCTTTTCAACCGCAGCCACACCACGGCCTGTTAATCAGCGTTGGCCACTATACAACACAAGGTACGGTAAACATCGAAGTCCAAAAAGGATTTGGAGAAATCGGGTCATCTGAGACATAACTAGCGCTCACCACCATAGTGACCAAAGGCACCAGCGACGGAGAAAACCGGTTTGAAACTTGAATTACTGGATTAAGCGCACTGTAATACCGAGCTATAAACCGATCAAAAATGCCCATTGGAAATAGCAATGAACTGGCTAAACCAAACCAGCTAGTACGGTATTAAGCTGGTGAATATTTGGTCAAAAACGTCGGTTTACCCGTGTAATCTATTAATCTACTTCGTACTAGGATCTTTTACTTGTCGAACTTCAATACGCTTTTTACTTGACGTTTCGTAAAACTTATCTTCTTTTATCCGCCATTTTGATGTTCAGCGATCCAGACTGTTCCATTGCCTCGTATACAACAAGTTGGCCAGGAAACTCACCTAAAAGAAGTGGTGAACTCGCTCGCTCCGGCTTGCCACAAAGCAAAACAAACACTAAAATTCCAAAAGAAAGGAAGTAATACACTTTTTAGCGAAAAGTGGCGATTCTTTCTTTTTTTTTAAAAATGACGCCATGGATAAGTCTGGGTATATTCCAATAAACTTTTCTCACCTCACTTTTGACGAATAAGGCGACCTATTAGCCGCCTTGGTATTCACTTGACTTATATTTGATCGTCGCTTTTCAAAGCCAATTTAAAGCTTTTCAGGTAATCATTAGGATGCTTGCCGTCATAGGTAAACACCATCTATAAACTCGCTTTTCGTGGTGCTTTAAATCCATCTTCTTTATCACGTCAGGAAACATCCCAAAGTAACCGGCTTTGGGTTTTTCCCCCCCCCCCAAATTCCCCCCCCCAAAAAAGAAAAAAAACCATCTTCAATTAACGTTTAGCCGCTGAGCATAAATATCTGGACGATAACCTCTTTCGCCACGTCTTCATAACCACTCGTCCTGATTTCGGCCTCGGCAATTTGCCCCCAACGACGCATTTGCGTTAGGTACCCCAGATGCATCACTGTAGTAAAGGGTAAGTCGCGTGATGGCGGAAGAAGACGTTGAATCAGCACATCGCCTTATCGCCTTTTTCGTATCAAAAGTCCCTGTCATAACTGTTTGCGATACATCGTAATCCGCACACCGACATAATACTACGAATAAGATTTCGAACCGCTTCTGGCGGTTTGCTGTTATTTTTTCGTCCCCTTTAAGCCCCCCCAAATTTTTAAGGCCCCCCCCGGCCTTTCCCGAAAAAAAATCCCAAATCCCCCCCGCCCCCCCCCCCCTTTAAACGAACCCCCCCCCACCGAAACATTTTGGGTTTTTTTTTTTTTGGTGGGGGGTGTTGGATTTTCTTCAGCCCAATTCATGCTCACAAACCGAATACTTTTTCTGGTTATTTTTCCAAATCTCGTAAATCGGTTAATCACTGGAACAGCCAAAGCCTTTAAAAGACGGCTTGCTGGTTCCAAGGTTCACCTACGCAGTAGCATGGATCGTTCGCGGCTTCCATCGTGCTGCAATTTGTGGTGCGGCGTTACAGAAAGCAAAGCATCAGCATATCTGACCACTCCCGTTGTCGCTTCGGCTGGCATAGTAACCAGGGTGATACCACCACGGCTAACCAATAACGCACTCATAAGTTATGGGTAGAGACGGGAAAAACCATCCCCATTTTGAAAGGTTTACCTTCTGCTTAATAACCATCAACAACAGGTTTTAAAGCACTCGCACTGATTGGATGAACGGTTTTCCATCGCATCATGTGGAAATGTTTTCTCTTTTCAATTTCAGCCCAACATCATTGGAAACAGTAATCGCCGTTACCGTTTAAGTCCATGCGGGAAAAGGCGGTAACTATGTGTGCTTTAGTGAACCGTAGCCAAGTCCGTCGCGCCCAGAGGCTTGCGCCGGCCAAATATGTGCTCCATCAAGCTGCCCGTCAATAACTCTATGCTAAGGCAAATACTTGCCAGTTAGCCTGAGCTCTAGCGTGACGTACAAACCGTTCATCGTTCGAAGTAACCCTTTCGTAGGCAATCGCCAGACGGCGCCATAGTCCGTCAATTTGATAAAGCCAAATTTTCAGCTCTCTTTCTGGATAACCAAGCCAGGCCTGAGCTATCGCCGGAAAAAAAGTACAGAGCCAACCAAATAGAGACAGGTCCTTGCTTTTAGGTGTAGGATCTTGCTGTCGACAAAGATAAAGGCCGCTTTAAAAGATCTCATAGTCGTAGCCATGCTCCGCGTTAGAAGAAAGTGATAGAAAACATAAAAAAGGCGCATGTGAATCACAAAAATGTGTTCACGAGCGGCCTTTGCCATTCTCATTGAAATTATGTTCTACATTGAACTTCTGTAATGTGGTAAAAAGTTAAGCATTCGGGTTGCTCATTTCACGCAGATGTAATATTCGAAAAACATTGACAGTATAGGTTCCTATATAGTGTTAACCTTATTTCTAGAAATAAAGCCCTACGGCGTTGCCAATATAGTAAATAAGACACTGAATTTGTATTGGTTTTTATTCAATTTTTTACTTTATAAGCAACGTAAAAGTGAAATGCCAGCGTCGCTTAACGCCTAAATTTCTAGTGCGCGCGGCACTATAGAAAAGACTAGCGTTAGGTTTAAACAACCCTTTCAATATGCCATCGTGGGTGTAAACTGAAATTTTCCGCGCACCCATCCGAACCAAACCCATTCTGACTCTTCTTGAGTAGATAAACGCCCACGTAATTCCATCTTCCGTCAAGCCTCAAGTCCTACGCTTGGTAATAAAGTCTGCTCGAGTGAGACACTTGAAAATCTGTCACATGAAGTTAATTGAAGTTAACTTGAGTTAAGTTGCGCAAACGATACAGATCTGCGCCATAATCCACAAAGCATAAGCTGGGTAATAGGCTTATTGGTTTCTGTGACCGCGAAAAGCGCGATACGCTTCCATCGGCAATCAAACGCCTTTCGGCTTAGATTGAACGCAATACCCAAAACAATCTGCTCCATGGGTGCGAATTCGATAATCTGATGGCTTAATATAGTTCAAACGCTCGGTCGATTGTGTTCGGGCCATCCACATGCCAAGTTACAGGCTTTCTCTAACGGCTCGAATCATTGGCGAAGATGAATTCTGTGATTTGTCTCGTGCCCAGATAGAATTCACACCAAAATAGCTTTTTCCGGCGTGCTCCCCAAATTTCATAGCCAGTAACTCAGGCATATGACCGGCGCCTTGCTCTAAGCCGCAAGGACTGTTCCAAGGCTCGCCAACACAGATAGCCAGTGCTATGCACGCCTTTTTTAGGCTGATCCACGCGATTTTTTTAACCGGTGGGACAGGACAATAATCTGCACAATCTTTTGTCTGAATCAATTCCCGGCACAACCAAGGCCAATCTCTCAATTGATAATTATGAGTTTGAGTAAGGGTTAAAACCATCGGCAAAACGCAGTGGCTCAGATTGGCGGCTCAAACGACTGTTTAGTGATCGTTTTAATGCAGGACACCGGAACGAATCTCAGTAAGATTGAATTAGCGGTAATTGTTCTTGTAAGCTGTTTAGTACAAAATGCATTGCCGAATGCGTAATGCCATTGCCATTGATGACCTAACGGTAAAGACTGTGTTTGCATGGCGGTTTTTAATCGTACCAATACCTAAACTGGCCGCAATGGCATAGACGCGCAACATGTGTGCACCGTGCCAGTAAATTTGAACGCAACTTTATCCCGGATACTGAGCTGCCAAGAGCTTCGTTTAGAAAGAAAACCTGAAGCCGCTTCCTGAGTTGAAGAAGCCTTTTTCGTGAGCAATAGACATAAAGGGCGCAATCAATTAATGTGGTATAAAACCCAGCCCGGACAAGGCTCGCTATTAAAGAATATATGTTCATTTGGTTTTATTGTAGTTCACTCTTTGGAACCGTCCCATTAATTCCATCAACCGATAATGATATTTCGAGCAGCAGCGTCGTCGATACGCTGACTGCGATCTCATGCGCCAGCTTGTCTAAGGGCTTGATAAGGCCGCAGGCTCATCACATTTTGTTGAATTGCTTCATAAGATCCAAGCCTTGTCGCTTTTGTCTATGCAATTTTCTATCTTGCAAAGCTGACTTTTGCACCGTCTCTAATTCAAGACGGAGCGGCATGAAATTCACGGAATCCTGGCAATCGCAGACTTGCAGTATGGCTGTTGACACTGCCTTCTTTTTGTACAAACGCGTCTCAACATTATAAGCACTAGACACCTGCCCTTATAGCCGTTCAACGAATGATGTAGAGTCATCTTCTTCAGCAAACATCACGATGGGACAGGAATTAAATTTTGAGGTGAGTCGAGACATGATGTTTCCACGCATGCTCGATCAGGGATTGCGATATCAGATAATGCCACTATCAAGGTTTGAAATTTTGGTTAGCTGCTTGGTCGGTCAGATTTTTGGGCATGTATCAAGGCTTGTCTAATAAACGGCGATATACCGCTATCCATCATTGCTTGCTTCAACATAGGCAGCTTGCTTGGCTCATATATCAAACAAAAGTCATCACTGGTTAACTGTCTTTTACTGGGGGCGCAAGACATGTGGCACTCTGCTTAAAAACGTAAAAGAGAAATTACATTTAAGAGGGCTGGCAAAATATGCGCAGTTTTCGATACAGCGAGAATTAAAGATAAATAGAGAGTAAAAAGCCCCTGTTAGAGGAGCTCTAATAGTGAATACAGCGGTAAAGGAAAAAAAAATAAGAAGTAATGAAAACGAACGAAAGCAGTGCGGAGCACAACTCAGTAAGAATGCTAAATTAAAGACAGAGTAATAGCTTCTGCGCCTAACAATGCTAAAGCTAGTCGGTCCTTTTTGATTTGTGTTTTTTGAAAATTTGACTTAAAATTGTGCTGTTTACTCGGACGTTCTCGGTAATGGTCCTATTTCAAGAGGCAATTTTTTCTTTATTCGAGCCGCATCCTTTTCGTATATTATTTGACACGCTCAAGCTCAACGTCTCAGATAGAGTCTTCGCAACTCACTTTCATTAACCCCCTGTGCCGTGTTCAGACTGCTGAATAATGCTGGGCTGAATTGAATTTTGTTCGCATCCGCCAAATTTCGACTCCAGAGTCAACAACAGACAACCACAAGATTCCAACTGATCTTGTACGCAATATGAGGCGCACATTGCCCACTCACACCAACAGAGAAGAGCCTTAACGCGGCGGCTTGGCTCGTTTTGAGTTCGGAAACGACAAATGATTTTTTGATGTGGAGAAAACGTAGACGTAAATGCAACGCACATCCTTCAACCTTTGTTCGAAAATCGACTTATCTTCTTAGAAAAAATAAAACAAGATATTTGATTCTGACGACGTCGTTTGAAGCGTTTCCGTATACATCTAACTCTAACGCCTCGACACGAACCAAATGATTAATATCAGCACTGATCCTTGACTCCAGTGCTTCCATTAGCGGCTTGTCGGTACTCCAAAACACGAAAATTTTCAAATGGAAGGTCTCGCTTATCAAGTGCAATTTGGATATTTTAACCAGTAAAAAAAACTAGAGTGTAATCATTTTTACTTCGTTAGCCATTTCCTAAAGTTATTTTTTGTAATTACCCGCTCACGAAAGCGCATTTTGCTGGGATTATTTAAGATAGTGTTTAGGCAAGTAATTCAATAACGGTCTTGTATCCTGTAGATAATATTCTAACCGTGCTGTGCATACCTGGGGTATGACCGGAACGGGGCCTGCTTGCCCTAATAGTTTTTATCGTCTAACTCTGACTAAGAAAGAAGCTATTTCCTTCTTCATTCAGGAATATGGTGTCGCGTCTGATATTTTCCAGCCGTGCTAATGCAAGACCGCAGCAAAATAGCAAAATCGTAAGCGAAAGTTCACCACAGGCAAACTAGGCCCGGCTAAGTAAAGCCAATATTTTTCAATGGGGAACTTATCGCTCAAATCAACAAAGAGTCTTCAAAGTGGGTACAATGTTCCATCAATTCCATACCAGGCTTGAATAACTCCCACCGACCGGTATTTAACTGAATTTTTTAACTAATCCACCTTTCAGCATTGGATCGAACTTGCGTTCCTGGAAACTTGTCCTTCAATGAGACACTGACTTCTTTAGCGTGATGGCTACTTACTTTTTTGACGCTCCGTTAAATCCTGCCGAGCCTGCCGCGCGAAAACTGTGGCTCGCTCTTCTGCTAAATTACTTGTGCTGCTTCAGTGCGGAAGCGAGCGCGGAGAATCGCTAATTGAGGTCGCCTGCAAATCCCCGTTGCAACTGATTCACTTGACGCTTCGATAGTTGCAATAGCTAACTCTAGAAACAGCACCCTGCTCAAAGGCTGGACGCGTTTAAAATCTAGTTCTCTTCGAAAATTACATAGCTTGTTGTTAAGTTTGTCTAACTTTGTTGTTGCTGCACAATCTCTTGTTTTTCTTTGCTCAATTGCTGCTGAAAACTCGCTTGGTTAAGTACGCAGAGATTCTATATCGACTATTGTAATAAACTAATTCTCGATTGACGACTAGAGGGTAATTTTTCTTAGCGTCCGCATCAAAATTCGGCTTTAGGTTATAGATTCACGCTTGCAGGCGAGTAGCTCGTACTTGCAAATTGATAAAACTCTGCATTGCTGCTCTCTGTAAAAGACGACAACGCTTTCCGTGTTTTCATAATAGTCATTAAAAACCCGTCCACTGTCAACAACTTGCCAACTTGACATTGATTTTCTTTTAGAATGCCGCCTCAAGATTTTGTATTTGCTGCACTTGACTGGTGGGATAACTTTACCTTCGCCAACCGTAACCGTCATCCAATGCGCGTGTAATTTGCCACACAACCAAATTCGCTTGCGGACCGAAAATAGAAAATAAACCCACAAAATAAATTTTCCTGGCCGCCCCGAGGGGTTTTTAAGCATTAAGCCGCATTACGGTCCGTCAAATATTCTAAAGTCACTGTGTTGAATTGGGATTTTTTTACTCATAATTAGCTTGACCTCAACTTGCCTGAACGAAGTGCTTCCATGTACTTGCCGCTTTTGGACCATCAGCAATCAAATGCGACCGTTATCCATTACGAAATAATCCGGTCACAATGTCCAAGCATAGAAGCCTTGTGTGTAATAAGGTATAAGAGTCTTTCCTTCACCCTTCGATTAAGCGACCGCTTCCATTCTCTGATTCGGTTATTGTCCATTGAGGCTGTCGGCTTCGTCCAAAAATTAGAAATAGGTGGTTAAATAATAACGCCCTGCAAATGAGCAATGGCTTTGACGCGTGACCACCAGAAAGTCGCGCCCACGTTCACACAACAAGGCTATCCCAGTCCATTATGGTTTTCGATTAGCAACTCAAGACCGCGCTGACAGATCTGTCCGCTCGAATAATGGCCTCGTCTTCCATTGAAGGAACGCCCATTACTATGTTGTCTTTGATGGGCCATAAAATAAACTAACTCCTGTGAAACAGAACCAATGTTTTCGACGTAGATCTTCGGATTTAACTGTCGCAAGTCCACAACAGCATCATTCTATCGCACACTGTCCGGCGTATAAAGCCCCTGTCATCAATTACAAGTGTCGATTTACCTGAACCGATACGCCCGATAATGGCTACTTTTTCGCCTGCTTAATATTAATGTTAATGCACTGCACAGCGCCTTTGTTCTTGGGTCAGGATAAGAAAAGTAACCGCTCAAACTGAAATTCGCCTTTAACAATAGGCCGAGAACAATTTAACGTTATCTGGTTTCTACCGGCGAGGCCCATGATCTCATTAGCGAAGTAAAAGCTGATTTTGCCTTGGTTAATTAGCGCGTCCGCTAAACTGGCGACCTGTGCCATTGGACCGAGCGCTCGACCAGTTAAACATGACAGCAATCAACCAAGCACCCATACTCATTGTTACCTTCAGATACTGATAAGACACCAACAATTACAATGACACAGTCGTTAGCTGCTAGCCACCATCGCAAAAGAAGAAGGGACTGAGATAATTGACGAGTTTTCACCCCAATCTGCAATATTTCCAACAGCATTTTTCCCCAATTGTTTTGAAAACACACCTTCCGCGTTATTAAGCTTAACGCTTCTCGTTATAAAGGCTTTTCAACAAGACGGCATTTTTCTGCTGCGACGGCTGTTTTTGACCTTCTTCTATCTGACGACGTAACGGTATTTGAATAATAACGTCTG
>Ga0163217_1084729_pt1 | contig 10943 bp, 8 predicted proteins | sample SynspAceP_FD_185933 | JGI IMG/M metagenome (GOLD analysis project Ga0163217, IMG submission 185933) | Saline lake microbial communities from Ace Lake in Antarctica - Synechococcus sp. Ace-P (PacBio error correction) | ecosystem: Environmental > Aquatic > Non-marine Saline and Alkaline > Saline ...
GTGTAAATTCGTTTAGTCGATGGTACAATCTTCCTCCTAAATTGTCCCATTTCCTGACTTGTTAGATTAGATTTTCATTGGTTGCAGCGGATGATTCTCACATCAATATCCTGCTCCCTTGTTTCCCTCCTAATCTTCCGAATCGTTCCGCTCGGCGGTCGATCATCCTTCCACCACTACTTGGAATGGGCTGCGGAGTAGCTGGATCTGCGTACTATTCATAGTTCTGACGCAATTACCCAATACACTCGTCCAAGAAAGATCGTCCCTCCATTTGCTCGTTCGAAACTGTCTGTTTTAATCTATATCCAAGAAACCGCTCCTCGCGGTAAATGCAAGCCTCTTGACTTGCCCTGAAAAGCTCAGTCCTCACAAGCAGCATGTTCTTTTAGGAAGCGCAACCGGTCGAGCAGATCACAATTGCAATGAAGGCCTGAATTCTGGACGAAATTCCGTGAATCCTTTTGCGGCAATAAATTCTTCCTTCCTGTACCCCGTTCTCACCCAATAACTAAAATACTGAACGTGCGCACCTGGGCCGCGACGAGTTATTGATATGGTTTTTCTAGTTTTTTTCCTGTCAATTGCGAGCTGTGGAATCTCCAAGGACCAACAATAGGACAAAAGGACGGTGGTTTTGGAATGGGAGGCTAGACTTTAATTTCCCTTGTAATTGGAAGGCAGAATCATCCAGCGTAGAATTTAGACATGTTGCGCTCATGTGGATTCGTCCGAACGTCGCGAGCTAAGAAAGTTCATCCAGGATTGATGCGTTTAGTTGCACTATATCTTGTTTGCCAGTACCGACAAAGCCCCCAGTCTAAGCTGGACGCGTTGATATGGCAGCGGATCCAGCTAGTAACTCGGAAATACATGGGAGTTCAAGACTTAATGCAGTGCATCCGGTCCGATCACACCGAACAGGGCAACGCTGTTGCCGGACAAACATGGAGTCATCTCGTGGTGACATCGGCAATTCCAGACAAGAAGATCGACGCCTGCCGGTGGCACGGATACACAGCCCCAAAAGGCACGACCGCGCGGGGCGCACGAGGATTTAACCGATTTGACCGCGGAATGTGCTCATGGCAAAAAGCTTTTGATCCATGATTTCCAGTTCCATCCAACGGGGCCAACCTACAAAAATCTCCCGCAAACTCGAATCAGAACTTTCACAACGAGAGTGGGTATATTTGTATTTTGTCACTAAAGGTTGCGTGGAGCGTCCTCTTTACGCCTTAAGACGCGAGCAGGTCCTTTACACCCAAAAAAATCATTTTTGTTTGGCTAAACAAAAGTGTTTAACAATCATCCATGATAAGTAAGATCACGTCGCTTTTACTAAAAAATATTTGTTATTCATGAAGATCACCACAAGAGGTTTGCCTGGTCAATTCTGGTTAACACGCATAGAGAAACGCCGACCCAGAAAAGAATTCGTTGACGGGGTGCTTTCAAGAGAGGATTTATAATCAACATCTTATCATGGATACGTACGGGTTCCATGCGTCGGTCGAGATTTTGTAAGGCGGTAGCTTTTCTTCAGTATCATTATCGCAAGAGCGATAACTTTGGGAAAGTGAGAGAACTTGCCTTCCTAGACAACTGGCAATTTAATCCATTGGCCAAGCTTCAGCACGAATGAGACGCCCGTTTGCAATTTAATTATCTGAAGAAATTGTACAGTTTTCTATACTGCTTCAGTAGTTTTTCTCAGCATCGAATCTTTACATTTCTGTTTGCTCTGCTCCAGTGGTGTAGGAAAGCGTAGTGGCGGAAATCTTTGGACTTGCAGCTGCCAATCCTCCTATTAGTTAAATTGCGGAGCATTAAAATTGACCTTTCTCAATGATTTTAAAATTTGTTTACGTTTTTAGTTTTTAATAGTAGTTAGTCCGGACTCGAATTCTAAGGGTTTGTCACCGTCGACATTTCCTAGTTGCGACAATTGTATGCACTTTCGATTTGGGTGAGACATAGGCCTCTTTTTTATATTTCAGTGTGGAACTGATGGGGAAAGTTTAGACATTTCGACCTTAAATTTCTCTTAAAATCTGCCAAATTTTCAGGTATTGATACAATCAAGACTTTAGCCGCCATCAGAAAAACTTAGCGATGGATAAGAACTTTTTTACGACCAAGATTTTCTTTATAAAATCAATTAACTTTGGATTACATAATCTAACTTTCTCTTGACTCCATGAGTGACGCGATCAACACAGTGTGGGCATAAGCAATGATAAGGCTGCCGAAAACCCGTTCCAATACTACATTGACAAGTACGGGGACAGCGGCTTTTGCCTCATCGAGGCTTTACGTTGCTGAATTGCAGAAGCAAATCAATCGAGGTCAGGACGGGTGACCGGGTTTTTGCCAACATCACAAATCGACACAACAACCAGGTACGCGCTAACTCAGTAGATACCGATCCACTTGAACCTTTCGGCCGTCAATTTATTTTTGAACAAAATCAATAAAAAAGTATAAAAAGCTAAAAAGCTGGAAGGGCATGACGCCGCTTTCAGATGGAGAAATGGCTGAAAGAAAACATTGCATTTACGGTGAAGTTTGGCTGGGACATTTACGAAATATGGGACACATGGGAGGAGAATTCCACTTGAAACTTGCCACTCCTTTTTTAAAGCAAAATAACTGGAGAAGTCGGAAATCTTTGTCATGGCTGGGTAAATTTCAACAATGACCAGACGTGGAGGACTTTGTTCTCGAGGGTTGGTGGAACTTGGACGCATCCAAAAGAAAAACTGATACGGTTACCGTAAGTGGAAAAAAATCGGGCCACTTTTTGACGAAGAGAATCAAGCCGATTTTTTCGATAACTACAAGCACAAATTTTTTCTAAGACGAACAAAATCACTCAAAGTACATCGAAGATGAACTGGATGTGGGCTCGGATTTTTTAAGAAGAATCTTGTCGTGATTTTTTTTGATGTGTGGCTATGCGAGGCTGGTGTAATCGGCCAAAACGTTATCGGCTTTTGTGGTAACACGAAGATCCATCTGGAAATCCGAACCAGCTTTACTTACTTAAATGCAGATGAGAAGTAATAGTGGGTACAGCCTTCTTGAGAAAGCCTGCATCAAATCTGCCATTCAAAATATTAATTTCAAAGAAATCAAGAAATCAACCAGGCATGCTTTGGTGTAATAAAGGACGGTTCTTACTCAGAAGAAGAATCATGCCTGCTCGGGCAGAAAAAGTCCTGCAGCTTTGACGGCGAATTTATTTTTCCAGAGGAAACAGACTCCAGATATCTATCAAGGAGCGAAACAACAATCTTGAAAGGGCACTGATCCCGTCAAATTCTGAAGCGATCGATTTTGATTTGAAAAAAATACCGTTTTCTCCTACATCCCGAATACTGCTTAAAACAGCTTTTCTAGGATGATTGAAGGTTTTTGGAAGATTATCTTTTCTGCAAAAACGACGTTGAGATTTTTATTGAAGGGAAAAACCTCATTTGGGTAACTTTGGAAGAGTTTGCTGGAATTTTCGACCAAGAAGTAGAGAAGCTGGTTAGTAAAGATGTGAAGCTTCGAACTTTCATCACAAAACGACGACCACCGTGACACGATGGTCGCTAATATTTATGACACTAACGTATGAAGTGATTAACATCTTGGGCGTCGATTTCAGTAAGTAGTGATCGATGACAGTATTGTCCGAGGGACTACCTTGGAAAAAGTATCTTGACCACTTTAAGATAATTAAATCCGAAAGCGAATCATCAAATTGTCCTCCTTCTGGCTCCACAAATCCGGATATCCCTGGATTGTTATGGGATTGATATGTCTAAAAATGAAGGAATTCATTGCATTTCGTGCTGCATTAAGCCTTGCCTCAAAAGAGCCGAAAAATGGATAATGTTCCTAGATCAGGTGTTTGAGGCAAGCTTCGTCCTTCTTCCTGATGGGAAAGGAGAATTTTGTCAAAAGGAGTTTATAATAAGTTTAAACCCCTGATGAAATTTCAAATAACAATTGCTTCAAATCGTGACTTCGGAGACATCAAAGCGAAGTGAAAGGTGATTTCCAAACCGTCAAAATTTGCAAAAATGCATCCCCGATCATACAGGGACTGTATTTTTACTGGGGAATTACCCGACAGAAGGGGGTACTGTGGGTGGTTGAATAAATCCTTTGTCAACCTTTATGGAAGGAAAAGAACCATCCGAGCCTATTTACATAATTTCCTTCAAAACGTGAAAATTTCTATTCAAAAAGCATTTCCTTTTTTAAAAAGTTGAATAATTTCAATTACTTGGGATTAATCATGTCCTAAGAAAATTCACCTTATCATACTCCTATCTTTTAAACACACATCCAATATTGTCATTAACGTCCCTCTTCCTGAAGCAAAATCTGTGAAATCGCCGGAGCTTCCTGGTTTTAAAAGCGAGTCCCGAGATTTCGTCATCGATCAGGTGACACTCTTGTGGACGAAGTGAAAGTTGATAATCCTTGAAATGTAATTGCCATTAAAAAGGGTGTCCGAAAATCCAGAGGCAAACGCGTCAATGATCGCTGCCCATATGATGAGATCGGATTTATAGTGACACCATTCGATTGAAAAAGCGGCTTTTTTGAGATTTCATACGCTGGGAGGAATTTGAATCCAAAAACTCTGACTGCTCAGCGGGTGATCGTTCATGGAAAAAGGATTTGGGTAGGCTAATGGGAAGTAAAAACCGACTCCAACGTAAATGTCTGCGCGAAGAGCGAACCGTCCGCCTAACGACCACTGATTTTTTCATAGACTTGGGGAATGTCCAAGAAGAGGTGGTCAAATGGGATTACCAATTGGACGATCCAGTGACTCGTGATCGAGAAAAATTGAATCGAAATGGAGACTTGGTTGTGAATTGTAAATCAATTGATAATCGAGTAGCGGTTTTCATTTTGAAATAGAAACGCTGAAGCAATTGAAAAAACCCTGCATACCGATTTTTATGCCACTTTCACGGTTCAGGAACGAAGTAGGAACTGCGGAAGCAACGGTTGCGGCACATGGAATTAATCCGGATTTTGGAATTTGCCTTGGATACCACGATCGCTTTTGATGTGCCGGGAGCGCAAGGCGCATGAGAAAGTAACTGAACTTGGGACAAGGCCCACTGCCAATCAAAGATCATGGATGCGATTGACGAACTCTGGCGATTACCGAGATGGTGACATTCATGAAACGACTGTACCTAAGGAGAAAATCACTTGGCAACCTGAAATTCTAACAGCGGGAGGTACGATACAGCCGGTGTGCAGCGGATGGGCAACAAGGAGCTAATGCCGGATCGATTTCAAATTCCGACACGTCAAATCTTCATCAAGTGATTCGAAATGGCCATTTAAGCAGGATATTGAAGACTCCATAGCATTGCTTAAAGCTTGACCTAAGCAAATTGAATGGCTACGATTGGAAGCATTGAGAATTTCCACATTTTTCGACAGTCCCAGCCTAGATAAATTTTCTGGTAATAATGCTGAAGGACATCTCGTTCTAAAGCATGATTTGAATGTTGTGTTTTCTGAAATTGATAAGTTTCAGCAAGGTTAATTTTTCCTTAAATCTTTTCAACATTGAAGGAACCAAATTTATCTCACTAATGAAAAAGTTTGAAATATTTAATTTTTATAGAACTTGCCATTAGTGCTGTATTTGGCACATCCCTTTATCGATAAGAAAAGTGTAATACTTTTCACCTGATAATCAGTGAGGAAGTCTAAATGCAAATACTTTCAATGGCAAAGAACCTTTCGGGTTGGATTCCAAAAATCACATCATCCTTTCCGGTGAAAATTATGGCCAAATACCTTCCGGTAATGATGGGAATTTTTGGAGGTTAATTATTCTGCTTATGGGACTTTTGATAAATCGCTATGGGCACTCTCCTTCTATGAGAAACCATTTTCCTCTTTTCACTTTTGAGTTGGGAATACCGAATTTACGGAAAGAATGGCTACTGATGCAGCTAAACCTACACCTATCGGAATGTGGAGTGATGTTTCAGCTCGCAATCGCCAGAAAGCATATTGTTGGAGCAGGATTCGGCCGATTTCTGTAAGAAATATCAAATGCTTGCAGAGGAGAAGGAAGGCGTGTCCAAGGCCTACAGGTCAATATGTGTTTCTCCCGGGCACTGATGTGGTGTAAATGAAGGTAAATTGATCCAAGACAATTGCATCGAACTAGTTTCGCCTACTTTTCACATGGGAACGAGTGGGTACATGCAGAATTGATTGTTTTAATGGAGATTCCCTATGCGTCCATCATCTGGTGAATTGGGGACACTGTTTTGACATTACTCCTTTACCCCAAATCGGTGGAGGAGTAGGCTAATCGGTTTTGATCCTGCCCTTTAAGGTGATGGTAAACCACTTGGACTTTCCGTTACATCGGCCTACAAAACGTGAAGGGCAGGGAGTATTTTTAAGGAAATTAAAATTGCGGGAATCTGAGTACAGTAAGAAAATAAGGGGGCTTTGATTGCCATTTTTTTTTTTTTTAAATTCAATACTTAATATTCCGTCGTGCTTTCCAAAAAAAACTAAGTTTGAATAAAGGATAAGATTTATAAATCTATTTCACACGTCAATGATTAATCCATTTCTGATTATTATTAGGATCAGTACCTTTTTTTGATAATCTTGGTTATTTAAATTTAACCTCAATTCTTATGGAAAGTTAACAAATATGGCTTTTGGTGTAAAATGAACCATTGCTGAATTCGTTCTTGATCCAGTTCAACGTATCGCTTCGTACGCATTCTCACAGTACAGCAGCAATCTACTTTGGGAGTCCCAATAACTACACACATTTCAATGGGAAGTAATCATTTTGAAAGACAGCTGGCGATGAAAAAATCACCACGTCAAGGAATCAATGGCTGAGTGATATTGGGCAGCATTTTAACAGTTTTTCGCAAGATGGTACGATTGTGACTGGAAGAATCACTGGGAATCGACCCCTGCCTGTATTTTATGGAGCTAAAATCGGAGATTCCATTTTGTATAGAACATTGGGTAATTTGACATCGATGGAGAACACCAATGACCAACGCCATTCCGCCTTGCTAATAATCCAAATGACTGCAGCACTTTGTGATATAATTCAGACTACCGGTGAATACCTTCAGTATCATTTTATCATCACTGGTTGAGTTGAGCACAGAAAAAGGAATAATGGTACCGGCGGGAATAAATCTTGTCCGGAACGAATTTCTTTGGTGAATAGAGTAAAGATGATTGCATGAATACAATCTTTCCTCCCAATGGTGGAGCAGCAATGCAGGGAACTCCAACTCCCCAATGTCGTGGATATTGGAACAAGTATGTCGCTGTCACTGGCCAAGGTTCCTTAATATCCGGATTTTTGGCCGAGTGGGTCATCTGCAGAGCTTCAGAATAGGGAACTGCACAATTGGGGGGCGATACTGAGAGTATATGAGGAATCTATGCCGGTTGCTTCAAAATCTCAAAACAGTCATCTCACTGGGGGTTTACTGGAAAATTCACCACTGATGTTCAAAGAGCTACCGTCAAACGCTAATGTACTTCGTGTAAGAAGTGGTCAGGTGCTAATTCGCAGTCGTCCGACAAATCTGATGAAAATCGAGGAAGTTTTTATTTTCCACTATAAAAGGGCGACTGGGGGCCAAAAATCAGTTTTGGAAAGAAAAATGGCCTCTGACGTTAAAAAGTTTTTTTTGGACTTCAACAGCCCTATGCTAGGATAACAACTTTAATCTGGTTCCAAAAATAAAGCTTAGAATTCTCAGCTACTGTAATTGAGTCCCAGAGAGGCATAAAAAGAAACCTCCTCACCGTTACCCGTAACGGATGTTTCTCTCTGTTTGGCGGTATATCAAGGGCAATTCAAGCGCTATATTGAGGTGACTTGCACACGTGCGAAAAATGTGGTTTTAGGCTTTACCTGCAGTGGTTTGAGTGCGAAACACAACATTTCACGCTTAATCAGCGAGTCACACTTAACGAATGGTCTGCCTTATTACCCTCTTAAGCTTCGCCATAGTATCTTAGCTCAGAGAGCGCGTGATTTTGCTTTCCAGCATCAGTTTGCCTTCTCTTTTCCGAGTTCCATTTCCGATCACTGCAGGGGCCAACCAGACAAACCGGATTCGTCTCGCATTTGGCTTAAGCCTTATCTTCTATATCACAGAGATGTCACACGTATCCTCTCGTTGTAATTCCAGATTCCTTGCTAAGATGTTCTTTTTCCTCACTTGCCGGCAGATATCACTCCATCTATCACCGGGCGGAGACATATATATATAGCACGGTGCGTAGCCACATCCACCCTACGGAATTCATCTCCTGTCATTTTATCTATCATAGGCGCGCGCTCCACGCGCTCTCAGAAGAGCAGAGAATAACCACATTCTATCTCATACCAACTTCGTGGGTTCTCACGATCACGAGGATAGATTTTGCGAATTCGGAGAGTGACGAGACGTCTCACTCTCAATCTATACAGCATGTAACAAGTCCCGGAAGTCCCACAACGTATTCCCGAGACGGCGCTTCTCCAATTCCTGGGCACGAAACATTCCTTTCGAAGCTGTCAGCGTGGAACACTCCGAGGATCCGCGGTAAAACACACCCGTGGATGTACCGTAGTTCAGAATACGACCATCACTTGCTTTCTTTGCGAGATGATTTTCAGTACTCAAACCCCTTTTTCTTTGGCCCAAGAAAGCCAAAATCAAAGAACTCTTCTATGTGAGAGCCGTGGACCGCACCACATCCCATGCTCAAGATGGCACCATGCCTAGCAATATTGCATCTGCAAAATATAATGGCAATACAAACATGGGATGGAGGACGAATTCGAAACAGGCACTGTCTTCAATAATTTGATTTGGTGCGTCATAAGTTGCTTGATCGATTGGTGCTTGAATTTCCCCGCGCGTTGATCATCCTCACAGAATACCCCACAGAAGCACGACAAGTCTCCACACACTCAATTTTGTAACAAGTAGTCCATCAAAGCATCAGACAATTCGAAATTTCTCGAAGTCAGCAATTGAATTTCGGCTAAAGGCCTGGTTGAATCGACTTTCAAACCATGCGATGCCCTGGACTCCATCTTGCCGAACCACCGTCGAGAGTATACTGATCCCGATTGTGCGCCGAACTTGAATGCCACTAGCCTCCTGGAAGGTCATTCGCAGAGATATCTAGTGTACTGAGTGCAATAAGTGTTCACTTACCTTGCTCGACCTAGCTCGTGCGTGCATAAGACACCAGAGGTATCATCTGTCCCTCCGCAGGGGGATGGAGAAATAGACGATCTCCCCGCTACGGGACGCGACACCTCTGCACCATATGATGTATTTGGAGTTAATCGGTCAAGTGGAATCTCGAGATGGTGTGTGCCGTACACGCAACACATATTCACATTTTTTCGGCGCCTATCTTGTGAGATCCTCGATTAACGCCGTATTCCTTCTGGACCCATATGTCAGACTTAGGATCCACTTAAAAGGACGTTTCGCCCGTCGTATTCATACCGGACGGCCGACATAATGAAATCGACAGCCGACTTATCCTAGTTCGGCGACGGTCACGAACTCCTATGCCAGACGAACAAAGTATATATTCCGGGTGGAGAGTCTCGACTTGATAGTGATTCTGTGAGCAGTAGTAGAGTGCAGTTCAGAGGCGAGTGTTATGCTTGTTCCCGGTCTTATGCCTTGAACACCAGTGACACTGCCGTTCCGTAATCTAAAATACCTGCGGGATATGGCCAGAGCCAAGAGCTAAACCAAGTATCCAAGACATCTTCAATCTTGGATCAAATCTGCCGCTGATAGTTCATCCAAATTTCTGACTTGGCTAGGACTAAATAAGCTTCTCTTTGGAATTTAGCCACTACAAATATTCTCATTTGGCAGGTTAGTAGGCAAGGAATCTGATGTCCCCAACCAGAGTTTGGCGGGAAATAACACCAGTCCACGGACAATTTTCCATCCAAGACCGATAACATGTTTTTTTGAAACTTCGGGGATAAAGTTGAATCACATCGTCCATCACAGCAGTCAATGCTGGTTTGGTGATGTCCTCCATTTTGAAGGTTAACCATTGCAAGGAAAGTTTTGGTTCGATGACCGCGGTCTGTCCGCTCAGATGTCCAAACATTGGATTTTATAGTCTTTTCGACTTTTTCTAACTGCTCAACTTCTTTAGTCGCTTTTGCAAAAATCATCTTTTCGGCGCAATGAATCGATTCTTCGCCAACAACGGATTTGAGCTTTTTTTCGTTGGCGTTTCCGTCAATCGTTTAGGATGTCGATTACTTCGAGTTTTGTGCTTGATTCCAAGTTCACATAATCATTGACTGTCATGCGCAGTGAGTCATCTTTCAAGCAACCTGTTACCAAACTCCATATCCACATACTTCATCCTTCGATGAATGGGAACGATCGATGATCAAGAATAATGGCTTCTTTTTTCCTTTTTAGGTGTGTGAATCGAGATCATTTGGATTAATGGCAGATCGCCGAATCAGCCATGATCGTCCTCTGGACGGTAGTGCCGATGGTACAGGAATTGTCTTCCGCCCTTCGATTTTATAATTTTGAATGTAGGTAGAGTTTTTGGAACTGAATTTCTTGGTGATTACCTCAATCGTCAGAAAGCGGCAGTTTTTCCCTGCGGATCCCAATTGACCCAATCCGGATGCCACGGTACGTTTTCCCTTTTTTGGTGAAGATCTACGAAAACATCGATCACGGCTTTGCTTAGGCCCGATCCATGGTGAAAGCTGTCCGATCCCCAATCCGCAGGAAGCCCACCGAGTTCTTTAACTTGCTCAGAGTTATGATTCGCCGTATATTTTTCCTTCCATTCCCCAAGCATTGCGCCATTAGGAAAATTCTATCACGAGTCCAGAGATTTCTCATCGAATTCCC
>Ga0163217_1099160_pt1 | contig 10943 bp, 11 predicted proteins | sample SynspAceP_FD_185933 | JGI IMG/M metagenome (GOLD analysis project Ga0163217, IMG submission 185933) | Saline lake microbial communities from Ace Lake in Antarctica - Synechococcus sp. Ace-P (PacBio error correction) | ecosystem: Environmental > Aquatic > Non-marine Saline and Alkaline > Saline ...
CCTGGGGCTGAAGCCGGTCCCAAGGGTAATGGCTGTTTCGCCAAATTTAAAGTGGTACGCGAGCTGGGGTTTAGAACGTCGTGAGACGTCGGGTCCCTAATCTGCGTGGACGTTTGAGGATTTTTGAGAGGAGCGTACTCCTGAGTGACGAGAGGACGCGGAGTGGACGAACCTCTGGTGTTCCGGTTGTCACGCCAGTGGGCATTGCCGGTAGCTACGTTTCGACGGGATAACCGCTTGAAAGCATCTTAAGCGGGAAGCCCTCCCTCAGATAAGATCTCAATGGGACATAAGTCGCCTAAAGAAGCCCGTTCGAGACTAGGACGTTGATAGGGTTGGGTTGTGGTAAGTGCTGTGAGGCAATTGAGCCTAACCAATACTAATTGGCTCGTGAGTGCTTGACCATATAACACCAAAGTGGTTTTTGGATGATAATGAAGGGGAAATGAAAAAGACTCTAAGCAAACGCATAAAGATTTACAGAGACACATTACGATTAAAAACTGGTTTTAACCTTGGAATACGTTATTTTCAAAAAAGAATTGTTAAGATCCCAAGCATGTCTTCGCGTGTTTTGTTGGAAAGAAGAGATGATAGAGATTATGATCTTAAGAACCGCCAGAACGAACGCAGGCAGAATTGCTTGAGCGATCATAGAAAGGCGTTGAACACCTGAAATCCCCATCCCGAACTCAGAAGTGAAAAGCGCCATCGCCGATGGTAGTTGTGGGAGATTCCCATGTGGAGTAGGTCCGTCGTCAAGCCTTATAATTTTGAGCTTAAGCTCTTTTATAAACTAACTTTTTGGGTTTTAAAAAAGTTTTGTGTAAGAAATTGATCGAAGATCTATAAAGTTTTCTTGTAATCATGAGGCGTTGAACCACCTGATCCCATCCCGAACTCAGAAGTGAAAAAAGCGCATCGGCCGATGGTGTGGTGGGGGATCCATGTGAGAGTAGGTCGTTATGCAAGATTTAATTAATAAGGCCCTGATTGCCGATGCAGTCAGGGCTTTTTTTCGGGTCCTGAAGAAAAGCCTATGAATGTTGGCCTTTTATGGAACGGTTACTTATTTATATAGGCCAGTAAGGGGTTTTTTCGATGCTAAGAAGCTTTTCTGCGTGTTTTCGCCTGTAATAGGGCGAGTGTAGCGATGATGCCTGCGTTTGATGCAAGAGTTGGAGGCGGCGACAGTGATACTTTCGTGGCGTCTGTAATGGGCCAACCAGTGTTGGGTTTAATCATGAGAATAAAACGAATGCCATCTTTTAATAAAGGCGTTTGCTGTCCTCCTGATGTGGCGAGTGCTCCGGATGATAGAGCGATTATCTGCTGGGCTTTATTATGACGGGAAATCGATTCATGCCGACTTTCCAGTTTCTCACCGTTTAGTCTTACGCCCATACAGGTAAGATCGCCACCGCAGTTAACTAAGATGGCGGCAGAACTTGCTGGCCAAGGGTTCTGACAACAGATGGTGAGTACTTTATCCACTGCGTATTCTTTGCAATGCCGGCCAAATCTAATTCCATGCTAATGGCATTTTTAGTTGTTCGGCGCTTCAGTACTCCAAGCTAATTTCTTCCAACCGACAATAGGGTAGAGAGCGTCATCTGGTTTTGGTAGTGGTAACTTGTCGTTCCATTAAGGTTCCATGCTTCTCTTAAGATTTGGCCTGATGTTATATCAATAATACTTGCGAGCGTTTTGTAGGCTTGGTTGGCGAAAATCATCAATTGTGCACTTTCAATTGTCTAGCTTTTGCCAGCAATCTGGTGTGGAGTGTATGTTGAAAAGGTTTGTTTTTTTGGATAGCGGGCTGTATTTGTACTCAATTCTCACAGGCTTCAATTTAATGGCATTTTTTGCCGCTGTCTAACTAATTCGAACGCTTTCGCAATTCAATCAGTATGGAGCAGGTTACTGCCATGCATCAACGGGGGGGTGTATTTGATAAGCGTGCTGACCTTCTTGCCCGACTTGGGTTCGGATGGTTTACTTAGGTTTGAACGACGAATCAAATATTAATTCTTCAATAAAAGTCATGGTTTTCCGGTTAATAATGATCACCCTCTACCTTTTTGGTAGAGGGTGTATTTAGTTAAAATTTTATAAGCCAACAATTAGCATTGCAGCATCTAAACCAGGATAGAGTTCCTGTGTTGCCACTTCCCATAACTTTGTCGCCAGAGCTTTCTTGATGATATAGAGAAAACGCGGGTGTAAAATTCCAGTTTTCATCGGCCAAACTGATAGCCATATTTTAAACCAATGGTGTAGGTATCTAAATCTCCTAATCGGATAGTCTGCAACTGGCAAATTCAGCGCTTGAGTAATCAACTTGAGTTTAAATCGATGATAAAAGTCGCCTTGGCTCTGAGTATAACCAACGAAGTTGCGGCCTCTAAGATATTGTTTTAAAACGGAATCGATATTTTGGCATCAATGGTAATGCGAGTTGTACCACCCCAATCATCAAACATGTATCGATAGCTCACATCGAGTATGTCGTTGTTATCAATTGATATTTTGTTTTCCCATAAGACTTTGCTTTTAGGCGTGGAGTCTGGCCGCTTTTTCGTAAAGGTAAAGATTACGTTCGCTGCCTTTGGTAATTAACCAACCATACAAAAGAATGTATGGCCAGCGCTATCATCTATTACAGAGATGATTTTATAAGGGGTTCGGTTAGATAACCAGAACTTGTACTCAATTGCATAGTTAAATTGCATATAGTTTTTGCGGTTAATGAATTTGTTGTTACCCAAAACGGCAATCAAAGGATTTTATTCTCAGAAATCTGCACGCTGAAGTAAATTCATCTGTCTGAAAAGGGGAGAGCTGCTTAGTGGTAACTTTGCACTAATCCTGTTGCTACGCCGCCCTCAGGGTTAATGCTGTCACTAGAACCAGGTTTACCCCAAGGTTAGTGTGGTGTTCTTCTGATTGAGATAAACGTGACAAGCTGACCATTAGCTAATGAATTGATTAAATTCGTGTTCCACTCGAAAGGTAGCGCCCACGCCATAGGCCCAATTTCGGATCTATTGGTGCAGACCAGTTGGTAGAAGTGCGATTCGGGTATCTTTGAAAAGTATCGTCTAAAGGTTTTGCTTGGCCTGCCTGCCGCATCATAGGACCTTACCGATGGGCCTGGTAAAGGTTTTGCACCTGATCACTTGGTGGTGGCGCCATTGGCCGAATGCACCAGTGAGTGTATCAGCGGCAATTTTAAAAAGGTAGTTTTTTTTTGGTTTTCTTCGTCATAATTTTTAGTGGCACTAATCACCGGTTCAGCGGCAAACTCGTCCGTCACTTTCTGTATAAAGTAGAAACGCAGAATCGACATCGCGCTTTCCGTCGCGTTAGCACTTGGATAGGCCGCCTGCCAATTATGCAAAAGGATCAGACTCGCGCGGTTTAATAAGCCGGCCAATCTTGATTTTTTTGCGTTGTTTTAGTTAAAGCACAGCCCCACTCCAAAACCTTGTCCGCCACTACTGGCTTCTTGCTAAAATAAATGTGATCGTTCAAACTGCTTTCGATAGGATCACTGATTAAATTCATTTCTGCGGGGCAAGTACAATGCAAATTCACCAAAGGGTATTATCACTCCAAGATCGCTGCAACGCCGCTAAAACAATAGACAGGGAAGCAAACTGATTATGCTGATATTTTTTGCATCTGTTATTCCCTTTTTCCGCTAATAACTCAGTGATGCCGATTCATAATCCGCTATGTTTTTTTGTGAAAACCGACGTTTGTGTTGCTCTAAATTTTTCCCTGAAGTCAATCAAAAAACTGGTAGGCATGCCAATGACGCCAAAGTTTCTGAAGCTGGGCGCGGTATCAAATATACGGAAAGCCAGGTTAAACTCTTTAAGAAATCCATGGCTTGGTCTTTTTCCTGATCCAGATTAATCGGATGACTTTCAGACCTTGTGCTTGTATTTGGCCTGGATGTTCGTCCATCCATGGAAAGGACTCCTCGGCGGTCCCACAACCATAAGCCCAAAAATCCACCAGTAGCACTTGGGTCTTTTTCCTGCCTAATGACTTTGTTGTTGGGTTTGGTACTCAGGTAAGTACACCGTATGAATGAGGTGCCTTTTAGCCTTAGCGGCTGATATTAGTTCGCTTTGCCCACGGCTGGAAGAAAAAGAATAGGCAGCTAGAGAGGCGGCCTATCAGACGTGTTTTTTGATTGTTTGATTGGCTTGCTTCCAAATAAAATATATTCGAAATAGTACGACCTCTTTCCTTATAGGGAAAATTAAGGTGTCAAAAATATAAGAACGTAAGTTTTGCATTAAGGTTTTTATTTATAGTGGCTCAATCAATCGTATATTAGGACATTAAGTGACGACTTCTTTCATGTCTTTTAGGGTTAATTAAATGGCTAATGGGCTTTTTTTGTTTTGCCTGTATTTTGGCGGTGCCTGGCTTTTGCTTGATAGTGAATTTTTTGAAACCATCTGAAGCGTTTATTGCAACTTGAATACGGTAAAAAGAGAAGTGCAAATGGACGATTTCTGATGGTTTTTATTTTTGTATATACGTGTAAAAGTAGCTTTGGCTAATGTAATCGGTCTCCATACCGTTTCAATTTTCTGACGAAAATCTGACGTTAAAAGACGATCCAAATTTTGGCAATAGTGCAGGTTTTTTCACAATCGAATGGGTGATTGTTATTGATCGCCGTCGCCGAAATATGGATGAGCTAAAGGTAATATCAAGGAATGTGCCCGCCGTTGGGTCCTGTGTTATCCCGAAACCAAACTTGTGTCATTTAATCATGCTGCAACGCCTGACCCAAAAGTTGCAGCAGTGTCATTGCATTCGCGGAAGAAACTCATTTCTACTGAGTCCAGAAACATCATCCGAAGCAGAAAGAAGGGCAAGCTCGTAAAGTTGTTGTTAAACCGGTGATCGTTTTTGGGTTTGGTTACTTTTTTTTGTTTTAGGCTTTGGTCTTACCTTTTTTACACCGTGTGGTATTGCGATGATTCCAATCTTAGCGGGTATCATTGCGGGTCAAGCAGGCAATATTACCGATAAGAAAGGTTTTTTTTTCTTAATCCTATCATATGTCCTAGGGATGTCATTTTCCTACAGTATGGCAGGAGTGTTTAGTTTTTGGTATCTTTGGTGCGCAACTGAACGCTTCAGGCTTTGTTTCAAGCGCCCGCATATTGATGGTTTAGTGTGGTGGTTTGTCCTGCTGTCTTGTCGATGTTTGGTTTCTATGAATTACAGTTACCTATGTTCTTCGAGACAAGGCTTGATCGGCTAAGTCAAAAAATGCCGGTGGCCCTTATCTTGGTGTCGGTATAATGGGTGCTATTTCTGCGCTGATTGTTTCACCTTGTGTCTCTGCACCATTTAGCCGGTGGCATTAATTTACAGTACGCACAGGTGATGGGTGCTTGGTGGCAGTGTGTTATTTGATGATGAGTTTGGGAATGGGATCCCTTTATTACTGTTTGGTTTGGGAGGTGGTAAATATCTACCGAAGGCTGGCAATGTATGGAATGAATGCAAAAGTCAAGACAAGCAAAAAGTGGGTAGGCAGAATAGGGAGTAGGTATGAATTAATACTGCCTCGGTGGATCGTGCAACTCGGGTGGTATTGTGATGGGTGAGTCACAGAAATATGTCTGACCTCGAACACCGCATTCGAGTGTGACTCACACGGTATCGCACCTCAAGTCTGAAATGAGCTACTAGTGAGTCTGCTCTGACTCACTCGGAGCATGCTTAGGTTCTCGCAAATATTCACAATTAGGTCAACGTGCTCGAAGGGCGGGTTATGGGAAACTCGTCAAGGCTTTTGCATTGAATCACTCACTGTCGAGATACTGGTGCGCCATTGGTCGCGGTTCGACTGTCTGTCGCGTATGCTCGAGCCGTACACATGCCAGCGTTTTAGGGTAGCACACATACGCACTCACCCAGACTCTGGCATATTTACGGGTGCACCTCACGTGCTCAGCTCACGAATGACGTCAGGACGGTCGAATAGCTGAAATCAACCACCCATTATCCACTTGTCCACTAGGTCCAAGGCTAGGCTGTGATCCAGAGCAGACCATGGTATCTGAGAGACATATATGGCGGCCGACAATAGTGCTCAGGATGGCTTGAGGCCCAGTTAGCCTGTAGCTAGCTGCTGTTCGCTTATACTTCACATAGCTTTCATTCTTGCGTGTGTAAGCTGATGCATGATGACGACAAAATGGAAAACGGCTGACTCCGTGATCTATTAGTAGTATAGAAATCATAGAAAAGGAATGCAGGCTAGTCAAACACTATCATACACGTCGGTTTGACAGCTTATATGAGACCATCACGGAAGTGAATACATGCTCTGCTTCCAAGCAAAGCATCCAGTTTTCTAATCAGGACAATAATGCGCAGATATATCTCACTGCACCGATGGCAATCTCAATCCATGCTCTGTGTAGAAGCTTAATCCGGCATATAATCGGTGCGCTATTCTCGGAGCACGAGCGGAGTCACTCTCGTGCACGCACGCTTCGCTCGTCGGGAGTGGCGCGATCGCACATATGTGGTATGTTCTGCTGATGAGCGCAAAGCTGTACCCTCGTAAACAAGCTAATGTTTCTGCGCATTCGAAATCATAGGCAACACTTCATACACAAGAAGGAAGCTGTCACCGGGCGGCATCACCTACGTATGTAAATGAGAAAGATGCACACTCATATATGCCCATGCTGGTGCGCCGCGCAATATCGCTCCTATCAGTGGTTTTGGGACGCTTAACGGCTTCTGTTGAATATAGCGAGCGGCATTCAGGGTAATACGGATGTTGATATAATTAACGCTATTTCTGATGTATGGGCGGGAGTAATCTCCAACCTCATGTCTGAATGAGGCAATTGCCCGAAATCAGCACGCATGATGTGAGATAATTAAGGAGAGATTAAAGGTAATTGGTGAGGTTATTTGCCAACGAGACATAGCGGCACTCGCGCTCTCAAATGCGATGGGTGTTCTCTTATTTACGTGAATCCTGTCGATTGCGCGCCTAATGAATCAAACTGGGACGGGAGTGACCTTTTTGTACCTTCTCATTAACCACGCCATTCGAGAGCGATAACCTATCTGCAATGACGGCGCGACTACGGGTTGATTGTCTTTGCGCTTCAGTCTGCAGGTATATTCTGGCTGTGTCGTCAAACGAGGGAACGGCATATATATATACGCCCTAATAGCATAAAGAGATATGCGTATCTCACCAATCTCGTCTTCACGAGAGTTCTCGTGTGGCGTGCGCTCCGTGTGACTTGACCTGAATGAGGCACTCGCGCTATTCGGAGGCGCCGCTCACCTATTTAGCGCAATAGTAGTCTCGTGTGGGTCAGCGAGAGCGAGTCCCACGATTCGAGACAGTTTCTATTATTAATGAAGGAGTCTCGTGTTGTACAATTCACTCGGCGCGTTACTAGTCAGCTCGAACCTTTGATATAGAGGCACGGATATATGAGGTTACATATTCGTTCTCGCACAGGAATTGCAGTCATCTTATATAGGCTGCTTTCCCACGTTTGGCCATTATTGCGTCCCAGAAGCAGTTTATCCACCTCGTTTAACGGTTAAACCCTGAAGCGACCAGAAGCGCGGGGATCAGGGGAGACCTGGAATTTCTTTCAGCGAACACGCATTCGTGTTATCTCTGTTACGCCTCGTACTGTTCTCAGTTGAGGCTTTACAAATCCAGTCTGGATTCTCCCGCAGATCCATCGGCGTATAATCGCTGCGTCCGGTTTCTTTGGCACCCGGCTCGGTTTCAAATGGTCCCACATGTAGATTTCACCAGGCCGGAAGCAATCGGCCCCATTTTAGGCGAGAGCCTCTCCAGGCAGGTTTACTTCTTGCCTGCTTGTATGCGTTCGTTGACGAGTTTGACGTGCAAAATAAATATCAGTCCCCTTCATCAAAAGATCACCGTGACCTGAGACAACCCCGTAAACGCGACAAAGAACGCGGTTTTTCCTGCAAGTTGGGCAGGCCAGACCATGACCGTTTCTACCGGGTCCCAGCAAACTGCAAAGCCATCCTCAAGCCAAAACATCATTCTGGCGTGGGGGATTCAAAAGCGCTGTTTCTCGCCATTACGCCTAACAGGCCCAGGCGACTATGTGGATGGCGTGTTTGCTGAGACAATGGCGTCAGTTTGCTTGGTGTGTTCAACGGCTTGCGCCTGCTAAAAAAATAGAGCTGAGCTCTCAGGATGAAGCAGCGTTGCAAACAGAGCAAGCACTACCATTATTGATTATCAAAGTTCACACAACAAGCGATAACCAGAAAACAGTGTCGCCGATTTCTAAAATAAACGAGCAATTGTGACAGGCGCTTGCGAGGCTGGGCGGACTCGTTCGCGAGCTGGGCAACGTGCCGGCAAGAACTTCCAATCAACCACGTCCCGCGATGAGATGAAGATCCGCCTCGGTCGATCAATGTAATGCGCTTGCCAGCGTGCGGGCAAATCAAAAAACGGCCAAATGCTTGGAAGCTTTACAAAAAGTAATGCTTCAAACCCAGTTTAACGTCAGCGAGCTCTGCTACTATTACGGCACTAAACCTTGAGGGAGAAAAAAGGGAAGGCACGGAACCGGCTGCAAAACCCGTTTCGCTTTTCCAAAAGCCTGAGCCTATGATGAACGTGTCGGAATGTACTTATCGTTCTGCTTATGATTCTTGTGCTTCCCCGTCAGCGGGAAATGGCCACAAACCATGCATTTGCACAACAGGGCATGCCATGTAGCCCGTCGGCCATGGCGTCCCAGCGATGCTGCTTCGGAACTGGTACGTCTGAGCAATGATTTGCTTGTCGATCCAAGAATTGCGTTTGGTCAGTCTGCGAAAAACGGGCAAGAAGTAAAAACCAGCAGTTTGCTCCAACTCGCGCTCGGCCAGTCGGTATCGCCAGCCGCTCTCCCCTCGCCCTTCCGCCCTCCTCCATGTCGGGCCCCGACTCGCGCGCTGAATGTGTCTGGCACCTCCGCGCAGCTGATTTTGTTTGTGTCCCACGAGACTGCACATCTCGACGCGCACCACGCGCTGCGAGTCTCTAGGGCAATGTCCTTCCTGGCAATGCGCTAGAAACATCAAACGGGAATCAATTCATGAATCACGCAATTAACGAACGCGTCTATACGCGGCCGCGCTGCCTTGTTGGCCTGATGGCAACACCAGGCTTGTCCAACAGCACTCACACTTTCAGAAGCCATACTTCCTGGCAGAACGCGAGCCCCTTCCTTGGAGGCGCGCGCGCGAACCTGCAAGCAGCTCAAAGACTGGTCCACGCCCTCTTGTGCGAGCTACGCGGACCGCAGATTGAAGCTTTGGAGTACAGACCTCCCTATCGAAGGTGAGTCCAGCCTACGATTGGGTGCAGAGCCATGACGCATGCAGATGGTCGGCGTCATGCAGGAGGTCCCCACGCGTGCCAAAACGCCGTGCAACGCGTGGAAAGCGCCGAAGCCACCGTAACATTGGCCGCGGGTGCAGCCAGAGGGTCGAGCGGCTCAAGGTCCGCCAGATGACCGCTCGAGGCCTGGATTACCACCCTGGCTGCCGAGCGCAAGGCTGACCATTTTTAAAACAGCTCTACGCCGAAAATCGGCTTTTTTGCTGCAAGCGTCAAGGCGAAAATCGCCCGGCCGCTTGGCGGACCTCTCGAGCGATAGCGTAATTGCCAGGCAGTGAAGCCGCGCTCTTGGCCGAACAGGAAGATCTCCTGGCCCGCAATGAACGCGGTTGCCCGGGGCCGAGCTTCAACGCTGGATCGGCGAAGGCTTGCAACCCGCCACTGCAGGGCGGACTGCCGAATGGCGAAGCAAAGCCCCGAGCGTTATCTAAACAAACTTTCCCCGCCACCCGGAGCTACTGGAATTTGGCCGCGATGAACGCAGTCCGACCGAAGCCCAGATTGCCGAAGGCCCATTTCGAAAAACCCCGACTGGGCCTGGGGCGTGGCTACCAGAATAGAGCAAGCGGCTTTTGGCGACATGATCAGCCCCTCAACGCCTCAAGCTTCGATCTGCCGGTTTTCGCAGGATCCAGACAGGATCCGAAGATCAGCGCTGAAGCGCGCGCGTTTGGAGGGGCTGGAAGCCGAGGCGCCAGGATCGGCTGCGTCAGCTCAGGCAGGATGCTGGTCAAAGCAGACCTGCCGAGTTCCAACGTCTGGAACGGGCCGCTTGGATCGTAAACGCGAGAAACCGCTGCGGCCTCTCGCCGATGGAAAAAGTCCCATTTGGTCCATGGCCGATTACCGTTACAGGCAAAGGTGACCTGACTGACTGCGGTGATTAAAGCGCGCGAGGAGTTGGTAGAGAATGCACAATGTGCGCGCTGAGATCGTAGCCCGTGACCTGTGTTCGCCGTCGCTAAACACAAACGCCCGCTTTAATTGCACTTTGGAAAGAAACACCGCAGCCTGAGTGACTATCACAGATCAGCGACTTGCGCTACTGGAGTGCGCCTGCCCCATGTTTTATAACGAGCACTGTAGCTGTCAGACGAATGCAGATGTGGTGGGCCTAAGCAAGTCCATGCGCTGGATGCAGACCGAGGGAGAGAATGAAGTTGCTGTTATTCGGGTAGCGAATGCTTGTATCCGCAGCAACGCCTTTGAACGCACACGCCCTAGAGCGCTCCGATGTGCGAGAAGCACTCACTCTGTCTCGAGCGCTGAAGGGGAGGAGGTGTCGGATCCATGCTCAGTCGATCCTACAGTGATACAGAATTCTGGGTATGTCTGGTCACCTGGTCATAGCGATCTCTCTATGATATCATCAGACAGACCGTCGAAGCGGTAGCAGCGCTGGTTACGAATGAGCGTTGACGTAGCCATTGTCCAGGCACGCAGCGCCGGCTTTTGTCGAGAAAGTTACGACCTGGCCCCAGACGACGGT
>Ga0163217_1115888_pt1 | contig 10943 bp, 18 predicted proteins | sample SynspAceP_FD_185933 | JGI IMG/M metagenome (GOLD analysis project Ga0163217, IMG submission 185933) | Saline lake microbial communities from Ace Lake in Antarctica - Synechococcus sp. Ace-P (PacBio error correction) | ecosystem: Environmental > Aquatic > Non-marine Saline and Alkaline > Saline ...
ACCCAGGGGAACAATCTTAATCCCCGGGCCCAAACCTGTTCCGGACGGCAATGCAAAAACAAGCGGGTTGGGCATTGCCGAGCCCTTGGGCCAATTAACCCAGCGTAAAATCTTGGCCTTTGATGGACCCGAAGCCTTTTCGGCCGCCACGTGGATGCGCAAAACCGCTCGGGGTGATTGATGCAGGAGAAAACCTGCTGGAATATCTTGGCGCGAGTTCGGCCAACAAAAACCGTGGTGTTCGTCACCCATGACATTGGATTACGAGGCAAGTGTTCCTACTCCGATTCGCAATTTTCGGTGGTCATGGAGAGGGCCAGCCCGGGGCGGATCAGGAGAACATCACACAAGTCAGCCTAGACCGCGCCCTGCGTTGAGCAAATCGCTGCTTTTACCAGCCCGGGTTTATAGCAGCTCAAGCGTCAGATGGTCTTTGGACTATCCGTTCAGGAACCCCTGAAGCGGTTTCAGCAACAGAATCAGAAAACGAGTAGTGCCATGCGTATTTCCTATATCAGCATGTGCATTCTGCCATGACATGTCCATGAACAACGCAGGAGGTCCGGCCATGAACAGGAATCATCCGCTGGACCGGCCGGGCCAGTCCCCGCCGCTGCGTTGTACGCTGCATTTCGCGCACAACCTGCGCGCAGATTCTGAAGCAGCTTCGCCAATCCATGAACGCTTGCGTCCGAAAAGCGACATGATCGAAGAAAGACCTTCGGCGTCATCGCAATCACCATTCGCAGGCGTTGCGTGACTGCACGAACGGAAGGGCTGGCTGTTTTCAGCGCCAGGGCCAAGGGTACCTACAGAATAGCAAGGGGCCCCCAAGGCGGTGCAGACGTACAAAGCGCCTGGCAGGGCTTTCGCGAGGCGATGGGCGTTTCCAGGGGTACGAGCAACCGGCAAGGGTTGCTGAGGCATTCAGGAATGCCGTCCGGGCAAAGCCGGTGATCCGCTGCGATATATAGAGATGCGCAGCGGGCGAAGACGTGGTAAAATCAGGACGGCGTCCGCTAGCCTCAACCGCGAGGCGGTCTGCGTGAGAGGGCGCTTACTTCCCCGCTGGATATCGCCGGCAGAACTGTTCAGCCTGACCTTTCGGCGGACATTTTTCCATATGCTTGGAATAACCTCTTGGCATTCGCTCCGGCGCGCGCGATATCAGCCTGGACGCGGTACTCGCCGGATGAAGGAAAACCCAGCATTTCTCAACCTCAGAGCGAGGCGATCCTGGCGCGCGAGCAGATAGAGAGTAACCGCCGCCCCTAATTGGACTTCGAATACCTCTAGCATCAGAGCGCGACTCATTAATACCAAGTTTCCCGGTGAAATCGGAATATGAGGGAGCACAGACTGAACCATCAAGACCATGGCCATGTTATCTCGATTGCTAATATATATAGAGAGAGCCGGCCGATGCGGCAAGTGACCGTTAAAGGAATCACTCTACGCTTAAGGTAATTCCTGCTGAAAAAGGCCCACGTTAAACGCTCCGGTGCCATCTCCATGGGCATGGGAGACGGTCTGACTAACGCCGTGGTACCGCGCGGCCATGTCGCGACGCTGAGGCAGTACGTCAAGGAATCAACCATTGCCAATGACGGCATTGTCCACCAGACAGCGTTGATTGGCCTATTCGCTACCCGATACCCGATGATCGAAAACGCTCGACTTCCGAACTGGGGGGTGCATTTCCAGAAGGACGAAACCGGCGATTACGAATATACAATAACTGGCACTTACGTGTTGCCGATGCGCGAGGGCCATAAAAAGTCAAAGACAGGATCCTCTACCGGCGCCCTGCGCAAGGGTCGCGGGTTGGAGATCGAGAACACCGCTTCCAGGCCAACCCGTCTCTCAAGGATGCCAAGAGAGGCAATATCCGCCGGCATGATCGGTAATCGGACCGTGCGAGAAGAGACCGAGCCCGATCATCATAACCCGCGCCAGCGGCGGTGATCAGGCCACGGGTGCGGGCCTGGGCTAATCGGTCTGCCAACTCGGGTTACCCTTTTGTTCGGAAGACACTCTTACGAAAATCCGGCCAAGGCGACGGATACTGCCATGGTTATACCACGTGGCGCCGAGAGATCTGGTGGAAGGCGTGGAGTGCTTCCCAGGTCAACCACGCTGCTCAAGGATTACAACGGCCCCGCCTGGTGCCTATGTCCCGGTTTCCGCTCGGGCGGCTTACCGCCAAGCGCCTATGGTGCAGCGCTTTTTATCGATTGTGATATGGTCGGGCCAGCATGATGCTTCGAGTTCTTCAAGGAGCTTGGAGTCGGGCAGGCGGCCGGTATTTCTCACTCTGATATTGGCGTAAGAAATCCCCAGGAAATCGGAAACCGTCATGCGCACACGATCAAATGAACGGCCGACCCGCGCCGCTTCATACGGCCGGAAGGTCGAGTTATCGCCAGCGCATGAGTTCGAGATGGCCCACATCTCCGAGAGTCGGCTTATACGGTGCCATTTCCGCTCGCAGGCGTCTGGACCGACGAGACGGTCGCGCACCACAACGAGTGGGCCTGTAGTGGCGCCGTGATCTGGCCCTCGGTTCGCGCACAAACTACATGCTCGCGCCTTTTGTTTACGGGCAGATCTGCGGTAAAGTGCTGGGCTTCGGGTCAAGGGCCGCAGCGAGCGGTGCTAGATGAAGCTTTATCGCCGCTGAACTGGAGCGACATCCACACGCGCCGCTCAAGGTCAAGGACGGTATCTCCCCCCAGAGCAAGATGGAATACAAGGTCCGGCGCCTGGTGAAACGATTACCTGCAGCCACCCAGTCCAACAAGAAAATGGAATCGCCTGGAGCGGAATTCTCGCGGTACGCGTGACTGCCCCATGCTTTCTGGCCATCCGAACCCGCACGAAGCTGCTGCGCGCGCTGGAAGTGCAGTCGATTAATCGACTGTGCCGAGAATGGCTTGCCGCGCCTCGCTATATCGCACAGAATCGCGCTGGGGTCTGTATCCACTACCGCTCAAAATTAACCGAGCAGACAACGCGAGTGGTCCTACCACAGCCGTCTGTTCAAGGACGCCGACGGCATATGCGTCCGGGCAAGCGTGCAGTCCCGCCGCACTACATCGTGGGCGTGGGTGAAGGCAAAGGCATGCCTACAGCAAGATGCGCGTGACAGAAAGTCGCCAATGCCTAATCGATTGTGAGCCGCAGACCAGGTCTCTGCGGGCAAAAACCCTACCGTCTTGATGAGGAAATAATCATGCGCCATAGGTCAATCACCACTCAACGCGTCCCGGTCATTGTCGACGAGGAAAAATGCATCGCCGACAAGGGCTGCCGCCGTATGTATCGACGTCTGCCGCTGGATGTGCTCTGGATCAACGAGGCCACAGGCAAGGCGCCACATGAAGTACGACGAATGCTGGTACTGCATGCCTTGCGAAATCCGACTGCCCCCACCGTGCTCGGTGAAGGTCAACATCCCCCTATCTTGCTCCTGCGGCTGAGGTTGCCCGATGAAACCTATACGATCCCTATTGCAGGAGCCTGGCCGAAAAGCTGGTTCCGCGATCCATCCATCCGCCGCGTGGCGTGCTGGGAGCCTGGTCGAACAGTGGCGAGCCGGAAGCGGTCGAGCTGCTGATCCTGGCGCTCATGATTGCTGATCCTGGCGGTGCGCCAGGAAGCAGCCAAGGTGGTTGACGAGTTTAATGCGGTGGATATGCTTGATGCCTCTGATTGCCGCGTTTGGGGCGATAGCGACGAGGTAGTACGCAATGGCCCGCCGCCCATGCGCTGGCCGATCTTCAAGGATCCAGCGCGGCCAAGCCGCTACTGGAGGCGCTGGAAATAGCCATGAACAAGCTTTGTGGTGTCCGGCATTTCTGCGGGCGGTCAAACCATTGCCTGAATCCGGCGGCGCAGGCCCCAGCACTGGCACGGCTGGCGCCACTGCGCGACGCGCAGGTTCAGCCGTGAGGCGGTTGGGGTGATCGCTGGCTTAAACAAGCGGAGAACCTGCGGCGCTGATCGAGCGCGCGCAGCCGGACACGACGCTGAACGTACGCCGCGCGGCCCCACTGGCGCTTGGTCTAAATTGCGGTGCTGAAAACGGGTCGGCCCGACACTGGTCGTTTTGCTCGTGACGAGCTTGGAGGTGCGCGTCGAGGCGGCGGTAGTTCGGCAAGATGATTACCAGGGCGGGCTTGCAACCGCTGATGGATGCCACGCGGGACAGCTCTGGAGGTTCCGCGGAAAAGGCGGTCACTCCCTCGGCCAAACTCGGCTCGGCGGGCGCGATTCCGGTGCTGGGAGGAATGTGCCCAGGAAACCCGATGATAACCTGCGCAAGCGCGATCAGGCGCGGGCTAGGCAGTATCGGCCATGCCGATGGCGGCCCTACGTGCGTCACGGCTAATGACGATCCCGATCCGGACGTTGCGCACTGGCCGCGTTGGGCCATGTCAAAGCTCGATGCCGCTGCTAACCAGAAAGGCCTTCTGGCCCGCGCGATAATTGCGTCTGGCCAGCTGAGTCCGAGACGCATGAACTGAGCGTTATCAGGAGTCACCATGACTTTCGTCGTCACTGAAAACTGCATCTTCGCTGCAAATATCCGTTGCGTTTGGAAGTCCTGCCCGGTGGACTGTTCCATGAGGGCCACAACTTCCTGGTGATGCAACCCCGAAGACCTGCATTTGACTGCAGCCTGTGTGTGCAGGAGTGACCCGGCCCGATGGCCATTTTCGCCGACACGCGACGTGCCGGCCGGGCAGGAGCATTCACCCAGTTTGAACGCGGAGCTGGCGCTGGTCTGGCGTCATCAGCCAGAACCTCCGAGCCGCTGGCGGAAGCTGAAGACTGGATCGATCAGGGCGACAGCCTGCAGTAACCTGGAGCGTAAGGCGCGCCTTAACTGTCCATGACAGTTCAGGCCGCTTATCGCCACCTATTTGCCCGCATCGCTGGAAGAAAGCTATGAATTCAGACATTGGCGTCAAAAGAGGCATCAAAAGAATCACTTGGCCGCCCCTCGCTGAACACCTCCGCCGAGGAAGCAAGCCGCGCGATCAAGCCACCGCGCAGGTACGGTTGCGTCGGGCCGCAGAGCTGGTCGAGCTGGTCTGGCCAGATGGTCACACAGCCGCTCAGTTGGCCTGCGTTGCGGCAAAAGCTGTGCTTGTTCGTCCCTGCGCGCGGGCCCGAGCAGACCGGGCCAGTTTAACCCTGCTGGATGCCGATGTGGGGGCGTCGAGCGGGTGAGTTTGTCCGGCGGTCAGTGGGCTTGCAGTTCTTATTTTCAGTGATGGCCACTACCGCGGGCTGTATCCCTGGGCCCTACCTGCGCGAACTGGAATGGCCTGGGCGCATGAGCGACGCGTTCAAACCAGTCGAAGCCAACTGTGGATGGCCGCACGACGGCTGTATCCGGGTGCGGCCCTGTGCGTGGTGGCTGGCACTGGCGGTCTTTCCTGCGAACACTACGCAGCACGCCGGTGCTATGGTGCTGCTCGCTTGGCTTTGGGTTTGCCAGCCAGCCGAAGATCAGCGCATGCAAGCGGGCGTCCGGTTTTTTTTTTGCAGCCCGGGCTTTGCGCATTGGTGTTGGCTTTGCTCGGCGCGCGTATTGTGTGGAGCAGGTCATGGCGGTCGGCAGCCCTGCCGCTGCTGGTGTAACTGACGCACGTGCCGCTGATTTTCGGTACGGGGCGCTGCTACTCTTCGGCGCTGGCTGAAATTGCCGACCATGCAGAGCCTGGTCGCCGGTGTGGCCGTGGCAAATCTGCGGCGTGTCGGCGGCCGATCGCCGTCGTGCGGTGATCCCTCAAGGTCGGCTGGAAGATCGGCTTTACTCGGCGTGTGGTTGGGGTGACTGCCATGGGCACACTATCGATGCTGGCCTATCCGCCGCTGCTGGGCATGCCTCGGCTACAGCGTCTGCATGCCGGGCTGTTTGCTCGGCGCCAGTATCATGATGTGGCGCAAGGCTGCCGCCGCCGGTTACTGGTGTCCCGATCCGGCCCGGGGATGTCGCCACGCTGACCAAAATTTCTGCGTGTGGCGCTGCCTTGCGCCTTGGTGTTGCTGCTGGCTGCCTGCTACGCCGGGGAGGCGCGGCAAGGCTGAATACCCGGTGGGTTTCTGCTCGGCCTTTGTATTGCTGTTTGGTGCTCAACAGCCTGGCGCGTTGCCGCCGGCGTTGCGCACTGCTGGTTTCTCGGCCTCGCAAGCCTGTTTGTTGGTGACCATGGCCGCGCTGGGCATGCCGTACTTCCGCTGGGCTTCGCTGATCGCCAGGCTGGGAGACCGATCACATTTTGCTGGTGCTGCTCAGCGGGCTACTGATGCCTCGCGATGGGGCGCGCTTGGCGTATTTTCTCCCTGACACCCGAACTGCCGACAAATTTCAAATGGACTGGAGGGCCACCATGGCTGCAGATAGGTACGAAATGTGCTCAGTGGTTCACCAGGAATGACCCTTGTTCAGTTTCAGAACCACTCGCGATCAGAGCCTGCTGCGGTTTCGAGAATGGCCACTTCGTGATGATTGGTTTGTCGGTGGAGGGTAAACCTTGATGCGCGCTTACAGCATCGTCCAGCGCCAACCACGAATGAATATCTGGAGTTTCTCAGCATCCCGTCGCCGATGGACCCCTGACCTCGCGCCTGCCAACATCTGAAAGGAAAGGAGATTTCGCTGTGGTCAGCCGCAGCCGGTCGGTACTCTTGGTAATGCATGACCTGCGGCCCGGCAACATCTGTACCTGTTCGGTCACCGGTCGCGGGCTGGCCCCCTTCATGAGCATCAATCCGCGATCCGGAAACTATGAGCCGTTTTCGAACGCGTGGGTGCTGGTTGCCTCGGTGCGCCAGGTCCAGCGAATTGGCCTATCAGCACATACCGACCACCGAGCTGCCGGAGCATGAGTTTCCTCGGTGAGCGAGGTGCGCGAAAAGCTTATCTTATTACCGACGGTGACCCCGAACCCTTCCGCATCAAAGGCCGCATTACCCACGCTGATCGACAGCGGTTCCGTCTTGCTGGGCAGATATCGCCTTGCCCGCGCTGAATGCCCGAGACGACGGGTCTGCTCTGCGGCAGCCGGCGATGCTCGACGAACTGACCGGGGATGCTTGACGGGATGGGCCTTTCAGGCCTCTGCCGGGCAGGGCGAGCCGGGCGATACGTGATGCGAAAGGGCTTTTGTGGCAAAGTAATTCATACAGCACAGCAGCGCGGCTCGAAGGCGGGCCGCGGGGAGACAACTATGGTTTGAAAGAAGCAATCAGCCCGAACCCGCTTATCGCGCAGGTCGAGGACGCACTACGGCGTTGGATCGAGCCGCACCTGGGCTGTGATCTGGCCTTGAGGCGGTGCGGTGACTGCTGGGGCGTTACACCTACAGCGTCTCCTGACCTGCGGCTGGGCTTTCCTGCGGAGCAGTATCCGCACACGCTTTCAAGAGCCAGCTGCAGCCCTGGCTTGCTGGAACAGAACGCAAGGCGCAGGTGGTAGAAATCAGCATTGCTGGGCTGTACCGGCGCCGCCCAGAAACCCGCAGTCCGGTCCCCCGGGGTCCAAGCATCTGGTCGCAGTAGCTTCGGGCAAGGGCCGGGGTTGGCAAAACTCCACTACGGCGACCAAATCTGGCCCTGGGCCCTGGCTGCCGAGGGAGCGGCGTCGCATGCTCGATGCGGATCTATACGGGCCCAGTCCAGCCGCTGTTGCTTGGGTCCTCAGCGGTCTGACGGATAGCCTGATGGCAACAGCTTGAGCCAATCTTGGCCACGGCATCCAGACCATGGTCGATCGGCTTTCTGATTTGAGAGCAGGCGCCGGTGATCTGGCGCGGGCCGATGATTACCCAGGCCTCGGGCGGCTGTTTGAATGACACACTCTGGCAGGACCTGGATTAACCTGATCCATCGATATGCCACCGGGTACCGGTTGATTGTGCATCTGACCATGGCGCAAAGCATGCCCGGTAATCGGCCGCGCTGATCGTCACTACGCCCAGGACCTTGCCCTGCTGGATGCACGCAAGGGCTGCGCAATGTTCGAAGAGGTCAACGTGCCGGTGCTGGGGATTTATCGAAAACATGAAGCACCCATGTGTGCAGCGAGTGCGGGCATGAGGAACGCGCTTTTTCGGAGAGGGCGGCGCGCGAACGGATGGCGAGCAGTGCGACATCCGAACTGCTGGGCAGCTACCGGCCTGGACATGCGTATCCGCATTGGCGCGGATACGGGCCACCGGTGCCTTGATCAGTGACCCTGATGGCGCCTTGGCCCGTTCCTTCCGAGATAGCCTTGAAATGTCACCGGAAGGGCTGTCGCACCTGAGCCCGGGCTGCTGGCTTAAAATGGCCGCCAGATTTCTGATGGACTGACGCGCCCTGACGGTACTCTGACAAGCCGTCTGGCTTGCGCTCCATCAGCCACCCCGGATGCTCGGACTTTTGCCTGTTGCAGGCAGCCTACGGGGAAGTCCGCTAATGAGCGACAAAGCCAACACAGTAACCGAAGCCATGATGTTCCGGCGTTCGGTGGCGCGCCTTTCCTCGCAGCTCGGTCAGCGGCGAACGCATTCGCCGGGTGCTTGAGAAAGGCTGCGCGCGCAACCTTCCGGCGGCAATCTCCAGCCCTGCCGATTTTTTTTTGGTGGCGGGCGAATGAGTTGCTGCGGCTCAAGGGCATCATGGCAGGAGCGGGTGCAGGCCGGCGCCCCCGCGGGGACAGAGCCAGAGTATGCGGGTTTTATCCGGCGAGGAGCTGGTCGCGGCCTTATCGCGATACCGTTTCCAGTTGGCGAGGATCTTGTTAATGCCGCGCTGGGTTCACGTGACGACAAGGCGGGCGCCCTGCCTGGTTTGCGCAGAACTATCAGTTTTTCGACGCGCCGCTGGCGCTTGTTCTGCTACGTCGATCGCGCAATGGGACCACCGCAAATGTCAGATCTTGGGTTGTTTTCCTGCAGAGCCTGGATGTTGCTGCTGCGTGAGGAGGGTCCCTGGAATCCTGCGCCCCAGGAAGTGCTGGTCGCTGTAACCACCGCCACTCTCGCGGATTTTCTTGAACCGCCCGAAGAGCTGATGCTGTTCACCGTAAATGTCGGATTGGTTATGCCGATACCCGCGGCCCCCCCAGCCAATCAAGTTGGCCGCAGTCCCGCCGCGCAGCCTCTGGATGAGTTCGCGCGGTTTTCGCGGGATCTGAACCTAAAGAGAGAGAAGAAAGCTGACCGGCGCCTCCTTGAAAAGTTTGATCCGCAGCTTGACCGGACCCTTGGCTTGAAGATGCCCACCTGGTTGGAGCCGGCGGAGGTTTCCACTGTGCGCATCGTGATACGGTTGATGTTCCTGATTCACCTCTTCTGCTACCCGCGCTTGCTCTTCCTGACGGCGCTGGCGATTTGTGCGTTCATGTCGTTGATCGCGCCCCACCTCATGGCTGATCTGTTCAAGCGCGCCCCCCCTCGGCCAGCAGAATCTGCTCGACGGTTTTTTTGTGCAATTCGCGCTGGGTTCTCCATTACATTGGCTGCGTTGCCCGCGCCTGTTGCACAGGTGGCCGATCATGTGCCGAATTTCCCGGGTGGAGTCCCTGGGTGCGGGTAGCCAGCGAGCGTACTTCATCGGCCACCACGGAAAAGCCGCGACCATGCCACCTGCACGGCGGCTTCAATCGCGGGCGTTCAAGGCGAAGTAGTTGGGTTTTGTTCGGGCGATTGGCGTTTGATCACGGCGGTGATCTTTCAATCTGGCGCTATCAACGGGAGACCTGCTGCACGGGTGGGTCCGCCGCCTTGTTTCAGAGGCTGGGCCCAAATTCTGAAATCGCGCCGGCTGTGGCGGTCACGATCCGGCTTGCCGGTTTTCCACTTCGCTGTCGGCCATTGCGGGTTTGCGCGAGGCAGCCTGCTGGCGGCGTAGCCGGCGACTTCGTTGACGGTGGCAGCCCATCTGTTGATCGCCGCCGCCATCTGTTTCGGCTTCAGCGGGATTGCAGATGAATCCTGGCCCTGATTGTTTGTTGTCTACGTGGCCAAGAAACTTGCGCAGAGGAAAACGCTAAGTTCGACTCTTGCAGCATTGCGGTACGTCGGTTAATGGTGTCGGCGAGGGTGACGAATCATGTCGGCCGGTCGCGCCCCATCACGCTGTTCGGGCGCGCGTCTCGATGCGGTTGGTTCAGCTCGCCGTTGGCCAGGCGGCGAATGACCTAGCCACCTCATGCGGCTAAACGGCGCCCAAGGTTGAGCGCATCTTGGCGGATGATCAGCACGAATCAAAGCGCCAAGCCAATTACCGCGATCGTAAAGGCGAGGATCAACCACTGAATCCCGCGGCCCACGGTCACGGACAGTTGTGGCCGATCTTGCTCACCGATAACTGTTTCTTCATAATCGATAAAAGCATTCACGCCGCGCACAAAGCCCATTGGGTTAATACGCCGGGGACACTTCAGTGATCACAGTTGCTGGCCGCATCGATCTGGCCGGCTTGCGCAGCTTTCAATCCATTTGGCCGGTAGGGCCAGACACTCTCTTTCGAATGTCCTTGATGGCCGCAAGCAGGACGCTGCTCATCTGCGCCGGGAGCGGTTGGTCCGGCAAACAGCGCGTCCATCGGCGCTGCTGACTCCTGATAAAAGCCATCCGAGCTTGTCGATCAGCCCTGCATTTGCTGGTGACCGGCCTGAGGCGTAGGCGCGACACTAATCCCGGATCGCGATGGCCCGGTCGTGAAACGCCTGCCCCGGAATGTTGAATCGCGTAGCGGCGCTGTTGACGGTGGCGTTATCGCTGACCTCGGTCCAGCGTGTTGTCGATTCACGCCCACGCGATTGATGCCGATCGCGTGATGAATAATCATAGGACAGGATCAGGCCGAGCCGAGAACCCAGACCGTTGGGCATTGTGAGCTGTTTCATGGTCTGGTTCTGACTGTGCCGGCGGGCGAGGGTGGTG
>Ga0163217_1004421_pt1 | contig 10942 bp, 15 predicted proteins | sample SynspAceP_FD_185933 | JGI IMG/M metagenome (GOLD analysis project Ga0163217, IMG submission 185933) | Saline lake microbial communities from Ace Lake in Antarctica - Synechococcus sp. Ace-P (PacBio error correction) | ecosystem: Environmental > Aquatic > Non-marine Saline and Alkaline > Saline ...
CTGGAATGCCCGGTGCCGGACGACGTCTTACGCAAGCCATCGCTTGGAAGAACTGGCGGCCCCGGTTGCCAGAAGCCCCTGTTGCGGCGAAGTGGCAGTGGTCCCCTGCAGGAAGAGGGTCCTGCGTTGCGCCCCCTGGAGGTCCAATCTGGCTGTGGCGCCAGGTGATGCCCCTGCCGTGACCAGCCCGTTGAACTCAAGCCCCCGAGCGAAGTTCGCCCTGCTCTGCGCTCTGTTGAGCCGCCGGGAATGGTGCGCAGACCGCCAAGAACTTCTGCGCATAGGCCTGGCACCGTTCAGATGGGGGCCCACCTCCCGTCGATTACCACAGTATGCCACCCTGCGGCGCAAAAGCTGGAACTGGCCGGCTTGGTGAAGGAGGGGAAGGAATTGAAACGGTGCGCCAACAGGGCTATCGCTTCAGCCTCGAAACCCTATCGGGCCGGACGCCAAACCAGCCCAAGTCCAACGACAGCCCTTCATTGCGTTCATGGTTGCCCAACGCCAGTTTTGATTCAGCCGACTCCGCCCAAGCTGAATCACCCGTCTGGTGCCCAAGCGAAAGGTGAAGCAGCTCGCCCGGCGACAGCAGCCCACTCAGGGCACGAGGTCCAGTAGGTCCAGGGGGAGTGAGAAACGTTGGATTAGTGGGTGGTTTTGAGGCCCCGTCGCAACTTCGAAGCGCAAATCAAGAAATTTTCGAATCGCGCCACCCTCGGGGCAGCAGAAAGGACATCCCGTCGTTGGCCATGACTAATAAACCGTTCCGTTCTGACGTGCTGACGGGAACCGAGCGCCCGATCTCAGGCCATGCCAAGCGCCAGCCGCCGACGTAAAAAACCAGCCTGCCACCAACGTGGTGGCTGACGCGGGATGCCATCGCTGTCCAAAGGCAGACTTCTTCGCTCAGCACGCCAGAACCAAGACCAAACCCGAGGGGAGAGCGGCCGAGCACCAAGCCTGCAATGGCGCTGAAGCCAGGAGTGGCAGGGGGCAAACACCAAGGCCAGAATAGAGCGTGAATCAGCGTGAGGCCGGATCAGGGCGCGATCGGAGGTTAGCGCTGCGGGAGCGAAGCAGAAGAGACGCAAGCAGACGCTGCCTCAACCAATCTCCTTGATAGAACCGAACCTCCCCATGGTTCCAAAATGTTTCGGCTTCAAAACGCCTTTCCAGAAGTTACCGATCCGCATCAGGGTCTTGATGGGCGTACTATTGAATCGACGATAGGTATTGCGTCGCCCGCCATCCCTGTCATCCTCTTTCTCTTCCTTGGAGCTTGCTGAGCCTGAAGCTGCAGGCAGCAGCAAGGCTTTGCTGATCGGCACCAACTGTGCTTCCAGGTAGCGAGCAGCTCTTCGGGGGTGGGAGCGACAGCAGCCATTGGATTTGTTGCGAATTGACATCAGATCTACAAAGGCTCTCTTGCTCTGTGGTGTATCTGGCGCAAATTACTCGGGTAGGTGCGCCAGGGGTTGAGGCCACAGAACGGTGCCGACGCGGTGGCCACAAAAGGCGAGCCGCTGAAGGCCACGGCGTTTTCAAGGCACCTGGCCGGGAAAGCAAGAATCTCCGACGCTGTAGAGGTTCGGGACCCCTGTGCGGTTGGAACGGCATCCGGCAGCAAGGCCTGGCAGCGCAGTGCCGGAATCGCCGTAGCTGCCCTGAATGGCGGCCCCAAGAAGCGGCGATGGCTGCGGGGTGTGCCACTCCCTGACGCTGATTGGGGGCCCCGCTCCAAGCCCGGAAAAGATCGCTTATCGAGTCTGGTAATTCAGCTGATCGGCGGCCCGCTGCTTGGCCTCCTGATAGGCCGTTTGGGGACAGACCACTTCAAGGACTCCATGGCTGAGGCGTGAAGGCATGGAACGATGTGAATGGCCGCTTGGCGCCAGATTGGAGTCGGCAGGGTGGAAATGAACGAACGCCGTTATCCCTGCTCGCGTCCTTTGGCCCCGATTCCAGACAGCAGTGGTGACAGTGGCTGTCAACGGGGACACCCCGGCATCCACCCCCAGATGCAGTCGACAGAAGGCAGGCGAGGCCTTGTAAACGCTTGCGCCAGACGTGTTCACGCGCTCGGATCTGCTCCGGTTCAGACCAGGGAGCCGAAAGGTGTTCCCCAGCGGGTGGCGTTGGAGATGACCCGCTTGGCCCTGATCGTTCTCCACGGCCAGCTCGACGCCCACAGGCGTGGCCCTTGCTCCAGCAGCACCCGTCCCGCTAACCCGGACTGTGTAACGATCTCGCCGCCATGGCGCTCCAAGGCCACGGTGCGAGCTTGAACAAGCGGAGCCTGCCCCTCCCTTCGGAATAGTTTGATTCCGCCGGCGTGGCGATCGGAAGACACCAATGCTGGCCGTTGAATATCGGCGTCAGATCCGACCGGCAAATCACGCCAGCAAGAAGCACTCCATGTCGAGAACTTAGCAAGCGCCGGATCCTGGGATGGCCGGGGGCCACAAGTGGCCTCACATTGGACCGCAGCCAACGGCCCGCCCAGGCAGGCCAGGGTGCTGAAAAGGAACACCTGGCCAGGTGGCCGGGTCCTTCGAGCGACAGCACGGCTATCGCATCGAAGACAGCGAAAACACGCTCCAGCAGGTTCGAAGAAGCGGCGGTAATGCCGGCCTGGCTTCATGGGGGAAGAGAGCGGATAGCCGGCTCGATGAAGTGGTCGTAGTACGACGGTCCCACCGCCAAACGGGTGAGGCCATCGGGCAGGTGTATTCGAGCTCGGGAGCGGTCGGGATTGTCTCCTGGTGTTCGCCGACAAGCGCCAGGGCGCGGCGTGAGCAGGTTTGTGGACCTTTCTCCCGAACCGAGTCATCGACGCGCCCAACGTCAAAGTGTAGCCCTCGCGCCAGAAACTAGCCGCCGCTGCCGTACCGGATGAGATAAGCGCTCCAACACCAGCACCCGGGCACCTTGACCGCCAAGCCTGGGGCGTGGTGACAGCCCACGCGATGCCGGAGGCCGATCAACAAATCGCGTCGTAACTCGGGACGGTCCCACCGCTGTGCTGAAGCCAATAAAAGCGACCATAGGACGAGGCAAGCCAGGCCGAGCCAAGCCGTTCAAGTGGGTGCGGCGGGGCCGAATCTTCAGAAACCGGGCCGCTTGCGGCTGCCGCGCCAGTTCACCAGCACGTTGAGCGTGGACCTGACCGCAATCAGGTTGCTGGGGCCCATTGGCAAGCAGTTTCAATGGCCGTTTGGGCGCGAGGGCCTGGCGCAGATCAATGGTTTTTAACGCGCTGGATCTCCGAAGTTCCAGTTGAAGTGAGGTCTTTGAGGTTGGAAAACACTCGTCAGGTGGTGAAGTTTGACTCACTTCCGCCGTGCCGGAAGGCGCCGGGCGACACGATCGGGATGTGTCCGAAGTTGTTTGAGAAATGTGGAAGAGGTTGGCCACCGCCCGCCTTTGTGGTGGGGGTGGTGTTCACGCGCGTTTGGGTAAGAAAACACCATGCGCACGGAAGCGGGAAGGCGGGGCTGAAATCGCCGGTAAGCCAAAGCCGCCACTTATCCATACCGGAAGAGGCACCCTTGAGCTCACCTGCGCCAGGGGCACCAACTGTGATGGCGGTGGGTAGGCACTGCTGGGCCTCATGAAATTTGGTGAGTTGGTGAGTTTGCCAGGGGAAGGTGGGGGAATTGGTTGAAGAACCCGGTGGGGTTGTCATGCACCAGGAGCTGGCCCATCGCGGGGCTCATCTATATCTGAGCCTTGCCGCTGGCCATCCCTGCACCTTGAATGCAATCTGGGGCCCCCACCTCACCCAGCAGCTGATACCTGGCCGTGACATCCACGTCTTGAGGCCGGCTGAACGCTCGTTCACCGTGGCGAAATTGGCCAGAAGGCCAGGCGCCCAACTGGGCCGGGGCCAGGGTGCGCTCTTGCCTTGCCTGGCATCGGGAGTTATTGGCGTAGCCGGGAAATAGAACAGACGACATTGAAGGCCCCTTTTCATTGAGGCCATCGAGGATCAAAGTCGTTGTACTGAGCCGCTTTGTGGCTCCCATGAATCCGTAGCGGGAGTGTAAGTCAGGCCCTTTTCATACGGTTGCTCGATCCCGTGAACTGGCTTTCCCGCTGGCCAGAGCGATCTGGAATCGAGCGGTTTGCCGAATTCCAGGGTGCGTCCCCACAGCCACGCCCATCGGCCGGCAGTCAGGGCGCCCACCTGTTGCAAGGCCTGCGCACAGAAGTTCCCGATTCCAAGGGGTCAAGCAAGAGCACTCGCAGGTGATGGCGACCGGCGTTGCCGATCGCGAACTTGAGCATGGCGATATGGGTGTGGGTGAGGCAATCAATAATTTCCTGAAGTGATTTCACCCGGTTCATCCGATTTCAGCGCCTGCTTCGCTTCAACTAATCAGCTTGGGCCGCGAGGCCGGCTTGGAGTGCCGTTGGCCCTGTTGAAGCCAGTGACACTTGCCTCCTGATGGCCGATGGTCAGTTCCGACTCGGTGCTGTGCCAAAGGCTCCAGATCCTTCAAAGACGATCGCGGTAGGCCCCGTAGCGGGAGCGCCTTGTCAACGGAATCGCGTTGTGGCAACTCCGGCATCAAAGACCGAAAGTTGGCGCATCGGCTGAAAACTTGCCACTCCGGAGCTGTGGGTGATGAAGTGGAATTCAGGGCGCCGATCAATAGTGGTGGGCGGCAGTTGCAGCGGCTCCTGGCCGCTGGGCATGTCGTGCTGCCGTTGGTGCCAGCAGCCACGCCCGCCCACCGGCTGCGGCGTAGCCCCTCGGTGCCGGTGATCTGACCTGCGGCCAGCAGGGTGGGCCGCCGCCGGAAACTGTCAAGCTGGGCTCCAGCAGTTTGGGGGGGCCCCCAGGAAGGTGTTGTCGGTGCATCACGTTAAGCGCCAAACGTGGGCGTTCTCGCCAGGCCAGGAATCAGCCGGAAGACCCGCTTCTGCTCCGCCCACTTCAAGTTGGTCTGGAAGCCGCACCAGATTCCAAGAGCCGGCCGTCCGCGATCTTCCTGGCGCAGCTGCACACCGCGTGGCCGCCGGTCCGGCGCACCTCGCGATCCGAAGAGATCACCCCAAGCCGCGGATCCAGAACGCGCCGATCGTTTTGAGCGGCCCGTAGCGCATGTGTCGTCGCCGCGGCGGGCCAAGCTCTCGATCGGCAGGCAAAGCCAGCCTTCGAAAAGGTGGCGCTCTCTGTTTCGAAAATCCTTGAGCTCTGCTGCTCCCGCTGCCAGCAGGGCCGGTCGCTTAAGGGCCTCATATTGCCACGGTCCATCGGGCAGTTGAATGTAGTCGGCATCGGCCCTTGTCGTAAGCGCGAACCGCGGAAGGCCCACCGAGAGATCAGACCCTCCCCCCTTCACGATTCGGGCTGGCGGATCAAAGAAATGCAGTCGTCCCGGCCGGTTGAAACAGCCGCACTCTCGGCGAGAAGCATCCGCTGTGAAGCGGACCGGTGGCCAAAGCAGATTTCGTTGCATCAGGCAGTGCGCGCGCTCGCGCGCTTCCACGGTTGATCACGGAATGCGCTCCAACGCCCTGTGAAGGGCAGCGCTGAAAAGCGGCCACGATCAACGGCCAGCGCTCCGCCCGGCTGGCAACCCGCATGGCGATCGGCGGTGCGCGAATCAACGGTGGATCCGAGCCGGCGCAAATTCCTCTGAAGCAAGCCCGGCGGCCCGGTCTGGGAGAGGGCCCAAACTGTTTTGCTGCAGACCAGCTCGGCGAACCTCAGCGCTGTGGTGGGCCGGTGAGCGCAGCTGGCGGCGCATCTCCAACAGCCGGACCGGCCACCCCAGCCCGGGCGATCTGCCAGGCCGCCTCGGTACCGGCCGGCCGGCGCCGATGATCCAACACCATCAGGCGCGCGAAGCGCTTGAGCATCAGTTGCAGCTGACCGACCGCAGCCCGACCGATGTTGAACAGCCGCCCAGCCAACGGCCAGCAGGATCGAGCGGTTACAGCAGGAGCCGAGCGTCCATCAGTTGCATGTCAGCGTGCTGTGATCCTAGGGATCAGGGGGCGTGGGCCCTCGGGCGAAGTGGGTCGGTTGAATCCAAAATCTCAGCATCGGCAGGGCAGAGCCCCCGTGACCGGTCGCCTGTAGGCCGCCAGGGTTGTTTGGCGCCACGGCGGCGTGCCTGGCGGCCAGATCGCGATAACCGCAAGGCGTGCTTGCCGATGGCAGCAACCTCTTCAAGCTTCAGTTCGCGCCGGGCTGGGCGGGCCAACTCCCGCCACCAGCGGTGCGGGCGGCACAATGCTTTGTGACCACGGGCGCCAGCTGCCACCAGGGCTCCTTCCCCACGGTCCCACGCCCCCCCCCCCCCGGTTTTGGACGCACAAACGGCGCCGATGCGATCAGGCAGCACATCGCCAAGAACGGCCCCATGCACCACCGCCCCATGCCCCACCGTGACTGTCACGGCCGATCAGCACCGGCTGGGCTCCCGGACGGCATGAAAGCACCGCTCCGTCTGCACATTGCTGTCTCCCCCACCAACGATCGAGCAAAGATCGCCCCGGCCACGGCCAGCGGGCCAAGACTGGCACCGGCCGCCAGGTGAACATCCCTTCCACCAGGCACTGGGTGGCACCCAGGCGGCCGATCCAAGCGGGGGCTGAGCCAGGCGGCGTCCAGCCTGGTTTCGGCGCCGACTCGACGGCTCACAGACGAGGGCAAAAGGTGTAGGGCGCTTCCAATTGTTGTGCCATGCCTGGTTTGAATGGTGGCGTATCGCAAAGGCGTCTTCCAACCCCCCCCGTCACGTGATCACGTTTTCCCGTTGGGCGTTTTTGCACGTCAGGGCTGCGCCGCACTGCTGGGGAACGCTGGGTCACGAACAAGCCAGGCTTCCGGGCGGCTACGGCTCACGACAACAGACGGTAGAGGCACTCTCTCGTCCAATCGAGCATCCGATGGTCCTGAGTTCGAACTATCAGGCGACCCAATTTTTGTTGGAGCTGGGAGCCTGGGCTGTCGTGAACAGCTTCAGCAGGCTTTCGCAGGGGCCCATCATCACCCGATAGTGAACGAAACGCTGCCCTGAACTCACGAATCGCACCACAGTTCCGTCACAGGCACCGTGGACGACGCTGTGATCGCTGTTGTCATCGCTCTGATGGGGCGGCTTGAAACAGCAGCAAGCGTGCGCCCTTGCTCGTTCTGCAGCAGCAGGTCTGCTGTCGAGCTCAAGCGGCGCACCCTGCCCGGAGGGCCGTGTTGTAGCGGCGCTCAAAGTCCATCACGGGGGCGGGCAAAGGCCTTTTTGGTGCCAGCCCAGGTTTGAGAAGCGAGCCAGTTCACCGCTGAGCTGGGAAGCCGCCGAATCAGGCGGTTTGCAACCGCGCTGCCGCTGACTTCGCCCCGATGCGCATCGAGCTGAGGCTACACCGGCTGGCCTGGGGGGCAAATCAGCTTTTGGTCCGTCTCGCCCTGCAAGGGCCTGCCAGCCGCCAGAAGGGTGCCGCGCAGGAGGGCTTGGGCGTAGAGCGACAGCCCGAGTTTGAAGAACCGCTTGAGGCAGCCATAACCGGTGGCAAGCCCTTGCCGGTGCACCCCCACAAAAACGCTCCACCACAGGTGCGCTCCCGGCCCCCGGCCCCGGCTCAAGCTGAGGAAGCTGGGCGATGCAGCCCCTCCAGGTTCACCAACAGCGGCTCTCCGGCCGCTCCAGCCGGAAAGGGCCCCCAGGTAGGCCTTCTCCAAACTAAGAAGTCTGCCCTCCTTGACACCGTAGGCGGGTGGCGGTGGCGCAGAGCCGGATGTTGGCCGCATCAGCCAGATAGCGGAACATCCCCATCAGGTGCAGGCGCGCTCCAGCAGCTCGGGTGCCGGAAGCGCTTGTAGACGATCGTTCAGGCGCAGCGAATCGCTCCGCCTTTGAGATCGAGTTTGGCAGGGCGCCGCCGCCTCCAGAGCTGCAAGAAAAAACGGGCGCTTTCCTTCCGCCTTCTCGATTAGGTAGCAAACTCGCACCCCTCAGGAGTCACGTCCGGCCGTGCTTTGACATGCTGCAGATGGCATGAACCACACGTCTCGTCATTGGCCGCCAGATTGAACCGCCGATGAATCGCGGTAGCTGAAGGCGCCCAATAGCGATTCAGCGTACTTTTGAAGCGAAGGGCATGGAAGCTGCCGCTGAAGCGCTGGTTTTCAATTGCTGAGCACCGTGGTTAATCCAACGGAATTCTGGTAATTCATTGGGATGACGCCCTTTACGACCCACAGGAAATGGAAGCAACCGACTTCTGCAACGGCGCGAAAGCAAGCCAGCCCAATCCGGAAGATCACTTCACAGCCTATCGCCAGTGAATCTTGCCCAATCAGCAAATAGGGCAAAAGAGAACGTGGGCAGCGGTGGCAAGTTTTATAATACCGGGGGTGGCCCGCCTCATCGAAGAGACGGCTGCCACGACCGGCACCTTGTTCTCCGATCCACGACCAGGCTTTGCCACCACAGCGTTCTCCGCCAAGGTAGGCATCCAATCCACCTCACCCTTCCTCTGAGGACATAGGCGCCACAACGTTCTTTCATTGCCTGCAATGATCTTGTTCTGAAGCAACCATGCCGTTCGGTAGTTTCACACGAGATGACGCCTCAAGAGCTAGTAGGAGATTCCTGTCTTGGCTTGGCCGAGAAGGTAAGAGGCAAGGAACGCAGGTGGTCAAGAGGTAACTTTGTTTGCCTCCAAGATGGTAACCGGCCGTGAGGGTGGCCTTGTGAGACAGGCTCCGGCACTGGAATAGGCCTTGTGGCGCCTGCCATATGAGCCCGTACTCCTTGCCCTCCAACGTGGGCAACGGAAACCATCAGGCAGCGCGCCTGTTCAGGCAACTTCACATTTTTTGCTCGTTCCGAGAGCTCAATAAACTGGGGCAGCGACAGGCTGGCCTGGAACTGGATCCGATCATAGCCATGGCAAGTGACGACTGGTATATCGTACCAGCCCTAGGTCCCAAAAGGGCTGCCTGCGGAGCTTGCCTGCCTAATCAAGTCCGCTTTGAGCACAGGCGGTTGCTGGGCGTCCCTCAAGACGCCAAGCGGCCGATGTCATCGAAGCTGTTCGCGCTGGCGATCCAGAATAGGTCTGACGCAGCTGATAGCTGCTGTCGGTGAGCAGGTCCAGCTGCAGCGGCTTTGCTGCCGCTCGGCGGGCAGATCCCCCCCAGCTGGCCGGCAAGCGCCAAGGGACCCTGCGCGAGGGCTCACGGCCCGCACCCACCCGCACCATCGCAGCTCAAGTGTTGGCTTGGCGCCGCCCTTGACAGCTGGGCTGATCGTATCGTGGTGACGCAGCCCGGCGCCTGCGCACGCTTGCCGGTACTGATAGCGCCCGCCAGGTCAGGTTCCGGCTTCGCTAGGGAATCGGAAGCGAAAACGGCGACTGTTCCCGCCGGCTCCAGGCGCCAACGGCCGATCACCCGGCCGGTGCGGTCGGCTACGCCACGTTCTTCAAGCACCGCCCGAACACCGCATCAGGCGGTAAGGGCGAGCGTTCCGTAGCTCGCCGTGCCCGAGAGGGTCCGGCTGGCTGGGGCTGGCAGCAGCAAACCGCCGCAGCCAGGATTCCTCAGCCAGCCAGGGCGTGTCAGTTTCTTTCATGGGGATCCGTTGGTGTCCGATGATTTCAGCCTGCATCCCCGCCTGGCCCTCTCGCCCGTGTTGGCCGTAAACGGAGAAAGAGGGATCGAGGGGGATCGAACTCACCAGCAGAGCCAAGCCCAGCAGCTCGTTACGATTCTGTTACAGTGATTGCAGCATTTCGAAACCTCATGGCATTCCCACTTCCCGCTTTCGGTTTGTTGCCTTCGCTGAAACCTGGATGGCCGGCCTTGCCATGCTGGTTTCCCCGTCATCGGCCCGGCACCGAACTGCTCACTGGACAGGCATCCTCACAAATCGGCTTGGGTTGATCAAGCCAGAATGGTGATTACAGCGCAGCCATCGCAGCAATGATCGGCCTTGTGGTGGTCCTCACCGTCATGGGGGCTAGCATCTTTTCCCCGACCAACTGAATCTCTCCGTGACCCTCGCTGAAGGTCAAAAACAATGGGTGATTCCATTCCAATCACTCTCCCAGCGCCGAGATCCGTCCCGACTGCTCGTAAAGATCGGTTGACTCTTCGGTCTTTGCTCATTTCATGCCGATCAGCTCTGACTAGCTTCAGATCCGCTCCGAATCAGGTTCGATCAATTCAAATTTCTTTTTCTCAACTAAAATCTGAAATGACAACATCTAATCCGCGGCCAATCGCAACCTTCAACGACTACTCCACCGAGCAGATCCATCGGACGCACTCAAAAAGAAGCTGAAACTCTTTAATGGCCGTGCCCCAGTGGTTTTGACCCTCTTGATCGGTGATTTTTTTTTTTTTTTTTTTTTGTCGTGGAAGGACTTACCGAGGCGGGCAATCCGTCCACCATTGGTCTTGGTCCCCTTGTTCGATTGGCTACGCCGCCTGTCACCACCAAATTCTTGCCTTCTGTTCTGAGGATTTCGGTGCGTCGGCTAGCGATCCGACGCTCTGCCTTGAAAGTTCAGTCCGTCACATCAAAAATGTCCCCCGCTCCATCGAGCTTGCCATGAATCGGGTCGCCGATGCGCCGCTCACTGAAGAGTCCACTCGTGCCCTGTTCACCAAAAGCCCTATGGCGTTGCCGACCTGCTGCCGAGCAAATGGCGAGCCGTTTTATGACGAGTCGGTCTATTTTCAAGGATCCAAACCCAGGAGAAACGGGCATTGACGCTACATCCAGGCTCAGGAGGGGCTATGCGTCGCTGCGACGACGTCTTCTGAGCCGTTGCAGTGGCGCTCAGTGGGGCGACACCCGCCTTGTGGAGTGACCATGGGCCTGAAGATCAAGGGGTTGGAGTTGTTTATCCCGGCACCACCAGCTTTGCATCGTGCCAACGGAAAAATCGTGAGCACGCGACTACTTCGATTCGTTGGAGC
>Ga0163217_1025759_pt1 | contig 10942 bp, 15 predicted proteins | sample SynspAceP_FD_185933 | JGI IMG/M metagenome (GOLD analysis project Ga0163217, IMG submission 185933) | Saline lake microbial communities from Ace Lake in Antarctica - Synechococcus sp. Ace-P (PacBio error correction) | ecosystem: Environmental > Aquatic > Non-marine Saline and Alkaline > Saline ...
CTCAAAATTTCAGGGCCACTTCCTTCATTCGGGAAGTTTATTAGGTATCAAAATCTTCTGTGTAGGCCACCCGTCTTTGAAGTCAAGTTTTGCATACATCAATGACCCATTCCATCAACGGATCCCTCTCACTTGATGATTTTGCTCCCCAGTTGGATTGACGACGATTCCACAATCAGTGGCTGCGGTAATTTTCTTTAATACTGGTGTTCCACCTCTTGACAATATCGCTACTTGGGCACGTAGTTCGATGTGAGAAATAACACACTAAATCCTTGCTTGACAGAGGTCTTTACATCCATTGATTTATCAGCAGCGGTTTTTGATCACGGTAGGGTATATCAGAGAATAATTACCGCAGAACCAGGCAACGCAAACATGCGTCCACACGCCACATCCGATCACATCGTTTGATTCTCACAGTTGGGTGAGTTTTCGCTTTATCTACATGCTAGACGGAATTGAACCGGATCTTTCCGGCTTCTAAGCGCTACTTCATCCAAAAAGGATTGCTCTGCATAAGCCAAGAAATGGTAAATTGGCGCTCGCCAAGCATTGGTAGAATTGGAGATTTTATGTTCTACACTTTCGATCGTTAAGATTTTGCTACTGCTCCCGGATGGGAAATTATTCCTGTCGAGTGCTATTTCCGGAATTGATCCCAGCAGTCCTTTCAATTTATAACACAACATATTTCTGAACTCATTTCCAAATTGCCGCTTCAAAGCGGTATCGAAACTGCCGGACGAATAAACTCCCGCTAAGATCAATCTCTCGATTCAGTCCTTAACGGAGCATTGGTCAATTTTGAGATTTGAAACTGCCTCACGACATAATCTGCAAGAGCGAGTCCTTTCTACCCAAACCAAACCGCCTAGCGAGTAATTTCTACGGGTTATATTTCCGGAGGATCCCCAAGATTCAGCGGCTGTCTGTCGCGCTCCGGTCTGGAGTCTGCGTAGGTCCGATGAAGCTCCTGCTTTGTCACATTTGACATGGCAAAGAAATTCATCGGCTCCATTTGGAGAAGTGAGACAAGAAGGACACGGTAATTCAGCGGACTACTACTTCGCCGCATTTTTGAAAGCTTGATTTTACATTTCCGTTCTTCTCGTCTGACCTCTCTTTTTGAATTGGCAATCATAATCTTGAAGATACGATTTATGATCCTTCTGTACTTCTCGGTGCCATCCTGGTTCATACGTCACTTTCCAAAACCTTTTTGGCTTCTCAGCGGCCAAGTACTTGTTTCCGTACAATAGCTCATTATTTTCATAGATAATTACATCTGCACACCAGCATTGCTTTATTGCAGCTGATATTCATCACAGATTTGATTTTCATGTCCAAAAAAGGCGGGCGTTGCACCATGGCATGAAGCATTCCTCCCGATAGAAGTCTAACCCGAAAAAGTGGTTCCAACCGTGAAAATTTCAGCATTATCTACTTTTTAACGGCTGTACCAATGATTTTAAAATCCTTTGGATCTTTCAGATACGTCTTCTGGGGCGGTTCATGGTATGAAGCTTCGTTACAAATTCTCTTACATAAGTGACCTGCATTTTTTTAGAGGCTTTGTGTGAAATGATCCGTTTTCTACAGTGATTTTCTTCTTTGCAGGTTACAATTCCAAGTTTAGCTGCTCTGTATTTGCGAACCAACCACAAATCTTGCTGTAGCTCCCTGCTTCCGGCAAGCGCTCCCAGCATGAGGGCATTGCAACCTGCTCCACCCGCGCTCCCATCTGTCGATCCAACATACCTTCAGTATCCCCACGATTTGCTTTGGAGGAACCGCGACTTTCGTCTTTCCAATCCGCGCCATCAGCCTCTCTTCAGCTACCGACAGCATCCGGAAATGACGGTCTTGATATTTCTGACCATAATTCCGGGTTGCGGCGCACATATATACCACTAATTCTCCAGCTTGGAGCACATCAGAAAGCGCTGAGCCAATCTGAAGCGTTGAGCCTCTTGTGCGCCAAACTTCGCTTCCGTACCCTCAGGACTCTCACTCTTTCGGCTGAGTCGCAACCTCACCCAATTCAAATCCTCATCAAATAATCCCTCCCAGCTGTCAGTTCCAGCGATTTTGAGGAAGGTCTCCTTCCGAGTTTGCGCTTTGCTCCTGAGTGGTTGCCATCGATTTAGTTAACAGTTTAGCAGCCTGTGCATTATGGCGAGCCCAGTTCTTCTTGTATGTTAAACCACTAAGATTATGCATCACTTGCAGCACGCAGATACTCTCTGTATCCAGACCACGCACGTGTCCGTTCCTTGTGATGCCTGCTGTAAGCCAAAGCCCGCCCGCTCTTGAATGCGCATGCCCATACGCGCCACATACATTATAGTTAAAGAATGGCAACTTTTGCCGCGCTGGTAGCTATCAATGCTTTGCCTTTCCAACCCGTGCAGATAGCCCGCCGCTGGAATGCACCCAAGCAGTGCTGGTTTCTGCTGATTGGCACTGATGCCATCCAAAAGCGCTGCCGGCCCTAGGTTGCTTCCCTGTCCGTGTCCGCGAGGAAAGGTACCCCGGCCACCAGAATCCTTATTTTGTGGGCTCAAGCCAAGCCAGGAGACAAATGCTTGGCGGGCTTGGCGCAGCGGGTCAATGTTCAAGCCCACACTCCTGATCAAGGTAATCAACCGGTTGCAGGCCCTAACGGGCCCAGGCTTAATAGGTCTTGGCCTGCTAACGCTGTAATCCAAAGGCCTGAGGATTTGGAAAACGAGAAACCATTGGCCCATGATTCGCCAGTCCGCTTGGCTTTGCTTCTCAGGCTTCACATAGCTAATCACCCCGGCCAGGTTCAATTCAGAACGACTTGATCCGGCTAATTCACATTCTTTTGAATCTTTACTGAATAAGCATCAAACATCTCGACTGCAACCTTAATAAGCTCAAAGAGGTGTCTTCTTGTAGTTGCCGTTTAGAGGCGGCAGCTATCGTTTGCTTGTGACTCCTTGCCCAGCGGGGAATTCACGCCCAGTGCGGCAACTCTCTGCATCTCTTTAACCTGAAAAGGATGGCAATCAATGACCTGCGTGCAGTCAGACGCAAGTGATGTCCTTTTCACAACATGATGCAACTGTTATGATCAATTTGCATGAGGTGCCTTCTGCATGTGTTGCCGCTGATGCGAGAGCGATAAACGCAACCAAAACATCCTTGCCGGAAGTAAGCGCCTGAGCTTGGCGATCAGGGATCTGGTTGAAAGCTTGCGCGAACAAGAACCGTAGCTTGTGAAGTTGCTGCAACCCATTGAGCATCACTGGATATCAGTCTTCCGTCCGGGAACAATTCTTGAACGTGCCTAGCATTGACCAGATAGACTTCATGCCATACTTCCACTAGTATTTCTCAGAGAGTGGAACCCAGTAGATTCCAGTCGAATTCCATGGGCGCACGCGTCTTGATGTCGAATGGCAAAGCACCACTCAGCCCATAGCTTTTCAAATCATTGGTGAAGCTTTGAGAAAATTTCACGTCTGGGTCAATCGTCAAGCTCCGCTGGTGACCGCTAACAACATGAAACCGAAATGCCGAAGTCGAATTTCCCTGCTTGAACGTGGATTTGACCACTCTTAGGCGCGCACGGCGGAGGCGACGAGGGGAAGAATTCCTGCATGCATCCACTGCAATGGGTCTGAGAGGGAAAAAGCCAACAGGTTTCTGCGCAAAGAATGAACATTTTCCTATCGGATCAACCACTCGGGAATTTACTCCAGAAGTGTTCGTCGCCAGGGCAGGGAGCGCTGTGAGAACCCAGACCCACGTTTCCTTGCGGGAACAAGTCTCCAAAGAATGTCATCGCCATGGCTGACTTACCCATGGGCCAGTTTGGCAAAACGGCCTTTGGACCTTGGCCGTGGGTGTTTCGGACGCGAGGGCGTGCTCAAGGGGTACTGGGTACGTTTCCTGAAACCGGGGGAGACGACTGGTAATAAATCGCATCGAACGACTTCATTGGCCAAACTGATTGGGCCCAAGCGAGAAGCTTTACAAACGAATGTCAATGATTGCTAAACTGCAGAATGACTTGTCGTAAACCACATTTTTCAGCATTCCCCTTATCGTTTCAATGTGCAGCCCGTTCGTCTTTACCGTGAGGCATGGGGCCTACCTGGTTGCACGACAGGCCTTTTGGCATGGAGGCGGAGTCTCCCAAAACTAGTACCCACGCAGACGAGGTGGAAAGGCGTTAGCGAAGCCGTGATTGTTTCCCTGACGACGGTGGAGCAATGCCTGTGAAAACCATGGCTTCGCCACATCAGTCCATGCCCAATACACTTCAAGCTGAGTCAAAGGCCCTTGAAGCACAGGGCAACCAAAACAAAACTGATTGGTGGTGCGGCTTGTCTCGCAGGCATGACGCACATCAAGAGCCTCGTTTGACTCCCACCGGGTCGATTAAACCCATGATGACGCGATGGCGCCTCTAGTGGGGTTGACGAAGCCAAAAGAAACTCGTTGCTTTTTGGAACTAAGTATTAGTTGCCCTTTTCATGCCTCATGCATAAATCACATCGTCCACCACAATAGACAAATCCGCCATAAATTTTTTCATTTTTCTGTAGATGCGAAAAAGTTGCAGAATCACTCTAATAAAAACTACTTTTCTCAGATATCGACTAATCGGCCCATTAGCGCACCTTTGAAATAGTATCATTCAAGCCAAAGACCTGAGACGCCAAAAACTCATCCTGCGAAACGCGCAGATCCGCAACATCCAACTCCATGGCTTCAAGTTAGTCCGCTTACCATTCTAGCATTGATGATGGGTTAACGCTGTGTCTATGATCAAACAGCGAAGCTTAGTCCTCTCACAGAGAATCGCCTAGAGCAGGCCAATCAATTGACCTAATATATTCACAACAGCCTATGGATGTCACTCTCCACATCCCCAGGAATCAACACTCTCCCATTCTAGCTTATGCCAAATGGACCCCAGCTTTCAATTACATAGCTCAAAGGCGCGACCAAGGGAGTCGTGCGGTACTTTTCAAGATCCAAATAAAGTTTTTCGCATCTCAAAGCATCCAAGCCCGACAGGAGTAGCATTAAATAGTTATCATCTCATCGACACAAATGCAACAGCAAGGAGGGCTCATGAAGAACAAGATCAAAGGATCAATCGAAAAGCTCAGAAATGGATCAACAGATACAGAGCTTTCAAGTAAATCCTATCAATACCTGATCTGATAGCAAAACTCAAACATCTAAGACAGGGCTCAGCCAAGAGAAAGTGATCAACGCCTTTCCTAGGTACGGACAAAACGAATTAAAAGAACAAAAAGCCAATCCTTTCCCTGGCTTTTCTCCAGAACTTCTGGGACCAAATTCCATGGATGATTGAAATTGCAGCAGTTCTTTCGGCAATAGTGGGACATTGGCCTGACTTCTTCATCATTCTCCTGTGCTGATCTCCAATGCTTTTGTTTGGCTTCTGGGAGGAACAATGAGGCGGGCAACGCAATCGCTGCACTGAAGGCAAAGCTGTCCTGTAAGAGCGCGAGTCAAACGGCATGGACAGTGGGAATCACGATCGCATCTCGTGAATTGGTACCAGGTGATTTTGATCCGCCTGCGACTTGTGACATGTGCCGCCGATGGCCCGCCTGCTTGATGGGGATCCAGTCGAAGGTCGATCAATCCGCTCTGACTGGCGAATCTTTACCCAACCTGAACCGCAAGTCTGGCGAGGCCCATTAATTCAGTTTCAATTCCTTCGCCAGGGGGGAAGTCAGTGCATAGTTTACGCGACAGTTCAAAGACTTACTTCGGTAAGACCGCGCACTCGTGCAGACGGACAGACAGTCCAGCCATTTTCAAAAGGCAGTCTTGAAGATTGGCCAATTATCTAATGGTCCTGGCTTTGGGGCTTGTAAACGCTAATTTATTGTCGTTTGCGATCACACTCCGAGGGGATCCCATCCTTTACAAACCTTGCAGTTCGCCTTGTGTTGACAGTACCGCGGCGATTCCTGTCGCCATGGCCGACGGTTCTTTCGGTCAACAATGGCCGTTTGGAAGCCCGATTGCTTGCCAAGAAACAGGCGATCGTAAGCAAATTGGGTTGCAATCGAAAGATTAGCAGGTGTAGACGTTCTCTGCGCGGATAAAACTGGCACACTGACCCAGAATAAAGTTTTAACTTTAGGAGATCCCTTTTGTGTCACTCAGTTTCTGTCGAGGAGGTCATTCTCTATGTGCGCTGGCATCACGCCGGAAAAACCAATGACACGATTGATCTCGCTGTAAATTGGATGGGATAAGAGCAACCAGTCTCTAAATAATTGTAGATCGTCCCACCTTTAGTCCCCTTTTGACCCCAGTGCAATAAACGTACTGAAATCTACAGTCCCAAGGGTAGTGACAGCAGGACCTTCAAGGTGACCAAGGGAGCACGCAGGTATTCCTTGCTTTAGCTGAAAACACTCAGGAATTAAAAATGGCCGTTTGACAAGGCTTCAATGCAATTTGCGGCACGAGGGTTTTCGCTCGTGGGGAGTAGCGCGAGCCAGAAGGGGATGGGCCCTGGCAATTTATTAGGGGTTCCTCCCTTGTTTCGATCCCGCCCTGGGGCGATGCAAAGAGCACAATCGCTAAACGGCAAGCAAGATGGGTGTTCAAAGATCAAGATGGGTGACAAGGCGATGCACTCGCTCGATCGCTAAGGAAACAAGCAAAAGTACTGGGGCTGGGCACAACTAATTCTCGATGCCAGCAGTCTGGGCGATGTCAAGCAGCAAAGAGGACAACGGCGGCAGCTAAATCCATCGAGCAAGCCGATGGCTTCGCCCAAGTGTTCCCTGAACACAAGTTCCATATTGGTCGAGTGCTGCAAAACAACCGGTTCCCCACTTTGTTGGCAATGACCGGTGATGTGTGAAATGACGCCCCTGCGCTGAAAAATCGGACTGCGGCATTGCTGTTTCGGAATGCATAAGCAGAGGCGGCCAAGGGCAGCCGAGACATTTGTGCTGCTGACCGCCCTGGACTGTCCGGTGATTATTGAAGCGATCAAAGGAGGAAGTCGCCGCATTTTTCAAACGGATGAACAGCTACGCGATCTACCGCATTCACCGAAACGCTGGCGCGTTCTGTTGTTGATGATCATTGGGCAATCCTGGTGTTCAACTTCTATCCTGTCCTCCGCTGTCCATGATCGTCATACTGGCATTAACTCCCACGATGGTGCAACATATTATCGATCGCCCTATGACGCGTTCATTATCGCGATCAGCCTGAAGTAATGGGATAGCGCGTTCAGTGCCTAAGCATCTCTAACCGTGCTGGGGCGTAAATGGCGTAATCTCTGCATTGGATTATTTTATCTGGAGAAGCGTGGTTTTCTACTAGATCGCGACCATATCCAGACCTTGATGGTACTTAAACTCTCTATCGCAGGACATTTAACCAATCTCCTGACAACGTACAAACAGGACCGTTCTGGTCGATTCGTCCCGCAGGATTCTAATGGGTTCGCCCGTTCTCGCACCCAGGCTCTTGCCCACGGTGATCGCCGTCCTATGGTTTTCTTCATGACAACGCTCGGCTGGGGCTGGGGCACTGTTTCGTTTGGGGCTACGCACTGGTTTGGTTTCCTTGTCAATGAACCGCGTGAAGCTTAACTCGCCTATTGGCTTCTAAATACCGCCGGTCGATTGAAATTCTCCTAATTGTTTTCAATCGCTGAGTTTTTTAGGTCAGAAATATGGGGCCGTTAAGTGATGAAGCCGTTGCGGAATCAACTCCGCCAGAAGTGGTTCAACTAAAACAGCAGGGCCTCGCCAACGAAGGCATCAACCACTCTCCATTTTCACCGTTTTCCAGCTGGCTCCATAGGTCCATGAGCTGCTCCAGAAGATGGTTTCTTACTGGCGAAGCCTATTTTCTATCTATTGATGCGATAGCTGTATCTGTTTTCACAATTCATAGGGCTGGGAGACGCGCGCCTCGCACCCACGAACATCAAACGACAGGGTGATGGCATCGGGTAAGACCAGGCCTTTTGCCAAGCCATTGGTAGCGTCAGTCCAATGAATGCGCCGTTTCTCCGCCGTAAGCTTCTTGCCCTCGCCGCCGGCGCCGCCGTGCCGGTGGGCTTGCGGGCCCTTGGGGTCCTGGCCTGGGGGGAGCCAGACGGCTGAAGGCGAAGAATCAGCGCCAGGCGCTGCGGCAGCCCCAAGGAGCGGCGAGCGAGCGTCGGAACTTGCCGCCGAGTGAAACTGCCAGCGCGGGCCGATCTCCGCTGGAGGTGCTGATCTCTGATCTGCAATCGTTTACGGCTCCACCACCTACATCCCCGAGGTGGCCAGGGCGTGTCCCTGATCCCTCGCTGCGCCCCTGGACCTGGTGCTTTGCGCCCCGGCGACATGGTGGCCGGACAGAAGACCAGCCTCAGCGATGGCCAGCTCAGGGCATGTGGGTCGTCTTTCGGGGGCGGATCCTGGGCGTCCCCTTAAACGCAACGCCGGCCTGCCCCTTTGCGCCAACCGATGGGGCCAACCATGAACGCCGTCGTCGAGCCGCAGCGCGGCGTTACACGTTCGAGCGTGAGCGCCAGGAAGCGGCCGTTTCTGGACGAGTCGCCGCAAAGATCTGGGGCTCTCCTTCCTGGTGCCTCGGGCTTTTCCCTTCTTCTATTCCGTTCTGTAGGATGGGCCTGTTCCCTAGCTGGTCTGGGACGCCTCTCCGCCTGATTTCAGCCGAGCCAGCTTTGCGTGGGCCGACGCAGCCTCGCCTCTGACCGCCGCCCGCTTTGCCCGCCGCAGGCTCGTACTCCGAGCACCTGCCCCTGCAGGCCGTGGCCAAGGGCCGCGAAGCGGCGGCAACGTGCTGACGGAGCGAGCAGCTTGCGCCAGCTCCTGGAGCGCTACGACGTGGAGGCCTAACTCAAGCCGCCACCAGCAACGCCTATTTCCCGCCCGGCTTGGCCAGCTTCGATCTTTTCGCGCGTCGGCGGCCAAGCGGCAGCGGGCCCACGCGCCAACTACTCCTGGGAGGCCCGCCGCCTTCCCAGACCCTCACCGTGCTCGATCATCTCCTGGCAGAGCGGAAGCAACCCGGACCCCCTACAACCTGCGCACCCTGGAGGTTGGTGAACCGCAACGGTCGGTCCCTCATCCAGGGTCGAATCTCAAGCCGCCAGGGCAGGCGCTGGTGCGGCGAGCCGGCTGAACCCGGGGATCTCGGAAGATCTCAGTGCCGCAGGAGCCCGGTCAAGGCCCACATCCACGCCGTGTGCCTGCTCCGGGCGCCGTTGAATCAGCAGGGCGCTGCGCTGACGGGTGGCGATCTGCCACAGCCAGCGGGTGACGGGTGAATGCGGTTTTCGGTGGCAGGGGAAAAAAAAAAAAAAAAATTTTAAGGCCAGGTGGGCCAGTTCCCCAGAGCAGCCAACCGAGCAAAGCCAGTGACGCGCAGGCCCGCGCAGGTCGCCACCGCGAAACAGCGGACCGATCACCGCCATGGGAGCCCAAGATCCAGCCAGCGGAAGGGCGGACTGACCTCGCCCTTGAATCTGGCCGCAGGATGTCGCCGGCCACCCACGACCCATCTTGCACCGCCGGCCGGCCATGCCGGGCAGCGGCCGCGCAAGTCGCCTGTGTTGGCCGTAGCTGCAGAGATCGCCCACCAACCCGCAGCTCCGGATGACCCGGCACCGGAAAATCGGCTCCAACCAGCAACGCGCCGAGGCGATCCACAGCGCAGCCGCTGCGCTCGGCCAGCAGTTTTCGAGCCGTGGAGGCCCGCACCCCAGCGGTCCAGCAGACGGTGGCGGCCTCGAGAAAGCGGGGTTCCCCTCTTCTTGAGCAGACCTTGCCGGCTCGATCGCCCCACCATTGAGCCCAGACACAGCTCCACCCGCATTGGCTCCAGGTAACTCCGCTGCGCCGCCGAGAGGCTGGGATGCATTGTTGGCAGCACCCGATCCCCGGCATCCACCAGCCCACCCGGCAAAGCTCCACTGCAACTGCTTGAAATCGCGGCGGATGGCGCTGTGCATCAAGCTCCACCAGGGAGCCCGCCAGTTTCGCAACCGGCCGGCCCGGGCACCCACCACCACCACGCGACCTGCAGGAACTGGCGGCGCTGTGGGATCGGTGGTCTGCTCGGCTCTTCCAGGCCATCAGCAACCGCGACGAATTTTCCCTGGGCGTGCTCCAGGATCTTCATCGGCGGTGCCAGCGGCCCGCCATTCCTCGTGACCGAAAATAGGTTGTCTGGCCCGAACCGCAGGCCAGCACCAGCTGTCGTAAGCCGTGTGATGGCCGTTTGAACCGCAGGGAACGTTCTCCAGACAAGGGCGTGACCTGCCCCCAAGCAGCACCTGAACGTTGGGGGCCTGACGCCACCATCTGGCGCAGGGCGAGGCCACAATCCGCCGCCGAGACCAGCCCCGAAGCCACCTGAATAGAGGAAGGGGCTGAAAACAGGTGAAATTGGCGCTTGTCCATCAGGGTGACGCGCAACCGGCTGGCGGGCCAGGGCCCTGGCAGCCGAACGCCGGCGAAGCCACCAGCCCCACCACCACCACATGGGGCCAAAGCTCGCCTGGGTGGGGCGGGGGGCGTCGAGTTCAAGAAAGAAGCGTTTCCGGCCCATTGAATCGTGAGCATCAGCAAGACCAAACAAGTTTGACGTTTAGGGCGCAGGCGCCGAGGGGTTGTCCTCCGTTGCAGCAACTCGCACAGGCAAGGGCGGGAATGGGCTGGCTTGATGGGCGGGTGGCGGTTCGGCAAAAAACAGGGGGGTGTCGTCCTGAAACGGGGCTTGGGGCCTGATCCGCTCCGGACTCGCCCCGGGAAAGGGCCAGCCAGCGGGAATCACCGAGGGCGGCCGGATCCACCGCCCGCAGCAAGGCTTGCGCGACGGCCAGCAGCTCGCAGCCGGCGGCCCGCCCTGGTGCTGAAGCCCGTGCAGCCGTTCCGCC
>Ga0163217_1070616_pt1 | contig 10942 bp, 17 predicted proteins | sample SynspAceP_FD_185933 | JGI IMG/M metagenome (GOLD analysis project Ga0163217, IMG submission 185933) | Saline lake microbial communities from Ace Lake in Antarctica - Synechococcus sp. Ace-P (PacBio error correction) | ecosystem: Environmental > Aquatic > Non-marine Saline and Alkaline > Saline ...
AGCGCCCCGTGCGCGAGCAGGATTCGCTGCGCTGGAAACCGCGGGCAATTTTTCACGCACCGTCCTGCTCGATAACCGCGGAAACCGGCCGGAAACCCGAATCAGCGCGTTAAGGTTCGGCACTATGTCAGATCCGCCAGCTTTGCAGGCTGGCAGAGACGCGCCGTAAACGCGGATCGGTCATGACCGAAATGAAGGCACGCCTCCTTCCTTCATCTTGGCCAATGCCGCGCTGGTCTTGGCCATTTGCATCAGCGAAGAAAAGCGCTTCTGCAATGCGCGCGCCACGGAGGCGGAGAAGCACACATTAGGGGATTCGCTCCGCAGCGCCGTCTCCGGCGCCGCGTACAAAGCCGAGCGCCCACTACGCTACCATGGACGCACCATGAAATGAACTCGAAGGCACTGGCGACGATGGGAATTAGCCCTTGAGGGCACCCTGGCTACCACAAGTGCTCCTTCTCGCCGTTCCTTCTGGCCGCCGTCAAAACGGTCCTTGTACTTCTTGCTGTCGCGAATTTCAGACGTCCCAACGGGCTGCCAGCTCGCCTGCCAGCTCGGTACGAACCCTCTGATCGAGAAAATATCCAATCGGCGCCGCGCATTGATGGCAGCGTGATGGCTGCATTTGGGCAGATATCCAGATTTTTTTCCAGCTCCGGCGATAGAGCACGGCGTCGCACGGAGGGCATTTGCGCCAAAGGCCTTCAGGCACCTGCTCTTTTGTGCTTCGGAACGCACTATAGGAGGGTATCAACTATCTACCAGCCAGTTGCTCATCGCCTAATCCCTTATCTCGTTGTCTGCTACACCAAAGGGGTTTGTTTCTGTTACTGATTGCCATCGCTGACCGCATATCACGGATATAGCGCCAATTCGCGCCCGTGCCTCAATTCAGGCGACCTAGTAGAGTTGTGTTATCGGTGCTAGCTCGTTGTAAAGACACAGCAACCGAGCCTACCACTGAGCACGTCCGCCACCGACTGCGAAGCCTGCTGCGCGCGCTTGTCTGGGCCATCGCGGATATTCGCGCGATAGACTAGACACGCAAGCGGCAATCGCGGTGAGGTAACGCAGCTGATCCAGCTTAAGTATGGCTGCACAACAGTGGAACGTTGTACATGAATGCGCACTACTGGAACCTTCGGTCACACACCGTGAAGACGAAACCATAGATACTAAACATAGCCGGCTGGCGTGGAGGCAGATCTTGGCAGCCGTGAGTGTGGTGGTTGGGGCGACAGCAGAATCACGTCCAGCCGCCGCGCCTGAACAGCGCTGCGACCTCCTTCAGCTCCTCTGGTGGCAAATCGACGGTCAACACTCCATCGACTCCCGAAAGCCAGCGCAGCGTCGGCGAAAGACTTCATTAGCATACGCTCAACCGGGTTCAGATAACCCATCAGCACCACTGGCGTGGTCTGGTGCTCTCGCGAACTGCGAACCATCTCCAGAAACTGGGCCAGGCTGACGGGTGGAGCAAAGCACGCTCCTATGGCCTGCTGAATGACCGGGCCCATCGGCCATGGGGTCGGAGAAAAGGACGCCAGTTCGATTACATCAGCGCCGGCCGCGACCAGCTCATGCATCACGGCAGGGTCATTGACGGGTCAGGATCGCCGCCGTTATATAGGGAATCAGGGCTTCGGCGTTGGCCGCAGTTGCTCAAAACACGCTTGAATTCGACTCATATCAACACTCTGTTCAAGCTGATGCGTCCAATTCCGGCGACAGTAATGGAATATCCCTTGTCCACACGCACAGACAGGTTGACCACGATGGTCTGATCCGGGCGCATGTAAGCAGCCAGCTTCATCCGCCGTAAGCCACCGGTGAGCAGATCCAATTCCGGCTGATGCCCATCGACGCGGTCCAGTTACGAAACGCAGTCAGGGCCTGCTCATCGGTGGCATTGGGACGTAGTAACGCCGGGCCGAAGATCTTGGCAGCAGCTATGTTCGGACCTGCCGGCCGGGGGTAGTCCAGCCCGGCTGACACGAGTGGGTCTCGATGATCTGGCCGGCATCATCTTCTCCATCAGATAGGTCCGGGTTGCGTGCAGGCACACCCAGGCGCCCGGCGGCCAATGGTGCCGCGTGCTGACCGGTTTCCAAACCCCAGCCGCCCGCCTTTCTACACGTACATGCAACACTGGCCATCTCGGAAGGGGTGAAACAGGCCCGATGCATTGGAGCCGCCACCTACAACAGGCCGACGCAGGGTCAGGCAGCTGCATACTTGCGCGGACACTGGCACGGGCTTCACGCCAATCAGCATTGAAGTCAGCGCACCAGTTTGGGGTATGGATGCGGGCTGCAACGGTGCCACCCTGATGTAGAAGTTCATCAATATTGGTAACCCAGTCGGCGCATCGCCCTCGTTCATGCGTCCCTTCAGGGTTTTTGGAAACAGACGTGACGGTTATCCTCGGCACCGAGCAGCTTCATGCGGTAGCGTTGGCGACTGAAACGTTGACGTCTTCGGCACCCATATACACCTGGCACTTCACAGCCCAGGCGCGCGGCACGGTTGCCGTGGCAACGCCATGCTGAACCGGCGCCCGTCTCGCCAATCAACGCGCGGTTTGCCCATATGCTTGGCCAACAACCCTGGGCCAATGGGTGTTTGGTTTCCACTTGTGCGCACCTGTGTGGTTCAATCCCTCGTTGAGATTAGATCTGTGCACCACCCACTTTTGCCGTAAACGCTCCGCAGGTAAAGCGGTGAAGGGCGGCCACGTAATGGGCCAGGTCGTGTCGAACTCCGCTGAAAAAATCGGTCTCAAGAAGGCGTCGTACAAGGTTTCGCAGGCTCTTTCGAGGGCATCCATCAGCGTCTCGATACAAACCGACAGCCATTAGGGACGCAAAATGCCCGCGTGATCGGGAATGGTGGCGTAATCCACCGATTTGGAGTCAGACACGCTTTCACCTCTCTTACAAAGGAATTGACTTTTATCGGCATCCTTGATGCCCTTGGCCTGCTTCCACCCCGCCACCTCGACATCACCGCCCAAGGCGCCGCCCTGGTAATGGCGTCCGCCCATTCTTGCGGCGAGTCGCCAGCCCAGGACCAATGGCCAGGTGCGTTCAGCTGGTATCAGGACCAGCTCGAAATTCTCACCGGTGCACCAGGCACGCCGGCTTTAATAACTGTCGAGCAGGATGCCGACGCATCGCCACCTGGGCGGCAGCGCATTCAGATCATCACCGCACGCACTCGTAGCGCTTTTTAGATAGGGCCGCCGAACTGCTTGCAGAAATCCTGCCGGCTCATCGCCATAAAACTTGCAAGACGTCCAGGGGTACCTCTGCCAGAACCGCCTTGACCCTCCTGTGCAGACGCAATTGACGAACAGACCCACCGAGGTAACAAGGCGGCAACGCGCTGATGATCTTTTGCCGCGCCTGCCACAGCGCTTGACGGCGCGGGGCTGGGGGGGCATAGAAGACCAGGCCTATGCGTCGGCACCTGCGGCAGCCGCAGCCAGGGCGTCTTTTCACAACCCGGGTGATACCGCCATATCTTGGATTTCGCAACATGCTATGGACCAAGTAACCTGATTTGATCTGGCCCTGAATAGTAGCAGAAATCATCAGGCAGCGTCAAGTCGACGTATTCAGCGCCGGAGAAGTGGGCGGCCCCATGTAAACGCTCGGCAGAGCAAAGGCGGGTCGGATAGGTCACATGCCACCAGAATACCAGGCCAAAACGCCGGCGCAGTCCAAGCCGCCTTCTCGTCGGCAGGTAGCTTTTGCAGCAAGTTCAGCACACCAGCCCCGCTTTTCTCCACAGTCCTATCTGCATCAAAGCACGAACCGCGATGTTTGCGGACCATGTGGGTGCAGAAAAGCATTGGCGCGTATATCAATCACCGATGAAGCGGCCAAATTCATGCAACTTGAGATGGTGCACGCGCCTTGATCGGCCGACTTGGCTTGGGCAGGCGCAGCCTGAAGAAAGTAAAATCGTGCTCTCCACCAGTGCCTCGCGGCTTGCGCATGCGCCTCGATATCCAGCGGCGGTAATTCAGGTTCACTTCATGCGCCAGGTGGGTGGCCGGCCTGACCGGATCGTTGTAGATCCATAGCGATAGCGGCCGGCTTACCGCCGAGAAGCGAGCGTGAAGTCATCCGGCACTTGCTGCGGCCATGCAGACTGATATTCGGCGGGCAGATTAGCATTGGGCACTGGACCCAGTTGAAGGCCGTACGAACAGCGTCCGTTTCAAAAATGGATGATCTGAACAGAGGCATATGCACACCGGCATCGTCCGCCGCCAGAACAGGCTGACAGGTGATTAGCCACGCCGGCCTGAGCGCTTTCCGGGTTTCCTGAACACTTTTAGCTGATTGTGGCGCTGGCCATCCAGATAGGCAGTGCCGCGATAATCACGCAAGCCGCTACCCTGTAAACAACAGCGGCCGCTTCTGGAGGCGGACCGCGTCTGGTATTGAACTTCCATCGCTTATCAAGTTGCCCATCATTTCGCGAGATCTGCTTCTGCCTGAAATCATTCCCTCATCCAGTACCTCGGAAGAATGTCACGAGCACCCTCCTGGTCCCCATATCGATGGTAGGCCGGCAGATTTTCCACGCTTGGTGGGGCGCACTCATCGGTGCCGAAGAGGAAGTCGAAACTCATCAATCGTCTTCATCATCGGCCCATGCCTGTCGGCAAGGACGCTGCTCACGGTCGACGTTGGGCTAGTCTCTTCCAGATCGTCTCAATCAAAGCTCTCCAACCTCGCCGCATCAACGCCGCGTCATCCAGCAAAGGCAGCCTGTGAAGGCGTCGGCCCAACTCTGTCGTTTCTCCGCCTCGTCCGAGCTCCGCTCGAACTCAGCAGCTCTCATCAGACAGGTCAAACGACTCATCGCCTTGCCGTCCTGATTCCGACTTGGCGGCGTCCAGACTGACCCCATGGCTCATCTCCGCCATCAGGCTGTCGGCCTGCAAGTCCATCTGTCAGCGAACAGTCAAAATCTTCATCCAGAGTATAACTCGGTTTCTGGTGGCGGCGAGGAATGGGCGAAGTGGCTGCTGATTGGCAGGTTCAACATCATCAAGGTTGAAGTCCAAGTCAAATTCTTCTTCGCACCTGGCTGGGCGGTGCAAAGCCGGGCCAGGGCTGGCCAGATCCGCAAGATGTCATCCAGATCGAAATCCAGATCGTTGTCCTGCTCCAGTCCAGTCGCGTGGTTGCGGTTCGTCGCAGGCAAAATCTTTGCTGTCCAAGCCGCTGAGGTCATAGTCGAAACGCCAAAGTCCTGTTCCGCTACCTCCTCACATCAGGTTCGCGGTTATTCCAGTAAGCGAATCAGTGACCTCAAAAGTCGTCCGCCCTTGTGCCACAGCACCGGCCCAGGGCAGCAGCAATAACCGGAAAGCGTGCATTCATGGCGGCATCTGCGATCAGAGGCGCCCGATGGTACGCAACGCCTTTACCGTTGAGCGTAAGCCTGACTGTCCCATCCAGCAGGCTCCCTTCAAGTAATTTGAAACGCAGGTCCGACGCTCGGGCTCAGACGATCGCTGCGTTGAGCACCTCGGCGGCTTTCATCAGTTTTTACCGTAGCGATCAGGGCTCGGCTTCAAGTGAGCGGATCCTGATTGTACCAGGTCTGATCGGACTGCTGTCGTCAAAAATCCGCAGGGCCACATTGAACGCATTGCGTCGTCTGCGGTTTTGTCAAATTCCTTTCTTTTCCGCCGCCCGGGCAAATGAAATTGTCACCATATCGGCTTCTCGCTGAGCGTTACGGCGAGCCAGCGCCATGAGCAACAGCAGGAGCAGTAGAAGCACGATCCCCGCCTATTAATCAGGACGTCTGATTCTGCATCATGCGCTGGCAGCAGGGCTTCAAATACATCTTGCTCGGCATCCTGCGCCGCCGGATTCTGTTCGGCAACTACAGGTGCTGGGGCGCCTGATCTTCGGCAACAGGTCTTCGCCATTGCGCGGACTCCTGCAGCGGGTCCTCCTCGGCCATTGGCGCGTCAATTTCGGCGTTGGCAGCCACACAACGCCTGTTCATCTGCTTCGAAGCGCAGGGTCAAACGCCATCGGGCCATTTCTTGCCAGGCTATCAGCGGGCGCGGCCATCCTCTTCGGCGCAGCCGGATTCATCCACCGCGGCAACTGGGCGTCCAAGAGCTGGGTTCCTCAGCTTGTGGTGCAATCTCGCCCTGCGGCACTTCCGGCTCCGGCGCGACAATCGGCTCACCTCTTGCCGAACTCGCCTAACTGGTCTTGCTTGGCAGCCCAGTTGAGCATCTTGAGCTCAAGCAACCGCTGCAAGGTATCCATTTTGGCCTGCATATAGCCAGCCTGCTATCGGCTTCGGCTTTTCCGCGTTCAGCGAATCCAGCTGCTCTTTTTGTTTCATCAACTGGAATCGCGCAGACGGCTATCAGGGTCTGCACTCCGCGTTCGAGGTACCACTCCTGTCGGCACTGGCCGCTACAGCGCAACGAGTCGCTGGCGGGAGCGGGTTTCCGGCGCCGCAGGGCTGCGTCCTGCTGCTGGCATCCTAATTGGCGCTGGGCAGGCGGCGCTTGCCGGGCACTTTGCCAGGCACTGTTCTGTCGCACTTTGCGCCATCGCCTCAGCCCTGACCTAGCGAAGGCCTGTTTCGGCGTCCGGCAGCGTCAGGGTCTGTCACTTTCAGCGATTGATGTTGTTGTAGAATGAAGCATTGGGATTGAGCGCTCCTGAAATAGCGAGCATGGTCCTGGTGTACAGACGCACTGACGGACGACTACGCAAGGCAATCTCCCAAAGGGTGTCGGTACGGCTCGTGCGCCACTCGCCAGAGCTGCTGAGTTCGCTTGCGGTGAGCTTGGCGAGCAGGTTGCTGAACCGTGGACGGCGCGGCAGAAAGGTTTTGTCTCTGGGCATGCTCGCGGGCGCCTGGTGGGACTCGTGGTACTGGCGCTGCGCAGGCGGCGGCGGCAGCGGCCGGCGAGCTGTGCGGGAGGCGGCGGTAAACCAGCCGTGGGGGTATACAAGGGGGATCTAGCCAAAACTGTAAATTCCGCAGCACGCGCCAGAAGGGCCAGCGCACTTCCCATCAGAAAATTTCAGCAAGGGTTCTTTACGGCCCTGTTTCGACAAGTTACCGGATCACCGCACGGCCAATCAGGAGGGGCGGCCGAGCCATGGGGGGTGAACACCGATCAGTCAGGAAAAAATCGGCTCGATACGCGCCGACAAACTCGTGCCGAGACGCAAGTGCAGGGAAGGATTTCCTGACTGATACAATCCCTGACCTGAACGCACTCGATTTCTGCATCCAAGGGCTGATAAGGTGAGAGAAGGTTATCTCCGCCCTACCCCAATGCTGGGCACCCATTATTTGAAGACATCAGAGCGCTGCTGCGGCGACAGCCAAAACCAGTTCTGCGACCATAGCGAAGTTCCTTTGCTTTTATCGTTTTTCTCTCGCGTCACAGATTTCTTTGCCCAGGTAAACCGAACCCCAGCTAAGCGCTCCCCATTCGGTTGCGGGGCATAACAGCACTTCACAAGGCTTGAGCGGGCGACGCGGCTCAACCTAATCTGCTTAATCGAATCCACAGGCAAGTATTGATTTAAAATAGTCTTTTTATGCAACAGCTCAGGGTCTGAAGACTGTTAAGTACAACACCTTTTTGCAGATTATCAGACACATCCACATATTTAGTTCGGCAGGAATCAGTCAAGATCCTGACGCAGGCGCCAATCCAGACGCATCAACTTCCTGTGGCTTCCGACACCGGTGTGGGATAACACCAGGCGCGGGCTTTATCAAGCAGCATTCACGCTGGCGCTTCGACAAGCGCCGCCAGCTTTTGACGTCAACAGATTCAACGGTTTTTAGCATGTATGACGGCTTGCATTGCCATAAAATACCGGGCACCAGAATACAGGTCACGCTGACTGGAATGGGGGGCAGTCAAGAACCCGGCGCAGGGAGGTTTTTTTGTTCTCGGCAAGCGTACTTCATTCTGGGTGTAGCCCTGCTGTCACATCGCCCGTACGGGTATCAGATGGAAGCCGCGCTTTTCCAGAGCGCCGGCCTCCGAAGCTGCCATTCAGTAGCCGGCCGGTCTGCAGGGCCAGCCTCGACGGCATCCAGATCACGAGTGGACATTGAAACTGATAGGTGGCAATGGGGGGGCGATACCGCCTCAAGCCCGGGAGCCGCTACTGCGTGCAACGCCAATGCCGCCTTTGCACGACCTGGCTATTCACGGGCCCAAGCAGCAACACCCCGGCCCAGGTAAGCCCTCCAGCACTTGTGGATTGACCGCAGGCCACGGCCAGGGGCAAAGGAGTCGTCCCCGAGAATTGGCCACTGGCATCAATCACGCTGCACCGCCGCGAGTGCACGACTGCACCATGTGGGCCGCGACCGATTCGGCACAGAGGAAAATCGCAACACGGACGCTGCTGAAAATCAAACCGTTCCAGCGGTCGACGCAGACTCTGACCTTGTACATCAGTCGGCCACCCGCTACGGCCTCCTCGTCGACCAGATAGAGTTTTTCGATAGGGACTCGGTTGGTCCATCCAGCACTTGATCAGCACGTCGCTCGATCATGCCGGTTAACGCCGACTTCGCTACATTACAGGCTTGCTCATGGATATTCCTTCCTGAAAAAAACTGTGTTCAAAACAAGGGGCACCCTGGGCGATGCCAGGGTGGGCGCCCCTGAAAAAGACCGCTCAGCGATGCAACTCTTCTTGCAGATTCCGCAACATCGGGCGCAATGGCTCGGCAGCACCCCAAGCAACTGATCACCGACAGTGACGCAGACCAGATACTGCGAACCCATGTTCAGCTTGCGCAGACGGCCGCACCGTACGCTCAGCGGTGCCAGTGACGGCCGTGGGCGTCAGATTCAAGCGCAAAGGTGTCTTCCCTTGGTGTTTAGGCACTACCTTGACCATTCATTATGCTTCACGCCAGCAAATGGCCTCGATATCCGCAGCGTACAATCTTGTTCGCTTGATGGTGCAGCGCCTGAGTGGCGCGCAAATGGCACAATGCGCAACAAATGCATCAACGGAATTCGGACGACCAATGCGGCCAATGATCTTGTTGGTCTCAGCCTGCCGCTTCCATTCTTCCGGCTTTTTGCCCGTTTGGGCAACTGCTTGTCAATCGCAGGGAATCAGGCTGCCCGCCAGCGGCAACGCCAAAGTGCTCGCAGGAGGCATAATCACGCAGGGTGGGCGGCTACCGGCCGGTGATATCCAGAATGGCACTGGCGGATCCGCCAGCTTGTCGGCCAGAGGCGTGATCGCGCCATTCTGCCCGTCAACTCACGCATGTTCTGAGCACCTCAGCGCCAACTGGCAGCCTGATAGGTATCCGCACTCAATCCACTAGACCAGGCCTGCTCGAAACAGCCCACCCAAGACCCATCAGCATCAGGCTGACGGTAAGTTGGCCGCCACATAAGTCTTGACGCCGTCACGCACAGCCTGATCGATGCTCTTGCGATTGAACCGGATCGAGAATAATGACGCGCATCAATCTTCCCCATACGTCAAGTTAGAGGCGGCATCAATCAGTAGCCCTGCAGCCCTCGCAACGCCAGTTTTCGGGTAAACCGCCTGGTATTACATCGCCCCTTGGCAGGTGATGATTCACGTCCAGAGGCTTCAGCGATTCGCAGATCGAACGCATCCTTCAATGGCGGAGTATCCTTGGCCAATAATCCGACCTTGCCACCCACATTCGATGTGGTGAGAATCCGGCTCAAATGGCGCAAAGTCGTTTTCTTCGAGCATCGCTGCATCAACCCACGGAACCAACCATACCGCGCCAGCCAACAAGACCTACTTGCTTCATAACTACAACCCCGTGGGTAAATTCAAAGACAATTTACGCCCCGGACGGGCAGCCGGGCGCAACGCAAAGCCGTACAGTTTTACAGGTTTTTGAGCGCCGGGCCACGCATCGCCCATCTGTAGCTGTTCCGACCTGAGTACACGCCGCGGAATGATGTCGCCGTACGCAGCTCCTTGATCCAGCACCTGACTGACCGCCTGTTCGATAGCATCCGCGGCCGCTGTCTGGTTGAGCTGTAACGCAGCATCATCGAGACCGAGAGAATGGTTGCCGAAAGGATTGTACGATGCCTTTACCGGCGATAATCGGGCGCGACTGCGTGGCAGGGTCGGTACATCCTTGGTTGTTGGAATCCAGCGAGGCCGAAGAAGCATGCCCGATAGAGCCGGTCGCAATCGACGCCTGTCGGAAAGGATTTGCCGAACAGGTTATTCGGTGACGATATATCAGAACTGTTTGGGCGCGCGAACCAAGTGCATCGCTGCGTTATCGACCATACATGTGGCGACAGCTCAACGTCGGGATATCCTTCCGCCGACTCTTCCACCACTTCGCGCCATAACTGGCTGGACTGCCAGTACGTTTGGCCTTGTCTACGAGCAAAGCGTTCTTGCCGCGTACGCGCGCCGAATCAAAGCCGACCTTGGCGATGCGGCGTCCTTCCCGACTGCGCTGTATGGCAGGGTATCGAGGCGAAACGCTCCGCCGCTCTCAGCACTTGCGCTCGCGCGCGGCCGAAATGATGCGCCGGTCCAGTTTTGCGTACGATCAGAATATCAACCGGAGACCACCTCAGGCTTCAGGGTTGAGGCTTTCAGCCAAACTGTGGATAAAGAATCGCTGGGCGCAGATTACGCGAACAGACAGCTGTGACGCGGAATTTCACAGGAACGCTGTTCCGGGCGCAGCGCCGGTTGAATTAGTGCCCCTGGGGCCGCCGACCGCGCCGAGCAGAATGGCAATCTTGCCTGGCGCGCACGCTCCAGGGTTTTTCATCCCCAGCGGGCCTGCCCATAAGGTCGTAGGCGGCGCCGCGAGACGTCCGTAGCTCAGCTCGCACCAGGCCGAACTTGTCGTTTTTTGGCCAGCTCATCTCTCT
>Ga0163217_1078188_pt1 | contig 10942 bp, 8 predicted proteins | sample SynspAceP_FD_185933 | JGI IMG/M metagenome (GOLD analysis project Ga0163217, IMG submission 185933) | Saline lake microbial communities from Ace Lake in Antarctica - Synechococcus sp. Ace-P (PacBio error correction) | ecosystem: Environmental > Aquatic > Non-marine Saline and Alkaline > Saline ...
GTCGGTTGTCACGTTTGGTCGGTTGTCGGTTGTCGGTTTGTCGGTTTTCCGGTTGTCGGTTTTGTCGGTTTGTCGTTGTCGGTTTAAGGTGAACTTTTTAGCGTACGAGAAGGGTTCCATTTTCCACAAAAAAATCGGTGTTCTTTTCGATCACCGGTTTTTTTGTGCTCTTCTAGTTATATAGAGATTTTACTACGTCCAAAGAACCTTGGCAGCCAAAGTGAAACTCCGGAAATAACATGATCAGATATCAAGCCAAAAAACCATCGAAAAGGAAGAAAAGGTACGCGTGGTTTTGAATGACTTCTGACTCGTGTATTGCAATGCCCACTCCAATAAAGAGAAATTGATCCAACTGGAGGTGGTGGCACAATCCGTACAAAGATTCAACACCATCATAATTCCAAAGTGACTGGATCTACTCCTAAGCGCTGTCCAACAACAGGAAGGAAAATCGGGTAAAAATCAAAAAACTGCGCGCTGGGATCATATCCATAAAAGATCCCACAAATAAGACAAGAGGAACATTAATCATGAATCCAGATCACCACAATGTTGTCAACTCACGGAAGCATGGCATTCTTATATTTTTGAGGAATCTCCTCACTCGACATCACCCATAGACATAGCCATCTGAAGGTCGCTATCAAGGAGCATCACCCAAGCAGTGGTCTCTGAGGACTTAAGCAATACCCGGCCGGAAGATCTTCTTCAAACGCCAATTTCACGAATAGAATCAAGAATAAATAAGCTATAGACGACCGCAATAAGCCGAGGCTTCTGTTGCAGTAATAACTCCACCGATTATTCCCACCAATCACCAACTACCAACAAAAATAAACTTGAACGGCTTCCAGAAGTATTCAATACCAACTTTATCGAAGAAGGCTCACCAAGCCCGGAAGGCTTTTTGATTTTCAACCATAATGGGCCGCAGTATCATCAAAGAAAAAGCCCTACCAATAGCTCGGCATAACCTGCAAACGAATAGCGCCAGCAAACTGAAACGCCTCCTGATTGCTAGGGAAATACACATCCAGCACATGGAAGGCGGGATAATCAGACCTGCATTGGTCGAGCAGTAATATTCACTGGCAGCGCCAAGCTCTTTTTGATAACCTTCTTTCATTCGCTTCCTAAAAATCCCCCATGGAAGATGCGCCGCTACTGCAGATCCGGCGATTGCCCCCATAAGCATAGCAGCGAACCCGTTTTACCATGTAGTAATCCACACTGGAGTCCCTACCAGGTAAGTGCTTTCGCAAATTCAATTAACCGATTTTGCATCCTCCAACGATCATCACTCGCCAGCAAGGGATAAAGGAAAGGATATTGGCCAATACGGAAAAAACTATCTAAGCCTGTTCCATTTCGCTGCACTGTGGTGGAGGCAGGCATACTCGCTACGTCACCATCAATGCACAATGCTGAATGACCCAAACTCCAAGCTATCCGGAACACCATCCCTAAAAAAATATAATGGAATAAACAAGAAATAAAATTGGTAAGATCTCCATTAGTGACTGGTTTAATAGCTAGATAGATCTGAGACATTGCTAACGGCAGCTGGTAATAAATCACCAGCAAGCCACTAAACGGAATACATGCCATAAACATAGCAACGGTATCTGAGCCCGCAGATTTTTTGTCTAAATAAAGGTGATGTACCCAGATTGGGAACCGCCGATAAGCATTGATTCGGTCATGCAAAAACAAGACGCAAGCCTACTGAAAACCATGAGTTTCATCTACTTTCGTGAAATCAAACTAGCAACAAATATCAATCGCGAGATGTTCTTCTGCCTGCGACGTAGGCTGAGCCAAGCATTCCCACCAAATCAACATATATCTCGCCAGCTGCATCCGTAAACGACCACTTGGACACTTGAAAAATATATCGGGATAACGATTTCTTGGCCAAGTCACAATTGATCACCATCAAGGCCCATCAAATACGACCAGCAATTGTGGACCATAAAGCGATCCAATTTGGATTTGGCTCGAGTGAAAACACTAGGGCTGTCTTTATTTTGGGTTATTAACTGCTTGAATCGCCATTTGCGAATTTTATAGATTTCAAAGGTTGTTCGATCGTAACTGATCGTAGATCGCCTTTGACAGATTTCGCGAAAAGGAGCTTTAATCCGGATCAGTATAGTGACACCTGCCTTCTTCCATTCCCCATAGATTCGCAGTTGAAGCTGCCCCAAAGCTCATATGATAGACTGCTGATTCCCATCTGCCCGCCCTTGAAGCCATTGTTGCTCCTGATGGAGTCAAGTGATTCCAAACCTTGGTAACTGACAATGAACGACACTCAGGCAAGGGCCGCATGCTCATCCAACTATAGAATTACAAAACCTCATTAATGCTGAGGTATACAAACTCGGAGGATTATTTTTCTGCCGGCATCTAACGATTCCTTCGCTGAAGTGCGGTGATAACAAATTCCCCGTAGGATAACAGGAGTAGGTGATCCAACCCATGTGCTTTGACCATAATTACGGGATGCGTACACTTTCCATCACCGAGCCTTTCCTGTTCTGACAATCGCTGGGAGTTAGTAAACGGATCTTATCTTTGGTGTAAAAACTCGCCTGCCTGCATCGCTAATAGGTTAGTTCCACGCAGCCAATATTTTTCACAAATCTAGGAGTAGTTGCTTTCGCCGATTGGCCCTTCTAATACTATTTTTTTGATGCGCTCATCACGAAACTAAATAAGGTAATCCGAAAGACAGACAGTCCGTCGGAGCAAAGCCTTCTAATGCTGCAGCTGAAATACTGTCATTCCCAAACTTCCGAGTTGCAGAAGTTCCAATAGCTCCCGTTCAGAACCAACTGTTGATTTGGAAATACTTCATCCGCCCATTTTCCCATCCGACTTCTCTTCCTAATCGGCTTGGCAAGAAAAGCATCCCTCATGCACCGGATGGGTTTAGTGATCCTGCGCATGGCCCTTTGATCATTTTGAAATTTAGTGGAACTACCACAGAGAAAAAGAAAAGCACTCCTACCAGAAAGGAATAGCAAGGATAAAAAGAAGGGATTTTTCAATGGGTTTATGAAGTTGAGCTAGTCCCTTACTACGATTCTTGCAAGACTCAGAAATAGCTGAGACAGACACCATCATAGTATTAAAGATCTTTGATCTCGGGCCATTTTTCAAAAATCAATTATGGCTAGCGGCTTTTTACACCTTTGAGATCAGGGAAATTTAAAAACATTGGGATTTTTTTGTTCTTCCTATAATTATAGAGTCCCGGCTAAAAACCGCCATTAAGTTTAATAAAGGTCTTTTTGAAATCCTAATTTGAAAAAGATGAAAATCCAAAAAGACCTGAAAAACGTTCCGTAACAATCCAAAAATACAAGGTACTTTTTGTTTTAGCTGAGCCTATTCTTGAAAGGAAAATTAACAATTGAACATCTGAGTCTTTTGGATGCAGAGATATGATTCCCTCGAATCATTTCCAAAGACACTTCCGTCGCGGTAGTACCAATCCACTGAATATTCTCCTTCATTTTTCTAGGAATCAACAAACTACAGCGCCACTGTAACCTGATGAAGGGATTCCACTTATACACCATTGGATCGCAGCCCCGGAGGAACTGAAAACCCGCTTTTCTTCAATGTTTGTCCTTCGCACCCTTGAATTTCCCAATGAGTGATTTTAACCACCTGCTAAGATGGCGCTTCCCCTTTGAGCCAAAGATCTCGATTCGCTTCTGGCAAATCCTGGATACAAGCGTGCGGAGGCTAAATATTTCCTATGGCCTCATTTTTGAAATTAACTGATGCTGACGGCCAATCCTCGCCTCATGCTGCTGATAGGCAGTTTTCAACTTGTCCAAAAGGGATGAAACTTCTTCTTCCATCAAGATCCAGTAAAGATCAATCGTATGAATCCCCTTGATTTATCAAAGGCACCGCCACCATCTACCTCAATGGTCCCCCTTCCAATCACTTATACTGTAATATTCTCCTTTCGGAACCCCCATTCACATAGGCATTTCCCATCAAAAGCCTTTTTCCGAATAACCGGCCTCCAACTGCGGATTTCAATTTCTGATAGTCTGAAGAAAAACGATTTTGGGGAAAATCACCGCTAGCTTCATCACCCATGAACTTGGCAAGCTTCAGTCAAATTGATCGCTCTGGCTAGTGTGACCTTTGATTGGCTTTCTCAATGACGAGATCTTTCCAGCTTTGCAGCGAACTTAAAGCCGCTTCCAAATGCCGACCACTTGGCGTGCAAAATGCAAGACGACATCTAAGTCTGGATGGCTTCAAAATGCTTGAAACATCTGAATAGGCTTTTTGATTCAGATTTGGGCTTCACTTTCCCTAAGCGCGATCTGGAGAACTACTGCAAAAGCTACCAACTTCCGCATTTTTCAATGCCTTAAATGGCGTGCATGATACCAGCTATGGCAACCAGTCTCGATAATTCCTACTTTTTTCATGATGTTGAAAGCGTTAAAGTTTATCCCAAAGCTCAGTATTGATGGGAATTCCTGAATTTCAAATGTCGACTTCTCTAATCTGAAGTAACCTGCTCAACCAGATATCGAACCGACTTGTTTCAAATACGGAAGAGGATTTCAAATCTTCAATTGAATCTATCTTCGTGGACTCCATCCATCGTCAAATTTAAATTTATGGATCAAAACAAATAAATACTTGCGAGAGCCCCTTTTCTCTACCCCATCCTTTCCAACTTCCGTGGTCGTATTCCCTCCAGAAAGACCGTGAGAGTAGATCTAACATGAGCGAGCCAGCCCGGCTCCTTCCACTTCCAAGTTGGCAAAGCCAAATGAAACGTCATCAGGATTTCCTCAGGTGGATCTGTCAAACATTCCCCATTCGAGTCAATCCCCCATCAAATGGCAAGTTCTCCACCTTTATTCTTGGCAATTTCCATTTTCCATGGCAAATTTGGAGACATACGCCATATCAGCACCACTATGACCCGAAACTTTCGCGCGAATAGCGATTAACCAAAGGGTTAATTTCCAACGTTTGGTCCTTCACTTCCTTCCCATAGCAGGGCATATTTGGCAATGGGTAAATGGTAAAGACAAATTCCGATGCGCCCGCATCCGCGCTGCCATCCAAAATTCCCAGCTCGCATCCATGGTTCGTATTCATCAGGGTCACCGCGCTCATCCCAAAAGACTTTGCCAAGTCGATGGCTCTTACCATTGGCAATTCAGCAATTTAGATCCCCTGGCCCGAGATCGACCAATCGTAAGCGCTCCGCATCATTCCATTTGAAGCAATTCAATTCTGGGGTCATTTTGAGGAATGACAAACCCCCTTCTTTAATGAAGGTCTAAAAATAAAAAAGCGATTCACCCATGCGGAAATGCACCCCATCCCCGATCTGCTTGAGCCAAATAAGGTTCGCACATCGAACGCGCGATCTTGCTCAAATCCCTGCTTGATTAGGCAGGAGGTAGTGTGGTAACTAGATGGTCAAATGGGACTCTAGACTCTTCCATAAACTCCAATTTAGGTTTAATTTCAACATGGGATTTGCGCGCTTTACAAGTTGAAGTCGAGATTCCCAAGGATCCCGCAGCTAAATAAATTGTGAATTCCATCGGGTAAAATTTCATCAGAAACAATAGCGTCGCCCCTTCTTCAATGATCGCTCCTTATCGCTGTTGGATTTCAGAACCAAAGCCAAAGAACCGCTAAAGGATGAAAAGCATGAAATCCAGCGTTGTCACCCTTTGAATTAAGTATAAATTGTCAAAGCATGATAGTACCCACTTTTTAAATCCCAAATTTCCCGCCAAGAAAGTCCACCATGTAGGGTGGATCTCGGTCTAACTTTTTTGACTATACTTTAGCCAAGGTGGGTTTTTCCGTACCATAGAGACATTGCCGGAGCAATCGGGTACATTCAAGCAAAAGTGTTCAAATTTCATAGTTCAACTAGAAATGGAAAATTCAGATGGCAACAATATGGAAGAATTGTAAAAAGCTTTCCTAGAATTCCATCACAATCTACTTTAAAGCTATTCTTGGATTCCCAAACTACTCAAAGAATTTCAAATTCCCTGATTCAACATCTATGAAATCGGCTTCAAGCAACAGCTTCCCTCATCCCGACGCTCTCCCTGTAAATATCCTACATTTGGTTATGGGAAAATTCCCTGAGGGGATTCGCCTGACTGGATGAGTCGAAAGTGGCAAACGAGAAAAGAGTATTAAAGGGAGAATTGAGGTAGTTCAAAATCCATAGTACCGAGGTTCGACGATCGAAATCGGAAAGCAAGACGGATTATTTCATGTCATCGAGCGGGTCAAGTAAGGGGTGGAATTGGGCGATCGAGCCACATTAATTCTTCTTGTGTCCGAACGTGTGACTTCCATTTTCGAAGATTATGAATCCTATTTGAAATCTCGGGAGAATCCGGATTTGGAATTTGTGAATCTCCAATAACTAACTGGGAAATCGGGTATCCGATTCGTATTCCGAGATCTTTCCATCGCACGCTTATTCTACAAAAAACTTTTCCCGGGAAACTCACGGCATTAACTCTTTCGTCGATTTTCAACCATTTTCAAGGGATCCGTGAAAAAGGTTGATCTTTCTGCCTGCGAATTGATTGAAAAATAACGGTGGAAAACTCAAGAAGCAATCCTTTCTTAGCTGGGCATTTTGGTCTCTTCCACTGAATTTTCAGATTGGATGGATCCAATAATGATTTTCTGCATACACTAGTAGATCGGATTGTCCGGGTTTTTTCCGAAAGGAGCTAATGGATGAGATTGAGGAAAAAACCGGCTTTCCAAGGATGAATTGGCAGTCGATGGTAACACACACTAATCATTCTTTGGGCAATCGAAGGCCCGAGAAAGGTGAGGAACTATTTCCATGCATCCGGCAGGTTTTTTCGAAATGTAAATTTGTTGCAGATCTTTTCCCCCTTACCGAACCATCGAAGTTCGCGGATTCTAAATGGCGCACATTAACGGCTTTGGTTCCGTAATGCCCTACCTCCAGTGCTTCCGATACGGTCAGGGAAGCGGTTGAAGATTTCGAGACATGGGTGATTATTTTGAAGAAGGCGCATTTTTTGAGGGAAATCATTCCATAGTAGGACTTTTGACGAACAGAATTAAAAGCCTTATGGCGAAAGACTGTCTTGGAGCGTTTTGCAAATCATTTATTTCGGCACGAATTAAAATCTATTGCTTTTGAATAGTATTTCCTACCACCATTCAAAGTTCCGAGTGGCTTCCCTCCTTACTTTTCTTATTGGAGAAAACATCAATCTTGGGCCTCCAAAACCTGACTTTGGGCTTTGCCTGCGCCTGGTTCTTTTTCTACAAAGGTATAATTTCAAAGAGGAAGTTCTTCCCTTAAATGATGAATCCCGAGGTGATTTCCTTTTTTTCTTCAGCTTGGAAAAACCCAACCCTAACTGAAAACCTTGGAGAAATTTTGTACTAATGAAAAGTCTTTGGGGGAAAATCTAGCACACCTATTGAGGATTTATACCGAGTTTGGAGAAAAAGCAGTATTCAACGATTCTTAGCTCATCCAGACCCTAAGGATCTTTGAACTGTGGAGCTGAACCAATGCACTATATTAAAGCTGGATGATATTCCAAAAAAGGATTTTTGGGTCTCTCTGAACGAAATTCTCCATGCCCACGGCAAAAAAATTCATGCTCATTAAGACTTGCAGCTTCTCTTAAGAGCGGAGCCATTCCAGCTGCGATTTTAGCCATTTCAGGAGAACCCTTGGTTGATATGCATTCCACGCTTCCTGGGTTGAAGAACTCACTTTCTCCATTGTATAAATCTGATTTTTCTAATTTGAAGTGCGATGGGCGATTCTTCAATGAATTCCAAGATTTATTCCATCATGACTGTCTTGTCATCCCATCTAAAAAAAGACCCAAGAGACAACTATAATACCATATTTCCGCATTCACTTCGCCTCGATGAATAGCTCTGTGTGCGTGATCGAGGCCTGGTAATCTTACCATGGAGCGGCCAGATAAAGACCGACCCAGGATTTTAACTAAAAATGAGGAAGACGAATTCGCTTCCAACCAAAAGTCACCAACCTCACAATTTGTAGCTCCGATCAAAAATCTCCATCTCTGAAGAAACGTCCTTCAATCCCCTCTCTCCTACAAATTCCTTTACCGAAATGAATCCGGGATAGTTTCTGCTTAAACTCCTCACGATGGCTAGGTGCGAGATTTTTGATAGTAAGGAAAGGAACGATCTAAAATTCGGATATCACTCAGTGGCTAGCCTTCCTTGATAGGATTTTAGCCCAGCCTCCTGAAAACCACCAATTCACACGACTGAAATACTTTGCTTGCTGGTATCATAAAAAAAACAAAAATGGGACGAAAACCTAAAAGTAAACTGCATCTCCTAATGTTTTGCAATCAGAAAAATTATCTTAGCGTGTTTCCCGCACGCATTTCACGGATTACTGTGATTTTTAATCTGTCCTGGTATTGCATCTCTTTTTCGATTTTTGAGAAATGTCGAAGGGAAAGCTTACAGCTGTAGCATCATCGACATTATCTGCATCTACCAAAAACTCTAAGTTCTCGCCCCTGCTTGCATCGCCGAAGCATTTTTGTAACGCCATCAAAAGCAAGTGCTAACTTCTTCCAACATCTTTCCAAACGGCTTTGATGTAGCTATCCATACACTTCCCTCGGGCCTCCTGGCCGAGCTCCGGCAATCGCATCACAAGCCTGAACTATCGGTGAGATCATCGTAGTCATCTCGATCTCGTCATGGTGAGCTCCGATCGCATTGCAAATTTTCAGGATGCTCTTTGTAGCGCTTTTCGCGGCTCCATTCAAGGACTGCGTGAGGGGAGCTCTTGCTTCCTCGTGCCAAACCTTACCAATACAATGAAAGCAGGCCAGCACGCTCGCCATTTTAGCATTCAACACCCATCTCTTTGCAGCCATGGTGGCGCCAAAGCTTAGCACTTCTCTCGAATCGTTGGAATAGGTTCTTGTCCCCGTAAGAAGAACGATAATCTATTCGACCTACCATTCGGATTAGCTCGGATGAATACCATGAATCACCAAGATCGATACAAGTTCGCTCGCCGATTTCGACGATTTCTTCTTCGATATTCTTCTCAGTTTTAGCTAACCATTCCTCGATTCGGGCAGGGTGAATTCTTCATCTTGTACCAACTGTGAAGAGACAAGTCTTGCAATTTCTCTCCGAACTGGATCAAATCCCAGAAATAAATGATTGGCTTCCAGGCGTATCGTCTACCACAATTTCAACACGGTAGCTGCTTCCAGCGCTCGGATATTTCTTCCATCTCTACCGATAATTTTCCCTTTTATATCAAATCGTCTTTCGATACTGGAATACAGACACGCAGTTTTTCCACAGCATGCTTCTGTAGCTGTTCTTTGTATGGTATCCCAATACATTTTCTTTAGCCTGCTTTAGTCCGCCGTTAGTTTAAGCCCTCATCGAATGTTTGATTTGGGAGAACCTTAGAATTCGCCTCTTCGGCGGTAAGCATTTTCACCAATTCAAATCCCGGGCCTTCTACCGAGTTTGATTGGCTACTTTTTCCAAAATCTGCAATTCGTTGATTCGTAATCCGCTCAAGTTCTTCTTTTTCACTTGGACAGAATGCAGTTGAGCAGTAAGATTTTCTTTTCTTACTATCTAATTCAGCCTCTTTACGCTTCCACCTGCTCCAGCTCTTTCGATACTTGCTGCTCACGCGCTTTACTTTATTCTCGTTGGTGATGATGATGTTCTTCTTGTATTGCCATCTCCTTCCGCAAACTCTTGATTTCAGCTTCAGATATTTTTCTTTTCGATTCTAGAATACCTCTTTTCTTGATCGATTCCGCATTGATCTCTGCCTCACGAAGCATGGATTTCACCCCTTATTCTTTGGTTTTTCCTCGAGCTTTGCGTTTTTTATTTTTGATCAGCCGCACCTGCAATCGCAGCTTCCGCGACAGTACCAATTAAGGCTGCCAAGACAATATATAGTATTTCTTCCCATAGGTTTTTTTTTAAGTTAGTTTCGCTAGTAGAATCCGAAACAGTCTAAGAAATAGTTGGTAAATAATTAACAGCGCTTTTTCCAAAAGCATACTGATACGAGAAATAACTGGATTTACCGTTCGCTATCCCCTGCGGTTTATTTCTTTTGTCTCAAAGCACTCCACCATGCCGTCCAACACTGCACCATTGCTATAAAATTTGGGTAATCAATCCAGTCCTAAATTCGTCTTTATATTTTCTCAATTTTTTCATTGATCAACTTGCGGCATGCCTGATTTTTGGTTCATCTCAATCTTGACGCGCATGGGATATTCACGATCCCCTATCTTCAAGTTTGATGGCTAATGTTTGCATATCAATCTGAATAAATAGGTGATCAAATGGTCGATTTTCTTGTAATATAATTATTGATTAAGTCACTCATTTCGGTCGAATCTCCTGGACTCACCGCGGTTTTCTCCACAATTTACTAATTTAATCTTATTTTTAAATGCTTCGATTCCTGCTCTATTTTTCGCAATCTTTGATTTGCGTTGACCAAATTCATCTTCATTGTTGGTTTTCTTCAGTCAATTCCGAACAATTTTTTAACTAGCCTGAATCCGCCAAGTTTATTCGCAGTTTTTGCAGTTCCTCTTGAATCATTTCTATGTACGGAATCAATGGCTACTCAATTTCGAGGCTTGAATTCAATTTACTATTGTTTTGTCAATTACCGTTATCCGTCAGTGTATTTTCCTGATCCTGAAGGTGAAAACTTAAGGCAATAGGCCTTTTTCCCCAGCATCAATTTTAATCTCCGCTGATAGACATCGAAGGACCCACTCGTTGTAATAATTCTTCCTCCTGGATTTCAGAAGCTACTTTTTTCAACTGATCTGGTGACAGACCTATCCACTAC
>Ga0163217_1098609_pt1 | contig 10942 bp, 15 predicted proteins | sample SynspAceP_FD_185933 | JGI IMG/M metagenome (GOLD analysis project Ga0163217, IMG submission 185933) | Saline lake microbial communities from Ace Lake in Antarctica - Synechococcus sp. Ace-P (PacBio error correction) | ecosystem: Environmental > Aquatic > Non-marine Saline and Alkaline > Saline ...
AACAAAAAAGAGAAGAGAAAATTGAAAACGTCCGTAAAATTTCAAAAAGATGGAACCTTGAAACCGCAAAAGCCTTTCGAAAACCGCTCTTGGCCTTGTTTCCAACTGGCCCGCGATCCTGGCCGGCGAATCAAAACAAATCTGCCCCACATGGTCCCCCTTGCCGCGGCAATAAATCGACCTCGCCGCTGCGTTTGGTTCACGCCAAATTGCGCAAACTAATTTTTTGCTGGCATAGGCCCCCTTTGCCTTGCCCGTGGCGATCCAACGCCCTTTGGGAAACGGCACGGCAGCCAAAGTTTCAGACAGTCCCGCCTCCCATCTTATGCCCTTCGAGGCAGGACAACGTTCGGCCCCCCAAATTTGGCCGAGCCCCGCCGCGACGGACAGTCCACCCAGAAGCCTGCGCGATGATCAGTAGGTCCCGGATCCTTAATGCGATTTCAATTTCCAAAAAGTTTTCCTTTTTGCCGGTGACAGCTTTTTTTCAACACGACCGGCGCACCGACAAAGCGCAAAGCCCTAGAATAGGAAGTAGAAATATGGGGTTTCAAAAAGCTAATACCAAATGTCCAGGCGTTGCCACCCTGTGCAAACACCGCCCCCCAGCCCTGCCCCGATCGAGGGTGAACACTAGCGAGCCTGGGATAATACCCAAAAAGTAGAAATTAACAAAAGCGATGGAATCGGCACGCCGAGGAATGCAAGGAATAAGATTTCGCCACGAAGAACGGCCAACAACAGGGACCCAGCCTCAAAAAAGAACAGCATCGACCATTGGTTTTTGTCGGTCGAATACCCCGCCTTGATCTTGCGCACACAAGCCCGTCCAGATGCGTCATTCGCGCCTTTTAAATGTCGCCCCCAGCCCCATGCCGCGCGCAAGAAGATCACAACAAGCCCCAATGTCGCGCCGGTCACATTAAACCAGAAACCCGAACACTGGGTCCCAAAAAAGAAAACGCCGGTGATCGTTGGCGATGCTAGCCCCCGGAAAGAGAGACACCGACAATAGCAATATAAATGCCCAGAAAAAACGAGAACCGTTAAGCCCATAGTGCGCAGTCGCGAAATGCCGATCAGCGGCCTCGCGATTGTCGCGCAACGTCCCTGAAAGAGAGATGTCCCCCCCGCGCAGGGCAAAGATCCGAACACTGCGACCGCCAACGATGCCTAACAAAAGGTAGTAAGCGAAAACCCATGAAGGTTTTTCAGAGGCTTGTGCGGGGCATATTGTCGGGTCAACTTTCAAAACATTATAAAGCTGCCTCCCTATTAGATGGGTCAATCATTGCCAGTCAGATAGGGTCCTCAGGGTGGTTCGATGTGAAGGCGGCCTTTATGACGCAGTCAGGCAAATTTCCCAAGAAAACTGTAACTTGGGCAGATAAAGGCTGGCTTAAATTTGTTTGCAAAGGTCGAAATAACGGCTCCAAGGGTTTTTGAATTGCCCTGTGCTGCCAGCTTTTAGGAGCAGGGGCTTGAAAAATGACAGTGACGCGCCGAATCTGTGGCGTGCGTAAAGTATAAAGTGGGTCGGAGCGATGAAACGCACCTAATTCAACCTTCAAACCTGTGCGCAAACGGGCCAAGCGGTTTCCGCGCACGCATGGCAACAAGCGGGTCGCAGTCAATCAACTCGCGCCGTGCACAAGGCCGGAAGGAACCTGAGCGCGTAATACGCGACTTCGGTTTTTTAAAAGATATGACACGTCGGAGGCAACCCTATGGATGGCAGAAGCGCCACACCAGAGGAAACGCTTCGAACGGTTTCTTTGGCGTTTGGAACGGCTGAAAAACAGACCGGACTTCCCAGCGCGGGCTTCCCGCGCACCCCTCGGGCAGCGAATGCCCGGCCTTTTAATCCTTTCAGAATGCGCAGAGCGCAAGAGGGGCGAAGAGAGGGCATACGCGTGGGCTTCAAACGTGCTCCAAGAAAAGTCGGAAACGCCCGTCGCCCGCAACCCGCGCTAAAAAGGCGGCCTGCGCGAGCTTTGCGCTGTCTGACGCTCCCGCATCAGGGGCGCGACGGTATTGGATTATGTGTCTCGTGGGCGCGCGGGCGGTGCCACTGGCATCGCTTCCCTTCGATAAGCTGCATCGATTTTCGTCAAAAGCTTTGGGTATTCCTGGGCATGGCAAGCAGCGCAACGCGGACCCTCAAAAAGTGACGCTCCATTGGCACGTCTATTGCACTGCCTATAAAGGGGTACCGCCTAGTTTTCAAAGCCCGTGGGGTCGGCCAATAAACTGCCGATACCACCCCAACGTGGCAGCCGCCTACGCACTAGAAGGCCCTTTCCAGACACGGCCGCCGCCAAAAGGGGGCTGGCTACGCCTAAGGGCCGCATCGCTCGCTGTCACCCGCATGGGGGGAGCACGTGGGCAATCGGATAACGTAACCTGACATGAGCTGGGCCACTGTACTATCGCTTAAGCACTAAAGTTCGCCCTGCTCGGCGTTGTAGTATCGATAGCATGCACCGACGCTTGATCGGGCCACACAGTTGCCACTAAGGCACCTATATGCTTGATCATCGCCGCGAAGATATTCACCCGCTTTTTCCATGTGCACCGCAAGGCCCGAGTTTCCGAAACTGCGTAACGGCTCGTGCGGCTAACCCGCGAGGCATTTGAACAATATGGGATGGTCGAACCCGGCGGTAAATGGCTGTTTGCAATGTCTGGCGGGAACATAGCTATAAACACTACTTTTTTGCGCATTCTACACGAGCTACCAATGGGCGTGGGCTCCCTCCCAGTAGAGCTTATGCGTGGCCAACCTCGGGAACCAAAGGTCAGCCTCAATTTTTTCCAGCTACGGTCCTGCTGCTTTTCCTCGAAAAAAATGGGGTTGAAGCACCGTATTGAATATCAAGACACCTACTCCATCGTTATGGACAAGAATCCCCCGCAGGCCGCAACATTCTGTGGCGTTGTTTGCAGCAGGCTCCGCCGAGGGCATCTTTATCGAATCGCACGCGAAGAAGGCTGCAACCGCCGTGGTTCTTGCCATCACCGTGATGACATCCTTAGAAACCTTCCTTCATGAATTTGTTTCAGCGGCGGACCTTGGCGACCAATGCCCCCAAAACTCCTAAACGAAGAAGGCGACTTGTTCCTATATCGGTCCGCTGGCTCTTGTCCTGCCGAAGCCGATTGCGTAATATAATCTCTACTGCGCATGAATTATCCAATCATTCCGTGTGATCTATGTGGTCGCAAGACGGTTTAACAAAGCGCCCAGGCAGGTAAAAGCCGATTTTGGACGCTGGGAAGCAAAACCAGCCCCGGGCGGCCGTCGGTGATGTTTCGCGCACCTTATGAATACGCCGCCCTCGCATCTTTTTGGATCGCGAAGTTATTTGATTTTGCGGGAACTCGAACGGGGGGCAAGTAAACCCTGAAACTCTTCCGGAATTTTAAACAGTATTGTATAGACCAAAAGGCGAACCATTAACCTTTTCGTTAGACATGCCCTCCTATTGCTTTACCGGTAATCCGTCAGTCGGGGGCTGCTTTGAAAACAGACGATAACAATGGGTTTCGCCAAATCTTTCTGCACAAGGCAGGGCAACGTTTTTCGCGCCAGCAGGCTCACAATCGGACTGCCTTTGCATTGGCAAAATCCTGTGGTTCGGGTGGCAGGGGTTCGCGCTTTGTTGGCGCGGTCCTTGCTCCGCTATATATCTATTCTTAGGACGGTCGCCCGCGCTGTCCGCTCCTCAATCAACCTAATGCCTGCGCGGCAAGATGCAGTGAGGCCCGTCGGCAGCGGCCTGTGATCAATGCATACTCACGTTCACGTCCGGCCCGGCACACAGCATGAATCCAATGCTATTTCCAAACCAGCAAATTTCCGACTGGCACTCGGTGAGGTAAGTGGTTTTGGCGGCAATACGGCGCTTCATGTGTCGATCGATCATACCCTCATCACAACATGGCAACGTCGATGGGGGCACCAAGTTGAGACGGATAGCGAGCCACTTTATCCCTTCTCCACCAATTCTTTGGAAGCAAAAGAAGCTGTTCGGCACCTGTTGTTCTTCAGTTCAGATAATCTAACAACCTCAGCGCCTTCACAGATGGGATGATCCACTATCTATTACAGAAGCGTAGAATGGAACTTGAGCGCTCGATCTCCCTCCCCGCTTTTTGCGCATCGCGCTTTCCCATCATATCGCTTTGGTCCAGCGCACCCGGGCCACCGTGATCAATGCTTCTTCGGAAGCTTCATGAGCTGGGCAGCCAAACGATAAATGGGGATTCGGCAGCGGCCCCCGTTGTGTAGAGATCGTTCAGAGATATGGTATAAACGTCCGTAGCCGATCGAATCCATCGCTAACGAAGCGGAAGCGAACTTAAGCACCAACCGTCGACTGCAAATTTTTTGTCCACTGGTCCTCGCATGGCACAAGATCTGGGCACCGGAAACTCCCTTGTTGCGGTGGTGCAGACCTCAGGAGAACATGAACTGTTGTCGCACTTGGTTGGCGACAACGTTTCACAGGTCCGGAATCGCGCAACCCTAATGCCCCCCGAACAGGTCGTCGAGCTGGATGCAATAAGCGCAAAAAACACATTGAAAAACTCGATTATCTGCCACGGGCCTTCGGGTGACATTGCCTGACAATAAGATCCACTTAACGGGAAAGGCGCTTGGATGCAGGGGCAATTTTAACTTGACCTTTGTACCTTACTTCTGTTTGAACCCACGCTGATATTACAGGCAAATCAGGGTGACGGTCAATGGACGATCAAAACAAGAATCTTTCATTTTTGCGACGGTTCTCAGTTTCAATAAGTCATCCTAGGGTGGTTCGTTTTTGTCCCGCCTCAGGAAAACCGAAACCCTCTCCCGAGCCTCCGCTGCAAAACGCAGTGAGCAAACGCGTCAGAGGCTGTTGTTTCCAGCGAACGCTGGGGGTCGGCGCCAAGCGCTCCTGCCGAAGACAGCGCCGTCTACGCACAAAGGCCTCGATACAGCGCCGGCGTAATTGCTGTCGAGACGGCCCGTAATCGCTGGCTCTATATCGTTTGCTTGGGGGTCGGGTGGATGATCTGTAACCTAAAGGATATACACAACGATTGAAGGAGTACCGCGCCTACCGTCAGGTTGCTATCTCCTGCAGGCTCCAACTTGCGCCTATTTACGCGCTTTCTACGGTTGGGCTCCTGGCGCGGGTATCTCACCCGAGCAGTCCCGGGCCCGACACCCTCCTGGTCTGCAAAAGCGACGGTGAAACGCTTGTCGGTCGACGCCGCCCGTTACGCTAAAACTTGGGATAATAAGCCGGCCAGGTCTTTTCGCGCACGATTTTCGATCGATGAAAACTAATATGTTCAAAGATCGACCAAAAACCATTACTAAAGCTCATCCGAAAAAATTCGGGTTTCGCTTGCAACCTACGGCTCATCGCACGCATGGTATCCCTAGCGACGCGCAGAAACTTCTTCATTCCGCTGCTGAAGGTCTAGTCACCATGAATATGGTGAACTGCTTGAAACCGCGCTTGGGACGACATACCGGCGATCTAGATGTTGTATGGCGTGCCCTCCAAGCGCATTGACGGTGTTTTTACTCAAATGGTTGGATCGTGCTTCACAGGTCACTATTTCATGACCAATCTTCATTCCGCCGATCCGGCGCCAGCCAAACACTCTGACGGTTAAATACCCTGGCCGCGAACTGAAATTTTCCGCAGAACCGAAGCTGTGATGCCTGCAACAGTATTTGATTGCAAGCGGGCAATCTGCCACTGTTTCAAAAGCGCAACTTTTTCGCCGGTGCCAAAGAATGGGAGATCCTGCGCGCGCCTATGAAGCCTCAGGGTGTTTATAAAATTTATCGACTCCATCGACTGGGGTTGGTTTTTCTTAACTGACAAACCGCGATGCTTCTGGGTTCTGCACCACCCTCAACTTGTTGATCGAAATTATGGGCATCGCCGATCATCGGGTTTGACGCAGCTATTGATCAAGGCTCTGCTCTTCCCTGCTGGCGTATAAAATCATATGTGGTCGATGGCTAAGATGAAAGAACTTCAGCCGCAGATGGAGAAACTTAAAAAGGATGCCGGTGACGATCGCCAGAAGCTTCAGCAGGGCATGATGGAGCTTTTATAAGAGGGAGAAGGTAAACCGCCGCCGCAAGGGTGTCTCCCGATCCTAATGCAGATTCCGATCTTCTTCTCTCTCTACAAAGTAAATCTTTGTGACGCTAAGAGCTGCGCTCACGCGCCTTTCTTTCGGCCCCTTTCAAGATTCTAAGTGCCCCGACCCACATCGATCCTACAACCTGTACGGCCCTTTTTTGGCCATGGGGGCGCTCCCGAAGCTGGGACAGTTTCTGGCACTTGTCTTTAAATCGGCATTCTTCCACTGTTGCTCGGTAATTTCATGTTCTTGCAGCAAAAACTTAACCCGGCCCCCACCGATTCCCACTCAACAGATGAATCTTCGGCCTGGATGCCTGGGTGTTTATGTTCATGCTCGGCGGGTTTGCGTCGGTCTTGTTGTTTTACCTGGGAAATAAGCAACAACACGAATCACCTTTACGCAACAAATAATTGATCATGCGAAGCCAAGGATATAAGCCTGATATTCTGGCAATATTAAAGGTAGCATGAAAGGTCGACGTAAAGGGCGGACCCGAAATAATGACGGGCGGTTGCCCCGCTTTTCGCTAACCACCGGCTCAAGAGCCATGGTTCGCGAAAGAGCTGGGCCACACGACCCTCAGCCGCGGGGCAGTCTATGCCATGGGACCGACCTGGGCCGTCGCGCCACGACGCCGCACACACCAGCGACGGAACCGAGTTGGGCGCATTGCGTCAATTTCGCACTCGGTCCAAAGCGCCGCACTGATGGCAATAACAGCGTCCTTTGGACAGCGGCGAGCAAGAACTGCTTTACGTTTGCACCACCCAGCCGCGCCCCTCAACTTACCTTCGCATCCCGATCATGAAACCAGCAGATTTCTGGAATGGGTTGCGGCGCTTGTCCCCGAAAAGCAGAGCACAACGCAAGTGCAATTTTCAGGTTGGATGGGCGCGGGTTTTAACGACACCCCTACCCCGTCCCCCGTAAGCCTATGTATTACGCGTTCCTTGCCGCGCTGGTGTCGGAATCGGTGGAACACACGGTTTTCGCCCCATCGCGCTGGCGGGCAACGTCTGGTTTGACACCGGGAACCCCGTGGGGAACGAACTGAATTGGGTCGGTAAAAGAGGTCGCGATGCGGCAGCGTGGTACTACGTATCCGCGAAACGCACGGAAAGATGTCGGCTAACAACCCGCGAATCACAGACTGGGGAACGCGAATATTGAAATGTACGCAATGATTGAAGACTTGGGGGTCCATCCAGGATTTCGGCGTAATATGCCGAGGTTATTGAAACGGGTCCGTATTTAATCGGTGACCAGGTTAAAGGTACTTTAACATATGCAAGTTTCAGTTCAGCATCGGCCGAAGAGCTGATGCGCAAAACGCGGCTCGAAAAAGGGCGCATGCTGTTCGCAGGCGAAACCTTGTTCGTAAAAGGGCCCGTTTGTCGCCATGGCGGGGTCTACGCACCCTGCTGACCGAATGGAGGTTTGTTTTGCAGGCCGCTCTAAACGTCGGGAAATCTTACAGCTTATAAATGCGTTAACCGGTATGACAGCTTTGGGCACGCGCCCATCGAATACCCCCGGTCGCACACAAGAAATCAACTTTTTTACAGCTGCCGAGGAGCAATTACCTCGTCGACGCTACCTGGTTATGGCCTATGCAAAATGCGCTCTGCCCTTGTTGAGAAATGGGCGCGATTGCTAAAGCAAGTATTTATCCGGTCGCCCAGAACCTTTTGCGACGTGCCCTTCGTGCTGATTGATGCACGCAACGGCGTTAAAAAGGTTGATGACTGAAATCATGTTCATTGGCTAGGATAGCTCGGCGTAACATTTCCAAATGCGTGCTTGACGAAAGCGGACAAGTTAAAGAAGTCGAAACCGAGAAAAAAATTCTAGAGCAAGGTGAGCGCGCGCGTTTGCCAAACAATCCAGCGGCTTTACCCTGAAATCGTACGTAAACCTCGTCTGAAAAAAGGGCTGGGGCATTTCCTACGGGCTCCGTGCCATTATCGCTACGTTGGAGTAACGGTATCCCTCGCGTTTACCGAGGCAGAGAATGAGAAAACGAGAAATGAACCGCGATTGATCGCCACCCTGCGCGCACCCTGAAGCCAAGCGCTCCCTTATTTGGCAACGTTACGCTAAAGCGCTGACGCCACCTGGTTGGTCATCAAAAGCTTGGCGGCCACGCCATGGGCAGCGATGACGCCATGGAAGGAGCTTCGCGCGTGATGTCGCCCTTATGCGCCAGGTCGGCGTGAACCCTGTTTATCATTCATGTGGTTGGGGCATGATCAAATGATATGCTGGGTCGGCTGAATATCACATCCGAGTTTATCACGGTTAAACGCGTCACGACGCAGCCACGAATGGAAGTCCGTCGAAATGGTTTTTTGTCGGGATTCGGTCACGCCCCGTATCGGGTTCAGGCAATTACAGCGCAAGGCCGGGCGCTGTTGGTGGGTGTATTCGGGTAAAAGGATAGCGGGCCTATCATTTTGACAAGAAGACCCCGAGCTTGGTTTGGTCGGAGCAACGCGACTGAAGTGAACCCACGCTTGCTGCGCGATCTGGCGGATAAAGGTATTATTCGCAGTGATTGCCCCCCTTGGTATGGGCCGGAATGGCAACGTTTAACATTAACGGCGATACCGCTGCTGGCGCTATTCGTGCCGCTGCGCCTAAAAGCAGATCGGTTTGCTTCTCTTCACAGACGTTGCAGCGTGAAAAATGCCGACGGGGACGTACTGACAAGAGCCACTGCGACGCAAATCGTCCAGATGGTTTCAGACCGGGCACTATTGCTGGCGGCATGATTCCCAAGACACAAACCGCGCTTGACGCATCGACGTGGCGTATACGGGCAGCCGTCATTCTGGACGGGGGGCGAGCCCCGAAACGCCTTGCTTGCTTGAGCTGGTTCAACCGAACATGTGCTGGAGTATTATCCGCGTCAAAATAGCGGACCATTTATCTAGTGTGTTACAATATCGCTGGTCTCCACCCTGCTGTAGACACTCTGCCCCTTGTTTTTATGCGACGTATAAATTAAGGAAACGTTGAATGCGACGGCTTATTTTTAATGCGCGCCACGCTAAGCTGGCTGGGCCGGCGGGGTATCCACTGATTTTGATCGCCCTTTGGATGATAAAGGGCGACAAGACGCCGGTAGCAGTTGGCCAGTGCTCGTTGCAGAGGCTACAGGCCAGAATCTTGCGCTTTGCTCAGCATCTCGGCGTACGTGCGGAAACGCTCTCTCTTTTTTGACATCCCCGACTGAATGTTAAGCGAATCCTCACAGACGCGCCTTATCTCGCACATACGGAACGTTTGATGGCGTCCAATACAGGGCGCTAAGGGAACAACCAGTGGTTGCTGGTCCGCGCACAACCCCGGCGTGGGCGAGATGGCGAACCTGCCTGCCCGCCGTGACGGCCTTACAGCCGCAAACATTCGGTGCCACTCTCCTGGTGGCTACGCTGGTGGTTAACGTTTCGACGGGACGATTGAAAGGATGTGCATTGGAATAGCGGCGAGATAGAGGCGCACATGCACGCCCCGTATTACTTGCACGGTAAATACAGAAAGGGCGGGGAAAATCCCGCCCTTCTAGCTTAGTGCCCTAGAATCTTGGCTAAGGAACAGCTTGGTCCTCGGCTTTGAGGGTTTTTTTAAAGAACTCTTCAGGTTCATTTTTGCCTCAACGATTTTGGCCCTCATCCATAAAGGATGACCCGATTAGCGACCTGTCGCGGCGAAACCGCATTTTCCGGTGCGTCACGCACGCATGGTCATACCTTCCTTCGGCAAGTTCGACGCATCGTATCGAGCACTCTTAATTCCATCTCAGGATCCAGGGCGACGTCGCTCAATCAAAATAGCATGATGCGGGGACGATGCCAAGCTACGTGCAATGGCGAACCCGCTGCTGTTGGCCGCCGGACCAGCTGACCGGGTATTTGTCTGCCTGATCAGGAATTGTACCTTTTCGAGGAAAATGCATTGCGATTTCCCTCCGGCTTCCTTTTTTTGGGGTGCCTTTCGGACCCAAAATGGGTGCCAATGGTAACAGTTTTTCGGATTGTTCAGATGGGGAAAAGCAGGTTAAAGTGCTGGAAGCACATCCCACTTCGGACCGGATTTTCGATAATTCTTGACATCAGAACGACAGCACGGTGCCATCCACTTCAATTCGGCCCTTTTTGGTGTTCTTCCAATGCGTTGATGCAGCGATCAACGTTGATTTTCCCCGACCCCGACGGCCCAGCGATACAATGCGTTTCCCAACGATAAACGGTCAGGTCGATATCCGCAGTCGTGAAACGTAACCATAAACCATTTATTCATGTTTTCGATCTGATCGCGCCTCGTTCGAGACATTCAGCGCTGTTGCTTGTTCAGCCATGATTAAACAGTCCTTTCCTTCATGGTGGTCCGGTCTGGGTTGACGTTCAGCCATTGTGAATATTGCGAGATGCGTAGCATAACGACGAAGAACAGAAGGGCAGCAAATCCCCAAAGTTTCCCAAATAAACGGCCGTTCCAATCCGTAAAGGCTAGGATCGGACGCGGAATCAAATCCCGCACGAAGATCCGAACACGAAATGAACGAGACCAGCGTGGTATCCTTGAACAGTCGCGACGGCCACGTTCACTATACACCCAGGGATCCGAGATTTTCAGTGCTTGCGGCAGATGAATCGGCCATCGCCTGAGCATGTCGAGCCCCAGGCTAATCCGCGGCTGCGTATTGTCCGTGGGCACGCTGCCAACCCGCCCCGGAATCACCTGGCAATATAGGCTCGACGCGACATCCGTGATCATGATG
>Ga0163217_1011279_pt1 | contig 10941 bp, 12 predicted proteins | sample SynspAceP_FD_185933 | JGI IMG/M metagenome (GOLD analysis project Ga0163217, IMG submission 185933) | Saline lake microbial communities from Ace Lake in Antarctica - Synechococcus sp. Ace-P (PacBio error correction) | ecosystem: Environmental > Aquatic > Non-marine Saline and Alkaline > Saline ...
AATTGTTTGCCCCCGGCCAAAGCCGAACCTGGCTGCTTAGGTTCTCAAGCAATCAGCACACCAAAAGGAAGGGGATGCCAATGACCCCGGGATCCGCCCCGGTCATGCTTTTAGAAGGCGCTTCGCGAGGCTTGGAAAGAGCCCAGGGTCGGGGCCAGAACTCTTGTAACCCTGAGGCTAAGTCCGTTGCCCTGGGCGGAAATCCATCAGAAAAACTGCGAAAGCTTGGGGAATCCGGCCTGAAACAATCCCCGGCCTGAAAACAATCAACCCTGATCCCTGAGTAACCCAAGCCTAGGGGCCAGCGACGATGCAACCCAAATCAACAAACGGGTCCCCTTGGTCTTTGCTCAACCGCAAACCACGTGCCCGCGTCCAAATTAGGCCTTGGCTCAAGCGACAGCCAGAAGCCAAAGCAAAAGATCAAACGGCTTGAACCGACAATGCCTTCGCCGGTTGGATCAGTTTTCACCAGCGGATCGCCGCCCACAAGCCGAGCATGGCCGCCCGGCCATTGAGGCCGTTCCACCCAACCAATCCGAGCCGATTCCCAGGGCAAGATCAACCGGTTCCACATGCACACTTGGCACCAAAGCGCTCAACGGGTTTCGGTAATTGAACGCGGTCCATCAGGCCCAGGGATTGGGCGTTGGGAATGGGGGGGCGTTGGAATCGGGGATTTGATTTTGGGGCGTGTGATTCACTCATGGATTGGGAAGAACTAGGGCAAAAACCAAAAGGGCTGGAAAAGGTGGCAAAAAACAGTGCCCGAAAGTTGGCCAAACACAACCATTTTTAAAACCACAAAAAAAGTCATGTACGAGAAAGCGAAAGCCCCGCAAGACCTTGAATGGATCCATGGCGCCTACGGCTCGCCCAGGAATACGCTTGCCCAGCCACCAATGCCGGTTGTGGCGTCAGCAGGTCCGTAGGCCGTGGTGATGTGGAAAGTTAAAACAATTTGGAACACGAAAACTGCTCTAGGAACGGCCAGCCCTGCATCGTGATCCGTCGCCCCCCACAGGCCCACCCGGCACCGTCACTCCGGATCTCTGATCCCTTGGAGCTGCCTCGCTCCGTCACGGCTGTCGAGGTAGGGCGACCCGTGTCCTCCAGCCCGCTTGATTCAACTCCCCGAAGCTGGTCCCTCGGTGGTCAAGCGAAGCCGGGGCCCTCACTGCCGTCAAGGCCGGGCCACGCCGCGCCGGGCGAGATGTCTGCGGCAATTTTTGAACCTACGGACCAGATGCGGAACATGTCGGGGATAAGAGGGGCAACTGGCACGCACCTCGGCATCGTTCCTGGGCTTCGGCATGCTTTGTTTGGCCCTCTGGCCAGAACTGCAGCCAGGTTGCTGAGCGCGGCGCTTCAGGGGCGGCACGCCGCCCACATGCTCGACAGTTCCATGGGCAAGCGCTTTAGCCATTGCCGAAAAAGCAGTCTAGGTTGGGGGGCTTGCGTGCGGCTTACAAGTGGCGCTCCAGGATCCAAGACAGTTGTGATAGGCCATGGCCGGTGGGGGGAGGTGCGTGGGGGCACTCGCGTCGATCGCCAAAGTTTTTTGCAGCCGCCAGATCCGTTGGCATGCTACAGACAGTTTGGCCGTCTGGATTCCATTGGCGGGATGAAACCACCGGAAACTGGCCGACCGCGGATGAAGCCTTGAGCGCCCCCTTAAATCAGAGGCCTTTTTACAGAGAGGTTATTTGCCGGCGGCCCCTTAGGCATTAACAGCTGGAGTTCTTGCCACGGGTTCATGCTACTGTAAATCAATGGAGTTGCCACCGAATTTTCGTGGACACCGCTCTAGGAGTTTCCACAGATACGAGTGTAGGGGCAGTGGATGAACTGTTGCTCGTAATCGAAATCGGAGCGAGGTTAACTGAATCGTTGAATGGCCGGCGCTCAGTTGTTAGTAGCCCCTCCGATCGAAGGCCAGATCTTATTTGCAGTTGCTGGGTGAAGTCAGATCTTACGGTCGTCATCAAATCCAGCTTCGAATTTTGGTAGAGTGGAGTAAGAAGCTCTCCACCACCGGTTGCCCAGCCAGCAGCCTTGGCGGACATGCTGCACACGATCTCGTTTTTCTCCAGGAGATCGCGGTAAAGTCAGTAAGCCCGGTATTGGGCCTGCCCTGGTCCCCGTATGGACAGCAGCTTCTCGGGTTCGAACCCTGGCGGATGAACCGCGGGCCTCGGTTGAGGCCCTCGATTCACCAAAGCGGTTCGACCGGCCTGTCGAGTTTCCATCGACCGACGCCGGCGACTGACAGATGATCCAGACGGCCAAGGTACCGCCAGCCGGCCTTGGTGCGGAATCATACGGATGTCGCCGGCCCAGCCTGCGATTGGGAGCCGAGGGCTTGGAAGTCCCTCGCTGCAGCAGGTTTTTCCGTTCCCCGCAGACGCTGCTGCGTGGGCCTTCCGCGCAGGGGCGGCATGCTTGCGGGTTTTGGCCTGCAGCTGGCACGACGCATGAGCTGGCCACGCGGTGGCGCCCGGACCTGGCGGCCGGCAAGCAGCCAACTCCTGGTGCACACGGCGGTTGAATTCCGTAGAAGCACGGTGCTGCTGGAAACCACCTCCTTGGATCTCAGCGGTGATCCCTGCATCCTCCGCGGCCCTTGACCCCTGGGTTCTCCTGCCGCCTGTCGCCAGGCGTGTAGCCACTGCGGGCCACCCCAGCTTGCCCCGACAGCCAGCGAGACGGAGAAAGCGGGCCCTCCAGGTCCGTGAATCAGGCAAAAACCTCTTGGAGACGGCAGCTGCTCTTGGCAAAGTGCCGCTGCGCCGGCCAGCCTGAAAAAATCCCTTTCCTCACCTCCTGAGCTTCACTGGTTCTCCTGGCGGAGTTCGATTCAAACTCAGAGCGTCCGGCGCTTGTTGAGCACGGCGCTGTCCTTGGGGCCGCTATCACACTGGTCAATCCGGGCCTGGAGAGCAGTTGGCGAGCCTGCGTGGAGGAAGCCCAGCCGCTGGCGACGGCAAGGAACAACAGAGAGGTCCCGTTGGAGGCAGAGCTTCCGTTTTCCTGCTGGGGCGGGCCGAACCTACGCCTGTCTTGGTGGGATTGGTCATTGATGGAGAGTCTGGAAGTTATGGCGTGCCGCTTAGCGACCTTGTCACAGAATCAGGGGAACCCCAGGCGAGCGTAGCGGAGTCCAGTGGAGGCGCAGCTTTTTTGCGCCGGACGATATTCACCACAGAAATTTGTTATAGGCTTTTTACCAAGGACTATCCCCTCCAATGCTTTTTAAGAAGACTAGGCGCAGAACTGCCTACGAAAAATAGACCTGTTCATTAGTTATATTCTCGCCATGTACTGCATAAGTTACATTGAATATGAACTCTTGTATGCCAATGACATCTCTTTAGGCATGTAATCTGACGTCTTAGTTTGATACACATTTTTCCCAACAGAGACTCTTTTGCTATCAGCGAATGCTTATAGAGTGCCGGGAAAGAAAAGCTTTTTTCAAAAAGCAACCTAACCTCGAAAGTCTCTGTTTTCATTCGAACCAGCATATTTTTCGCGTAGATTTTCTGTTCTTCTGCCTTAATACCCTATGCTTGGCTAGTGCATTCTTGAATTTTGATTGCCTGATAAATCTGGGGATTTTCGAATCCTTTGGGAGGTTCGGGATTTGTATTTACATATATTTGAATTATTTGTTAGCGGAAGAACTTCAATAGAGGAAGTCAACTTCGGGTTTTTTTAATATTGCTAATTGATGAGTCAAATTCTTTCTTCAGCTCTTGAATATCTTGGCCTTAAGCTTGATTCCGATAGCATCTTTTCTTGGAAAATAAGGAGCAAAGGCAGATGCCAATCCATATAATGAAATACTATTGAATAAAATAAGTAGGTTTTTCCACTTATTAGGTGTCCTGTCTGCTGTACAGAAAAAGAGGCCTATGACGAATCACAAGGAACAAACCACCAAATATTTTAAATCTTTCCGAATTTTTCATAAACGCTGATTCGCGGGATTGCCTTATAACAATATTGGATAGACGTGGCGCAGCCACGATCTTATCCGAAGTTGGGAACAAGCCCGCAACTCAGAATCCAAGGCCCTACTGCCGAAACATCCAGCCTGAATTTCACAGTTGCTCCAGATTCCCACTGTGGGGGGCATGGCCTGTTCGCAATGACCCACATGACTCTGGCGTTGCGTCACTGGTTTAGTATAAGGGCGCAACCGTAACTGGCAGGCCCAGTTTTCTCCTGCATAGGGAATCGGCCTGGATCAGGCCTATAAGGGTTCTATCTTCGATTTGAATCTATCTTAAGGCCTTTCTTGATCGGCTCAACACAAATCGTGGTGCCATAATTGCGCACCCGCCACGGCGATGATGTTCAATCACCCCTCTGCAACGTGGGCAGAGAATGGGGGGCTTTTTGGCTCGCTGCTGGCTGATCTTGGTAGCGACAAACGCGCTGAGAAGGAGTTGCCCAGCTGGACTCCAGTTCGTCTTGCAATGGGCAATGCAGGATGGCCGAGATGCGGACGACGACGGAAACCGTTAAGGCAGTTACAATGCCCGCAGAAGCAGCCAGAGGAAGTCCACCCCGGGCCACAGTCCCTTGGGATTGTCTCGGTGTGCCCTGGGTTGTCCGTCGTTCGGAAACGTTACCTTGCCATCCGCGTCAGAAAGGATGTTTTCTTTCTTCAGTAGAACGCCTCGATACAAATAGCGACCAAGGTTAGAGCAAAGACCTTGTCCGCCACGGTCCCACATGCTTGCAGTTCAACCAACCCATTCCTGGCGGCAGGGCCTGTCTTAATTTTGCAAGCCAAGTCGCCGCATTCCCTCATACCTGGCACCGGAAGGACCTTGGCCAGGTTTTGGCAGCATGAAACGGTTACTGTGGGGTCGCCTTAGTCCTCCCATTCCTGACGGCCTGACGCTGCTGATCACAGCAACCTGCAGGCACAATAGATGCACGTGTTGGACATGGCAAATAGAGTTTGCGGTATGGGTATGCAGTACAGATGGGCACCGATTCTGCCCCCTTGAGGTTTCGGGTCACGCCGAGCGAATGAATCAATTGGTTTTTGCCAGGGGCTGTTTTCAGCAACAGATCGTAAGGCGGTGCGCTGAATGCTGCCAGATCAATGGCCGTAGTTCTTGCCGGTACCCGTGAAGGGTGATCAGGAAAATAAACTGCACAGGTACCCACTTGGCTCGTTGCCGTTCAATCCTCCACTGTTGGCTTTTCATGGTGCCTGGGCAGTGCGGGCAACTGCGACTGGCCCAGGAATGGGGGATCTTGGAATGGTGTGTTCCAACGTCAGACATGCAGCACCATCAGGTCGCCCTGCCTGACGGCGGCAGCGCCGCATCGCCTGCAAAGAGCCCCTGGCGATGACTCGGGCAGCCATTGAAGGGGCCATGGCGGGCGTTCCAGGTCGCCCTGGGTAATGCTCCACAATTGGGAGAGAAGAATCATGAACTTCTTCCACCCGCGCAGCTGGAAAGCCGCTCAGCCAGCGTTTACAATGCGAATCGCCGGTGTGGATCGCGGACTCACTTGGTGATGTGGGCTGTAGCGGGCTGTGGTGTTGCTATGGCTGTGCCCCGGCAGGGACTGGATGAGGGCGCCCAGGTCCCATTCCCTGCCTCCAGCAGGTGCGTGGCGTGGCGGTGCCGCAAGAAGTGAACCGTGGCTCTTTCTTCAAGTCCCGCATACCAGGCGAGCTGCTTTCAGTGCGCCTGCCCACCGACGCTCGGCATCCATCGTGCAACTTTTTTTTTTTTTGGGGCCCCGGGGGGATTCCGCACGATGAATTGGCTGCCGGCCGGACTGGGGGAACAGCAACCGGGGATGGCGGTGAGTCGTCCGCAGAAGCGGACGCATGGCTTTCCAGCGTCACGGGATCGGCATCGAAACGTAAGCGATCTTTGCCCCGCCCTTGCCATCGCGAATAATGCACCGCGGTCGCTGGGGAACCCGTCATGTCGACCTTCCCAAGGCCAGACCTTACAACTGGAATGCGCAGGCCCAAGGCTGTGAATACCAGCAGAACAATCCGGTTAGCGCAACTTGCCACCGTATTGTCAGCCGTGTGCACTTCCTCGCGAGTTTTGGGAATATCCGGCAGGCCTATGAACTCCGAGGTGGACGGATGATTTGAAATCCACTCCATCTCGCCCGATCGAGCACATAGCGATGGAAAAAACTGCGACTGCAGAGATCGACCTTGAATCGTGCTCCACGAATACGCTCGGAGCAAGCGGCAAAAGTACAGCTTTTGAAGTTCAGAGGGGCTGAGATCATCAGGGCCAACGGTCGAAATGACCGGTCCACTCGACGTTAGCGTCGGCTGTAGCTGTCGATTCGTCTTGCTTGCGTCAGGCCATGCAGCCTCCAATCGCTTGCAAGGTTTCGCATCAAACGCCATTCAAAGCGCCTCCTGTTTCAGAGGATGCCATTGCGGTGCTTTCCCGTTGGAAAGAAAGAAGGGAGTGGGCGCATCACTAGAATGCGCTTCCCCATGGTGTTCTCGGAAGACCTCGCAGTCAGAACACAACAGAATCTTGTTCAGCCTGGTCCGCAAGCATCCCCACGTGGGATGGGCCTCAAAGACAAGACGAAGCTACCGACTTCGCAAGTCCCGTTAATATTTATGCTTGGGATTTACGATCTGCCGCGTGCGCTGTTGGTTCAACATGCCGTTTCGGACGGTCCCGATAACACCCCTACCCAGCACTGCTCTCTCCGCCATATCACGACGACAGCGTCCGCTTCCCATAAGAATGGCTCAGACCGAGGCTCCGCATAGGTTCTCAAGGGGTTGAGGTGGTTTTGCGGGGCCCAACACTTGGGCTGAATCCCGTATAGCAATGCCTATTTCTAGCCTCTGCCTTCTCCTGGTTCCTTGGCATCGTTTGACTCTGTCTCTGAAGCGAAGCAGATCCGCCGGCTTCTAACCCCACCGGTCCCCGATTGAAGACCCATGTTGTATAGATCATGGTGGGCTTCATAATCGCTGGTGCAGGGCCCCTAACGGAAAGGATCAGGCGGCGGGCTAGAGAAACTCGCAACATAGCTTACTTTGCCCGCCTTGTTCGCCTGCATGCCGTTTGTTCTGCCCATGCATACCTAAACGGCGGTGCTTATCAATGAATCGGCGCTGATGGCTCTCGGTGCAGCTGGTTACTCCCCGATCCCCTTCCTGGATGCCGAGCAATGCTCAATAGCGATAGATGGATGTAGCCCCGAAACGCATGCGAGAACGCTTTCTGCGCATTGGCACCAAGGAGAATTACACCACAGGGGCTCCAAGGCAGCTACCATTCTTTTGGGTGCCATATTCCACAAGAATTTCCGCTTGAGTCGTTCGGTATTTGCTTCAGCTTCGGGGCCTGCTTGATGAAGGTCCCTTGATCCCATCCTGAAGCCGTTTTGCACCCAAAAATCCGATTTAGACCACACAATTGCCCCGGAAGAATCCTCACGCTTTAAGTTGCAGTTTGAAAGGGATCGTTTTAAGCTGACCGCAAGGTGGTGTTGTGTACAGATAATGAGGAACTCTGGGGGACGCCTTTTTTTTCCGATCTCCCTAACATATTTTAATGCCAAGGCTCAATAATCAAACACGATCGAAAACCATGAAAGGGATTGTCACCGATCAGCAAAATCAAAATCAGCGGCGATTTGGGAATTGGGGCTATACAGCAAATGCAAAATGCCCCAGATCATGACCCTATCTCCGGACTTTGTACCCCTTGATTTTCAGATCAAAAATACTCAAATACCAATGGATTAGTTTATCCTATTAAGGTTTGTTGAACTGAAGTCATCGATAAAATTTCCGTTGACCAAACTCGTTGACAGATGCGGGTCAGTTCATCATGCTACTCAAATAACAAAATCACTGTGGGCAGAACTTTGTTTATTGGATGGTTCCGTGACCCCGCCGAAGCTCACCCCTTTCCGAAGAACCACAAGCTAAAGGACATCGGGCGCAAGGCACGAACCAAGTTGCATCAATGGGTTTCCGATTTTATCTCCATAAGCTTGGCCGTGGTTCCCAGGTCCCGAGAACCACTTTGTTCAGTACGCTACAACAATCCTCTGCCCCGGGCTTGCGGACCCCAAGCTGATCAGATTGAGAACTGGGTATAGACTGGTCGTGGAATCACGTCCCGGTGGCTTTCAGTAGTTCCTTGATCGGCATTCCTGGTGCTCTGCGTCGAGGCTGCAAAGCGGGTCGCGCCATCAGGTCTGTTGGAGAACAGCCTTGAAGGCAACCCTGGCGTTGTCGGTCCATCTCCCTTTTGCTAGGCTTGAGCGCCGTAGCCAGACTCTCTCAGGGCTCCTGTGGAGTTTTTCAGGGGCTGCTCTCTCCGCAGCGCCGCGAACTGGCATGAATCACTGCCTGGAGCGATCCTGAAATCGCTGTCATGCAGTTTGGGGACAGACAAAAACGGCCCGAGTGACGGGAATCAAATGGCCGCCTCGGGCCATGCCGATGACCGCGGCTGTACCTGCAATTGACAGCCCAGGGCCCTGGGCCAGGCCCCGCCCTGTAGCGCTCGTCGATCAGACAAACAGCGCCGGGCCCGGACATGTGCAAGGGCCAGGCCGAAATGCTGGCCGCCTTCCTCCTCATCGAGATCCGGCAGGTCCAGGCCCTCCTGGATGCGGACCAGCAATCTGGGAGCCAGCCAGCCTCCAGTGCTGCGTGATGCGCGCTTTCTTCTGCAGGGAAGCCTCCGGTGAAATCACTTCCCTCGGGCCACACCGCTGGGATTGAGGACCTCCCCAACGAACAGTTCCCTTCCAGCCAACCGATTCGTTCACACGGGCGAGGCCGATCAGAGGGCTGGCGTCACTGGATGGACGACTGAGCCATTTGCTCCAGGGTGTCAGGTCGGCGGTTGGGTTTCGGCTTTCCCGTCAGACCGGTCACCGGGATCCCCAGCCGCGAGCAGATGGGAGATGAAGGCGGCCGTGTCCATCTCGCGCCCCGGGCGGCGCGAGCAGGGCGAAAGCTCAACCATCGCGGACAGGGCGGTGGGCCAGGCGGTCCGCCGCCCGGTGCCTGCCAACAGGCCGCGATTGAGGCCCATCATCACCCATCGGGCATGGTCCTGCTGAGACGACGACATGCCCTGCTTGGACCTGGCGCAGGGCCTCTCGGCCGGATTGTTCTGAGGCCCGCTGACGCTGACGGCAAATGCATGGCCCATCCCTCCAAGGGATGATCCTTGAATGGGAATGCTCTAAGGGCGAATTGCGAAGGGAAAGCAGGCAGGCCCCCTTCTCTGGGCAATAGCCCACAGCAAGCACCAAGCCCTTGGCCTCCAGGAGTCGCAGGCCGATCCCGCAACAAGTGGCTGCCGCTTCTCCTCCGAAAAGAGCAGCACGCAGGCCGTTGCGCCCAAGGGCGTCCCCTCGCCGGCTTTGGAGCCCTGGCGGAGCATCCCTCCTGGTGGCGTGCGTGATCGGCTTCAGCTCGCCTACGACTGCTGGAACCTGCTGCAGTCACCGGAAGGCCCTGCCCGCCGCAGCGTCCTACCTGCCCCAGGGCTACAAGGAGCTTCCCCTCTCTATGGAAGGCCGCATCGAAGCCCCCGGCCGACCGGCTTCTTTCCGCGATGCCCTGCGCACCATGCCGGCATGCCTCTCCTTCTTTCACCCCGCGCCCTGGCCGCAGCAGCCTCTTGCGGGTGCTCGGTGTGTCGATGGGCCAACGGCACTGACCTGTCCCCGGTGTTCCTGTTTTTGTCTCCGCCGATCTGGCTCGTGCTGCGCGATGGCGGCTGTCTGTTTGATGGCCCGCCGCCGAGCACGCTGGCCCTCCGAGGGTCATCGCCTCGCATTGCCATCGCCGCTGGTGATCGCGCTTCTCTCCCCTTGCCCGGCCTGCTGCTTGTGCCCCGACGGACCTGCTGACTGGGGCAACAGCCGAATCCCAGGCGGCGCCCCCCCAATGGGGCCCTCTGGGTTGCGCCAGGTCGCCCGCCGGCCGGTGAGCCGCGGCAGCACGTGTGCCATCCTGTTCACTTCATCGGCGCTGACGGCAATCAAGCTGCAGTCGCCAGCTTTTTCGGAACTGGAACCTCCACCCGCCTGCGTCATTCCAGAGGCAGAATTGAAACCACAGGCGTCGTTTCGCCGCGGTGCCCATAAGCCCCCGTGAACCCGGTGGTTTTCAGGGCCGCACCCCTTTGGCCACGCCTGGCCTTAGCCCCAGGGTTGCCATCACCTTCCCTGCGGTTCTGTTACGCGCCGACGGCGCGGGCTTGGGCAGGGTGACCTCCGCACCTTGGCCTGCGCACCAGTACCTCAACCCCCTACCGGCTCAAAAGCGAGTACGAGGACCCTCTTTCCGCGCTTGTTGCCCTGCCGGTGGGCGGTGCGCAGCGGCTGGTCCCCGATCAGTTCGGCAACGGCCTGAATGGCCCAATGGCGATGACGCCCGGCGGAACCGCTGGTGCTCTCCACCACACCTTCCAATGGACCCTGCCTGCCGGCGCGGACTTTGGAGTGGAGGGAGATCCGCGCTCGCTCCCTGGCCGAGCACCGCGCCCTACCTAGAAGCTGGATCAGAACATGCGCCGCGATGCGCTCGTGGCCCGCCGAGAAATGGGCGCGGCCGCAGTGAACAGGAGATCAGCCCTCACAGCCGGGCAATCCTTTGCGCTCCCTCAGTCGCTGGCGACGCAACAAGACTTCGGTGTTTCTCCACCCTGCTTGGCACTGGTGCGCTCTCTACCAGGTGATCCGCTGGAGGCAAGGAGCCGGGGTGTTCGCTTGACCGTGACCGCCGCTCACCCCGCCAGCTCGCCCCTGCCCTCAAGTTGATGAATGGCCTCAGCCTGCACGAGCGGCGGCGTGATCAGCAGCGCTGAGCTACGCCACCACTCGCGCTCTCCAGCGCCCCAGGCGTGGTAACCCATGGCAGCAAACGGCTATCCGATCGCCGTA
>Ga0163217_1034811_pt1 | contig 10941 bp, 8 predicted proteins | sample SynspAceP_FD_185933 | JGI IMG/M metagenome (GOLD analysis project Ga0163217, IMG submission 185933) | Saline lake microbial communities from Ace Lake in Antarctica - Synechococcus sp. Ace-P (PacBio error correction) | ecosystem: Environmental > Aquatic > Non-marine Saline and Alkaline > Saline ...
CGCTTTCGTGGGCGTTCGTTCTTCTTCGTGGTCCGCGTTGATGGTCTTGGTTGCTGTGATTGTTTCGGGGGTTTGCGGTTTCTTTTGGGGCGGAGGTGTGCGGGGGTTTTGGGCGGCGGCTGGGGTTGACTGGGTGCGTCCGTTTGGCAGTGGTTCGCCTGCCTGGTGGTGGTGTTGTCTTGGCGGTGGTGTGCGTTGCTGGTTGCGGGGGTGCCTTTTTCTGGGGGCTGGGCGCGCTCCGTTGTTGCGGCGTGGTGCCTTGGATTGCGCGGCTGCTGCGTGTTTGGGTGGTTGGATGTTGTCGCCGTTTGGTTCGCCTGCGGTGGGTGCGTGTGTGAGTGTTGGGGCTTCGGGGTGGCTTGCCGGCTCGGGGCTTGCGCGGCGATTCGTTGCTGTTCGTGGCGGCCGCTGTTATCTTGGTGTCTTGCTGCGGCCGTGGCGCCTGGTGGCGCTGGTGCGTGCGCGTAGTGTTTCGGGGCGTTTGTCCGTTTGGCGTTGGGCGGATTGCGCGTCTTGCCGTGAGTTCCTGGTTTGTGTGGCGTATGGCGGTGTCCACCGGGGCGGTTGCCGCGTTAGGCTGTTGGCGGCTTTTGTGTGTTGCCTGGCTGGTCGTCGGGCGGCCTTGTTCTTTTGCCGGTTGCGCGTCTGGTCCTGGCTGTTGCATCGGCGGGGTTGGTTGGATCCTGCGGCTTTGGTTCGGTCGGCTGTTGCAATCTGCGCTGCCTGTGGGTGTGAGGGGTGGGGCGGGCTTCGTCGTGCGGGGTTTCTTTGGTCGGTGGGGTGGGTCGTTGTTTGGGCGGCGGCCTTGTTCGCTCGCTGCCGGCTGGTATTCTTGAGTGCGTGAGCTGTGCTCTGGTGTGCGTCTGGCGTCGCGTTCTGTGGTTTACTGGGGCGGCGTCTGTTCGGGATGTTTGTTATCTGTGGCCTGCTGGTGGGTTTTTGCGTTGGCTGCCTGTTGCGCGCGGGCTGGTGCCTGGGGGCTTTCGGTGGCGTCGTGCCTGGGCGTGTTGTCCGTTTCCGTTTTGGTTTGGGGTTTCGGCGCGTCGGTTGGGGCGCGGTAATTCGGGTTATGCCCGGTCTGGTCGTCCGCTGTGGCGTCAGGTTGTTTTGTCTTTTGGCTTGGTCGGCTTGGTGGTCTTTCTGCTTTGGTCGTTTTGCTTCGTTGCCGGTTTTGTGGCGTGTTGGTGTTGCTGGGTGCTGGCAGTTTCTGCCGTTTGGGCCGGCTCGGTTCGGCCTTTGCGGGGGGGCGGAGGCGTGGTTGCGGGTTTCGTTCGGTTTCGGCTTTCGTGGGCGGCCGTGGCCGGTTGGCGTTGGGACTGGCTTGCCGCCTTCGGTGGGCTCGGCGGCTGGGGCCGTGGCGCGCCCCATGCGTGGGTGTTCATGGTATCCAGGTCCTGGCTCGGTTTCTGGGGGTTTCTCTCTGTCCCCGGTTGTTCCTTGGCGTCGTCGCCGCTTCTCCGTTGCTTGGGTCCGCCGTTCTTGTGCGTCGTCTCTCGGCCTGTGCTTGGTTCGTCCTGGTGGCTCCGCGGCGCCGCTGTGCGTTATCGGTCCGGGGTGTCATTGTCGGTGCGCTTGCTGTGGTTCCTTGTCTGCCCGGCGGCTGGCGCGGTTGCGTTCGCTTCCGTGTCCTTTGGCTCCGCTGTCTCGGGGATCCGGCTGCGCGCCTTGCTGGCGGGGGTCCGCGGGGCGCCCTGCGCGCGTCTCGGGTGCGTTGGCGGCTTTGCCTGTTATCTGGGCTTTGTCCCGTGTGCGCCTGTCCGCTCTGCGCGGGCCTGGCTGCCCTTGTTGGTATTGCCGAGCCTGCTGGGTTTCCCTCCTCCTTTCGGGTGCATTGCTTTTGTGCCGCCGCCGCTCGTTTGTTTTGCCCGGCCGGGCTGTGTTGCCCCTGCTGTGCCCTGTGGGCGTCCGTCCCGTTTTGCCCCCTTCCGGCGCCCGCCCGTGCCCCCGCCGGCCTTTCGGCCTCTCCCCCGGTTGGCCATGGTGGCCCTGCCCGCCTGGCCTGCTGAGCCCCTCCGCCCGCCGTCGCGTCGTTGCTCACCCGGCCCTCGGTTGTCTCGTGCCGCGGCCCCGCCCCCGTCGTTGGGCGTGCTTTTCGCCGTGTGACCCCGCTGGCTCCTTCCGCTGCTCTTGTCGCCTGCCCGCTGCCTCGGCCGGGTTTTCCGCCGCCGTTTGGCTGGACTTTGCCGTGGTAGTCCGCCTTCGATCTGGGCGTCGCGTGCCGTGCCCGCGTTCCGCCCCGTCCTCGCGTTTTCTTCCCTCTCTCGCTGCCTGCCTGGGCTGCCAGCGGGCTCCCGATTGTGCGTCCCTCGTCCGCTGAGCGCTGGCGCGTGGCGATCCCTCGTCCCCGTCCGCGTCTTGCCCTTGTGCCACTCCCCTCCTGCGGCTCTTGCCATCACCGTCTTGCCTCTGGTGTGCTTTCCCCTTTTCGCGCGCGCCTCCCACGCACCCTTCGGCGTCACCCTCCCCGCGCGTTTTTCGCCTCGTCCGGTAGGTGACCCGGCCTTTGCTTGCCGCCCGGCCGGTCGCGCTCTGTTTGTGCTCTCCCCCCGCGCCCCTGCTCCGTGCCCCCTGTTGCTGGCCGCCCGGGTGCCCTGCACTTGCACAGCACGCGTCATTGGCCCTGCCCGCGTCCCCCGCGTCGCCTGCGGCGGCCTCGCCCCGCGCGGCGGGAGCTCGTCTGGCCCCGTGCGCGCGGTCCCCCCTCTTTCCGTTGTCGTTCCCGCTCCTCTCCTGCGTTTTCTGGCACTTTCGCGCCTGGCGGCCTCCCCCGCTCCCGGCCTTTTCCGCCGCTCCTGCCGTCTTTCTCTTTCCGAGCCGTTCCGACCTTTGGTCCTCCTTTCCGCTCCACGGCGCGCGTGCCCCTCCGCCCGCTTCCGGCGCGCGCGCCAGCCCCGTGTGTCGCCTCACGGCCCCTCTTCGGGCTGTCTCGTCCGCCGTTCCCTCCATCGCCGGTGGCCTTCTTCTGTGCCTCCTTGTTGCTGCGGGCGACTGCCTGCCTCGGCTGCGTTCCCCGCTCCGGCGCCCGCGCTGCTCCCCGTGCTCCCATTCCTCGTTCCCCGCCCTCGTCTTCCGCCTCCGCGCGCCCTTGCCGTTTTCACTGGTGCTTTCTGTGCGCCGCGCGTGTGGGCTGCGCGACTTTCACAGCCGCTGGGCGGTTCGCTGCCGCTTCTGCGGCTCGCCTCCCTTCGCTCCGCGTGCTCCGCTGCGCCGGGCCGCTTCCCGCTCCGCCTGTCGTTCCTGCTGGTTGGTTTCGGCGCGGCCCCCTCATTGGCCCTGGCGAGGCCAGCCCACGCCGCGATGCCTCTGGCCGCGCTCCGCGATTCTGCTCCCGGCCCTGCTTCTCTCTGCCCGGCTCCGGGCGCGCTTGCTCCTGGCCGCTCCCTGCGGCTCGGTTCCACGCCCGTTTCCGCGTTGCGCGCCGTCTGGATGCCGCTGGTTGCGCCGCCGCCGCTGCCCCGGTGTCCGCCTCCCCGTCCCCGCGTGGGGTCCCGTTCCTCGGTCTGCGCCCTGGGCTCTGCATCCCCTGCAGCGCGTCTCCGCCGTTGCTACGCCGCCATTTCGCCCCCCCCCTCGCCCTCTTCTCCGCCTCTCCCGCCTGCATTGGGCGCCGCAGCGGCGGTGTTGCCCCGTCGCCCGTGCCCCCGTGCTGCACCCGCGGGTCAGGTTTGCGTTGAGCCCCGCGGCGCGGGCCTTCCTCCGCCAGCCCGGTCCGCCGATGCTCTGCCCGCCTGCCGGGCGCAACGCCGTCCTCGCCGGCCGGTCCGCTGGCTTCCGCATCCGCCTCCGTTTTTCGCTCTCTTCCCCTTTGTCCCCCCGCGTCGCGCCTTCCCGCCGCTCCGCGGTTTGGCACGCACTGTGGGTCATTTGATTGCCCCCGGCCCCGCCCCGGCCCTTTCTGGTGCCTTTGGTTTTCCCCCCCGTCGGCACCCGCAATTTTTTTCTCGGCCTCCCACCCCCCGCCCCGCGCCGAGCGGCTTTTGCTCGCCGCTGTCGTCTTCGCTCCGCGCCGTGCTGCCCTACGTGTCCTCGGTCTGGTGGCGCCAGCCCGTGCTGGCCGGACACCGGCTCGGCCCCAGCCGCGCCACCCTCCCTGCGCCCATCCGCGCGCTTGGTCGGCGGCCGCGACCGCATCTGCCCCCTCGAGTCGCCGCCCCGCCGCGCTTTTGTTCAGCCGCCGCCCGCCTTTGTTGGTGTCCTCGGCTCGCGCTCAACCGTGGCCCGGTCCCCGCGGCTTCATGCAGGTGGTGCCGAGCGGCCTGCGGCCTTGCCCTCCCCCACCTGCTCCCCTCCTCACGCGCGCCGAGTTGCCTCCGGGTTGCGCCGGCCTCCACGCGCTACCTCCCCCTGACCTCTTCGCGTTCTTGCTGGGCCTCTCTGTCCAGCCCGTGCTGTCGCCCTGCCATCGCCTCTCGCCCCGCGGCCAGCGCTCCCATGCCGGCGCCCGGCTGCGGTCCGCTGCACTCGCCCGTGTGCGTCGCGTTTCGGTCTGGGCGCCTTCGCGGCTCGCGCCCGGTGCCCCTCGCCTCCCGGCACGCATGCCTCGGCCGTACAGCCGCCGCGTCTGCCCTCGTGGACTCCCCCCTAATCTGGGTACTTCCTCCCCCGTGTGGGGCTTCCGTTCCGCTGCGGCCTGGTTTTCCTCTCGCCGCCTCTCCGCTTCGCCCCCGGGCCTTGCTCTTGGTCCGGCGCCCTGTGGGTTGGCTTCTCCGTTCATTCACCGCCTTCCTACCCTCTGCCCTCTTACCCCGTGCTTGTCGGCGTTTCGCCCCCGCTCCCGCCTCTTTGGGCCCCTCGACCGTTGTTCGAGGGGCGTCCCGCCCGCCGGGCTTGCGATCCCTGTCCCCGCGGGTCTGCTGGCATGTGGGGTGCCCCGCTGCCGCTTCTGCGGTGGTGCGCGTGCCCTTGTCCTTGACTCTCCGTATGCGCGCGGGGTCTGCCCCTTCTCCCGGCCCCGGGGCCCCTTTAGCCTTTGGTCCTCCTCCTCTAGGCGCTCGGCTGCGCTCCGTCCCCCTTTCCGGCTGCCCCTGCACCTGTCGCGTCTTCGTTCTGGCCGGCCCCGGTGTGCGCCCGTCTGGGGTTGCCCTGCCGGTGCCCGCGCTGCTCGCTGGCCTGTCTCCACGCTTGGTCATTCTTTGTTCCGCCTGATTGTTGTCTGGTTCCTCGTGCCTGCCCTGCGCCGCCCTTGTGTTTGGCCTGCCCGTCCCCCACTCTCGGCTCCTCCTCGCCGCTCTTGTGCACGCGCGCCGCCCTGGCCGTGTCCCCGGTCAGCTGCAATGGTCTCCGCCGCGCCCATAACGCCCGGCCGTGCTGCTGCTGCTCCCCCGGGGCTCACCTCCCTCGTGGTGCCGCGTCCCCCCTCCACGCGCGCGCCCTGCCGCGGACTCCCCCCCCCCTGCTTCGTTGGCACCGCGGGCGCGGCAGCCCTGCGGCGTGCGCCGCTGCCTCCGCCCCCTCTCCCGCTGCGTCGTCGGTCGCCGTCGGCTGCCGTGCGGCTCGACGGCGCCTGTTTCCGCGGGGTCCCTGCGCCTATCTCCCTTGGGCCCGCTGCGCGCCGCCGCGCGTCCCGCCGCGCACGGGTCCCGTGTACCGGCCTGCCGGGGGTGCGCGCATCCCCGGCGGTCGTATCCGGGGCCCGCGCCCCGGCTTTGTCGCCCGAGGCTCCAGGCGCGGGTCGGCCACTGGCGCCTCCGTCCATGCCCCTTGGCTCCCGGTGCCCGTCCCTGGAGGCCCGCCGGTGCTCGCGCGCTGCTGCGCGGCTCAGCTCCCGTCCCCGGCTCCGCCCCGCGCTCCTCTCGTGCCCCGCTGCCCGGCGCTCGCTGGTCCCGCGCTGGGCGCGCCGGCGCGCCTGGGTATGCGGCGCTCAGCGCCGGGCTTCCCCCCACCCTCGCGTTCGCTCCCTTTTGCTGTTTGTCGCGCGCCCGCCGCCCGTCGGCCTCCACCCGCCTGCCCACGCCCTTGACTCCGCGGCCCGGCGCCCCTGCCACCCGGACGCTTGCGCGACCCTATCGCGCCCCGCCCGCCCGCCCCGCCATGGCCCCGTACCTACACCGGTCGGGGCCTGCGGTGCGGGGTTGGGCCCTCTGCCACCGGGTCCGCGCGTGTCCTCCCGGCCCGTGTCTTGCCCACACGGCCCCCCTCCTGTGCTGACGTCTGCTGCCGTGCCCTCGTGCGGCCCCGCCGCTTCGGCCGCCTCGCCGGCGCCCCGGGCCCGAGGCATAGGCGCTGTGTCGCCGGCGCCCGCGGTTCGCTCGGTCGGTTCCGCCCCCCCGGGCGCGCCGGCCGTGTCAAGCCGCGCCCTCGGCGCGGGCCCCTCCGTCCCCGCTGGCTTGGTTCCCGCCCGCCCAGCCGGGTTCCGCTGCCCGCCTACGGCGCGCCTTTTGCCCGCTGCCTGGTGGTGTCGGCAGCACGCCCCAGCGCCCGCTTTGCCCCCTTGCGCGCCGGCCGGCGTCGTCCGCGATTGGCCCTCCTCCTCCCCCGCTGCGCCCCGCCCGCCGCAGCCCCACGCCTGCGCGGCTCGTCGCGCTGCGTTCCCCGTGGCCCAGGTGTTTCCCCCGTGCCCATTCCGCCCCGCTGGCCCCGCTCCGGTTGCGCCCGGTTTATTTGCCGCCTGCTTTCCCCGCGCTCCCACGCCCCCCTGTCATGGAACGGCGCCTCTCTGGTGCGCGCCCCGCGCGCCGGCCGCCGCAGCGCGCGCGATGCACCGCGCCTCCCTCACGCGCCCGCCCCCGCGGGGCCCCGACCCCTCGCCTCGCCGTCCCCGTTTGGCCCGCCGTCCGCCGCCATCCGCCCGCCGCCCGTGGGTCGCCACAGGCCTCGTGGGCCTCCCGCCCGCTACCGCTGCGGTCGGCTGCTGGCCGCGCCACGCCGTCCGCCCGCCCTGCGCCCGCCGGGTCGCCCGCCCCCGAGCCCCACGCCCTGGTCGCCCTCGCCCGTCCGGCTCGTTGGGCTGCCGCGCGCCTCTGCTCTGCCGTGCTTGTCCTCCTGGTTCCTCGCCTTGGCTGCCCGTTTCGGTCCGGCTGCGTTCGTGGATTCGTGGGTGCGGCACCTCGTTTGCCCCGCGCCGTGGACACCGCTCCCCCTGCCCCCGGTAGGCCTCAACGCAGTCCGCGTTCGGGTCGCCACTCCGCCTCGGCGGGCCGCCGCGGGCTCCCCGCCGCCCCCGGTGACGCGCGCTTCTCCGGGTCGCTTGCGGCATCCGGGCGGAGGGCCTGGCCTCTTCCTCCCCGCACGCTTTCGTCGCTGGCGTCCCTGGCTGCCGACGCGCGGTGCTGCTTTTGTTCGCCCCGGCGAACGCCTTGTTGCCCCTGCGGCTTGCCGATCGACCTCGCCCGGAGCCGGTCGGGTTCCCTTGCTGGGTCCGCTCTGCCGCGCCTCCTTGCCGCCTGGCGTCGCCTGCGCCCCCCCGGTGCGCCTGCCCTGTCCCGCGTTCCCCTGCTGCCCGGTCCTCGCCGCTCACGCCTGGCGGTTTCGGCCCGCCCTCTTCTGCGTTGCCTTTTTCGCCGCGTGCCGTGCGCGCCTGTTTGCGGGGTCCCTGCCCGCGGGTCGCCTCCTCGGCCGCTCTCACGGCGCCGGGGCGATGCGGCTAGCGGCTTGCTCTGGTCCGGTTCTTCCTGCTCCTTCCTCTTTTCCTGCGGCTCGCTTGCGGCGCTCCGGTGTTTTTCCGCTGCCTGTGCCCGCCCTCTGGGGGAGCCTTGCTTGCGGTTGGCGCGTGCTTGTGCCTCCATGTCTCCGGTCCGCGGCCGGGTCCTTGGCGCAGGCTGTACTCTCGCCTTGTGGTCCCTTTTCCATCGGCGGCGCGCTGGCCTGCGTCGCCGCTGTGCGGTGTGCCTCGCCGCATTTGCGGGCCTGGGCGCTCCGTCGGTCCGTTCGCTCCCTGCCCGCCCCGCGGTGTGCGGTTGCCGCGGTCTGCGTGACCCAGGCGCCGCCCCGCTTCGCTGCGCCCGGTCTGCGCTGCGCGTGCGCGGCCCGGCGGCCGTGCTCCGCCTTCTCAGGGCCCCGCGGCATCCGCCGGCCCCCTGCGCTCCCGGTGGGCGGCCAGTCCACATGCGGCTCGCCGCTCGGCCCCCCACTCTCGGTGCGGCTCTTCCGTCGCAGTTTATGCCTCGTTCGGTCGCTCGCTGGTCTGGCGGTGCTCCTCTCGCTTTCGTCGCTCTCTGGCCGTCGGGCCGTATGCGCGGGCGGCGGTCTGCCTGTCGTCCCTCTGACCCCCTGCCATTGTGTTGCCCCTGCGTTCGCCTGTTCTCGCTTGGTCCTCCCCTTCCTGCCGCGGCCCGCTGCGTCTTCCTCTTCCCGCCTCTGGCCTGCGCTGCTGCTGCGCCTGGCCCGCGCTCCTGCGCGCGCCTCCTCCCAGCCGCCTTTTGGCCGCGCGTTCGGCTGTCGCGCCCCCCCTTGAGCGCTCTGCCGGCCTGTCCGCGGCGGGTGTCGCCCCGCGGGTCGTGGGCGCGGTGGCGCTGTTGGCCCGGCTCGCAGGCCTTCGCTTTGGGCGCCGGTCGTGCGCTTTGTTTGCCGCGCTCCCCCTCTCGTGGATGCTTTCCGCCGCGCTCTCATCCTGCTCGCTTGCGGGCGGTGTCGCTTGCCCGCCCGCTTGCGCGCGGCCGCCCCGGCGTTTCCTCCCCTCTTGCCCGCCCGCTGGCGGCTGTTGCCTTCCCGCTCTCTGACGTCTGCCCCTCCCCTGCTCTGCTTCCGCCGTCCGCTCCGCTAGCCCCTGTCGCCTGGCTCCGCCCCTGCTCCGCCCCCGCGGCCGGCTCTGCTCGCGTCCGCTCTCCCGCTGGCATCCTCACCCGGCTCCGGAGCCGCGGCTCGCTGGTCGGCTTGCTGCGCCGCCGCGCCTCTTCTCCCCCCCCGGCGGCGGAACGGAACCCGGCGCGCTTGCGTCTTCCGGCCTCGCCGGCCGCTGCACGCTCGGCGGCTTCGGACTCGGTTGGGTTCTTTTGCTTGCCTCTGCGTGCTGCGTTTAACGGCGCGGTCCTCGCCTTTCCTCGGGGTTTTCGTGCTCCGGGGTCGGTCGCCCCGGTCGCATGTTCGTACTCGCTTTTCGCCTTTCCGGTCTCCGCGCCGGGTGGCGGGTCGCCTTCGACTGCTGTTGGCCGTGCACCCTCAGCCGCGTGCGTGGCGCTGTGCTTGCGGCCCGCGTTTCAGGGCGGCGGCGCCGCGGGGCGTTTCTCGCCGCCGTCCCGCGCGCTGTCTGTCTCTTGTTTCGCCTTCCCCGCCGGTTGATCTTCTTTCAGCGCCGCAACGCTGTCCCCGGCGCATGTCTGCGGGCGCTTGCCTACCTCGCCCGCCCGCCCCTCCACCCGGCGGTTTCTCGCTCCGTCGGGCGTCGCTTGCTGCTCTTGCTCCGTGGTTGGCGAACCCCGAATGTAATAGTGACATTCGAGAGTATTGGATTCATAGATAAATATGTACGAGGAGAGGCCGCCTTAGAATTCGGCAGCTCGGCTGTTGGCGTAGGCGCGCTCCGGAGCCTGCCTGCCCTCCCGCGTGCGCGTCCCTCGTCGGTGCCGGAGGTACCCTCTGCTGGCCTGCCGTTTCCTTGCTGGGTCTTTCCTGCCGCTTACACTAGGCCTCGCGTGTTGCACCCTTTTTGCCGGGGGTGCCTGCTGGCCGCCTGCGCCCGGCCGCCCGCGCCTCCTTTCGCGCCGGGCAGCGATGAGGGCCCTGCGCTCTGGTCGCCCGGCCTAGCCCGCGCTTGCTGCCCGCCTTGTGGCCTCCTTTCCGGTCCGCCTCGCCCGCTGCTGTTTTGGGGCGCGCTCTTTGCGCGCGCCTTTCGTGGCCGGCCGCCCTGCGCGCTGTGTCCTTCTGGTCCTCGGTTGCTTGTAGCCGGGTCGTATACCGGCGCTCGCGGTCTGCGCACCGGCGCCTCTGCCCGTGCATTGGGCGCCTTTCGCGGGTGGGCTTGGCGCTTTTTCCCGCGCCCGCGTGCGCCCTGGCCCCTGCGGGTGCGAGTTGCCGGTGCTGCCGGGCCGCGCGGCTCGCCGGTCCTGCCCCTGGCCTGTCGCGGGCCGCGCCGCCCTCGCTGCGGCGCCGTTCCTCGCTCGCCGTGCCGGTGCCCCCTGGCTAGTCGCCCTTCCTTCCAGCCCTGCGCGTTGCCGGATACTTGCGGCCCCCGCTTCGCCCCTGCCGCATTTCCCCGCTGGCTGTTCCCTGCCTTGGACCCCCGCCCGCTTTCCCGCCCTTCGCGCCTCCGTCGCGGCTTTTTGTCGCTGCTGCACCGGCCCGCTCCAGGCCCGCTTCTGCTCCTGCCTGTCTCGCGGGTGGAGCTGCGCCTGCCTTTCTTTTCTGCCCCTCTCTTTGTGTGTGTGCTCCTCTGTACTGCGCGTCGGCTCGTTGCCTGTTCGCTTTTGTGTCTTGCCGGCTGCGCGCCTCCGTCTTTTGTTTCTCTGGTTGCTGCCGTCTTGCGTGTGTTTAGTTCGTTCGCTGATCTGTGCTCGCTTTTGTGGCGGCGCTTTTCCGGGTCTTTGCGCGACCTTTGTTGGCGCGCCGTTTCGCCGCTCATGCCGGCCGGTCTTCTCGCTTTTGGCCCCTCCCGGGTGCCCCGCGTATGCGTCCGTTGTGGTCGCTCTCCTGCCGCGGTGTCCGGTCTGTCTGCGGTGGTCCGCCCCTACGCCGCCCGCTCCGTCTTTCGCCTTTGGCCGCCCAGCGCCGCCGCTGGTGGGGGTCTTGGGCTTTCCAGTCCCTCCGCCGCTGCCGCCCTTCTTCCTGCGCTCTCGCTGGCCCGTGGTCGGCTGGGCTCTCCTGCGGTTTCGCTGTGGCTCTGGTGGCGGGTCTTCGCCCGGCCCGCTGGGCGTTCGCCCGGCCACCCCTTTGCATTGGTGGTTTCCTCTGCTCGGTTGGCCCCGCTTTTTCCGCCCCCCGTCTCCCCTTCACGTCCTCCTGCCCGCCGGGCCTCCGTTTCCGAGGGCACCATTCTGCGCCGCCCGGTCGCGCGCTGCGCGGCTGGCG
>Ga0163217_1093973_pt1 | contig 10941 bp, 33 predicted proteins | sample SynspAceP_FD_185933 | JGI IMG/M metagenome (GOLD analysis project Ga0163217, IMG submission 185933) | Saline lake microbial communities from Ace Lake in Antarctica - Synechococcus sp. Ace-P (PacBio error correction) | ecosystem: Environmental > Aquatic > Non-marine Saline and Alkaline > Saline ...
CAAAATCCGAATTCAAACGAAAATGGCCCCCGACCATCCCTACACAAATACCCCACCCCCTCCCCCCCCACCCCCGCCAACGCAAAAACCCCAACCCAACCACCCCGACAACCCACCCAAACGAACAACCCCGAACACCCAACACACCCCCGTACATAACAAAAAAAAAAAACCAAAAAAACACCCCACCCCACAATTCCGCAACAAAAAACACCTGTTCCCTCCAAGAAAACCCCGCAATACCCTTGCACCCTCAAACACCCCTCTGCAAACCTCCCCCCACAGCCCCCACGCCTCACGACCCATCCCCCCCCCCACCCCCTAAACCCCCACCACAACACCGACGCCCCCCACAACCCCCCACACAAACCACCGCTTGACCGCCCCACAAAACCACAAACAAAAATAAAAAAGACAAAACCACCACCCCAAAAAAAACAACCCCAACAAACCCACAAACACCACTTCACACAAAACAAACAACACCCCACCACCCACACATGCAATCAACCACACACCCAAACCACGCGCAGCCAACCACAAACCCAAAAAAAACACAACACTCACAAACTAACCAAACCAAACCAAATCAACCAAACAACTACACACAACACACCCCAACACCCCGAAACCCCACCAAAACCCAAACAAACCACCCCAACACACAACCCAAAAACAAAAAAACCAACACACACCAACAACACAACACACTCCACCCCCCACCTAAGCACCCAACTACACCACAACAAACACTAACCACCCACCCACACCTTAATAAAAAACACACCAACCCCCACACACACCCCCCTCAACCAAAAATCCCCCAAACCCTGCCCTGCTCCCCATCCAAAAACAACAAAAACACGAAACACCAACAACCACTCCACAACACACCCAACACATCACAAAACACAAAAAAAAAAAAAAAAACCAACCGAACAAACCCACAAAAAACCCCCAACAATACGAAAAACAATAAAAACCCACCACCAAAACACCACCTCAACCACTGCCAAGAACCCAACCCCCACACCCAACCCCACACCCCCAATGACAAACAGAACAACCACCACGCCAAAAACCTCCCCCCGCCCCCCATCCATCCTAAGATCCCGCACCCCCATCCCCACAAACCACAATCACCAATACCACCAACAAACAATACCTCCAAAAAAAACAAACAAAACAAAACAAATACCCCCAAAAAAAAATAAAACCCCCATTAAACCAAAAAAAACCAACAACAAAAACCGACCAGACACAACACTCAACATCACCAAACTCCACACTGACACAACGCCAACTCACTCACCCTTTCCCCAAAAAACAACCCCCAAGACACAAAGCATCCACCCCTGCGACACCGAAACAACATGCCAATCCACCCACCCCGTCATCCAAAGAAAAACCACCAACCCCATTCACCCTCCCTCAACCCATCCTAAACGCACACCCCACACACAAAAAACAAACACCAACCATAATCACTGCCACCCCCGCCACAGCACAAACGAAAAACCCCCAAACCCCCCCCAACAAACACTACCCCCCACACCACAACCCCTAGCCAAAAATCCCCAAAGCAACTACACCCAAACCCAAAAACAAAGCCACAACCCCCCAACACATCAACACCACCCCACACCCCAATTCACAAACCCTCATCAATACAACCCCCCCAACAAAAACACACGCCCTCACAAACCATACAACTTAACCCAAACGCGACGGCCATCCCCCCCTCCCCATCTACCCCAACTCAGCAAACCCGGCCTTAAACCCCCCAACCGCAGACACAAGCACCAACCCAAAAATCAACCCAAACCCCTAACCCCCAACTCACCCCAAACCCAACACGCCGCCACCTCCCACCCCCACCCAACCTCCACCTCCCCCGTCAGACTCACCCGCAAACCGTCCACCAAACCAACGCACAACACCAAACCCCCAACCAACAAACCTCCACCAAACCACACCACCAACCCAACCAACACCCACATCAACCCCACCAAACCAAACCCAAATCCACCCCCATAGTGAATGACCCAACCCGGACCCCCGACACCAACACACCTTTCCCCCCCAACCCGAACGCCGCACCGCCAAGTAACTCAATGTGCGTCCGCCCATCCACAGGCCGTTCAGCCGGCCTGGCAGCCCCCCTGTACATGGCACTGCCGGTCCCCACCACTTCCACGTCGCACTACTTTCAACACACACGGCGTCATCCGACCCCACCGCCACCAAACGGCGAATCGCTACCGGTCCTACCGAGTACCGAAATCCTCCAAACCGCACTCAACAGACCGGTGCCACTTCCCTCGACGCACGACACGCACGACTCATAATTTCAACCACGCCACGCAATACCCGCCATCCCCCAACGTACCCTCCTCGCCCAGCACAGAACCGCACCCTTCCTATCAAAAAAACGCCCCCACCCGCCCTCGATACACGTCCGACCATCCCCACCCACCCCCATACCACAATCCGCCAACCCTCACCCTCGCCACCACACCAATCACCGCGCCACCCAGTCCGCAGCTCCACCTCAACGCCCCAATCCCATACCGAAAACTTCCCCCACCCACCCACTCCAGCCCCGGCCCACCCAACATCCGACGCGCCCCCTGCCCTCTGCAACCAAACTCCCCCCAAAATTCCTCACGAACCACCCCTCATCCAAACCAACCCCAACGAACACCCTCAAAAACGTCGCTAATCCCCAAATTTCAACATACCCACCCCTCACCCGCCAGCTCCATCGCCTCCACCACACCACACGACCCCCTACCGCAATGCGGATCCCAACCCCCCCTCATCACCGCACCAATCACGACACTTCCTACTTCAATGCCACTAAACCCAAACAAACAAAGCATCCACGGCAAACCACCCTCAACGCAAAGAACCGCCTTCGAACCAACCCAACCAAAATTCATGATCCTCGGCAAACACCACCCAAACAATCCAAGATACACCAACACACAAACCCACAAAATCGAACGCCCCAATCCCTCCCCGAAACCAAAAAAACCATACCACTAACTATACAACAAACCTCCCAAACACCCCCCAGTACCTCGACACCCCAACAACAACAACAAGAAAAAAAAGAATCCAAGCACCCCACACCCCACGGACTTAAACACCGAACATACGAGAATCCATCCCCCACGACCAGCCCCCCAACATATATCCGAGATTCGCACAAACTCATAAACCATCCAACAACCCCCTACCCCACAACACCAAACAAAACGCCGAAAAGAACAAACTACCAGAACACAATCCACACCTACAGAACCCATAAAACCAACCAACCCACCCAACTCCAACCACCTCAACGTAAGGCAGTCATACCAACCGGCAAGACCGATGAACGTCCAAACTACCACAACACACCAAACAAAACCCCGACCACCACGTCCGCGACGCCTCACATCTCACTCGCCCAAACTATTCCACCGGCCAACCTAGAAATTAAACCGGGCAAACCTTCCGCCACACCACACACGCCCCCCGATCGGCATTTGCGACGCGCCCACTATAACCCACCGAACCCTCACCAACCGCAGACTGCAAACTCACCCAACCTGCCCAACGTACCCCCAAAAACCGACCACGATCGCCGGCACGGCGACCGAGCCATTCATACACCACCGCTTACCACCACCATCAACGCACTCATCGCCAACACTCCACTCGCACCACCACCTCTTCCACAGACCCCCCACCCCGCACAGAAAGACCGGTCACCGCGCGAACTACCACCTACGCACATAATACGCCACCCGTCCGGATCGGCCATTCGCCACCAGAACGGCCCCCGAAACCGCGAACGAGTTACAACACACCTCCTCGCCAAATCCTACCCCGACTCGGCCCCGCGAAATGCACCAATGAACAACCTTCCTCTACGCTCAACCCCACCCCGGCGCACAGTGGAAACGCCCCGCACGCCACCCCCACCTCTAACACCCGGCCCACTCATTCCACCGGCGGCAACGCTTCACGTCAACAGCACCCCACAAAGGACCTCCTCGCACGGTCCCAACTCCCCGCCGTTCCCGCACCCGTAGCCCAAGTGTCCGCATCCAACCGCACCCTCCGGCCGCTACCGGCGTATCACCACCGGGCGCAACTCTCTCATCCTACCCGCGCACGCGCCCACCACCCATTACAACCGCCGATGTTTCAGTGCCGCTCCCCTAGAGCACTTCACGTAACCTGCGGTGAAGCCCGAACACCCCCCCAACCTACGCGGCCTAATAATCGAGAACTTCTCGTACTCAAGGCGACAACGGGGTTCTACCTGAAAAAGCATCGCCAGTTTTGCTGCTCTCCGCAGCAAATCCCAGATCCCATTCCCTTCACACCGACCCACCTACCCGCCAGGCCAAGCAGTCCGCCACCTAAGTGCGGACAATACCAAGCCGAGCCTCACACCGCCAGCCCCATACTCGCCTTCCCACCAAGTGCCATCCAACCTCAAAACCCACACCGCTTACGGGCCCTGACCTCCGTCCCGACTGCGACGCATCCAACCCACGTCCCCACCGACCTCGGCCGCTAAAGAGGTCAAACTGCGGCGAAAAACCACGCCCAGCACATCCAAGACTCACACACCCACACAATGCGTCCACCTTTCGGCGTTTACAACGATGAAAAGACCCTCTCCGCCACCCGAACCGGCCATTGACCGGACCCACCGCTTAACACACCGCACATCTCAACCTCCCCACACAACACTAGTCTTTAAAAAAATAATCATCAACCTACGCCGGCCGAATTTTCACGCAATAAACAGAATCCGAATCGACCGCCAACACGTACTCGATTCCCATTGCTTGAAAAAGGCTCCCCACACCACGTCGGCCACGGCTCGCCAAACTCCACGCATCTCCCTGCTCCTTACGGGCACCCAACAAGGACACGAACGTCACCTAAAAAGTCATCCGGAAGGCAAGAACGCAACTGGTGGCGGCGAGCACCCTTCATGTCCATCCAACTCTCGACCTGCGGCAATTTTGCCCGACCGGCCGCCACTCGGAACCAAAGCGGACACCATACCACTTGGCAAGTACGCCTATATGACAATAAATACCCAATCCGTGCGTCATGCAGCAACTTCAAAAACGGAAAATTGAACCACAGGACTCCTCCTCTAACCCAAAAAAAACAACTCAATCCCCCATACCTTTAGCCACAAAACTCGACATCACAAATCCGCCCCATTATCTACCCCAACGCCTAACTTCCTTTGAACCCCGCCAATGAAAGGCACCCACAATAACTTAAATAACACAACTGACTCGAACCGAAATAACACCGCTGACAACTCCCACCACAACCCCACCGCTCAAACAAATAATGCCCCCGTTATGCCCGTCCTAACCCCCAAAACCTTTCCAAATGTATTCCGCGCACTTCATGAATGTCTAAAAAATCACACCTTTCGACCCTGAACTAACAGATTTTTCCCTTCCCCTCATTGTCCACTAGCTAACTAACTCAATTACCATCCAAACCCCCCCGACAACTTAAAATAAACAATAACCCAAGTACGCAAGCACGCCGCAAACGCTCCGCATTTTTGTCACGGAAACCTAGGCCGGTCCGCACAGCGCTTATCCATCAAACATTCAATACCAAGGGCTACCCTTTAACCTTGGTCAATTCAATAGCAACTGACATCAAACACGCACATACGCAAACCCATCCCCGCACCAATGCTGAATCCAACTACTCATTGCGCCAACCACCTGACCCTGGCCATAGAACCTCCGCAAAATTCATCACCATCATCACACGTCACATATAACACACGCCCGCATATATATAAACAATACCACGCCACACCTTTAAACTCCACGTCCCAAGCACTCACAAACTCAAAAAACATCACTCGACAGCACCGCTGAAACAAAAACTCATACCACACACCAAATTCCACCGCTCCTCCAATCAGCGACAATCACCCACATCCACACAATCTCCCAAACGATTCAAACCATCGCGCCGACCTTTTTCTCATTCACCCACCAACCCCACATCCCCCACCCTCGGCGACAATACACGAGTCAAAACACGGCCAACACCCCCCTCCACAAAAAATTATAGCCATTTAACTCCCACCATTCCTCATGACATATTTACCCCCGACACTCAAACCCTCGTCCGTTAACGCCGCTTCCGCCCGTGCCCTCACCTCACAACGTTCAAACCATCGAACCCGCAACATCGCCACACCCGAAACGGCACCGACCGCACATAAGCCCCACCGACCTCCCCAACACCATGCCGATCAGCGCAGAACAACAAACTTCCCCAATACCGTCACACACAGAACCACCCCCGAACAAGTCCAATCCCAGAAAACCTCCACCCAACGGCAAACCAATCGTCCTTACCTTTCCGAGACTGGACCCTACCCACGCCCACTTCATTCACACATCGTTCATCAGACACCCCCACGACGACCGGCACAATGACGCCGCGACGCCGCAACAAACCTCAAAACACCAGAGATCCACTCCACTTGTCAAAAACACTCCACACAACAAACAAAAAAGAAAGAATCCAACTCAACGAAAACCCACCAAGCACACAACACCTATCCACCCGCCCACCCCACCGAACCACGTCCACAGACCCAAACACATCCCCCTACACCCCAACACCGTCCCCGACAAACAAGAAAAAAGACCGAATATACACCGCACCCGCCATCGTGACAAGAATTCCTCAACGAAAAACACCTCTCCCAAAAGAACCCCCCAAACCCCGCAACCCGCAAACCCCCAAGACCGCGCCCACACCCGCCACCCCCACCTACCAATTCCCCCACCCAACCGCACCTAAACCCCATTCACAACAGCCAACCCCAACCCCCGACACAAAACCACCGCTACCCCCCGGCTAACAGACCACAACAACAAAACCCCATCCCCAAAAAAACAACCCAATCAAATTACCCACAAACTGCACGCACCCAACATACAACAAATCACCACACCCACCACCCGCCACGACGATACAACAACCGACACACGCCAAAATCACCCACCCACACCATCAATGCCCAAAGGAAATCAGTTCCTAAGCACCATCAAGAAACCCATACCAAACTCACACCAAATACGAAATCGGTCCAATACAACACGAAATCAGCCACACAGCCTCAAACCCTCCAAACCCACCAAAGCACCCCCCGCCCAAACAGACCCATCCCCAACCAACTATAGCATATCGTCACACAAAAAGGAATCAGATCTAACCAGAAAACCCTAATACATTCCTGCGACCCAAATCAACCCAATATTCACACACGCCAACACAACGCCACCCACTCCACTAATGCGCACTCCCAGACACCACAATAAACACTTAGCCACTCCACTCTCACGGACTTAATGAAAAAAACACAGCACCTCAACCCCCACAACATCACCCCCTGACCACAAAGCCAAACCGCCTTTCCCCCTCCCGCACTGCGTCAAAAAAACATTATTCATAACTACGATCTGGACCTATCGATACCACTGCCATAATTCCACCGCTAACCACAAAACGATAACACAAATAAAAAAAAAAAGCCCCTAACGACAAAAGGAACCCACAAAAACCGTGCTCAACTACCGAAAATCAAAGAAAAACCACAACCTAAACACCACCTCAACCAACTTGGCCAAAACACCAACCCCCCACACCCAACCCGTCATCACCCTCCATCACAGAACAGATCCACCACGCGCAACAAAATTCCCCCCCCCAGCCCCCCCCCCAGCCGCCACTGTTAACCTCAAGCGCCTTCCACGCCCTACAAACAAAAAACCCAATCACGCAAATCCTACCAACATAAAACAATACCCCAAAAATCGAATACAAACAAAACAAAAACAAAACACCCAAAAAAATAAAAACCGCAAATAATACGCAATGAACCGAAGCACAAAACCAAGTCCTAGATCACACAACAGTCCAACCTTTCACAAAGCCCCACCACACACGCAAACTGTCACACCCTGCAAAACACCCAATAACACTAAGCATCCACCTCCTTCGAACATTCCGAACAACAATCCACCACCCAATCGGCGCACCAAAGAAAAAAACCTACGGCAAAACCCCCAGCACCCTTCCCCCACCATCCATACCATCACCGGCACACACGATCAAAAACAAAACACAACATAAGCCACCCCACCCCCCCGACAAGCACATAATCAATAAGCCCTCAAACCCCCCCCACGAAACACACCCTCCATCACCCAATCCACCACTAAAAAATACCGCATACAACACACCCACCCTTAAAACAAAGCCCCGAAACCCTCAACACATCAAGCACCCCAGCCCCATCATCCGCGAAATTCACCGAACCCTTCATCCATTATCAACCCCCCGCAACAAAAACACACTCGTCACAATTACGCACTCAACCTGACTCTCACTTTCACGCCACCCCCCCTCTCAAACCCCGAATCAGCAATCACTCCCCCTGACCCCAGCCCAGACACCAACACCAACCCAATAAAATCAGACGCGCCAAAAAACCCTTCTAACGCACCACCCAATACCGCCAAGGAGCAATCTGCTCCCCCAGCCTGGCCCGAATGCCCCGCCCACACAAACGCCCCAACCTCTGCCCGCGCACCCTCGAGGAAACCGGCATCCGGAAATTGCGCAACCACAACACGCAACCCCCAAATACACGAGAAACTCCCCACCTATAAAACACACTCGATCAAACACCCTAATCGCAACATCCCCTCTCACACCACAACCTCCAACGCAAACGCAGAACACCCTATTAAAATCCCCGATGCCAGCACCACGCCCAAACCGTAACCACCCGCCCGACACCAACACACCCCGCCCCGAACCCGGGAATCGCGCACCGTCCAAGAAACACAATCCCCCCATCACCCGCACCACCCCCCCGACACACTCCCCCCACCACCCAGCCCGGACCTGAACGGCGGAACACACACTCCGCACCTTCCGACCACAACCACACGCAACGCAAACCAGCCACCACCTACCAAATCCCCCCGAACCACAGACCACGCCCCGACCACACACGCATCACCGAAAGCAACCATCCACGTCATCCGTCCACCCCATCCACCCATCCCTCCCGCTCCTACACAAACGCGCACACTCCTACAAAAAACTTCCCACCCCCCACATCACCCGACATCCCCACGCACCCGTCCAACCGACCATTTCCCCAAGTCCCCCCACCCCCCACAACTCCAATCATCTCCCACCCACGGCACCCGGTATCTACCCCCAACTCCAACCGGAAACCGCACCCACCCAGCCCACTCCACCGCGCCACCCAACACCACGGCTCCCCCCCTCCAACCAAGCTCTCCCCAAAACCCACAGACCACGCCGTCCAGCCGGCAAACCAACCCGAATCGGCAACACCCTACCAAAACCCTTCAACCCGAGAGGCACTAAACCCTCACACCCTCACCCCACCACCCCCACACCACACTACCCCACCCAAGCACCCAACTCCCCCGCTCATGTACCCACAACCACTGACACTCCGTAACTTCATCTCACACACCCCCACAAACCGAAAACGACACCGTCACCATGCCCGCAAAACGCTAATAAAACCTACCGCGACTCAAAACCCCAACCAAATCATATGCCCCAAAACACTACCGATCGAAAAACAAACCCAATACAGCCAACACACAAAGCCCCACAAACAAACCCCAACCGGTCCCCAAATACAAATAAAACCTTACAATCGAACGAACAACAACCCCCAAACACCGCCCATACCCTCGACACCTCTCAACAACAACAAAAGAAAAGAAAAACCAACACGCTACACGCTCACTACCTTAAACACCGTACACGTAGAACCAGCCCCCGACAGCTCCGATTTACCCGCCCCACACAAATCGCTATCACAAACCATAATGCACTCATCCAAACGGGAACGCCCTCCTATCCTCCGACAATGTCGTGACCCGAAACAAAACCTAAAAAACACAAACACCAAACCATCCATCAGCACGTGACAGAGCCCGGCAGAAGCCCAACCAACCCACCAACCCACCACTCGTACTAACACATCCTACCCGAAACCTAAATCGCCAAACACCCCAACATCACGCAAGACTCAAAACCCACACCCTCTCTACGCCTTTCACACCACTCCTCCCCTAAACGTGATCACCCCACCAAAAAAATTAACCCAAAACCTCCGCCAACCACACCCCCCCCCATTCGACCCCCACAACCCATCCAACCGGTCTCACGCTACCCAACGCGAACCACCGCACCTGCCCGACACCCAAAACGTACCTAACCCCGCCACGCGACCACTCCGATGTCATACTACACCGTCTTAGCCACCCGACTATGGACCACTACCAACACCCACGCCGACCACCACCCCTTCCACAATCCCCTCCTAGATCCCTTCACAAAAGACTCCACGCGCATACACCACTGATACTCAACAAATATCTCGGAACCCTTCGCCGAGCCCACCCCACCAACCCCCTAAGCACCAACAACCACAGACACCTCCGCCAGCCCCTACCGCACATCTCCCCCATACACCAAGTAACACCTCGTCACCCACCCCAGCCCCCCCACAGCTAGAACCCACACCACGCCCACCGCACACCCTCCCGCTCACCAGGCTCGCAACCTCCACCATGACAGCCACCGCCCACAAATACGTCTCCCCACGCCTCCAACTCCCCCCGTCCCACCCAACAATTCGTCACCCGAACCCCAACCCCCCTTACCCTTACACCGACCCGCACCTCCACCCTAACCCCCACGCACCACCACCCTAACAACCGCCATTTCAAGCCGCCGCGCAACAGCACTCAACTGACCCAACCCAACACGCTCCCCAACCGACCCGCCATAATCAATCTTCACCAATGCCACAACCAC
>Ga0163217_1095006_pt1 | contig 10941 bp, 11 predicted proteins | sample SynspAceP_FD_185933 | JGI IMG/M metagenome (GOLD analysis project Ga0163217, IMG submission 185933) | Saline lake microbial communities from Ace Lake in Antarctica - Synechococcus sp. Ace-P (PacBio error correction) | ecosystem: Environmental > Aquatic > Non-marine Saline and Alkaline > Saline ...
GAAAGAAGAGGATTTTTGAAAAAACCGGGCCCGGTCCCCCCCCCCCCCCCGTTTGGAAAAAAGGGGTTGGGGGGGGTTTTTTTTTTTTTTTTTTTTCGCCGACAGGTGGGCCCTTTTTTTTCCCCGCCGATGACAGGGGGGCCTTAGGATGGAAAAAAATCTCGGTTTTTCAAGGGAAACGCCCCGTTTTTTCGAAAATCTGGGACCAAGAATCGCAGGCGTTCCGTCGCCGGTCACCGTGAATATGGGCGGCGATTGTGGGACGTTTACGGGAATCGTGCGGGATCTGCCCGCCTGATCCGCTAGGCGATGGAGATTGGAAACACTATCCTGGTTTCAATGACGCGAAGCGGCCCCGCTGACGGAAGAGTGGCCAGAACCGCGAATGGCGCCGTTTTCCAACTAGGGGATGCCACTGGTCATTCATCGGTTCGGTTCGGTTGCTGCCCGCGAGATGAAATCATGATGGTCGCCACTGCCTGCGCGGCAAACCGCAAGGAAATGCGGTTTTGAGGCAGCAGAGTTTCCTGATGACTACCTGATAATCGCGCCGCGCCGTTCTTTGGAAGCGCGAAGATTACCGAAAAAGGGTGCGGATTTGGGTGGCGTCCAAATCCGAGGACGAAGATGGCGCTGGCCCGCTGGTAAGCTTGGCCCGCGCCGAGTGCTTACCTTGGCCTGTTGGGCGATCAATATAGGCCGCGCATTTTTCGCGCCTCGTGCGTTGCATCGCGTAACCCGTCATCCGCGGCACGCAAATTCTGCTTCGGTCTGGTTAAGTTTTGGGTTGGTCAGCTCCCGGGCCTCGCGCTGTTGCAGATAGGTGATCCGCCTGATCCCCGTGTCTCTTCTGCCTCGTGCAATTCCTGGCCTCATCCGGTCAAGGCTGCGCACAATCGTCCTGCCGGCAACTCGGGTGAATCGGTGGCAGCAGCCCAATTTGCGAACCATCCAAAGGCAGAAAGGCGACGAATTAGGAATAATCGCTGTTGCGATGACAAATTTTCGTTCTGCTCATGTTAGTTGCCTTCTTGGGTCTGGTCGATGGTGTGCCTTGTAATCGCCCTGTTCCGCGCCGTTTTCCAGCGCTGTTCATCAAAGGATCCCTCAGTGTTTGTTCACTGATCAATTAAATTCGATGCGGCGGTTCGCTCGCGGCCTCTTCTTTCGCTGTCATTAGAAGGCGTACAGGGGCGTCTTCGCCATAGCCTTGGCCACGAAATGAGCCGGTAATCACGCCGGACCGGGCACGCAGTTCGTTTCAACAACCGAATTGCGGCCGCGCGACTGGCTGAGCGCAAGGTTCATTTCCTCGCGGCCCTGGCCTGTCGGTATAGCCCTGCACCTCAAGTGCGATGTCGCGGCAATCTTTCCAGGATTCAGCAATCTTATCCATCGTCCCAAGGGCGACGATCAATCGTGGCACTGCGGGTTCAAAGTTAATCTTGCCTTGGGCCGACGACCTGGCGATCTCGGCTCGCAATTCCTGCGGCGTTGGGCAGGCCCACCAGAACAGGTCCGCAGCTTTTTCCTGATAGACGACTTTTGACGTCGTAGTCCCTTGCCTTCGCCCAGTTTTGCCCGCCAGCGCGTTGCAATTTGTGTGCTGGCATCAGGGTTGCCGGTGTGCCGGTGACGCCTGACACTGTCGGGGGTGGCGATTCACGGTGCCGTTCCGCCAGGTTGGACCAGCGCATCTCCAGCGAGGACAGGACGCGGGTCGGCCAATCGGCGGGCGAATCATCCAACGATGCCGGGCGGCGGTATAGGACCTTGTCGGAGCCAAAGCTTTGCCTTGGCGTAGCCTGTCGGCCGTTCGCGCAGCGCGTCCGTCCGCTGAGGCGGCCGCGCAGCTGCACCTGACCTTCGGCGACAAGGTGGCGACGAATTCAGGCGGACCCGCAATCGGGGGTCTACGGCCTGGGCATGGCGTGCATTCAGCGCGAAGACGTCTGGCAGGGCGTTCTCCAGCTCTCCCGACATGCGGTCCGTAATACGGCGCGTTCGGGGCTTCGGCGGGCATCAGGCCTAATGTCGGCAATCGGCAAAAGCTGACCGATCCGCGCCGGATCCCCTTGGCAAGGCTGCCAATCGCTTTCTCGTACCGCTTCGGCCCCAACGCGGGCTCGGAACACCAAGCAACCCACGGTGCAACGGGCAGAACCGGGGGCCCCGGGCTGCGACGGCTGCTTTGAGGATGCGGGCGCTGCCTGTTTCGGTGTCCCCGCGCTGCAGGCGGTAAACCCCGGCGCTGTTCTTCGTCAAATCTGGAAGCGCAAGGGTAAAGGGTGTGATCACCGGGCGGGGGGCAAGCGATGTCCCAGCGTGACCACGACGCCCCGAGGGGCCGCGCGGTTTAACTGGTCTTTCAAGACGCGCCTTAGCCTCGGCGCTGTCCGGAGATGGCGGTGATGCGCGCACGCGACCTGCCGCGGGCAGAAACTTTGGCACGGGTGCCAGCTTCTCCATCGCGTGAGATGGCAAAAATCAAAGGCGTCCTCCCAGCCGTCGGGGGCGGGGTAGTTTCGCTGATTCCAGCAGGTCAGCCCATGGTCCTGACCCAAGCGATAGATTTTGAAACGGTCAATGGCAGCGTCGCGGTTCCGTGTGGTGGGAATCAACCCGATTGATAGGACATCGCCGAAATCGTTGCGCAAGAATCTCGACCGAGAATTTCGGCGCGGCGATGGTCGGCCTGAGCCGTCACGTCCCATCTGGTCCAATGACACCGGGCCGCGGCGTCCAACATGTGGCCAGCCGTGCTTAGCGCATTAAAGCGGGCGACTTCGTTCCGGTGCAGTGCCCGACAGCGTGACCTGCAAGCCCGTCTGCCTTCAACCTCCGCGCATGTCCATCTCCTTAACATCAAAGGGGCATCGCGACACCGATTCTCGAGTTCTCCTCGATATCAATGTGACTGAAAAGCTTGCCGGCCACCAGAGAGACGGATGCGCAGCGGGTAAAGGTCATCGCAAATGAATCAGGAGTACAGATAGGCCGCATAAACTCGTTTCTGAGACCCGTTTGATATTTGAAGGCTTTTTGATACGCCTGTCGAAGGGGCAACGGGTGCAATCGAGGCCAAAAGGGCGGCCGGCCGAAAAATCCAGCGGGATCAATGCGGTAATCGCGGTTAACGCGAAACAACCGCCAGAAGTTTGTCGTTTATGTTGAATGTCGATGCTGCGGCAGCTGCCATGCCATGTGCCAGCCCCATTGCCCACGGACCGCAAAGCGCGATGATCAGCGCCAGAAAACGATGCAGAATCACGCAGCGCAAAGATGACCGCCAGACGGCCATCAGGCCCCACGGTGGCCCACATCAAAAAACCGGCGCAGCCATTGGGCATAAGTGTTTTGTCACCGAACAGGCGGGCGGTGGATTTTCACACCGATCAGCGCGTCGTCTCTTCCTTGTCTTGATGGCATAGATCGTGTCAATAAGAAAAGCGTCCACGCGATACCAGCGACAGTAAAGCACAACCGCAGGTGCGCCGACGGCTTTACCCGGGTATGGGCGGTCCAAGCCGCAAGGCCCCCAGTTAAAGGCCGATGCCAAAATAGACCTGGGGCCCCACGTTAAAGCGTCTTTGCAAAGGGATAGATTTGCGACCGGCAGCAGGGCCAGCACCACCCAAGTGCAAAATCGCCAGCTCCCGTTGAATGACCGCAGGATAACCAGCGCGATCAGCATTTGCCGATCAATCCAGGCAGCGCGCCTTTGACGCTGACCTGCCCGATGGGATCGGCCGCGACCGGGTGCGGTGCAACCTGCCATCGATATGGCGGTCCGTGATGTCGTTCCAGTGGAACCCGCGCCGCGCATCAACCTGCACGCCGCAACCGCAGCCGATAAAAATCCACAGATCGACCAAAAGCGCGGCTGGTTTGGTCAAACAGCAATCGGCAAGCGTTTAGTCCCCACCAACACGGCAGCTAGCAAAAGCCTACGTCCCCCGATGGGGTCGATTCCGCGCGGCTGAGCCGCAAGAAAGGTCGGGTGAATACGCGGGGCAGAGGCGGTCCCGACCCAATTGTCCGCAGGGGCATCGACGACGCGTGCCGCTCATTGCCATCTGGTGTCGGCGAGGTGTCCGTGCATATATCTTAGGCCCATGAATCGCTAAAATCAGAACTTTATTGTAGATAAATCCACTGGGCAGGGGCAATCCGTTTCTTTGGATAGGGCGCAGGCGCAATTACCTCTTTTGGCGTGATGCGCCAGGCGGTCGGTGCGTCCTATCTTGCTGTTTACGCACCGATGGCGATGGCGTGCCGAGGTGCCGCCGAGGCAGGCAAAGCGCGGTTGGCGTGCTGGTCTGTGCCGAGCGAGACCCAAACCGCTGCATTGCCACCTGACCTGTTTTTTGGCTGATTCCTTTGCGCCCATCAAAAAGGCGCGCACTGATTTCATACGTCGAGAAGCCGCTGAAATGGGCGCACGTCGTAATCGTGCCGGTACAAGCCGCGTTTTACCAATGCAAGGGCCGTTGTGGCAGCGCGACCGGTCTGCAAGGCCCATGCGGTAAGAAGCAGCCAGAGCAATTGCGGGCGGTAGCTTTCGTGCCCGAGGTTTGCTGAATGGGTTCGTCTGGATGCGGTTGATCGAGCTGGGAGCCTGAGCGGTCCTTGATGTTCTGGTGAACGAAGCCCTCACTGGCCGCGAGAGGGCGATCTGGCATCCGCGCAGCCCTGGTCCTGGGCCATTCTGATCGGGCCGTGAGGGCGGATTTTCAGACACCTGAAACGCAAACGCTTGCGCGGGGTAGAATGGTCCCGTCCGCGTGGCGTTTTGGGACCTCGATTTTGCGGGCGGATACCGCTGGCGGGGCGGCGTGACTTTTGTGGCAGAAAACTTGGGGATTGGAACGTGAGTGGCCGTGTATGTGTCGCGTGTTTCCGAAGTGGGGGTTTCACACGCCCCTACGCCGCCCGTGGAGTTTTTAGCGGCAAAATGAAGCCTGGTATCGGGAGGAGAACGTTGAGTTTTTTGCGAACTGAGGCAAAGGCAGAAAACTTTGGGCGCTGGCGTGAGGTTCTGGGCGGCATCACGGTTGCGCCTGGTCGGCTTTGCCTGGTGAATGGGGCCGGGGCTGCTGCTGGCGATAACGCGGGGTATGCGTTGATCCTGGCCGGGGTGGTCTTTGTCTGGATTGGCGGCCAGCGGGTAAGGTTTCGCAAACTGGGCTTGGGCGCGGGCGGCCAGTACAGGTGGACGGGGGCCATAGATCGCCTATTTCGGACCGTTGGACAGGCGGGGTCATCGCCTGCGCGAGATGGATCGGCTGAAGGCCTTGAGCGCGGTGCCTATCCGGCCCCATTGGAAACTGGAAACAACCCGGACATAAAATCCCGTGATGATCCCGTGGATGCGGCGGGGGCGGCAGACGCGCTGTTTTGGGACGCTTTTGCCGCGCTGCCGGGACCTGCGCACCGAACGCAATGTTTGGCGGAATTGGCAAGACGACAAAGACCTGTCGGTGGTGATTTGGGTAACGTCGCTCGATGCGCCCGGTTTCGACGCCTGCGCCATTGACACGTCCGCAGAAATCTGCACCAATCCCTTAAGACCACAGAAATTGAATTCGGAGCCACCCCACAATGTCCCATGCCCTCCAATCCCGGCGGCGGCCCGATCGAAAGTTTTTACGACGAAACTGTCAATTACCCTTCGCAGACGGGTGCAAGCGCGAAAGAAGAATTGGCCAATCGGTACCGAGCAGCGAGAAATTCGGCTATAACAAAGAGACGCTGTTTGCCGTTGCCCTATGAGGGCGACTGTTCCATCCGCGCCCAATGCTCGAGGCCTGCGCGACGGTCCCTCGGCTGGGAACCCCTCTGGTCGAAGAAGGCGGCAAGCTGATTGGTTTTGGTCAAGGACGGGGCCAATGTCTGCGCTTGAGCCGGGCGGCAGCTGGAACTGTCGGTGCCCCTGTCGAAACAATCCAACCGAGACTTGCCGACGAGGTGGAATGCGCACCTGCGCGAAGGTGCGCGATGTAGCAGACCGCATCGGGGACGGTTTTTCAATTGGGGGTCTGGGGCGGCTGCGCCCCGGAATGGTCACATGACCAGATGGATTTGATGCCGCAAAGGGGCGTTAAAACTGATGAAGGAATAATGGACCAAAGTTTTCCGGCAGCGATGGGCCGGTCATGATGCGTCGGACCTGCACCGTGGCAGGTGAACCTCGACTTTCGGGTCAAGAGGCCGACATGGTCAAGAAACTACGTGTGGCATTGGCGTTGCAGCGCCGTAGCGACGGCCTTGTTTGCCCGAAACTCCCCTTCTTCGAGGGCCAGCCAATGGTCCATAAATCTTGCGTAGCCGTGTGTGGCGCGAACCTGGATGCGGCGCCGTACTGGCTACGTTGCCATGGGTATTCGAAGACGGCAAATGGGAAATTTCGAGCGTTGGGGTGGAATAATGCGCTCGGATGTGCCGATGTTATTTGTTCTACCGCGACGGCAAATACAATTGAAAATGCTTTGGGGCAAGATCCATTCCGTGATTTCATGAAGGGCAATGCTGCCCGCAACTGCGGGTGAGATCCCGACCTTGAGGCGAATTGGCGGACCACTTGACCAACGGCCTTCCCGAGGCGCGGATCAAGAAGTTTATCGAATGCGCGGTGCCGATGGTGGCCCGTGGCGCCGGCCTTTTTTGCGCGCTGCCGCGTTTTGGGTGGGTCTGACCTATGACCAGCGGCGGCTGACGGTGCTTGGGATCTGGTCAAAGGCTGGGATGCTGAAACTCGCGAAGCATAGTACGCGTGCGGCGTCCTGTTGGAACGGTTGCAGGCCAAGGTTGGCGGCGGGTGAACATGCACGATATCGCGCGCGAAGGCCGTGGCCTTGTCAGAGCACGGCCTGAAAGCACGCGCACGCAGCGGCCGCAAGGTGGCAAATGGTTCCCGGACGAAACCCAATTTTCCTGAACGCCCTGAAGGAAAAGCAATCCGAGACGGGCAAAAGTACCTGCCGACGAGCTTTTTGGATGACTATAAACCGGCAAATTTGGAATGGCGATCCTCAGCCGGATCTACGCCGACTATTCCTACTAATCTTCGATGATGCAGCCCGGCGATAAAGGCAGTGACCTTGGCCGGGCAATCTCGCACGGGTAAAGCCGTTGTACCCGCTGGCAGAGGGCATAGAGGTTCAGGCTGATATAGTCCGAAACCGCCCCATTCCTCGGCAACCAATTTTCAGCTTTTACCTTGTATTGAAGCTGCTTTTTGACCAGACCATAGCGGCGGGTTTTGATATTCTGCCGGTGTGGGTGCCGTCGGGCAGCGCGGTGGTAACGCGGCCAAAAAGCGCGCATCTACGGTAGCCCGTCACAAGGTCAGTCTTTCTTGCACAGATCTTGGGCTCTGTGCGCGCAACGGATGCGGGTTTGATGTTTTCACGGTGCGCCAGAACACACAAGCAGGGTGAGCACGATGCGCCAACAGCAGGGCAACTGCCGTACCCCAGGAATATCCAATAAAGAAGGTCGATGCCGCCGCCGAGGCAAGCCCGCCGATGGAGGAACCAGTACGTGTCACGGCCATGGCGATCATAGCCATGCCAGACAGCTCGGATGCGACAGGGCGCATGCAGTTGCCAGCAAGCACGCCAAGGAAGGTCGCTTAACGCCTTTGCGCCTTTGAACGCCAGCCATACCGGGTATGGCATGCCCCACCATCGCGGCCAGTGCTGCGATTCCTGGTGCTGGCGTCTTCGCCTGCAAAGAGTCGCCGCCAGCAACAACGCGCGACGGCCCCTTTGGCCGCCATCCGTATCAGGGTCAGGCGGCCCGCTTTTCCTTGGAGGCCGTGCGCAGCACGTTCGTGCAAAGCCGATATTGCCCGACCCGATACTGGCGCAGTCCCTAGGTTCATCGCGCGGTCAGCACCAATGCCAAAGGGGATATAGGACCCGACAGAATAGGCCGCAAATAGCCCAGAACAAGAGCACGAATAGGGTGGGAATCGATTAGGGGCCAAATAATCAGGAGGCCTTATAGATGCCAGGTGCCAGAAACGTAAGTTTCCAAGACCTTACCCTTGGCATGCCCGCATCCCCATCCAAAGGGGTGTTGCGCGATTTTCGACTGCAATGTTCTCGCGGTTCATGACAAAGGGCGCACCAGTCGTCGAACAGCACCAGATCGGCGGGGGCACCTCACTGACTGCGCCCAACGGGGCAAGGCGCCAGACGTTTCGCCGGATTGAACGAACAGCGCCCCCGCCACAGCGTCGCGATGTGATCATCTCCTGAGTGGACAGTCGCAGGGCCGCAGGCAGCTAGCGTTTCAGTGCTTACGGCCCCCGACGCGGCTTTCTTCCGAAACGGCAGGCGTTTGGATTCCTCACCTGGGCGTGTGCCATGGAGCCAGATGATGTCGATCAACCCCGAGGCCACGGCCTCTACGCACGGCGAATGCGGTCGCTCTTCGTCGCGCAAACGGTGGCTTGGCTTTGAAGAAGGTGCGGTAGTCGGCCACATCCAGCGCGTTCAGCGTCAGGTGGTGAATGCCAACACTCTGCGGTGATATCCAGCCCGTTGTTCTTGGGCGGGCGCTCCAGTGCGGGCAGGGGCGCGGGGCGGGGTGATCTGGTCCGCGTGGTACCCGCGCACGCAGTCATTTCGAACCAGCGGCGATGTCACGGTCCAGCCCATGGCTCGGCCCATGGGCGACACGGCGGGCAGCCCCGCGCAAAACGACGCGAATTTGCCCAGAGGTCACCGCCGCCCCTTTGGCTCAGGAATCGGTTCTTGAGAGGTGGGCGATGACCAGCGCACCAAGGCCTGCGGGGGCATAGGGTAGCGCACGGGAAAAACAACCTTGGTGTCCGTCCACGACACGGTCGGCAATCGGTAAAGCCCACGGCACCGGCCTCCATCAGAAACCCGATCTACGGTCATGCTCGCGGCCTTCGCGACCTTTGGTCAGGGCGGCCATGGGAACGAAACGTTGAACCGGCGGCGGGCCTCGTTGGCGCGAACGGGTGACAAACTCCAGCACTTACGGGGCTGTCGATGGTGGGGTTGGTGTCAGGGCGCGTGACCATTGTCGTGACCCCGTGCCTGCTGACGCCGCCAATCCCTGCGGACCGAACGAAAGCTTCCCTTGTGCCGTTCGCCGGGTTCGCAGACCTAGAACACCCAAGAATCGACAAATCCCGGGGGCAAGGTACTTGCCACGACAATCCACAATCTGCGCATCGCCGTATCGAAGCGTTCGCGTCAGTATCGCGCGATCTGCCATTCCGACCTGAGCGTGCCGTGGGTGACGGTGGCCTGCTTCGGGGGTCGATCAGCTGCGCGTTGATAAAAATGCAGGGTCATGGAGAGGCCTTTCCGTATTAAGGAAACAGAGGCGCAGCAGCGGCGGCAGGTCGGATCAGGACCGGCGATCCACACATCATGCCTGCCACACCAAAGGCGACAAGCAAGGCCGATCATGGCGATACGGCCAGACATTTTGGGATCAGGTTTTGGGTTCTTTCACAGCAGCCAGCCACAGAATAAGACGCGGATCAGCACGATAACGGCCAGCAGCACCATCTACCACCAGCTCCGCCCTCCGGGCGGGGATTTCGCAGTCCATGTCCGCAGCAACCGTGTAGGGTTGCGCGGATTCACCGCTCGAGCGGATAACGGACATATCGGGTTGCGTCTCGCCGTATGTGCCGATCATGGTCAGGTCGGGTCCCAAGCTTTAAGCGTCGTCTCTTGCCCCTCAAAGGCCGAGGAAAACAGCAAAGCAGCAATAGCGCGTCCAGCGCATCAAAACGGGCGCGTCGCGCTGATCTGGTCAGGGGGCAGGCGTAGCATCGTTCAGGATAGCGCGCCCAGCCCCAAGCCCGTTAGGTCCGGAGACGGGAAAAAGCTCGCCGAGCCTTCGGGTACTGAACGGCCGAGCAGATCGGTCGATCAACAGCTTTCTTGCTGCCATCGCGCAGATCGCGGGCCAAGTTCCGTCATCGGGGGTTTACGGCAAACAGCGGATCTGGCCGATTTCGCCATTGGGGATTCTCAAATTGGTGTCATCCGGGGTGACTTTGTAAGCAGTTACCATCAATGCACTTAATCTGTCGCTGTCTTTTCCGAATATATAAACCCTAGATTGCGGCGGTGCGGGCGGGATTGTTCCGGCTTGTTCATGCCGGATAAAGAAAACGGAAGGGCGGGCTGGTCAGACGCAAATCGGGCTTTGTCCCTTCGGCGCTGGCGGGGAAAAGCTTTGGCAGCGGGTGCCCGTGCGGGGTCAGCTTGAAAACAAGGCGCGGTGGTTGGTCAGCGCAAATAGCGGGTTGCGGGCAGATCGGTCAGGCGGTCATCCGCCGCGCAAGAGCGAACAGGCCACCAGGGCGAACGATCACCCGGCGACGACCACCGATTTGCGAACACAGGCAAGCTGTTGCCTTGCAGCAAACAAAGGCACCTGCGAATCAACGGGTACGGCGATTGGCCGACAAAGGGACGCGAGCAAGCTGAAAAATTGCGCAGTGAAAGCTTTGGCTTGGGGGCGACTGTCCACAACAGATCTTTCGTCCGCTTCCAGCAGGTCCTTGCAAAAATTTTGTCGGTCATCGCGTGGCCTCTATCGTGGACAAGACGCGCTTGGTCTCGCGCAGCTGCGGCCACCAGCGGCAGGGTGACGCGCTGGCCGTCCGGCAAGGCCAAGGGTGATGCGACCACAAGCGACAGTTTCCCGATCGACCGGATATCGGTCAGCGGCAAAGTACCAGCGGCTCTGCGGTGTCGGGGGTGTTGATTGTGGATTGGCGCGTCGGTGAGAACGCCAATACCGTCTTGCGCGGTTGCTGTAACCAGATCTGGAATTCGTCAAACACCCACATGTAGAAACCGCGATCCAGAACCGAGGCCCGAGCAGCCCGTAATCGGGTCCCAGCCAGATCAGCAGCGGGCAGACAGAACAGCAATGGTC
>Ga0163217_1016492_pt1 | contig 10940 bp, 5 predicted proteins | sample SynspAceP_FD_185933 | JGI IMG/M metagenome (GOLD analysis project Ga0163217, IMG submission 185933) | Saline lake microbial communities from Ace Lake in Antarctica - Synechococcus sp. Ace-P (PacBio error correction) | ecosystem: Environmental > Aquatic > Non-marine Saline and Alkaline > Saline ...
CCAGTAAATCCTGGTATTACCACCTTGTGTTAAAAAGCAAATATAGAATCAGTAGTTACACTTTAAACACTCCATTTGAAACATGATAAAAACATCAATATTCCGATTTTTTTTGGATGATATTATTTATCATCCCTTTTTAAGATCCCAAAACAGGGTAGTTTTTTTTTAAAGCCCATTGGGAAATAAATAAAAAAATATCCCGCCCAAGAAATTTTCTCGAACCTAAAATACATTCCCATAAATGAGGAATTTGGGAAGTTGGCTAAAGATTCGACCCCCAGGAAATTTTCTGTAGAAATTAATTGGCAAAAGCCCTAGATTTTTCCCGCACCTCCAACACCAAAAATCGAATTCATCCGATATTGGAATTCCCATGTTATTGTTTGATTTTCCTGAATAATCGTCTTCAATTTTTTTTTAAGTAAAACCCTGGATAAAGAAAAAAAATATAGACTATTTCCCTTTACAGCAATACAATGCCTTGCTACATCCCCCATGTGGAGTCAGATTAATGGGGCCGCGGAAAATTTGAGGCGTTTTTTAAACATTCGTTTTGAACAATTATTTGTCGCATGAAATTCATGCGGAAACCAATGTCGAATATTCATATTGTTCTCGATCAAAATAACCTGTGCAGAGGGATAACCTTTTAATAGAGCGAGCGAGACCAGAGAGAGAGAGTGAGACGATGCTGCCAAAAAACTAGAGATAAAAAGCTTGGAACTAATCAGGTAGGCCGTGGGAAGATGTTATTCAATTAAAGGTAAACTTTTAAACATGTTTGGATCCTAAGGTTCTTAATGCTACTGTTTTCCAAAGTTTTCCATTTGTTGGGTTTTTGTTATTTTGGTTTTAAATGTTTGATACTCTATACGAGTGATTGAAAGTTGACCTCCTATATGCCATCATAATTAATTGATGTTTTGCCGTCATCAGGCTACAGAGTGTGACTGTTATTGTGTCGTGAGGTGACCAAACGGGAGCAGGACTATGAAAAATAAAAAATATTGTTCTCGTTGTACATCCTCTGAAACATAAACCGTCGGTTGTCCATCTTTGGGCACGTATGCGGTTTTGGGTTTTTTGTTTTAATCCACTCCGTATTTATCTTTATTGGCCGCTAGCCATCTCTCCCAATCAACGAATTGGGGGTATCCGTTTGCAGACATCGGTAGCCCAAAAACTAAGATGTCCGCGCTCGTGAATTCCAGTTATCTTCTTGGTTTTCGCTGGTATATCCCTGAATCGAAAAACTAGAACGTTAAAAATCTTACGTTAATACTTCTTGCTTGCCGGGGGGTCTTTCGCTCTGGATTTTGAATAAAGAAAAACGTCCCTGTAAAACTTCCCCGCCCGTTTTATTGGTTCCGAAGTCAATGACCCCACTAATCTTAAAAAAATATGGAAAGGAAACTATTCCTAACAAGAAAAGGATTCCCCCCTGTTTTTCACGCCGTAACAGTTTTGGATCTGCCAGCGGAATCTCGCAATTATTTTAACGCTAATAAGAGAGCTTACAAGAAAAGGTCTCATGCCAATATTACACTGTCATTGGGATTGGGCTGATTCCCTAAATTTTTTCATATATTACCTCCTTCGCGTGCATCATAGAAAGACCTAACAGTGCTCTGTTTTTTACAATAAATAGTAGCCATGTTATTTCTCTAAAATCACTTTTGGCGTTATACCCACTTCAAGGACGTATCTACACCAAAAATTGAGGATGGTATTTCACTACGGGATTATCAATATTATCCTAGTCGTCTTTTTTATGGGTATACAAATTGATCTGACACGTACAAAACTTGAATCACCCTCAAAGGAGGTTACTCATATATAATCAGCCAAAAAGCAATTCGTTTCGATATGCCTCCAATAGGGAACGAGAAAGGTAACCTAATGGAGGAATAGAAACACACACACGCACGCAGTTGCTATGCCCTGGCAATTGGTGTTTATGGATGCACTATAGGGCAAATGATTAGCGAACCCAACATTCCGCGAATGCTAATAGGGCACATACAGTCATTGAAGTTACAATGTCTGATGGCATGGCCGCGTTATTTGGCGCACAAATAGGTCGGGAATGATATCCGCAGACCAGAACAGCACAAAATGACGCTTGATGCTCTAAAATAATGAAAGACACCGCAGAAAGATATCTCTTAGGGTTTAAATATCGGAACAGGACATGGTAATGCAAACCTTAAGCAATATACAAATGGAAATAATCGGCCACAAAATGGAAATGGTGGACCGCTGTATTGAAACTCTTCTCGTTTAAAGAAATACCCGATCTTACGAAAATATTTTTTGAGTCTCGTATACGTAAATAGAGAATAAAAATGGATCGTCTAGGTTAAGATAGCCAGTATAATTAGCTTGGACATTTTAATGGGCCTATTTTGTCTTCTAATTATAAAAGCGAAAACTGTATTAGCCTTCAATCAACATTCTTGGAGAGATTAAGAATCACATATCAAGCTATTCTAATCTAAACATCGGTCCTCTTCGAATAAAAGCTTCCTACAGTTTAAAATAGATCATCGAAACGCAGATTATTTATATAGCAATGTCTAAGAAGGAAATATGGAAAACAATATATATCGGTTCCATCGTATGGTAGGAAAGCCATGACTTAACCATTTTACCGTCCCAATCGCAATTATGCGTGTAATTCCATGAAAACTACAAACGCCATTTATACCCGTTTTCGCCATATACCTTAAAAAAAATCATTATAATCCATCGTTATTCCGTGTAAAACCTTTTATAGTTAAAGTGTGAAAATGTGTACAACATGAGAAAAACAATAGAAGGCTAGTCACCTATGGATTTTTTTTAGATAATATGTTCACAAGTATTTGCCACTTGATATGCAACTTCCTGACTTATATCATCTCATAATTTTACACTACATGAAAAAAGAAGAACATTAACACATAGTGAGTGTTACATTGCAAAGACGTCGTAATGAACCATATCTTTGGGTTATTAAAGACAAATATCCAACCGCAGCATTCAAAAACTAGGTTGACCGCCAATAAAAACGTAAACTTCCGATATGCCCTTGAGCATTCAATTCCTCCAGTAAACTCCTTATGAATGGCTTGAGGTAACCTCGTTACTTTAAAAATTGGCACCACACTAAAGAAATGGTGAGACGGCCAAATTGGATACATCATTACAATTGGAAAACACTTAATGGAAACCGTGACCTTTACCAAAAAATACGATTCAATAGGTCTCATTAGAGCCCAAAATTGACTCGCCATACATATCCAAAAAATCCGGAATTAGAGAAGAATCTTATTGGGTAGTCCAGAATAAAACATAAAATGATCATACAATCCAAATTACATTTCGGGACAATTCACTTAGGGTGAAGCTACAGATTGTCAAATCCTGCCGTATGAGAGTTGCCAAAAACCAGCGGAACATCCTTTAATCTTATGATTGTGGTGTGTTGGGAAAAACACATTGGCAACATCAATAAGTGGTAGAATCCAAAGATAAATACCGGAAGTACGTCTTATAACATTCGGGCTGAAAATCCCAACAACAATACATAAATCCGAAGAAAACACAAGAAGATCCCATTGCTACATTAAGTGTGCTTATATGGGTCGTACAAGTTCTTATCTAAAGTCAGGGGACCAGGATGTTTCTTCGCAAATTTTAATCATTTGCACCAAAATGGCAACAGGTAATCTAAATTCGACAAGCCCCGTAGATATCAGAATCGAACACGTTGCATGTATTTTAAATGGGGGATTATCCGCGAGTTCAACACCACTACAAACAAGATATCGGATCTTAAAACAACTGATGCGATGGCGTAGAATGCCGGAAATAATAATAAGTACGTTGCAAACACATACACCAATTTCGAAGCGGAAGGGCCACAATCTCTAATTGACCAATCTCCCTTCAATCAAAAAACAGTTATATTCTTTGATGCACAATTGGATAAGAAATTTGTAAAGAAACAAAAGGATATCCTTGATTATATCCAAAAATATTTCCCGACTATCGAATGGATGTAAGCCACTTTAACAGTCCAAACAGAAAAAGACATATGTCAACCAGACAATGCAATCGTTCTTTGCCAAAAAATTAACTAAAGCCTCCCTCAAGCATGAATCCAAATTAGGAAAAAGAACAATGCTACGGTTCTCACGCTGGCAAAACCGTGGACAACCTGCCAAACCGATAAACAATCCGAAAATATTAACGATTTAACAAAGAATTTTCCAATATGACATAACATGATAACCAAAATCATTAAATGTGATGCTTGAAAATATCGCAGGTCACCTTTGGCCGAAGGTATCTAAAAAGCAAAACGGATGGGACAAATTCCTTTGTGGATACAGCAGTACGCAGTTACCATTGGAAAAAAAACCTGATTAATGCTATATTTCAATAGCTAAAAAGATATGGATCGGGTGGATATTAGCCACAGCGAGGAAGCCAATTCAATCCAAAGATTTTACGATTTGACCACTTTGCTATGGACATAGTAATTATGAAACATAATTCTCTCGCCAAAAGTAAAACGAAAAACAAAAGTGAATTTAGCTTCAGAAATCAAATCGATCAACAAGGAATCCAGATCATATTACGCTGGAAGACGATTGGTTTGTGAATAGAAAATATTCGTTTAATAGATTCGGCATGCAACATTATGCCCCAGACTTAATGCCAATAATTTTACACCTATAACAACAAGGCAATATTGAACAACTGTATTTAATCCAACCACTTGGCGTAATGAACCGTTAAGGTGCTTGCAATATCATTAAAAAGACTATGAACAATTGAATCATTTCATAGTAGAGAATGAAAAAACTGCTAGGCACTTATAAAAAAAAGAATAATCTAACAAATCCCAACCCAATATTCACACATTAAACTACTCAACAAATTACCGAGCAGAAAATACTCTTCTTTTGAACCATGTTTGAGGGATATAATGGTATGAATACTACAAAGCCGGTGTCCGGAATAAGCGATCAGGAGCGGAACATTGTATATTGCGCAATCAAAAGGATATCAGGTATGCATTGGTGGGCTCCTTATATACTGGCACTTATGCATCGGCTTAAAAATGGTCAAAGTTTTGCTTTCAAATGTTTACGTAAACAAGTAAGAAAAGATATAAGAAGATTAAAAATTGTCCCAGAGATAACGATCAATCAAATTTTCATTGAACCCCTATAGAAACGATAAAATTCTTGCCGAATTAATAAAACACTTGCGCCAACAAACCTTATGCATGCCTGTGACATACTTTACTCACAGAATATATATGCCACACAAAAGTTCGGATTGCAAGGTAACATCTTGAACTCTTCACAAGAGGCCACTATTTATTATCCACGCAGAAAAAAAACCCCAACAACTCTTGATTAGGGTCTTCATTTCATAATTATAAAACTCTTATATCCTGAATTCTTCGGTGTACATGGAAATAATCCAAATAAATATTTTGATAAATATCGAAACGGATGACAAATCGTCATCCAATTAACTCACCAGAGGAACTAGGTATTCTTACATTCCTCCCGCAAATGGGCAGCAGCCCAGAATTCCGTTTCCGTAATCTCTGGCATTAATTACCTACCACAAAACGCTTAATATACCTTCCAAACACTATTCCTAGAAAATTGGTATGAAAATACCCTTCCTAAAATGATCATTTAGAAAATAATGTAGCGTTGTAACACTCCAGAGTCCAGGGTACCAATACGCAAAAATTGATACTTTTCCTAAATAACCTAAAGCGCGTGGTAGTAAGAATAAATCTTCTTGAGAATTCCTTAAAGGCTAAATGCCTCTTAAACCCTATGTAAGGAATGTTTCCTAATACCGGGTGGCCGCCCCAATTCAGGATCAGGCAGAGAGTCACTGACACCAGCATCTCATGTGAGTATACATAGAGTCGCAGAGTAGACTAGAGGAGTGATACTGAGAGTATGAGAGAGAGAGTGTGACCAACCCTATCTGAGCCAGCGGAATCTTTAAGAGCATCCTAACAATGGTTAAAACATCTAGATACGCCAGAGCGCGGAATAGTTAATTTTTATACAATCTGTTTATATTTAGGAAAGTTTCAATTTGGTATGGTATCTGGAACTTCTGTGTACAACGCTACAATTATTGCTAAGATCCAATTTGCAGTAAAGGTATTTCATACCAATCATTCTATGAATAAGTATGAGGTAATTGATCAGGTATATTGCATTTGGATTGGCTGGTCAATAGATATCAGCAGAGAGAGATATATAGACACGATATGACTGAGTACATAATAAGAATTATTACATAAGCGATATACGAATAGATATATAGAATCAACACGACGAAGACTGTATATCTAATAGATACACATATCAAAGAATGCTATGATATTTCTGCACACAACTATATCACCGCTGGTCAGACGTAGCGCGAGAGACCCCCCGAAAAAGAAAATGCCAAGGATATAAAGAGTTTATAATTATGAAAGAGACCCTAAACGATTGTTGGGGTTTTATGCGTTGGATATTAAAATAGTGGGCCTCTTGTGAATTCAACAATGTTCTTGCCCACTCACACTTTTTTGTGGCGAATAATTCTGTGGGTAAAGTAAATGTCACAGCAATGCAAAATAAGTGTTTTGTGGCGCAAGTGTTTCTTATTAATAAATGTCGGCATAGAAGTTTATCGTTTCTATAGGGCGTTTCATGAAAATTAGTGGATTGATGTTTATCTCGAACATTTTTCCAACTTCTGATACTCTTTTTTTCTCACTATCAATAGTTAATACATAGAAGCAAAACTTTGACCATTAAGCCGCTGGCCATAAGGCAATAAATAAGGAGGGCCCCAATGGCACTACTGTATCACTTTTTGATGGCAATACCACAATGTCCGCTCTGGATCCGTATAATCGACAACCTGCTTCTGATGTATTCTACATATTATCCTCAAAACATGGTTAAAAAAAAGATATTCTGGTCGTAATTGTTGAGTGGTAATGTTTAAATTTGGTTGATTTTAGAACTTATCTTTTTTTAAAAAGTGCCTAGAGTTTTTCATTCTCACTATGTAGATGATCAATTGTCAATATCTTTTAATGATAATTGCATCACCTCTAAGGGGTTCATTATCGCCCAAGGTGTTGGATTAAATACAGTTTCCATATTGCCCATTGTTTGGTTCAGTGTAAAATTATTTGTGCATATAAGTCTGGCAATCAAATGTATGTCATCGAATCTATTAAATAAAATATCTCAAAACATCGTCCTCAGATATGGATCTGGACTTCCTTGATGATACGAAATTGATTTCGAAGCATAAATTCACTTTTGCTTTCGTCCTAATTTGGCGAAGAAATTATGGTTTCATAATTACATTGTCATACAAAAATGTGTCAAAATCGCTAAAATGTTGAGTGAATTGCCTACATCGCGTTGGCTATTCGATCCAAATATCTTTTAGCTTTGAAAAGAACGAATATCAGTTTTTCCCAACTATGTAAACTGCGTAACTCTGAATCCACAAAGATTTGTCCATCCATTTGCTTTAAGAAATACCTTCCCAAAGGTGACTCAGATATTCCTAGCACACCTAAGGATTGGTTCTCATCTAATTCATTATTAAGGAAAACTCTTTGTTAAATCGTCTATATATTTTCGAATTGTTTATCGGTTCTGCAAAATTGTCACGGTTTTGCAAGCGTGCAGAACTGACATGTCTCTTTTCTAATTGGGAATCCGACTCTTGCAGAGGCTTTAGTAATTTTGCAAAGACAGGCCAATGTCTGGCCTGTACAATATGTTCTTTTTTGGATTGGACTGGGTAAAGTGCACAATCCATTTGAAATAGCGAAACTACTTTTTGATTATATAATGATACTTCTTTTATTCTTTACAAATTTCTCTACTACAATTTGCCAATCATAGAGTACTTCTTTTTGTAAGAGGATGGCATTAAGGAAATTTATGCCTCACTCTCGAATATGTTTTTATGTGTATTGGCAACATACCTATTATAATCTCGTCGCATTCTACGCCATCGCGATACAGTTTGTATTTTTAGATCGTATCCTGTTTCGTAGTCGGGTGTTTTGAAGCTCTGCGGATAAGTCTCTCCATTTAAAACGGGACAGCAAACGCTGTTCGATGTCCTACATATCTACAGGAGCTTGTCCGAAAGATGATACTGGTTTTCATTATGAGTGGCACAAATAGAATTAAGAAATGTGAAGAAAACATACCTGGGTCCCTGACTGTTCAGATAAGAACTGTAGCGTCCATCAATGATAAGCACATCAATTAACTGGTAGAAATGATGAAATCGTTCCCTATGTTTTTCTTTAGCGATTCTATAGTATTGGTTGTGTGAAATTTTTCAGCCGAAATGTCAATAACCGTCCCTTTCCGGTATTTATTCTTGATCTCTTCACCTATGGCATGCCAAAATTGTTTGTTCCCAAACCAAACACCGAACAAAATAATAAGGAGATTACAAGGTGTCGTCGCTGGTTTGTTGGGCAACCGCCATTACGGCAGATCTGGCCAATCTGTTGATCAACCTCAAGGAATTTCGTCTGAATTGGTAATTGGGATTCTACAATGAATTACACAATTTGCACTTCAATGTTTCTAATGACCCTGAGTCCAAAAGAATTCTTTAAGCTCCGTATTTGGGATTTTTGCGAGTCACTTTTCTTGGGCTCTATCCGTGAGAGCCTATTGGAACTCGGTATTTTTTAGAGCAGTGATAAAAAGGTTAGTTCATAGATGTTTTTCCATTGTAAATGATGTACACCAATTTGGCCGGTACTGTACAAGAGAACCGACACAACGGTTTTAGTGAAGCGCAACTTTTAAAATTTTAACGTAAGTGTTCTCACCATTCATAAAGATTTCCTGGGACTTGAATGCTCAAGTCATAATCGAAAGTTTAACAGGTTTAATTGTCTGAGACAAAGTTTTGAATGCCTGCGGTTGATATTGTCTTATAAAGCCCAACAAATGGTTCTATACGACCGTTGCAGTAACACTCAGATATCTTAATGTTCTTTTTTTTTTGGTTAGTGTATAATTACTGTGATATGTAGTCAGGTCTAAGTGACATTATCAAGTGGCAAATATGTGAACAAGTTTTAATATCTAAAAAAAATTATCCAAAAGTGATTGAATTTTCCTATTTTTTGTCTCATGTCATGTAGCCACAGATATTTTCCGACTTTAAATATAAAGGTTTTACACGGAGAATAACTGGATTATGATGAATTTCTTTTATGGGTTAGAAATATGCGAACGGATCAAATGGGTGTAGTAGGGTATCAGGGAATTACCGGCAATATCTGGGATGTGGACGGGGGTAGAATGCTAAGGTCTATGCAATTCTACAAACTGAGGAAAAAACGAATAATGTGGCTGTAATATCCTTAAACATTGTAATATAAAAAATCTGCGGTTAACGAGATGAATCTTTAACGTGTAAGAGCTTTTATTCGAAGAGACAGATGGTTAGAATAGAATTTGCTAATGGAGATTCGTAATGATGCAAGGATGGTGATGAAGCTAATACAGTCTTTGGCGTATTATTGATAAGAAGAACAATAGGCCATTAAAATGTCATACTATATACTGTATAACCTAGAAATCTTAGTTTTCTATTTTACAGATACAGATACCTCAAAAACATATTTTCCTAAGATCGGGCGTCATTTCTTCTAAGATAATTTCAATAGACGCAGTCATTTTCATTTTTGGTCGATTATATTCTTCATTTGATATGCTAATGTTCCATACCTTGTCATGCCCGAATATTCAAACTCCTAAGGCAGATATCTTGCTGCAGTGGTCTTTCAATTATTTAGTAGGCATTCAACGTCATTGTGCTGTGTTTCTGTAGCGATATAAATCTCGACCCCTAAGTTTGATGCGCAAAATACGCGCCAACTGCACAAGGACTATTTAATTCAATGACTGTATTTGCCCATTAAAATTGCATCCGGATTGGTTGGTTCGCCGTCATACAATTGCCCTATATTGAGCATCCTTAAACCCATGTCCAGCATAGAAACATGGTTGCCGAGTGTCGTGTGTGTTTTCTTATTTTCTTCATTAGGGCTTTACTCTTCCTCGTTCCTTATTGGAAAGCATTATCCAAATAGACTTGCTGCGTTCTTTGAATATAGACCTCCTTTGAGGTGATTCCAAAGTTTTGGTAAGTTCAGATCATATCATGTTACATTAAAAAAAAGCGATAGGATATAATACTGGATAATTCGCTATAGTGAAATACCATTCCAATTTCTTGTGCTGATACGCTCCTTGAAGATAATAACATACTCCAAAAGGGGTGGAGAAATAACAATGGCTACATTATTTATTGGTAAACCGAGCACTGTTAAGTCTTCGTCTGTAGTGCACACAAGAGTAATAATGAAAAATTTTTTGAATGCCAAGCCGATCCGCAAAATACAGTTTAATACTTGGTGGCTTTTTTAAAGGATGATCGGAATAAAAATAAGGCCGTTACCCGCTACAGAACCAAAACTACGCGAAAACAGGAAAACTACTCTTTAGGAATATATGTTTCTCCAAATATTTAATGCTCGTTGTTAGACTCAGAACCATAATAAACCAGGGCGGTAAGACCAGGACGCTTTTCTTATCAACAAATATCCTTTTCTTTACAGAAGCTAAATAGACGCGGAAAGGCACGAGATACCTAAGGATTTTAATGCTCTAGTTTTCTTTCATCATATATCCGCCAACAAAGATAACTGGAATTACAAGCGACATCTTAGTGGCTACCGATGCAACGGATCAACCTCATTTTTTTGAGTCGCAAATACGATTAAATACAGATAAACAAAAAGCCAAAACCCATAGTGCCCAGAAACCACGTTTTTGTAGGATTCGACAACAATG
>Ga0163217_1096613_pt1 | contig 10940 bp, 12 predicted proteins | sample SynspAceP_FD_185933 | JGI IMG/M metagenome (GOLD analysis project Ga0163217, IMG submission 185933) | Saline lake microbial communities from Ace Lake in Antarctica - Synechococcus sp. Ace-P (PacBio error correction) | ecosystem: Environmental > Aquatic > Non-marine Saline and Alkaline > Saline ...
AAGAGAGAGATCATGACGCGAGAAAAGATGGTTGTGGCGGAAGTATGAATCCGGTTGCGCGGGCAAGCAAAATGTCGAAAATAACAAAAAAAGAAAAAAGGCAAAAAGAAAAAAATCAAGGTAGAAAAAATTTTTCCTGGCCCGCCCCTTTTTTTTTCGGGAAAAATTTGGGGATCAGGCCCGCGCCGCGGGGAAACCTCGCGGCGCGGGGCCCCTGTAATCGCGGGGTTTTGGGGTGGGCGGGTGCCCAGGCGGGGGGCCCTTTTTTTGCCAGAACAATTCGGAAGGTCCGAACTTGTCAATACGCCCTGTCGACCCGGTGCTGAAATATGGCGGCGGGGGTGGAATGCCGCCTTGCCTGCCCGCAAAGCTACCCGGCGCTTTGCCTTGAAGGCCCCCGAATTAAACGCCCGTCCCGTGCTCGTGGACAGCGCTGCCCGATCATTTAGCCGTGGCGCGGGCCCTGAGTTGGCTGGTGTGGCGGGAACCGTAAATTTTACGCCGCCCCTTGCGCGCAAGGCCCAGATCATTGGGGCCAGGGGGGTTGAACGCGGAAGCGGCACCCGAGGCGCGCCAAGACAAGCGCTTGAGACGGCCATGTGGCGCCATTTCGGGTGAACGCGACCACCGTGCGCCCAAGGCAAGGCCATCGCCAGCGCGCTCATGCAGCCTGCTTTGGGGCAGGCGCGTGCGGCAGGTGTGGGGTTTTTCGAATGGGTGTTGTCAGGCCCACGCGCGCAACGGCGCTGCCATTCTACCAACAGATGGGCTTTGTCGCACACCGCGAGATCGAGGTGCGCTTGCCTTGCGGGCATCAAACGTTTCCCAAGCGTGCTGATGGAGCGGTTACCTTTAGCCCAAAAACAAAAAAAAGGGCCGGCCTAAAAAGACCGGACCCCTCTTAGAGCCCATTTAAAACTATTGAAGTGAGTTCAGCTGTAATGTTCCTATTCCACATTGTGAAAGCGAATGGATATTTCAAATGGCCTGGACTGAACTCACCCGTCGCCAACATGGATAGAAAAAAGCGATAAGTACGCAAGCCGATATGACTGACCGCAGAATGGGCGTTGATAGCGCCTTTGAAATGCCGCCGCCCCCAAGACAACTGGCCGGCCTCGCACGAACATGTTTGCGCGACGTATTTGACGCGATCCTGTACATCGCAACGACGGAGCCCAATGGCGTAATTGCCCACGACTTTCCGCCAGTTTTTCGACTGTGGGCGGAGTTATTTTTTAACGCGTGGCGCGATGGATGGCTTGCCTGGATGAGATGACCGTAAGTTGGTGGAGTTGCGCGTTTGGCCGAGGCCGTAAGGCCCAGCCAACAGCCCGGGGTCATTAGAATAGTCAGAGCGTAAAAACAGACTGAAAGTGGTGGGGTTAGAGGTACGATGCGGGAAAACGGTTCAAAGGAACGCAAGCGCCATATCGTCACCGACAGCAGTCGGATTGGTTTGGTGGGCTCTTGTGGTCACAGCGCCGGAAGTTCAGGATGCGGGACGGCCGCGCCCGTGTGTTGAAATCTATCGTCTCGCGTTAATCATCATTGCGCATGTATTTTGCAGACGCGGATATGCAGGGCCCAAACTGGCGGGACGCGCTAAAAAGACCTTTGGCCGATGGACCCGTCCCAGAACCATCAAACGTTCCGATAACACAGAGGGCTTTGAAAGTGCTGCCGCGCCGGTGGTCGTCGAACGCACCTTTGCCTGGCTGAAACCGATGTTCGCCCGCCTATCAAAAGATTGGAAATCTATCGCAAGCGCAAGAGGCTTGGATTCGTCATCGACACATTAGACGCGTCACACGACATTCGCAAGAAACTAAAATCGTCGAATAGTTTTGAAATCAGACTCTTTAAGATGCTTGGACTGGGAGGCGTTTATTCTTGCCCGCCCATGAACGAACAACACGACTGAAACATGTTTCAGGAAAGTTTAGGTAAAGGTTAAGCGCGCCATGAATCCCGGACTTTTTTCGATCCACTCCTCGGTCGCCATGTACTGCGTGGGCGACGGTATTGGACTTAATGTTCTTGCGTATCGTAAGCGGTCAGTGCCGCGTGATTAGAACTCCAATAAATTGCGACGGCATACAGACTGCTCTGAGATTGCAGAAATAAGTTAACAACCATTGCGACGATGACGCGTAAGACCCATGATAAGGAAGTGTACTCGGCTCAATCGCGTTTTGGTTGTTAACCAATAAAGGCTCAATCCAGCGAACGCGATCGACGTAACAAGGAGGTCCCTGCGCGTGGAGAATGCCAGTATAAGCTGCAAACACATACGAAAGGGACAACCCCATCAACGAAGCCGAAGCGTAGAAAACATACCGCGCACCAGCGGCGAATGCGGCGCAATGACTGAGCCAAAACCGAAATCATCCCTAGCGGTGCCAAACATTGCAATCCAGCCCAAAGATATTTGGTTGAAGAGTTTGCAGGATCACGGGAAAATTGACAACAGGGCGTCGTTCGATCCAATTGCCCAGCAACCCGCGAAAGTCAGCAACATACCCGCCCTGGGACATCGGTGCCGTAGACTTTATTCATTATGGGTCTTGAGACCGCCGCATCGATCTGGGCGGAGCGCGGGCCGCCAACACCTTGCGGACCGATGGTTTCATACTGTCCATTGACCTCCATAGCGTTACAAACTCCGAACAGGAAAATCTGTCCGGCCTCCGTCTGAAATATCGGCAGCACCCGGATAGGTTTTCAAGTGTGAACATTGGCTAATGATCGGGTCGCGCCGCAGAAAACCGCTTAGCGCAGCCACCAGTTGGCCGGAAATCCAAACCGGACAGCAGGCCTTTCCGCGCCGGGCCCTGTTCGACCGTCAGACCCATGATCAGCAGGCGCGCGGGCTCGGACATAGGCCGAGCAACGGCGCGAGCGCCCAATAGATAATAGCGAAATCAGTGAGATAGATGGGCGGGCGGGGCGAGTGGCCAATCGAGAGCGTGCGGAGGAGAGACATAGCGCTTTTCTTTCGTTTGTGTGATAGATTACGGGTTTTAAACATCGGGATTCTGAATATATGGTCCGATGTGTCCATTCTGCAAACGAATTGATTGGAGTTGGTTTAATCAGGAAAATTGATATGTCCGCGAAATTTAGACATGACAGCATCCGCAGCTTTGTTGCGTGGCCTGAAACAGGCGGTGTGACCAAGGCCCGGCGGGGTTTCTTGAAACCTGACACAAGTGCTGTGTCGATGGCAGCTGAAAGCGGCTTGAGAAGCCCGGTCCTCGGATCTGCTCGACCGTCCGGGCGCGGGTCATCGTCACCGGCCTCGGCGAGCAATTGCTCAGCCTAATACGCGCGCCGGATGCTATCGCTGAACGACGAGGTCTACAGCCCGCCTCAACTCTGCGCAGGAATTCCGAGGCGAGCTGACCTCATCGCGTGCCCAGCCGACGTGGTCTATCCGCGATCCCGAAAGGTGCTGCCACCAGTTTCACGGCGCCTTCCCGCGCGGTACCCGCATCCAGCTGATCTCGTCATTTACCAACACGCTCAAGCAACTGCATCAACCGGGCGAATGCGACATCAAATCCTGACAAACGGAGGAGCGGTCGATGCCGGGGCGAGGTTCCTGAAAACCGTGCCACTCGTCTGGGTTGGCGCGCCCGAGGGGCTGGCCTGGGAAATCCCCGCCCCTCGTTTGGCGTTCGAAGTATGGCTGCATCTTCCCGCCACGGCGTCCACCGGCGCTGGACGAGGCCGGTATCCCTTTTGGGAAATGGCGGTTGAGTCTGACAGCAACACCGCACCGTCGAGGGCAGCGTTGGCGCAGACCTTCGCCGTTCACGGCGACCCTTGGCGGGGGCCGCACAGCCTTTAATGGCGCGCCGATGCCCATGGTGGGCCTTTACCCGCCGCTGGCCAGCAAGAAGATCTGCATGTACCGCGCGCCGCCTCAGTCCTGGCGTGCTCAGCGACAGTCCCCGAGATGCTGGCGCGAGGCCTACGCGTGTCCTGACCCTGATCGCAGCGAATAACCACTTGCCAGTGGGCGCGACTGCTGCGGATCAACTCTAGCCCCCTCGGCGGCATGCCGCCAGCGGCAGACGTTGCTGATATGCGGGTGGCAAGCGCCCCCTCTATATACCCAGTCGAAACAATTGGCGCAGGCTGCCGGTGCTGCCGCCGGATCAGACGCAAATAAGCCGCCCCACAAAAGCCCGATGACCCGCGACGTCTTTACCAAGCAAGTGTTGGTCGGCAAATCTCGGCAAATTCCCCCACTGCAAAAGCCGACAACAGGTAGCCGTCCGTCGGGTTTCAGCGCGCTCAGTGCCGTGCGGTAGTCCGCGCCGCCCACCGGATCAAAGACCGACCATCGAACAACCGCCAAGTGCCTTCACTTGGCCTTCCAGGTCCGGGTCGTCGCTATCCCAGCACCCTCGTCCGCACCAGCTTGGCGTGCGACCGCGCCCTTGGCCCCGCGCGCGCAGGCAATCACCGCGCGCTCATCATCAACTTGCCGATCTCTTATACCGCTTGTCAGGCCAACACCGCCTGCCGCCCCAAAGAACCAACCAGTCGTTTTCGCCTGCGACAAGTCGGGCTTTCCGAGCGCCAAATGACTGCTGCCATAGCGACCTTGAAATCCTGCGGCACCTTCCATACGGCATCGCGTCGGGCAGCGCAAACGCAGCGCAGGGGTGCAAAACGCCCTGCTCGGCCAAGCCGCCTGCGCCAGCGAATACTGCGACGCGTGTGCCAGCCGCAAAGCCGACCCCAATCAGCCATGGCAGTGCTGCAAGTTCCATCCCAGCGTGACCGGATGCGGGCGCTTGGTCTTGATAAGTGCCCCTTTTGCCAGCAGGGAAGATCGAAGCGAAGTTTCATAGTACCGCAGGCGGCGATCTTGACATGGACCTCTCCGGGCGCCGGAACAGGAAGCGCCAACGTCGATCAAGCCGGGGGGGTGTTGTGTCAAGAGGCGACAAAGGCTTTCACCAGATACTGTCCTTGGGGCAGGGGCAACTGCGTGCGTTGGGGTAGGGGAGTGGCTCCGCTCGGGCAAGCGATGGTTTTTATCTAGCAGAGACTCGCAAGTGTGAATACTAATACCTTAACGTGTGTTGCCGCTATGAACCCAAAAAATGGCAACACACGCACAAGATGAGTAAACCTGTATCTATATAATCCCACTTGAAAAAACGGCGGTTTTCTGGGGCCTGGCTGAAAACCGTTATAGTATCAAAGTCTCACCAAGATTTAAGAATGAGGCGAAATTGAATAGGCCAATGTATGAAGTTGCATGATACTTGCTTACTAAATCGTCTTAGAAAGCGAAAGGACCATGAGCTTATGAAACATCCTGTAGCTGTCCATGGTGGGCAAACGTGTGCGTTCACCGTCGCTGGATGGTGGGTATGACCCAGCAACAGCTTGCCGAACGCGTTGGTATCAACATTCCAGCAAATTCAGAAAATACGGAGACCGGGATGAACGGCGTCAGCGCCTCCTCGGTGTGGGAAAATTTCCCTCCGCACTTGGGGTGCAGGTTAGCTTTTTTCTTGACGGGCTCGTGCAAAGGCGAACCGAGGTGGCCCGAAGCGATTTGCGGCGACATCTACTGCCGGATAAAGAAGGCGCTCGAATTGATTCCGCTCCTACTATTCCCATCCCCGAGAACCAACGCCGCAGGCCTCTTTGAACCTCGCGGCGGTGCTGTCTGACGCGCCTAATCGGGGCTGGCGGCCTTGACTAGCTTCGGCTGTGGGGCGACAGGAAACATTTGGGTGACGCAGACAGCCGGGGGCGAGATGACGCCGTTGAGATAGACGAGGTAATGGCGTTGGCCCATGCATGGCCCGATGCAGCGCGGTGAAAACGCCTTCGCGCTTTTCGTGGCATGGGCTTGCAACCTGATGAACAAGCTGGCAGGCGATACGATCCCGTCACCGCCGCCGATAAGGAGCTTGAGCGTGCGATGCGCGCGTTGATCGAACAACCACCGCCCCCGAACGATCATATTTGGGGCGAGGAGGAGGCGCAAAGCCACGGCACCTCCGGCCTGACATGGTGCTTGCCCCAATCGACGGGACGGGCGGGTTCCGTGTCGGGCAACCCCGACATGGGGCGTGCTGATCGGGTTGAACCGATGCGCGCGGCGTGGCGTCCTGGGGCATCTCGACCAAGCCCTATGATAGGCGAGCGGTTCGCGGCGGGTTCGGGCGGCCGACTTCACCGGGTCCGCATGGCGCAGGCCCGCTTGAGGGTGCGCGGCGACCACCGATATGTCCGAACGCCATCATCTTCACCACCTTCCCGAGGTCCGGCACAGCGCCCGAGCGCGCCGGGTTTGAAGGCCATCGCCGCGCGCGCAAACTGACCCGCTACGGGATGGACTGCTACCGCCTACGCGCTTGCGGCGGCGGCCAGAATCGATCTGGTGAATCGAGGCGGGGCCTGCATTCCTACGAACATTGCGGCCCCAATCGCGTGATCGAGGCGGCAGGCGGATCGTCACCGAATTGGCAGGCGGGCCTGCCGCATAATGGCGGGCAGGTTGTGGCGGCGGCGACACGTGAAATTGCATACCAAAGGCTCGCGGTGCTGGGCGGACAAGAGTACTTAGAGACCCCTGAAAGGCTAAGCTAATGGCGATCTGATCCAACGCGCAGAGGTCTGTCGTGACCATGGAACGGGGCGCGGCGCGGAGCTTGGCGGGCTGCGATATCCCGTCCCCGTGGACGGCGGGGTGATTGTGGAGGTCGGCGCGGGCCTTTCGGTCGACGGTGGGCCGAAGGTGATCCATGCGCGGGCTGTGTCGTCACACCGGGCTTGTGAACACGCATAATCATTTATATCAAGACCGTGTGTGGACGCCCGTTAAATGCAAGCACAATTTTTGGTACGTTGGGCATGTGATCAGGTTGCGGTCGTGTGTCCGGCCTCTAAGTGCGACCTCCATGCGCCCGCGGGCCTGTATGGAGTAATGCAGTTCAGGTCCGTTCGCTTACCCGCGCTCGAAGGCGCATCGCCAGGATAAATGGTTCTCGCCGATCCGGTCTCTTGACCGTTGCCCTTACGTTCCTCCGTCCCTGCTCACATTCCGCAGGCGACACTCGTGTGATCTTGACGCTAATGCGGTCGCCACGCCGGTATCTCCTATAAATCTTCACCCTTGCGCATCAACGCCCAGGCCGTTCGGGCCATGCGATTGGCCAGCGCACTGCGACCAGCATCTTCCGGGCTTGCGCCTCCTAGCAAACGCGCGAGCCCGAACCCTCCGGCGCACCTTGCGGGCAAGCCCACGAACCAACCGCGACGGCCCCAATGATCAGCAACCCGTCGATATCGCGCTGACCATCTTTGATTGTTCGGCCTAGCCGCTCCTTGCCTCCGCTCGAATGTTGTCTCGGCGTGAGTCCGACCCAGGCGGCAAAATCTCGGTCCTTCGAGAAGGTCTCCATCGTGGGCGCAAAGGTTTGGTGATCGCCGCAAGCGGTGGATTGGACCTACGCCCGGGATCGTCGTTAACCTGCTCCGCGCGGTGTCGTTGGTTTCCCCTGCTGCGCGGCGCAGATCGGCATCCAAGTCGGCAATTTTTGCCACTCAAAACCCTGCAATCTGCGTCGCAGATGCAAGTCGGGCGCAAGGTCGCGCACTGCTTACAGGCAGCGCAATCGTCTGTCGCCGTCAATAAACCGAGCGAGACCGGCCGACATGACTGGACCGGCGGGTGCGACGATGGCCTTTGCTTCGGAAATGAGCGGCGCAAGAGCATTGATTTGTTTGGGTGCGCTGTCGGACTCAGTAGGTCGCGGGTGCGATAGACCATCTCGCCTATGAGCCTCTGAGCTCGCTCTTCACCGCGACAAAAACCGCATGGTCGGACGTGACGGCCGCCTCGCAAATTGCCTCCGCAATCGGGCCATGTCGTTCTTTTGCCGCTTCACAAAAGGCTTCAACATAGGCCTGGCGGGATTCAGTCTGATATCATGACGCGAAGATCGCCGATCGCTCCTGGCCCCAATGATGACACTCGCGCATGCTTCCATCGCCACGAACGCAGGCGTGCTGCCATGAACTTCAACCAGCTGTTTACACAGTGACAACTTGCGGCGAATATCACCGAGCATCAGCTCCGGCGGCCGGCGCTTAAAATATGTTCTTGCCAAATCCAGGCCGATGATGGTAACCTCATCATGGACGCTCTCCTCGTAGCAGTTGGTTTTTTCAACACCGCTACATTGCACATTGAATGCCGCCGGGGGGCGTCCACCCCATCCGCTTACCCGCGTTTGTTCCCGGTGGCCAAGACGCGCTTTTATTCGCTGGGCTCAAAACCCGCTCTACCCTAAGAATTTTTTTTATGGGGGGGGGGCCCGGGCCCCCCCGGGCCCCCTTTCCCAACGCCCGAGCATATGCGGCGGTCTCCGCGCTGACGGGATTGGCCGAACTGGCGGCTAACAGGGTGCTCAACCTCTTGGACGCACCTCTACCTCCTATCCCAACCGGATCGCCGGCTATGAGGAACACCATCGATGCGGCCCGCGAGATCGGGCCTTGCGCTCCATCCCACGCGCGGCGCGGCGATGAGCATTCGGTGGTCAGCAAACGGAGCCCTGCCGCCCGACAGTTTGGTCGAGGCTGATGGCCGCAATCCTTGAGGACATGATCCGCGTCGTCGATGCGTTCCATGACCCAAGCGAGGGGTCCATGGTGCCGGGTCGGCTCGCGCCTATGCCGCACCTTTTCTGTGTCCACTGACCTCATGGCGCGACACCGCTTTTGCGTGGCGCGCGACAAAGGGCGTTTCGATCTGCACACACACTCTCGCCGAGAACGACGAAGACATCGGGCCTGATAGCCTTGCGACAATTCGGCTTGTCGCCCCGGTCCAATACGCCGAAGAACCTCGGCTGGACGGGCGAGGAATGTGTGGGCACGCCCCATTGCGTCAAACTGGACGCGGGCCGAGATTGGATTTGGTTCGCTTCGCGCGGATTCGGGCATACCGGGTGGCGCAATTGTCCGTGCTCGAACTGTCGGTCTGCGGGTCGCGGGATCGCGCCGGTGCGGGCGAATGCGCGATGGCCGGGTGCGCTGTGGGCCTCGGGGTCGATGTGGTCGCAAGCAACGACACAGGCAGCCTGATTGGCGAGACGCGCCAGATGATGCTGCTGCAAACGGTTGCAAACGGGGCCGACGCAATGAGCGCGCGCGCAGGCCCTGGAAATCGCAAACCCTCGCGGGGCGCAGGTGCTGGGTGGCGCAGCGAATTGGGTCGAATCGGGTTGGAAAACGCGCCCGATTTTGGCGGTGTGGGATGTGTCGGCTCGAGGCCGCCGGGGCGTGGGATCCGGTTGGCAGCCTTGTGCTGCGGAACCAAATGCGAGTGCGCGATTTGCTGTCGAGGGGCGGCAGGTGGTGCGCTGATGGGCAACGTGGTGACGGTCGAGGTGGGGGGGCGTAAATTTGCACATCAAAACAGGTTGGCGCGGCGCTGGCGAACTAGTTAAGTAATTGTTAAATAAAGGGTAAGGATTGTCTTGTCTAATTGTTTCGCATGCGAAACAAGCGTCAATAGTGCTGACCTATTTTGCGTCCATATCAATGGGAGCGGGCTCGATCTGACCGGCCCACATTCTTGAAGTGTGGAAAAATGGTTAACGCCGCTCGCGATCCCCGTCACAGCCAAATCGGTTGGTGGCAGCAGGCCCCGGACCGCTTCGTATAAAGGCGCAGCCAGACTGCGACCCACTCAAATACTGCAACTAGGTCCTGTCCCGATTTCGGGGTGGTAGACCCACAGCACGCCTTAGCAAACCGCCCAGCCAAGAAGATCGGAACCATAATGGTCAGGGTCAGAATCGTTTGCCATACCTGCGTGATAAAAAGCCTGAGGCCGATAGCTGAGTCCTCGGCGGGTCCATCTGGGCAACTACCACAACCGGGTCCTTTTGGGCGAGCAGGCTTTTGGGCGGCGGTCGAGGCGATGCACAGATTGCGCGAAGGTTTTGCAGGGGGCGGTGGAAAAGAGCATTAAAATATCCACCAGTTATCTGCCAAAGCCACGATTGACCGCAAATAACTGTCGAACAAAGGGATTTGCATGCGGAAACACCTGTATCCGGCGGCGGCATTCAATGCGGCGAATCCCAGCCAGAGCGCAGGCAACCAAGGGCTGTGAACAGGGTTGAAGCAAGGCCCAGAATCGGGGCGAGGGCCGGCGACAAACGGGCGAGCGGAACCGACCGGGTGTCCGCGCCAGACCGCCAACGCGCGCAGCCGCAACGTGGCGCAATAACTGACGAAATCAAAAACCATGCGTTGATCAGCGGGAACGACCTAGAAACACAATAATTGAACGCGGTTTCGGGCGTCAGGGCATCTTGGGTAAATGCCGCGGTGCGAGCAGGCCGCGGCCAGTGCCAAGCTGAGGCCGAGATAGCCCAGCAGCCCCGTGGCCTTTTCGTGTGCTGACTGCGACTTGCGCCCTGCGAAATGCGACTTGCGACTGCGCCCCCTGCGGACTGGCGCTGCCGACTGCGACTGGACTGCGACTGCGCCTGCGACTGCGACTGCGACTCGCGACTGCGACTGCGACTGCGACTGCGACTGCGAGCTGCGACGCGCCTTGCGCGACTGCGCCTGCGAATGCGCCTGCGACTGCGACTGGCGAATGCGCATTGCGCTGCGCCTGCGACTGCCGAATGCGACCTGCGCACTGGCACTGCGAATGCGACAATAAAATCGTAATCTGCGTCCAGCCGGAGACCTGTCGAATGACCGTATTCGGCCTGGACGCCAAGCGATTGTTTCCAATGGCCCGGAAATCAGGATCAAGGGCAATTAACGCATATTTCAGCGCAAGCGCGCGGCCACAGCCGATCTTCCCTGTCCAAAAACGACCAAGGCCCCAAGCACCGCGTCCTTTTGCGAGCGAACGCCCCAGAAAAAAGATAAAG
>Ga0163217_1100002_pt1 | contig 10940 bp, 9 predicted proteins | sample SynspAceP_FD_185933 | JGI IMG/M metagenome (GOLD analysis project Ga0163217, IMG submission 185933) | Saline lake microbial communities from Ace Lake in Antarctica - Synechococcus sp. Ace-P (PacBio error correction) | ecosystem: Environmental > Aquatic > Non-marine Saline and Alkaline > Saline ...
TTGAAAATACATAGAGGGAGAAAAAAGTATAGAAACAAAAGGAGACAAGAAATATATCAGTCTAAGAAACTACCGGCCCGGAATTTGGGAAAAGGGTGAAAAACAGGATCATCACCGGCGGGGCCACGTAAAGATCGTTTGTTCGCTTTAACTCGAACAAACAAAAGGTGCCAGAGAGTTTTTCAAAAGACATTTGAGACAGAGCACGAGCAAACAATGAAGGGCATGTCGGAGTGGGGATTGAATTTCGCTTCAATGATATGCGTCGCAGGAGTGCCGGGGGAGTAATCTGTCGCATCGGAAGAGTGCATTTGCCGGATGTAATTAATATTCCATCCAGAGGGGATTAAAACCCGATTAACCAAACTATTAGGGAGCCAGATCATAAGCAATAAATCAGTCCATGTATTACCTCCGGAAACTTCTTCTTGAGAGTGCTGCCCCGGACTGATTGGGAATGCGCGGATGAGACTGGAAGAAAGATGAATCTACACTGCTTTAAACAGAAGCTAAAAGAAGCTAGGAATCGAATGGTCAATTCCGCATGCAAGGAATTGATTAACAAATGATGTTCACTCGCTACCACACATTATTTCTAAATACAATGAGCCAGAGAGACCGGATCACAACCTTTACTAAAGATAGCGCAAGGGGATAGAGGTTTGATAGGTTAAGAAAGTTTAGTTATTCCGTCGTCTCCTATCAGGTCCGGATTCAACGGGGATCCGGTTTGTGTCTACACCAAAATGGCACACAGGAAACAGCCAGAACCCGGAACTACGATGTGCAGTAAAATTTACCGCTATAGGGATTTGAGGCCTATCCCTTGATTTTCATGATCGCTACACTGTATTCATGCCTTTGACACACTCTTAACAAGTTTGGGCGGGCAAAAGGGCATATTTGTTCGGAGAACTGTCCGAACCGAGTCCAATTTGATGAACGGATATTATTTAATCCGAACGTTTCCCACAAGCGTACTCACGCCGATTTTTCAGCATGCCGGTCCGGACAGATCTCTTCTTCAACATCCAGGATAAATAACCAAGGATTGTAGAACTTTCAAACAAACACAATGGGGACACCATGTATTCCTTGTTGAACCTTACCCATATCTATCACTCTATATCGTCCAAAAGATTTGCCTACGGGAGGATCGTCTCTGCGAGTGACCGAACGACCCTATTAGAAGCTAGAATGCCCAGAGCTGAGAAATCAACAGGCAATCCTCCAGTTTCTTTCACTTGTAAATTCCCACGAAGGGCTAGTGAAAGAGCCTAGACTGCCCTTAGAATTTCTGCACACCTCCTGGCAGAGACCTCCTATTGGTCCTATGAGTGATTACCTTAATTATTTTGAATGCAGTCCCATAACCCACAGAAACCTAAAGATCCGACAACTGCCTCAATCCATCCATCCATTCTAGACGTACACCTTGTATAAGTGTCACTGACACGACAATAGTGCTCGCGACCCACCTACAACGAACGCTTCACGCGCGAACAACTCCAAATAATTCCCATTTCCTACGCCTCAGCGCAATTATTGACATCACACTTGCTGAGAGTTCCTGGGATCGAATTGGGACGCTATGATACAAAATTAATAACCGAAATACCACCCGTGATGCAAATGCAGAGGAATTTCAAGGTCAGACAAAAACGATCCATCTCACCTCGAAAACTGGTTATAGCATACCCCCCGCGATTAAGGCTGCCTAACATTATATCAAATTGCTGGACAAGTTGCTTCGACACGATTCGACATTTGGGTAATTGAGGAGTCTGCTGTTAGCCACAAAGGCGGGCATTCTCCCCACCACGTATTCACTCCAGTTCCGGGATACCAAGCTGAGGCTTCCTTCTCCCTCCTCTTGGATCGTTTCACCCAATTCACCGAAAAAGCAAATTACGCGCCTACGCTCGATCTTTGAAGGGCCGACCACTAATGTTTACGTAAGGGGGCGAAAACATGATGCCTGGGCAATATGGGTCTCTTTTCCGGAAATAGATTATTTAGTGTTTTTCCCCTCCTTCATCCTTGTGCTGGAAGAGAACTTACCAAACAGGCGAAATACCAAGATGCAAAGCATCTACAGAGGCGGCACTTTTTCCAAACAAGGATGGGAGACCATCCGGAATTCCGGGAGATCAAACCACCATTCGGGTTAGGGATTTCCTCGTTGGAAAATCTCTCGGGAGGTTCGCACCAAGACGGTTGGTGACTTACTTAAGTATGGGTTTTGGGAATCCTTAATGAGGCCCCTATTCCCCTGAGTTGTGGCTCGAATTCGTAGAAAAAATTGGATAGCCTTTGGGATAAAAATTATTTCCTTGGGACTTTTTTCTGTAACACTTCCATTGGTGCGTGCGGAAACGGGCCGTTCGGGATTTTCGTCTGAGACGGTTGATCTTGAACATATGCATGACATCCGGGAAACACGACTCGGTTTGATGGGGCTGGGAGGTTTTGAGATAAATATTCAAAGCTTTCCGAAAAATCGAAGTTTGAAGCACATCTTGCATAGTACTAAAGGAGGCTATTGCAGATAAAAGGTGTTTTAAGCAGGTTTAAAAGGAGCGGCGAAATGGCAAATGGGCGTTCCCAGAACGGTTTAATTGCGAATCACTTCCCAAACAGAAGTAACGATCCCGGTCCCCATTTTTTCAAACAAAAGACAAGCCGCGGAGAATGGCGATCCAAAGGCGAGAAAAATGTTTTCCGCTTGTGCCGATCGGACCCCTTTGAAACTCTTGTTGGGGAAATGCATTCGGGAAAACAGGTTAGCGGGGTGAGGTTTCCGCCCCCGAGGGATTCACAATCGGCGGTAGAGAAACAGAATGCAAACCTGGTTGGAGAAATATGGCTACAGAAGTTGGAATGATTGATGACTGCTCTCTTTGGAACAGTCCCGGGGAAATTTGGAACCCTCAATAAAGTCCAGAACTGCTGAGGCGCTATGAAGCTTTGCAATTATGGTTTAAGCGCGTATGGAAGGTAAATTTCTGGCTGGTGGCCAAAACAACAGGTATCCAAGGCTTCTTAATGTCAAAAAAAACTAGGAATTTCAAGCCAAAAAAGTCATATACTTCGTTTCGCGTAGGCTCACGGACCGAAACTCTTTGCACCACTCCGTTGGTTGGGATCTCGGGGACCGTCTAGTCACGGATTCAATATTCTCATTGCTATCCCTTTGTAATTGGAATTACTTCCTTCTATGGGCTTGGAAAAAGAAAGCTGAATCTGCTTCCTGGACACAGGCCAAAAGCACAATTTTTTGCGGGCACAAATCTAAGGGTTGAAAAAAAGTAAATTCGATCGGCCCGGGGTCGTAGAAAAGCTGGATATCTCCAGACGAGAGTGAGGGTTGGGGATGAGCAAGGATAGAGGAATGATTCGATGGGACAATCAAATTTGGTAGATCGAATCGTATAACCGGAGGCGCTGGATAAGGGGGTGGTGGGCTGAAGTGAACTTTTTTTCAAACTCATTTTAAACCGAGTGCAGCTTGGAAGGCTTATTCTGGTGAGGTGCTCTCCGATAGCAACTCGGCATTCGGCATAGGAAAACTTCCACCGGCGGAAAACAGAAAAAAAGGAGAGTCTTTTTTTCCTCTCTGGGGCAGTTCCCGACCAAGGCTTGTATGGGTTTAGTACGGTCCTATCTTTGATCAGGGATTACCGGTATTGGGACTGTATTGGACAAACAGAAAACCCTCCAAATTGATTTGACGCGAGCCACAGCGAGGCAAGGGGTCTTATGGCTGAGTGGTTCGATTTTTCGAACGGGAGGTTTTGAGTGAGGCTTTGACGTAGCGTGATATGAGTGAATTTCAACGGGGTCTGGCATCTTGGAGACCTGATTTGCCCGTGGAGTCGGGATGCAATGATTATCGCTGAGATATGAGAGAATAGAGAGTGAAATAAATTGAGATTTAGCGAGCGAGCCGAATAAGAGATTGGGAAGTTGGAGAATAAAGAGATTGGAGAAGCATACCAGAAATTTGTGAGGAGGCGGGTCTTGAACTTCCGGATTCCAATGATACTGAATGCGGAAAATTAGCGATTGAAATAAGGAGAATTGGGGATGCGTGTCCCGATAGTCATCGGAAAAGAATTTGGTCAACCAGAGAAATTCCTGAATCTTAAAATCCAAGATTCAATTTTTTTATAGCTTCCAAATAAGTTCAAACTATTCAATGCGGGCCTCCAAAAGCTCGCCTCAGGAGTAAAAGGTAAAATGCGGCTCGAGGAATTGGCGTTTCCAGTCAAGCCAAAAAAGCATTTGCGATAGCAACAGGCGACCATTGAGTTGCTGTTTCTCGACTCCCCTCAAGGATTTAACATTTGAAGCATCATTCGGTTTCAATTTGGTCAGGAATACTCCTTCCATCCGTATATTTGATAGTCATGGAAATTGGATTCTGCACTTTTTTCCATCCTACAATAGTGATTTGCTTGCTTTAAATACACTCTGGATTGTCCCGATCCATAAGAATTCCACCTGTCCTTTTGAAGCCTTGACAATTGTCCTGGATTGGACAATTAACTCCAGCATCCAATGCTACCCGCGCCAAAAATTTTGAACACTGATTTTGCCAGATCTTGATTGGAGTGAAATCTCAACATACCGGCCCGAACCAGAGTGAGCCTGTGCTCCAAAGCAACTCCCTGTTTGCTCTGGCCAGATTTCTGATGACGTATCCTGCGAGCAATCTGGAAAGTTTTTCTCCGACTTTTTCTAACCGGATAGGGTGGTTGGGTCTTTTCCTTGCGGACACTCCAGGCGTAGTCGTTTGCACTTGGAACACCCGCAAGAGCCCGTGGGCGTGCAGATCACCACTTTCATACGTATGAAGCAATCGTTCACTCGACTCCCGACAATTAGGCAGGCTATACGGTGGGAGCCCCGAGCGTCACTATTCCACCTAATTCGGAACTTGCCAAATCTCGCGAGTCGGAACTGCGCGGTGTTCGTCCAGCATTCGGCACATGTATCAATGCTGTTGGCAAACTTATTTGTCCGTGACCAACCGATCTCCAATGCTTCAAGTGGGAGTCCGAGAGTCGGAACCGGAGATGCCCAGACTGAGTTTCCATCCTCCAGTGCGATCAGATTCGATTGGCTGGCGCACATATTGGTCCCAGTGAAATGTTTCTCACGTCTGCTAACCCATCACTACGCGAGAATTGCTACCGGAAATCATTGTTTCCGACAGCAAATCTATGCGCGGAATCACTGGTTGGGACGTGACGACCGGCAGACGCACCAGCAATCAAGGAGTACCTAAATGCTGAGACACTACGACCTCCATTGCATCAGATAGACCTGAGCTTCGAATCCGTTGCACACACGGTCAATTCCAGCGACCGAACGAGTGTCGGCAGTCCCGCACGAGCTAAAACTAAGCATGCGACACACTCCCCCAGTAAAGGCGAGAGCGCGAGCGAGAGCACCGTTCGGAGCGGCTGCGCAGATCTGCAGGACACCATCAGCTGCGGCAGGCAGGACATCAATCTGATTCACGTGGCGAGCCAGTAAGAGGGCCGCACCCTCTGCGCAACGAAACGTCCACGTTCACCAATCTCTCCCACATAAGACCTGAGTCCAATCTGAAACTATCAGTAGCAGTCAGAGTGAGGGAGTACTTTCCGTGACCTGATCTGCGAGGATACAATGCGTGCAGTAGCAGCTCGACCGACACCACGCCTTATTATCGATAATCGTGCTCTGACACGCACGACGCCCATACACTTAGCCCGCACACTTCAGTTAAGTAATATTGCATACCTATTATGACGCAGCAGCGCACCAGCACGTTCCGATGTTGGCAGCAATAGCGCACGATTAAATCGTGTTAAAATCACATACCGCATAGGTTGTTCGCGAGGCAGATTCAATTGCGCTGTGGTTTACATCTACCCACCGTCTTTCGCGTGATACATCTCGTTAACCGGCCGAACACGGAATGCTCACATTCAGAGAGTAGTATAGCATGCGCATGTACTCACTGAAGCAACTTCTCGCATCAGAACCACGGCACAAACAGCGTCCTGTCACTAGCGAGCACACTCTTCTACGTCTCCCTGTCAAAATGCAAACGTAGGTCCTCTGCATCTGTGAGCGCACTATTCGGATTAGCACGCCTCTCACAAAGGTTCTCACGCTTGCGCGCTACCCTACACTACTCAAGTTCACATAGCGCAGGTCGTCAGAATGATCTCACACGACAGACACTCCCTGCTCCGTTGTATCATGCTACAGTCTAACACCACCACAGACACACCTCGAGACAACCAGAGCGTTCCAACTAAAGACACTGAGTATGGCACGAACTCCGTCGAGAACGACGAGGTAGCGCCGCGTGCGGTATGACGCACAGTGTACTAACCTAGAGCACACATTCCACAGGCGTGAGAGACGAGAGCACGACCAGACTACATGGGATCCAACTTTAGTAGCATATACCAGTTTGACTTTCTCCGCGAAATATCTTCTCCGTACGAAACTCACTATTCGATTGCCACGTCACTACATTGCACCACTGCGGAATCTCGTCTGCGATCAGCCTGGATTCCAGACGTGAGGACACAGCCGAGTGGTTGGAAAATGCGGATATTCGCCCAGCTACTGGCTGAGGGACAAATACACACACTGGATGAGATACTGCGAGCATCATTCTCGAGCGATCCTGAGAGCGTAGACCTGCATATTATCTTCCTTATCATGATAAGCGAACCGCGCAGACTGCCTACAACTGTTCATTGTAACTAGCCAAGTCTCAGCGATTAATGGGGACCATATGTGGCATTTCTTCCGTCGCCACACGCGATAGGCGCTTGGACGATAGATAGACACGCAGCTCCCTGGACAAGTCTGTACAAGCTGCACTCCTGTCCTGCTACCGAGAAGTCAGATAACAGGTTAGACTTCATACTTGTGATCGATTACGCGACAGACGCACGCGGTCTCACACGCGACATTTGTGGCTATTCCCTGAGAAAGACGAAGACCACGTGAGAGCCAGTCGCAACATAATCATACGGTCGCCGCAGAAATTTTTCTTGGCGAGTCGCCACGAATCGAGAAGATGTCATATTATCTGGCATCTCATGTTTCTCCACGCGTAGCTCCGCGCAGTCCATATCCTCTCACATATTACTTGAGTAGAACCAATTTCTCATCTTTGTCAGCGGCGAGGCTGCGAGACACGCAGCGATTGATCCGTCGCGAGACACCACTGTTGCGCACCCGTACAGACCTGTGATAACACTAAGCGTCTCACTAATGGAGCTGCTCGAGCCTTCTCGACTAGATATGCTCTTAGCACATGTCTAACGCGTCCGTGTGATACGATTATTGTGAGATTCGTTCTTTTCGACCGATAGTATAGTGAGGAAAGCTTAGCGCCTACCTTACATTGATTTTCAAGAACTAGAGTCAAGAGACCAGACGACACGCGCACAGAGAAGTGTTGGAGAGTATACACCAAGAAGTGTCCACGATTCCGAGTCTGGGCCATTGAAACCATCCACTCCGACAGGAGAACGTTGTGCTGAGCGAACGGCCACTCTACTCAGAAGATCGCAGCGTGCGAAAAGACTCATCACCATCTTCTCCGAGGTAACTACACATTGCCTACAGGTCTCTGATCGTAGCGTTGATCTACGCACAACGCGCGATATCATCCCCGAGTCAGGAGGTGCAGTTTTCGCCGATCTGAGGAGTGCTCACTCGTGTTTACGCACGCGAGGCCCGAATGGCTGTGCACGCGGTTTACTAACGCTCTGGAGTCAGAACGCACACACCGTGCGCGACCAGTAACGCGAAGCAGCACTTAGAGCTACATTCTCATTTTGAGTCTTAAAATCTCCGTGCTGCGAGCGTGGATTGGGAGTTTTTATTCCAGCGATAATGCTTCGCGGTGCCGCATAGAGGTGTCCAGATTGGGCATAGCCGCCACCATCTATGCGTTCTCGTGACCGCGGTGGTGCCCGAATGCCCTACGCGTCGTGTTCGGATTAACGTGGAGAATCGGAGTTCTGTAGCACATTCACTGTATTATCAGCAAGACCGAGCCTACACCGAATGGTCGTGTGATGCCGTGCTCATCCTGCGCTGCGTGGATCTCATCTCCTATGCAACTATACTCTACCACCCTCACCTTCACAACACATCAATTCGCCCGCAACTCAATGCGCGGACGCACCGGAAGGAGTGCACGCGATCACGCGCGCGGATGGAGCGCGAGAGCATGCTCGCCTTATCTTCGTCGTGGGAGAGGCGATCCACGAGAGGCGACTGACAAGCGTCACCATCGGAGCCTATGTGGCGCGATGCAAGTTGCGAATGCACACCGACATCAAACTGGCATGAGCTCAGCAACAGCGCGAGAATTCGGCTTACTCGAGACTCTGCAGTGCGAGAACAGGATGACTCGGCCCTGCATAACGCTCACCTACACTTACTCTTGACACGGGTCTGCAACGGTCCATCTCACCAGACAGCACTGCTCACCACTGTGAGCTCAAAGTCCGCACGCCGAATCACGCATCGCCACATCTATAATCGCAGAGACACTCTCTTAATGTCACGCACCAATATCAAAACACGCGTCTAGGTACAGCTCAAATAATTGTGAGCCAGATACGACACAGTAGTTCACTATGACCAGCTTCTCAGCAGCCTTATAGTAGACGACCGCGTCAGATCCGCGCATAGTATATTGTGCAGCGAATACTTGAGCTATAGTGCAATACACCATACTCCACGAACATAAAACGATACTATACCAGCACGGGAGAGAGACGGCGAACACAGTCTAATGAAGTAAAGCTCAGTGAGAAATACATCGCATAGATCCGATGCGACTCACTGAAAGAAAGAGGTAACCGATCTAACTCGTACTCTTGACATCGCTATTAGAGTCCGCGTTAAGAGAAGAGATTGAGTCAAGTATAGTTTCGTCAGGGTCGACGTCTACCGGCGAGCGAGGAGATAGTTCTTTCGAGCGCAACCCCTAGCCGAGTGGTAACCTGCGATCGAAAGCTATACTAGCTTCTCTAGCGTCCAGAGACAGAGGAATGACTATGACGGTATAGCCTATTACACGAATTCAGTCAAGCTGATCACGTCAGAATTTGGAGACGCGCACAGACAGACTCTCCCAGCGCGACTAGTATCAGCATCGAACGTATCACCAACTGCAGGAGCGACTCTTATGCGCGAGAGCGCACTCTCTCCATCGCGCCGCAAAGTATATGACAGACACGTATGCTGCGCTGTCCCGCTCGCGTCGATCACTCGCGAGACCATCTAACCTGGGCCTAGTATATAACGCGCTGTTCACGCGAACTGGGCTGTACAACCGAGAGGTCACGGCGCCCTCAGCCCAATATGCGTCACAGTGGCCGAGGGTGAAACCAGGGCGAGCAGGTGTAGGAAGCGGTGCCTACCAAGAGAGGGAGCGTCCCGCCTCGGGGAAGAACACTTGTACTCGCCCATGTTATCCGGCGCAGCCATCCACGCAAAAACCACCCTTCTCCTGCGCGCCACCCCACTTCCTCGATCGCCCATGGACTCAACCTGAACCTAACGTAGCGAAGAACCGAATTCGGCTCTTACCCACTACGACCGTGTAGCGCGAGATCAGCTTGCTAGTCAGTCCCACGACGACTGAAAGTCAACTCTCACCATCGCTGGAGAGAGAGGGAGAGCACACGATGATTGACGACGCTGATGCACGTGATCCGCCTCGTACCGCGATGGAGCAACAGATACTGTCGACAATCGTCACCATAGTCTCAGTGAGATACTAAACGGCTGCACAGAGTATCTACTTACCACAGTGATCAATGCACCACACTTTCAGCCTGCCTAGTACTACAATCAATGCATCGGCAAGGCTCGCAAAATTCATTTCTGGCAGGTGAAGTTACCGGGACTCATTTGGAAACCTGGCGCATACTCATCCATGACTAAGCTGATTCTAAGATTGTTGAATTACAGGCAGTCCTTGCGGCTGCCACAGCAGGATAATTTTGGATTGATTGAGAACCCATCACAGCGATTGTTGGTAAATCCCAGTGCCAATACTGCGCGATGTGCTTCGGATGTCAGATATCCATAGGCAATCGAAAAAATAGTTGGTTGATAAATTGTAAATCCTCGATGATTTTCCGAGTGGCATTTTACCGTAGGTTATGTGGCACTTTCTTGTCCAACTATCCACCGATCGGGCTCGAATTCAGAACTTCTGAACCGGTTTGGCGAAAAACAAGAACTGGACCTATCTTTGAACTTCAATCCTACTTGGGAAATCTGAGTCAAAGGAGTGAAAATTCGATAACCTAACTTCTCACAGGTTTGAATCAGTTCATCAGCCTTCGAAGTATCTTGTTCTTGATTCTCAGCTCAAGTAGTTAGAAAACCTACTTTTTGGTTGTTTTTAGACTTTTCCTTTTGGAGGGTGAAATTTTGTGCAAAGACCCAGAATAACGCAATGATAGCTTTGAATTATACTAGGGCCAATTTTAGGGGCTAATGAACGCGCAATAAAAAATAGCGAATTCCTCAAGACTCAGTTTTTGAGTTGTTTGGGTCACGGATCGATTTATTAAAGTCTTTGATGTTCCGTAACCCCCGTAACCTTTACTCGATTCCGAGCTTTCTTTTCGCAGATCTTGATCACATCCTGAAAAGACCTTGAAGGTAAACGTTTTCTTGACCAGGTGGTAGAACTATATTTAATCTTTGAATGTCAGGTTTGGTCAGTATCTCCGGTTTCCTTTCGGTCCTTTTTAGGATTGATATGTCCAAATCACCCTTCCAATAACGAATTAGAGATGGGGCACACTTTAACCATCTGAGCTCCTTCCCCGATGGAATAATCTTTTTTCTATTTTCTCGTTCTTTGTATGGCACGTAAAATTGACTAAGCT
>Ga0163217_1112577_pt1 | contig 10940 bp, 6 predicted proteins | sample SynspAceP_FD_185933 | JGI IMG/M metagenome (GOLD analysis project Ga0163217, IMG submission 185933) | Saline lake microbial communities from Ace Lake in Antarctica - Synechococcus sp. Ace-P (PacBio error correction) | ecosystem: Environmental > Aquatic > Non-marine Saline and Alkaline > Saline ...
TGAAAAGAAAGGAGGAAAATTTTTGGGTCAAAAAAACTTTAATTTTTGAAAGAGAACAAAAAGAATGCCCCTTGTTTTGCCCAATATAAACCTTAAAAAACCCTGCGGCGGGAAAAAAAAATTACTTTCCCCCCAATTAAACCAGTGCGGTGGATTGGAAGTTCCCTCTCGGGCTTCTAGGAAAATTGGTAAGGAAAATGTTCAAAAAAACCAACTTCCAATTTGATAATCGTTTTTCAATTTCCTAATAATTCATGTTTAATAAACAAACATTTCTTATTGAAGCTTCAAACATGAAACGGTTACTTTACCCCCTATCGCAGTCCTTGCATTACAGGTGCGATGCTTACAAGCTTGCGGTCTCCAGCCCTGCTTGTAAAAATGAATCCCTACTGCAACAGCGGATTCTGTTGTCGTTCATTATGCCAATATTGCCCTGAGGCTATCTATACGCGATTCTTTAACGAGCAAGCAAAAAGAGCATTACGCCCTTCTTTCTATTAATGCTCTTCTAGCCGAATCCCAACTGAAGCTAATTTTAAAAAGCTGCCTCGGTACCGCCATGGGTTTTCGCTCGCGTCATACAAACAAAGTGAAAGTTTACGCGCTTCGGTAATGCCTATTGTTGAACGATTGGGGAAAGGCAAAAGTTATGCTTGGCCAAATTAGATGAAAGGTTTTAATTAGACGTATGTTTTGGCCCTAAAGACATGCTTATGGCTCAGAATCAGATTTGAACGCTTCCTTACTTCTTGCTAAATGTTTATTTTGCATTCAAAAAGCCTATGATTGCGGCCGTGAAAAGTTTGACACTTCCATAATCACTCCTGAGCTTATCTCCCAATAACACTTCATAGAAAGCCGATGGCGTTGAAGCCAATGTCGCAAGCGGCTACCAATGCCATTGAAGTTTTTAACTTTTGGGGCCCTAAGATTTATAACGGCACAAACCCAGGCGCAGGTGAATCGACCAGCAACAGATTTCGTATCTAGAAAATGCACAAATGGCAAAATTGTGATCGTCGTCGTGACTATTTAGTTTGCAGCAACAGACTTACTCATTTCTGACTTAGAGAAATGGCAAAATAACTGGAAAAATAACGGCGACGCTCGCGTTTGCCTTACTGGAAAACACCAGAAGAAGGTCTTTTCCTACTTTTCTTACCGGAATGGGAAGCCTTGGATACGGGTGGAATTTAGGCGGAGAACGTACAAAGCTTGGCCTAATGTTAGCACGACCCAAGAAGTAAGAGCCATGAGTTGCTTCTCTGATTAACCTCATTGGGTTCACACTACTATGACGCCGAAAGGCTTAAAAAACGTCTATTTAGCGATAACAAACGTGTTGACGGTAAGCTGGGATAAAAGGCGCATCTCTATCCAACCTTGTTGCCCAAGAAAAATACGCAGCTAGACGCCCGAGATGAAACAAAAGTTAGATGAAACAGAAAGTTGCAGGCACAAGCCAATGGTAAGATGCGCAAAAAAGGACAAACCTTTGACGTTCTCATTGCAAATGAATATACACTAAAGGAATCAGCTAGTACAAAACGTTTTTGTCGACCTTCTTAGTGGAATGAAACACGCACTAACAGAAGAAAATCAGTCCAGTCAGCTAAATCTTCAGGGCATCGCGCTAGAGGTCTGATAGTTTTAGATAACCCAAAGCTCGGTATTTGAATAATACTGTTATCGCTATAAAAACATGTAAATGGGGAATTTACCAGGAAGGATGTGGTCCATTTAGTCAGTTAATGGTATTTGTCTATTTATGACAGAAAAATTTGAAAAGTATTACTTTTTTTTGATAGCTGGCGTTTACGTCAGGCTTTTTTGTTTTCAGAACGTAGCGATTGCTAGTGATTACTCATCTCCTCTTACTGAAAATTGCGCCTGAAGACAAAACTCGCTTTTTATATTGGTGAAGCGGTATCCAAAAATTTTTGGGTGCCTTCCTCTTCTTCAAACCCACCCAGCCGATGGTTTGGGTCCCGCTTTATAAGCACTCGATCCTGCAATAGCTTGCCATATAAATAATGGTAGAGGTCATCTCCTGAAACGGGTGTAAGTGGCGCATCCGTTTCCATCTTTTCTAAATCCGTCTTGGCAATCTTATAAAAACACCTCCCCTATTGCTGATTTCATTTAATCCTAAATATTGGTGATAAACATAGGCCACCAATTTCCAAGGACAAAGCTCCAGGCAATTCTTCGCCTGAAGGGCTTACTATCTTACTTCATAGTACGACATATAGAAGACACTAAACTGATGAAACCAAGGTCGAATTAAGAACATCCAAATAAATCCATTGGACTAGCTTGAATTAAATGGAGACTTTTTGAGGATAAGTAACAGACTGTTACTCTTCTTGTTTTCTCCTGGCATTAAGTCGGATGGGGTTTATTAGATAAATAATTCCAAGTGATATGGATTATTGCCAATGCCGATCCTAGCGACAAAGATAGTGATGGCATTCAGCGGTCGAGTGGAGCTGGGATACCCATAGTAACGGAACTCGAAAATATCGTCGGTCGTTTTGGTTAATAAAGGTGCCCGCCCCAGTATAACTGCATACAAATCCAGCTGGCATTCAATACTGGATTTAGCCTTATCGACAACCCCTTAACCCTTCGGCTCAGGTGATTGCACAGAAATACCAAAAAAAACATGATAGAATACCCAAATGGTAAACAGTACACATTTAGACAATTTAGAAGTTGATCAACAGCAATCAAGATTAGTAGATCTTTTTGTTTTCCATTGTCTTCACCACTTGCAAAATGCGCAATCTAAGTGATACTGACCTTTCTTGAAGGGAAAAAAGTGTTGAACAAAGCGCCTGTGCGAGCTGCCACATTCCAAAAATGAAAACAGGTGAAGAAGCTCAAAGTTTTGGCCATATTAAAACAAACCGCACTTTTTTATCCTTTTACGGACCATGCTTTTGCAGGATATGGGGCCAGGACTAGCCAAGTGGGTTTCAAAGGCTTTCAGCCCACCCCAAACGAATGAGAAGCAGCACCTTTGTGGGGAATTGTTATCTGAAAAACGTCTGTAAGTAGGCTTTTACATGGATGGGTCCGAGCTCGACCATTGAATGAGGGCCATTCTATGGCATGGCGGCGAAAGCCTCAAAAACAGCAAAGAAATATTATAACAGCTAAACAAAGAAACATCGAAAAAAACTCTCTAACTTTTTTTGGAGTCGCTTAAATGACATATTCCCCAAGCTATTGGCTTTAAGCCATTAGCGCCCAAACTCCTTTACTCGCATCGGCTGGCCAAATGGGAAAGCCCCCCTTAATGGCATTGGTTTCTAGTGTTATTACTCAAGGGTTACGATTCCTACACAGAAAATCCTCAAAAAGTATTACAACAACGCAAGTGAGGCTCTTGCGCTGCTACCTTCTGAACAAGCACTTCAAACCTGCTCAAGAAGCGATTTCAGCTATGCACTAGACTGGCAAGCAAGTACAATGGCTTAATTTTTGGCCCTGTCCACTTACTTTATGCGCTATTACGCCTTTTGAATATCTGGCCAAGAGCTAAAAATAGGGGTAACAACAAAGACAACTTAGAGCCCTGAGTCAAGGCGATCCTCCGTCATGGATGCCCCTAAGTTCTGGACACGCCAGCAATTGCTGTGCGCGGCTTAACCGCGTTGAAAGCCTACTTTACCATCGAATTTTGAACCCATACAAACCAGTAATCATTGTAACGCTTACTTGAAAAGGTCAACGCAGTATCAATTTTGAGAAGTGCTTGAGGCCGTGGCAAAAACAGTGGCAATGAAGGGAAAGCTGAGGACTGGGTTTTTTTGATGAAGAAAGGCCATCAGGCCTTTGACCCTGAAAAGTGGCTTTTAGAGCAATTTTTGCAAACAAGTGGATAGAACACATGTCCCGCTGTCAAAGACGCCAAGCTTGAACTCCGATTGGCTACAATGGACGAGAAAATCTGAAAGCTTGCGAGTTTTTTTATCGGAAGCGACTTGTCACTTAAAGCCATACAAAAAACTTACAATCTTATGCGTGGAAATCTAATCAACGCAGGGATCTCCCTCTTTATATACAATGGCAAAGCAGACGAACCCAGCCTGGCGACAACAGCTGGATGAACACTCATACAAAATGTGAAACTCTCGCTCCAATTGCCCAATAATTTTTTCCATTGCAGACCAGCCAAATAACGACCGTACTTCTATTGCAAGGGCGCTTTGTGAAATCGATATCCAATAGTCAGTCCTATCTCGCCACCTTGTGAACTCAGTTTGGGTTTCAAAATTGGCTTTAATAGCAGAGATGGAGACTAGTGGGTGCAATCAAGGCGATCATTTCTGGCGTTAAGTGGTGCGATGATGGCGACGCTTCATGGGCCGCTATCACTTCAACAGCATTACTAATAAAATTATATGCCTCTGCCTATTCCATCATAGAAAGAGCACTAATTTTGGGTCTTTTTAATGGGGATGGAGAAATGGTCTGGAGCAACATCACTCACACGATAAGAGCGCATGCTCCGCTATTCATCCTAATCAAAGCATTATTGGCATTGTTAAGGCTCGAAGGCCCAGGTTATTTTTTATTGATTTCTTAATGTATCAAACAACCAAAGAATTAAAAACGAATTAAGCCCAGTAAAGCCATCCCATTTTTATGGGCATGCCCCCTTTTTACTATGACGGCTCACAACCTCATCACTCAGGAAAATCATTTCCCAAACAGGCCAAGGTAAGATAATTTGTACGTGAAATGGCCAAGCGGAAGAAAAATAATTCAATCTTTTAGGCAGTAATGGTATTTGGCCCTCCATGAATCATATTTTTAAGAATCAAGCAGTGTTAAGTGATTGGCCATGGTGGGACTTATGACTCATCCAGATAATGATAGAGACATTCTAAAACCTCGACACCAATGAAACCTAATGTCACCCTACCTTTCACTTAATGCGGCCGTGTACTAAATCAATCGTTCCATAGTAATGACTTACACCAAACTGAGCAATTCCGACACCTCGATGTAAACCAACAAGGCACCGTCTGCGTTAGGCGTTTTTCAATATCAAGGCGATATATGGATGCAAGTACGCATTAGTTGTGGTTTATCTCGCGTCAAACCAAGCACACATTAGAATAACCTCCCTATACCCTGAAAGACGTTAGGGTTCGCTTTAAACAATAAATTGTGGCAGTGTTTGCTTCGACAAATCAGAGAAGTGCTTTGCTGTAGCCACCCCAAGAGGCGGCCTTGTTGCCTATTGGCATGTAAACTCTAAAACTTTCTTAGGAATAGAAAACTGCCGTGATGTTTGTGGGCTCATTGGAACTCGATAATGTTCATGAATTTTTAATGACTAGCGGCACAGGCCACACAAACAAAAAACAACCCCAGTACAGAACACAGTACAAATGATAAAAAAACACCCAAACTTTCATTGGGGCAATCACGCTTCGTGCATTAACACATGATTTTTTACGTTTAAATTTCAAACTAGCGTAAGTCAAATTAAAAGATTTTTTTAGGTACTGTCTATTTAAAGTTGTAAATAGTTTTACAACTTATTCTTTCGCATTATGAAGTTGGATAAGATGCTTATTATTTTCTTAAAAAATATTCTGGTTAGTTCTGATCAACCTCTGGTCGAGAAGAAAAAACCTTCCAGCAAAGTGCCTAAGATCTTACTCGCGCTCACTGTTTTGTATTTTTTTCATATCGGAGATCCATTCCCTTTCATTCCTGGTGAGCTTTCTTTTTTAAGCAAAAACAGTTGTTTATCTTTGCCATTCTGATTGGGCCTGCTCTATGTTTAGTAAAATACGCCAAAGTGACGGCAGTCTTTTTCTGCTCAACAATTAGTAACCACGTTTTATACTACGTTAAGTGATGAGTTCCATGCTGAAAAAATACGCACTCGTTTCGTTGTAACTCACTCCCTAATTACTTCCGCTTGCTATTTAGCCTCAGAGCCTGCCTTAGGTCGCGATGGCAATCAAACGTAATATTCCTTTTTTCTTAATGACATCAGACGTCTTTAAACGTCCGGCATCAGACCATTGCCACCATCAATTTTATTTCAACTGCTCACTTTCGTCACATCAATATTGGACTGCCCTTGCAGTTCAACGAATCATTCAGACCCTTGAGAGTAACGCTTCTTCACAGAAGGTGCTTTATCGCAAGCTAAATGATAACTACGCAATGTATGAAGGAGTTTTTTGAAGAACACAGGTAACACCTCTCTTTTGCTTTGCGATCAGCGCGGCAAAAATCTTACAAAGCAAACCAACTGCACGCGACCTTATCAGCGATTCCAAACAAAAAATATCTTCCTGATTCAACCATTTACCGATTGTTTGTCCTCCGCTTGGCGACACTGGAAGATTTTTCTGGGCAATCCAATGTCGCTGATATCACATTAAAACAAAAAAACCAATATCATATTGAAATTCCCGCAAGAGCGGCGTTAACCCAACATGGCCATTATGTTCTCCACCTAACAAAACCCCACACAATTACGCGCAAGTACAGCAAGAACTAGAAAGCACTCAGCAAACCAACAGTCCGCTTAGCAAACACTTTGATTTTACTTACTCTGTTAACCCAACCGACAAAGGCCTTTTGGTCATCAGGTAAATCAACGTCTAGATGACAAAGATAGCCCAATCTTAACAAAGGCGCCATGTTTATTATTCGAATCAGCCATTTTAAAAATTGCTAACAGCATATGGTAAAGGACAGCGCAAATAAGTTAATTCTCAATTTTCAAAAATGCTTCAAAAAGAGGTTGTCAGAGCAAGCATTAATTGGACGCCTGAGAGGCGTGAAATTTTCTTGCTTCGTAAACCACTAGTACAGACGTATCTAATCCAGAAGAAAGTTATCGACCCTTATCCATTCATTTTAACCTAGCCAGAATTAACGGTTGATGGCAGTAGATTGAATATGGACTATCATGTCGGCATCGCTCTACCATACCGATGGTAAAGACAGCAGAAGAAACTATTAGAACATTGTGAGATGGCGTTAGAGTTTCAACGAGCATAGAACGATTTTCGTACTACAACACAACCTTGAAATAAGCTAAATTTGAAGAACACTAAGCTTGGCCCTAAAGCCTGCAGCAGCTGCTTTTAAAATAAAGAAATAGTATTGGCTACACCTCAAGTAACACCAAATGGGCAAAATTTGTCGTTTGAGCGCTCGCTAGATGGCAATAATGGAAGTTCATCCCCCCTACTTCCTTCAATTAAAATCTGCAGAAGATTTAGGCCTTACTTCACTTCTGGCTGAAAACCTAATACGAGAGCTTTGTTGTGACACTCCTCGCAGTGCAAAAGACACAGTACATACACCCATTCCGCCTTTAACCTAGCAGGCCAAGAACTCATGAATGATGGTTTCTTTTGCATTGTTAATGACATTGATTGCAGAATACCCCTGGGCTAACAAACATCTAGACTAGAGGATCACCGAAACCATTCAGTGATGAACTCACCCATTAATACATAAGCGCCTAAGAAGCTTATCTCAGTATGGTTACTCTATCGCCATTGATATTTTTGGAACGGGGCAACCTCATTAGGACAACTTGTCGACATCCCTGCGGTATACTTAAGATAGATCGTCCGTTTTATACTCACCTCTTCCGGGAGATCAACGCAACAATGATATCGTGAAGTCCACCATACAGCTTTGCTGAATCACTAACATGAAATCACGCGGAAGGCTAATAGAAACGAAAGAGCAAGCTAATTTATTGCAGCTCTTTGCTGCCCAACCATTACAAGGGTACTACTGTCGGCTAAAGGCCTTCACCACTGTCCGACTGATCCGCAAAAAGACAACGCAAAAGCAAAAGAACTTCGCATGGTCTATTAGCATTGGTTGACTTCATCACAGATAATCATTCCCCCCCTCAACGACAGACACAAAAAGCCAGAGTTCATATAATTGAAGTAACCCCAGTTAGTTGAACCTATCCAGGTTTACTGGGGTCTTTCTTTATGTCAAAGGCATCAACAAAATTGAATTAGAACAGCTTGAATTAGAAAGCTTGCTCCAGAGAAACTTAGTGTCAGGCTCGGGGTTGTCCATCAGGTCCAGCTTCCGCTGCTGGTCATTGTTTTTTCAAGATACATCGAATTTGGAATAGCTTTCTTAATGCTGAAATTGTTTGGTATGAGCCACTTTGTATTGGTATGGGACCCACTTTAATAGACATCTCATCGCTATAATAATAATAGGTAAAATGAAGGTGAATTAAGAGTCGGTAAATCGGTTTAAATTACCTTTGTTAATGACATATTACAAGAAGTGGCGATGGGAAATTCAAAAAGCATTAGAATTTCGATTTTTCCCTCAGATCAAGATTGCACATTCAGAGCAAACAATACAAACAGCAAACCTTAAAAGAAAAAAGTTTATACAAAGTATGTCGAGAAAGGGCAATTTTCTGGATAATGCGGTGACTAGAAACTTCTTCGGGATAATTAAGAAAATGAAAAGGGCCTGAGTCCGATTGAATATCGAAATCAGGCCCTTGTTAGCTGGTTTAGAAAATGAAGTCCGACTTTATGGGTTCACTTCCATAATCGAACTTGGCTTTTTTCTATTAAGAAATGGACTTACTAATTTAGAACGCCATGTTCAATAGCAACAAAGACAACATTCGCCAGATGATTCATAATCGGCCTTAGTTGTTCCTCGGCTCGCGTTCTTCTGTTAAACTTGTACGATTACGGAACACATCGTCAATTCATCACATGAGTAAAGGCGAAGGTCACACACACACACACAAGTCATAAGTTTCCACCAATAGAGATCCATTTCGATCACCATCCCGGTGTTCGAGCTGAACGATACTCATCAAAGTCACTGGTAATTAATCCATCGCCACACGCAGTATCTAAGGTCAGCTATCAGAATAATCATAGGTCAAACCCGCCGAATACATCCATTGAATCCCAAAAGCCAAAGGTAAGCTTAGAGTTTGGCTGGTTACTAATCAAATCAATATTAATACCATCCATTGAACTCCAACCTGTTTAATTCACGGTTAAACTAAACTTCAACTGATTTATCCGACAAATCTTGCTCTAAAAGCTTAATGTCATTAATGAGGGAAATTTTTATTGAAGTCGGTTACGTCAGCGTTAACCAAGTTGATAACCATATTTGACTGTAGAAACAGCATTTAAAGTTGCACTTACATCTGAGTACTTAACAATCACCTTCAAAATCAAAATCAACTTCAAACTACGGTAGCCCAAAACAACTCGAGTTCCTTTCTTCGGCTCCAACCTTTATACAAAACTATAGCCAATCGCGTACCGCTCGCTCAATCCGACCCGTACCCTGCTCCACCTATGGCTGCAGTACTTGAGCCGACAGCTAAGACTCCAAGACAATTTCCGCTTTAATTGTACCTGAACGCTTGCACCTACTGAAGCCCAATGAATTAACGCGATGCGCCTAAAGAAAAAAACTCAGAGCTATATCTTGCACTGCAGTTTCGTCGCCATGGGAAACGACCCGCCCAAGTCTTGATCGTCATCACCAGATAAGCCAAGGAACATTTAAAGACACACCCAGCAACGGTTTTATCGGAATATCGGTTTAAGCAAGTATAAAGCTGGAAAACGAGTGTAATTGTTTAACTAAGAACTTTTTGAAAACCCCTCCACTGAATAAATCTTCGGAACCACCTCGCTGCGCGGCGTTGAATGCAGTCGCCGATGTCAAAGGAAACATCCAAATATTTGGCATTACGTAAGCACCATATACGTAAACTGTCGTATCTTTAGCATTCACAAAGAGCGCAGGGTTCCAGAGCTTGCAGATATGTTTCTTCATTAGAAGCTGCCACAACCTGCTAAGGCTTTTACCTGACGCAAATTTGCCACTATGGTCATTTAACCCGCAAAACCAGCAGAATAACGCAGAAGACGCTGCTGCCACAAGAGGCCGGCAACAAGGCTTTTGCTCTAAACAAGAATTTTGAAAGGAGGTAGCATAATAAGCTTCCGTTGTTATGTTTTATTGGGATTTTTATTTTCTATTATCAAATCAACTTATACGCTTCCATTTATAGAAGCCCATAACCCTGAATATTACCCAGTAAGTATTTTCCGCAAATACAATAATTGAAAAAATATCAATATAAATGGATAAAATTTACACAAAATAAACTTGAGAACAACAAGGAGAAACAGTTAAAGGCAAGAAAATGAGGGAAATCTAGGGTACGAATAATTTTAAATGCCTGAAATGACAAATAAACTCTAAACAAAGGCTTGATATATACAGAATGATTGAACACTGAAAGGCTTGTAAAAACGGTAACGCTTTGCCAATTGAACCACATTACTGTTAAAAGCAACATGAATGGGAAGGACGACTCGACCCGCGACCCCCTGCGTGACAGGCAGGTATTTCTAACCAACCCTGAACTATCCACCCAAACACGACTAGTTCTTTTGCTTGTTTGACCAGCCACTGTTCTAGTTAAGTGGTGGGTGTGGAAGAGGTTCGAACTCACCGATTTCGCCTTGTAAGTGCGAAAAAAAAGTTACCACTATCCAACCCAAAATGACCTTAAATCAAATATACAAGAAAAACCTTAATAAATCAAAACCAAAAATTTTTAGTATTTTCTTTAAATCATAAAGATAAAGTTACTTATCTTATATTAAAGAAAAAAATATCTGGCCAACACATCCTAACAAGAAAAACATAATTACAAAAATATGTAAAAATACCTTCTGCTTGAAGACGGGGCGTATATTAACACTAACCAGAATGTAATTGTCTAACTTTTTTTAAAAATAGCCTGCCGACTTCCAAGAATTGTTCGAATAATTATAGTAATAAAAATAACATGGAATGGCAGCGACTTAAAAGGCTTTAACAGGCACCCTATTTGTTCTTTTTTTTCATTAATT
>Ga0163217_1033242_pt1 | contig 10939 bp, 7 predicted proteins | sample SynspAceP_FD_185933 | JGI IMG/M metagenome (GOLD analysis project Ga0163217, IMG submission 185933) | Saline lake microbial communities from Ace Lake in Antarctica - Synechococcus sp. Ace-P (PacBio error correction) | ecosystem: Environmental > Aquatic > Non-marine Saline and Alkaline > Saline ...
GAGAGAGATTATCAGCAGGAGGAATGGCAGCGCTCTTGGCGCAGCTTGTCCTCTACTGTGATGAATTTTACCGTCCTGGCCTGGTGGATTATTGAAATCTAGCGAACCAGCGCCTGTTTTGCGACTCCACGAAAATGGAATCCCCACTCATGCGTACTTCTCTTTGGTAACCGCTGAGCTGCCCTCGTCGACGTCGGCCTGCGTTACCAATTTCTTTTGGTGATTTCGAACACCTGTTTTGCGCTCACACTGGTTTACTAACATCTGCGTGTGGCAATTGGCCTGGAATTCACTGGTGTGGTCGCAGACGCTCACTGGAGGATCTGCCGAGGGCCTCTTACAACGCCTGCGCTTTGATGCCGCGTGGTAATGATTGCAGGGGCACCGTTGATACCTGAACTTCCTAGCTCCAGGCTCAATGCAACTTACGGAACATTGCAGTGTATCTGGTAACACTGGGCACTCTGTGCTTGAGTTTTTGTTGGGTGTGATAGAGCTGATTCTACCGAGCAATTTCATCAGCGTGAATCGCATGGTGTTTCCAATACTGCAGGAAGATCCCATACAGTGTGCGCATGCTTGGTACGGCTTTCCTGTATGTAACGGCTGATGCTGGCTCCTGGCGGATTGTATGCTATCTGAGTACGGCTTTTTCCGCTGGCTACGTCACGCCAGCCGCAGATCCAAAGAATAAGATATGACCCAACGGGGTGCGATGAGCCCAGCTGGGCGTGCTGTTTCTATTGCTGACTCAGCGCTAACGTATAGGCACGAGGCACGCACTGCGCCAGGTCCGCGTGGATGGGGTGCGCCTTTACTACGACTGATGTTCGCCAACAAAGTGGACTAGACGCCTCCTGATCCTCTAAATGGCGCAGCCAAGCTCAGTAACGAGCACGCGAAAGCCTGGGTAGATGATGCCTGCGAGCCAGGCGACTGGAATCACCCGACAGAATGCTGGCTCGGGTCACGACCATTGGTAGAACCTCGAGCTGGCGCTTCGCGTGCGCCGGACTATAACCGCCGGAGGATCGCTACCTGCGAACGCAACGTGTCGTGATTCTGATGGAAAGCTTTGCGGCTTACTAACTGGCGCGCTCGGCTCCTCGTGCATGATAACCCGATGACAAACTAGCAAGCAGGGTTTGTTGTTCCCGTACTTCTGCCAGTGGACCATACTCATCAGGGAGTTTCGCCAATGGCGTGCTTTTCCCAACTACCGCTGTTCGGAAATATCTGATTGCAGAGCGGAAGGGCGGCAATCAAGTTTTTCAGGCTTGCCAGCTTCTTGGCGCACGGGTTTTCACGATTTGGTAGTCTACATGCGATTCGCTGGGACACAGCGGCGGATTTTCGCAATCCAAGGGCATGACACGCTTTAACGAGCGTTAATGATATGTAGAACGATATTGTGTTTGACCCCTGGGCGGTTTCCAGACAGCAGGAATGTTTGATAAAGATGCCGTCATAGAGCTGCGCCAGCTCGATCCAACCGCCCTTTTACGCAAATTTGCTGACAGACCCTGTCGACCAGACGCCATGCTTGCCCCAGAATACCTGCCCGTGGAGAGGTCAGATCATGGAAGCTATGGACGAGACCTGATGTGCTTATGGCTATTACCGACTGGGCGTGGGCGCTTCTTCGAACAGATCAAGATGGAGCGTATACGACAGCCACTGTTGTCATCGTCGGCGACCACGGTTTTGGTACCGCAGAGCTAGACTGAACTGGATTGCGCGCTTCCAGTACTTTGCTGATGATTGCTGGGCATGGTCGGCGTTTGGCGAAAAGACAAGTTGTCGCACCAAGTAGATATCGTACTACTATGGGGCGACTGGGGTGGCGAGGTTGACCAATTTTTGCCCCCATGGGGGGGGCCCCCGCGAATCCCTTCCCCCTTATTAGCTTCCAAGCAGACGATGAAGGTAATGGGTTGTTTGATCAGCCTCCGGTTGGCGGCCGAACCAGTGGGCATCATCCGCGGAGATAACGTACTGATCAACGCAGCGACGAAAGACCCAAGGCTTTACAGTATCATTAGGCGCCGAGCCGAAGGCTTGCTGCACAGCGGTGCAAAGCCAGCATTGCAAGAGGAGCTTGACCTATGTGCAAGCTGCAAACACAGGCCCTGTTTTAGATGATAAAGCTGGGGTTGAGGTATCGAATAAGACCGAAGCTAACGAGGACGGTTGCCACTAGCGAATGACTTTTCTATCAGGATTTGCCGCAGGACCGTTCCATGCCTCCAAACGTGGCAGGAAAGCCAATGAACACATGTTCTCGTGAACTGGAATATAAGCAAGCTAGTCTGGGCAGAAAGCACCGCTTCGGCTCAGAGATATTTCTGGTCCATTCGAGTAATGGCTTCCAGGATTTCGAAAAACCCGAGAATCTTAGCGTCTTTTCAATCTGGCATCGACAGCAAGTTGCGGGCCTTGTGATTTGACGAAGCTCAGGGTCCACGGACATAGCCATGGTATGCAAGTGAGCCGGCTTTGTGAATGCAGTGCAAGAAAACTCAATGGCCATCCAGTTTAGAAATCACTGACAAACCGGCTGCGCTTGAGGCTGGATACATCAAGCAGCCTGCGAAATGAGGATTTCTGTTTCAGAGCGGCTGCACAGGTAAGATATCTCTCCACTAGCTATGCTCGGATCGTCAAGGCTTGAGGTAAACATTCTATTGATGTTGACCCGCCATGTAAGGCACCCACGCTTGACGCACCAAGCGTCAACTGATTATCGTAGGACAGAATTAAGGGCAGTGCAGCTTTTATCGGCGCACCAAGCTGGAAAGCACGGTTCGCTACTGGAATGAAGTGGGGAAGACGCTCTTGATTATGGCGAGCAATACTGAAGGTTTGATCAAGCAATAGCGCGGTAAAGCAGGCCGGTGCTAACTCGCAGAAGCCGCCGGATGGAGGAGCGGCTGCTTTGGCGAAGAGCGGGTCCTTGTGTAAGCCAGATTCAATAACCGTCCACTGTCTAGCCAGTCACTTACAGCATGGCACTTCAGAAGTATTCACCTAGTGGTATAACTGGGGGCTCTTCAATTCTCTGCTTCATGCCCCAATCGCAGCGTAATCGGTACCGGCGGGCGCTAACGTTCTCTGCCCAACGGTATTTATCTCATCGCAATACGCCATTCACTTTTTCGACCGCGGCGGTTGCATTTCCAATAAATCAATCGTCTGTAACTGTCCTGCTGTCGTAAATCCAGGAGCATGAATTCTCTGCCTTAGCATAGGCGTGGCCTGCGCGAAAAATTGGCGTCAATGCTGCAGTGCGGCACGGACGTATCAACCGGGTATCGTCGGAAGGATATGGCAGATTCACAGACGAATGCCTTTGGGACTTTGGCTCCTCGGGGTTGAACATTCCGGTGGATCGCTACACCTACCGGATAGATTTTAATAGTGAGCCACTGCGCTATGAGCTTTCACAAGACGGACAGCGTATGTAGCGCGCCTCTCTGATTGGATCGATTCGTATAAGCGATGACGAGAGGCCGATGCTTGCACGATCTTCTGGCTTTGGTCGGGGCGGCCTCCTCCAACGCGAGAACATGGGACCCGTTAGCTCTCTGGCCGGGTCCTTCTCTGATCAAAACGGAGAATTGCTTCGCACGACCAGGCATCTGCCGAGCAAGATCCACGCAGTCTTGATTTCCCATTGCCGTAAATGCTGCGTTCATTCGCCGGCCCCATCTCCCACACCTCCCAACGGGGCATTACACTTCAGCAGTTGTCTCGCCGCTCAGGATCAAGATATCCAGACACGCGGCCGTTATGATTTCTTTCCAGCGCTTGCACCAGCAATTTCGCCAACTTTGCTACATACTCCAGTGCAGATACTCCACTTACATAACGCAATTTAAATGCTATGGTTGTGACATGTGTTAGTTGCATAAATAAACCTACTATGGAAATGACTTGCCATGCAGGCTATAAGATCCTTAGAACCGGACGGGATTTATCCTTCCACGTGGATTGAAATCAGCGAGGCTTACGACCTAAGTCTCACTCTCTAATGCTGCATTGCCTAAATATCATTCATCACGGCACGGCTCGGGCATATGTCAAAGAGGGTGGTTGCCTTTGCATCTGGACGGACCAGTCATCCGTCGTTATATCCGACAGAACTGGAGTTTGTTAGGCGCCCGGAACAATCGAGCTCTCCTTAGCTTCTTTTCACATCAGAAATGAAGTGCGTGGTGGCATTAGGCAAAGACAGGCTTGGTTTGGGAGAACACGCCGCTTGAGCGACCTGGAGACCGTTAAAGACGCTGGAACGGTTGCTAGCTGCGCTAGATCTTTACGGCGCTTCGCTTGTGTGGCCGCTACCATTACGAAACACCATGGACGCTGACAGGAGACCGGAAAGGATGAGGAAAGAGGGCGGCGCTTAGTCACCGCCGCAATATCCCAAACACAATGGTCGGGGCCATGCCCCTGAAAGGTGAGTGGATTTTAGTAGTGGGTTCGTTTCACGCAGCGTACTTCGATTGCGCGGAGACAAATGGCTACGGAGTTCTCGATGATCCATCGTTGAATGAACGCGTGCGTGACAGCCGGAAGACACAGTGGGCGGTCGATGCGAGAGATGGGCCTTTGGGTTTGGATTCTCTCTTTGAAACCGTTGTCGGTTACAACGAAGCCTGTCAGACCCTCACTATGGCGGACGGTTCATAGCGTTTCATGAAGGAATTGGTTTTCGATTTAACAGGCATCAGGAGTCGTTCCAAACGGTTGTTTAAACAGACGCGTCAAGTTCCTTCAGCGATACGTGGATGAGCAGCGAGTGCTGTTCGATCCTATCAGCGCAAGCTTGCCGCTTTCGCTAAGCTCCGACAGAGCTCCTTCGGTGCTTCCATTGTTCTGACAAGCCGAGGCACCATTGGACGGTCACGTTTTCGGCGAGATTACGGGCTCCCGCATTGGAAGTTTCGTCAGGCCTACAGCTGCGATGCACAGGTTAACGCCACTGGTTTCGTGACTATGGCTCAATGAATGTCCACAAACGCTCCGTTTCTGAGAAGAGCTTTCAGAACTGCGGCGGGCATAACGTGAATCACATGGGTGAGACTGATTGTTACCGACCTATGACCAGGACATTCGCGGCCAATAATCTGCAGAAGCTTGCTCCCCATCCTGTCCCGGATGGAGCAAGACAGCAGCGGCCCCTGGCTCGCAAACGATAGAATAACAGTCGACAAAAGGGGACCGCCTGAAATGAACAGCCAGCCGCAATGCTGGAAGGAGATGGCTAGGGCATGATTAGCACGCAGGGTCAGTCCGTTTGAATCTATCACGGGGACAACGCTCCCTAAATGCGGAGCTTGAGCGAAGGCGCCAATTGAATTTGCGTTCCTTCAACGTGACGTTGTGGGGTGGGAACAGGCTATGGACGAAAGACCACAATGGCTTTTACCAGCGCTTTGTCGCGAGCTTGTGGAGGAGCTTTGAATGCGCTGGATAGACGACACGAGGGCCTACGTACGGTGGGTAACGCATTTCCCAGACCTTGATCGTTTCATTCGTCCACAAGAAAGCGAGCAGGTCATTCGCGCTTTATGCGTCTTGTTATCGAGCAATTTCATCGAGAAGGCGAGGAAATCACCATTACCCCAAGTGAGTCCATCACGGGTAAAGATAGAACCGCATCGTGAAAGAAGGAGATAATCCCGCTGGGAGCACGAAACTGGCCATCAAGAGTTAAAACGTCGGGTGTATGTGGAAGTGCCTGTACTCGAATATTCGAAGGCGGCTGAGATCATTGGCGAAACCACCTCTTCATCAGGAGGAATACGTAATCAAGGGCAGAACTGGTCGTCAACAGCAGTGGACCGTTCAAGCTGGCGATCTTGAGAAGACTCGTTATAGATAGCGATAATCTCGCTATGCTCTGGACTACGTTAGCGGAGCTTGCAAGATGAATCCTCAGCCCAAGGTTGAAACCGAAAGAAGGTTATGAAGGTTTGGCGCAGAGATTACAATATCTTTTCCAGTATTCCTGGCCAATACTCGCCGATCCAGGAAGTCCTGACTCGCCTGACGCGGCTGACCATAGAGCAACTGCACCGGAGGGGGAGACGGTGGGCTAACAGCGATGTGTTGCGAGTTAGCCGGGCAAATACAAGCTCCCGGAACAAAGCAGGAAATCAAGCGCTTGGGAAGCGGAAACGGGACATGAGCCCGCCTCCGTGCGCGGTGTGAAGGAAATCACCCTAGCATGGTCGTTTTGCCTAGGGTTGTCATGCGCGCTGCATAAGCTTACCGCTGACGTTCTAAGTCGCCGGAGATGGGGACCGCTCATTCAATCAAACCCAACTGCGAATGATTTATATCAATCCGCAGCGAATCTCCGTGACGTCGCCTTTTTTGTGATGACTTTCGCGATGGCAATTCGGAAATGACATCGTGTTCTTTGCAGCATGGCTAAGATATCTTGAAAGCAATTACAAGCTTCTTCGACATCGAACGCGCTGGAGACCGAGCAATTTTATCAGAGTACACGATGGGACTCGTAATTCCCGGAAGAGACTTCGTAAAAACGCGGTCGATCCTCCGAGATTATTCCGCTTGCTTAGCAAACAGGAAGACTATACCCCAAGCTGACGCCCGAAAGTACAAACGTAAGCGCCTATCTCTCGAAAAGCTGGTGGCTTGATCATTTTTGGGCATCGCTCCAAACTTCACGGAGAAACCCGGGCGGATCAGAATAACGCGCCGCAAAAGAGCTACGAGTAGTTCATTGACAAATTTATCTGTTTTCGGATGTGGCCGAGCGAAGGCAAATCATAGGCGCTTTACATAACAGCCTCACCAATGCAATGTGGCATCATGAAGACGGAAGGCAGGCCTTCCGCTAACCTTCTCATACGGAATGAGACAGCATTGGTTCAGGTATGCTCGAAAGTGAAGCAGCATTTTTAAGCTGTGGAACTCGACGCCTCTGCGCTAGCGCCGAGCTTAATGCAAGAAGATTTTCGTATTATCGTCCGGGACAGCAAAAAAGAACACATCGTTCATGGAGGGGCGCTATTTTTCTGAGCTTACGAGGGAAGGCATTCCGAGAAAATTCTGGCGAGGTTGCGCTTACTGGTTTGTTTGAACTGTAGAGCCGCGGCTTTTGGGATATCAAAATAGCGACGAGTTTCATGAAAGAGAATGGCTATCCGAGAAAAGTTACTATTCCTCCTCAATAATGTGGGATCTTTCGACATCAAATGGCTGGAACGGATTTATGAAAGACAGGCCTATTTTCCGTCGACGAGCCTATGCTGGCCGCCTTGGTAGGCATGCGGATCCAAATTAGACCAAGACCGGAGCCCGGATGAACGATTCTTGCAGATTCGCTGACGTCCGATATTTATCGCGTTTTCTTACCGGAGATCGTGAAGCATCGCTTCCGCCATTCAAGTTCGTAAAGCGGAGGAAGGCCTTACTATATAAGACGAAGGCGCTGGCATGAAGGCCTGCATGGCTTGGTGTCTTTCAGCGGGACTGACGACAGAACTTTGGCGTTGTAACTCCCACGGAACGCCTGAAGCATAAAATCAAGCTGCCTATCTCTGGAGCATGCGGTCGACCTTCAATCATCGGGCAGTGACGCCGCCATGTGCAATTATGGTCCATGCATCACGTTACAGACCGCAGCGGCAACTCTGTCGCTGACAGTCTCACCTCTTACGCAATGGCTTTGCAGCAGAGATGCGGGCGGCTGGATGACGCCGATTGACGTGATCGGCATTACCTCATGAAGCAGCGGGATGTAGGGTCAACTAAATGACTATCTTTCGCGCCGACGCGGCCAAACTGTGGAGCTCAGCAAAAAATCTTTGAAAGCCGAGTGGACATGTCGCGCACTACATATCGCTCTTCGGCGCAGTTAAGGGCAATTGAATGCAGCGCAAGATTCAAGGGTAGGAGCACTGATGCGGTTAATGGGTGGCGCTGTTAATGTAATGCAAATCAGTGTCTGGCAAAGTTGCCTGTATGGCTGTGCCGGGTAACGGCGCTCTGAATTGCACAAGCGAGAACAGGTAGTGGTAACCGGCAGCTACGTGACGATGGCAGCGTATGGCGGAGAACCAGAACACTGCTCTGCTGACCTCGGAAAGCCCAAAGAAATCTCACAAGCTGCGATGATGTATGGGGAGATGAACTGCTGGATGGCAAACGACAAGGCAGCGGCAGCGCATGTGGCCTGACGATCAAGGGGAATCCGTGGCAAGCAGCTCAATGTCACCTCGCCCGGAAGCTGTCGCTTAGCAGGTTTGAGACGCAGCACCAAAGCGGTATCACAAAGCACTGAAAGGGTACGGCCTGAGCGAATCAAGACATTACAGGGAGGAGGGTAGCCCGTCACCTCGGCGAATCGCCAAAGCAATCAGTGGAACTCTTCGGCGGACGGAGATGGCATCTTGAATCCACCATTTTGGCTGCCCCCTGAGTGTGCAGACTCTACGAAGAAGCCGCCTAAGCAAGGTACGACGGCGGGCGCGTTGGTAAAAACGAGTGTGGCACAGGGACTACACCGGGACCAACGGCGGCTGAAGTGGGCGTTTACACACTCTTTTGCTGCGTAGTGACCAAAAGCGGAATTGGCCGCAGCAGATCATCGAGGTGAGAGAGGGAACTGGCTCGTTCAGAGAAGAAGGCGAACAACCTGCTCCGTGAGAAAGTGCTTCTTTGAAGCTTTAGGGCGCTGATTAGCTATAGCGCTCGGGACGCCTGACGCAAGTAGGGGGCCGTCGAGACATTCTGCCCTTGGTGCATGATCGGAATGATGAGGACTCTTTCTCAGACTCAAACAAGGGAAGTGTTTCCGTGTTCTGTTTGCGATTCGCAACAGATCAGCATCACGGCACCTCTACAATACCCGACAACATAGCCCAACGCCGCGCGGATTGCAGGCCAAAAACAATGTTGGCGGCCGCGCACGGCGAGCTCAAGAAATTACTGGCACCGATAATGGTGGGGATGCCGCACGAATGTGGGACATCGCCAGCTTTGGCCCTATCCATAAGCGATTTGAAGAAGATCAGGAACGTTTGTAATCGTCAGCGGTATGGCATGAAGGACATGTGTAAAAGGGTTTGTTCAGGATACCTACACCTGAAACAGCGAAAGGAGCAGGGACGAGGGTTATGATCAGCCCGATAGGAGGCGTCACGGGCCATCGTTTTCATAACAATTGTCGAAGCCAGTCGATCCTTTGGGCAAACCAGTGCCCGGGCGTAAGATAACGGCAGCGAGTGGATCACGATAGTACAGCACGACAGAAAGCACGACGGTGCCAAGGGACTGTGATACTCGGATATACAGAGCAGGAAACGATAGGCGGGAAGTGCCACGAGCATGTAATAATTAGTGCGACTGCACCAGCGTATAGGGCCGCATCCCTTGGGAGATAGCCTCCAGACAACACCATCGCGTGCATGGCGGGGCCCCAGAGGATGGCGCTGCCAGATATGGCTTGCCAGCTACATCGGATATCAGGGGCGCAAACACGACCGTGAGGAAGAAACAGCGATGAACGAACATGGTGACGGCTTGAATCACGCCAGTTAACGGCGGGTGATAACCAGCCCCTTAGGCTGTTGCCCACCCGGCATACGCGCGCTGATAGTCCAACTGCGCCATATCGTTTGGGTAAAGATCATGGCCAGATCATGGATCGCGTACGCGGAATGGACACCTGTGCATATTCGAGCGCGATAGCGTTATCCGGCACTAAACGGGGCAACCTGCCAGCGGAACGTCACAATGGCCAGGCGACCTCAGATAGTTAGTAGGCTCAAGAAGCCCATGCTTTCGGGGTGTCATGTCGGTTTGATACCTGCCGGTATTACACAGTGAATGGCTCCTCAGATAGTCGTTGATTACCCCGCTTCGATAGCTTCTTCTGCGCTTTCTTTGCGCTCGGAGTAGCGATCGGTCAGGTAGGCATCTGCGGTCTCGTACAGCAGGTTAATTTCATCTAATTGTCCAATGACGTCGACGATCCGGTCATAGAAGTGAGGGCTTCATACCGATCGATTTGTCATCAAACTCCATGATAACAGCTTTAGGTTACCGAGGATTGGTTGGGGATGGTCACGCATCGCATCCAGCGTCCAGCACCGCACTGAGTTGAGGCATTAAACGATGGGAACCCGCCGGAAGACCTGCATCCCGGAGCGTCTTGCCTGGGTTGGGGCGTACAGCCATCGATAACGAATCCAGTCAATCTGGGTCTTTTATCATATGCCGGCATGGCCGTGCCAGGCTTTCCGGTGAAGCACCAGACATGCTTCAGAAACTGCGCAGTTCCGAACTACATGGACTTTCGGATGCGACGCCTCCTCGGCATCGGGCAGTGGCAAACCGCCGCGGGTTTGAGGAATACGGGGTCTCGGCGCCATCGCTTTCCAGCAACTTGCAGTTCTTCAACGGAAGGCGACTAAAAGACCGAGCTTAAGTGAGCGTCAACACAGAATGCGCGCCGATGCGCAGAGGGCGGGCTGCGCATACAGGGCCTGCTGAGGGCGCCTCGAAATGATTCAGTCAACGTTCGGTAAGTCGTGGGCTCATTCATGGTTTTGGTCACTTTCTTCCGGATAAATAATTCTTTGACACCAGGGCGCATCGCGGCGCTTCGCATCACGCTACTAAACGTGGCCGGCGAACCTGTTCCGTCGCATATGCCGAACAGCCAGAAGCTGCGGTTCATGTGACGGAGCGGTGATCTCGACGGCCATGATCGTCCTATCGGCTGTCTTAACGATGCCAGCTCGCTAAGTTGCTGAAGCGAGGGCCTGAACCCCGTTGCCCAGAATGATGGGCGTCAAGTTCCTTTCTGCGTCGGGCCAGACGACACCGATTCGGTATGTCTGGTGAGAATAGGGGTCGGCATTGAGCACACGCGCGCTCTCGCTTTCTTGACCGATGGCAC
>Ga0163217_1077859_pt1 | contig 10939 bp, 11 predicted proteins | sample SynspAceP_FD_185933 | JGI IMG/M metagenome (GOLD analysis project Ga0163217, IMG submission 185933) | Saline lake microbial communities from Ace Lake in Antarctica - Synechococcus sp. Ace-P (PacBio error correction) | ecosystem: Environmental > Aquatic > Non-marine Saline and Alkaline > Saline ...
TTCAAGAGAATGAGATATCTGGCATTTGCTTGCGGGCCCATAAAGGGCCGCCGCCCGGGTTTCCGAGGAAGGCCCAAAGGGGGGGGGGTTCCCCCCCTTCCGATTCCTGGCCTTGCAAGTGGGCGAAGAACCCAGGGTCCCCCCCCCATGGGGGGGCGGTTTTTTTTTCCTTCCCCAAATTCCGGGGCCAAGGGCGGACGTGCCAAACGCGCGGCCCCGGGGGGCAAACATGGGGCCAGCCGACAAGGATTCCCGGCCCAAATCCCGCGGATTGTGGGGAAAAACAAAAAACGCCCCGCCGAAGGTTATCCTCCGGGCCCCCCGTAATTTTTTATTTTTCCAAAATGATCCAATAGTATGTCAAGGGGGCTAGAAATGTTCAAAGTGAAAAATGACTTTGGATTGCAATGAACTTCTTACGGGGGTGGGCTTCCGCTGGGCTGGCTTGCCTGCGGGGTGGGCTTCCACCAAACGTGGGGATTTTTCCCCTGGGATTTCCGGAAAAAAGAATCCAGGCACGCCCAAGATCATGAATTCAGCAAGCCCTTTGGAATAATGAGTCGCTTTTTCCAAAATCGGTGCCCGGCAAAAAAGGGTGGATTCCGCCTGGATTCCCCGGTGAAAGTGCCTGTTCGCTAGCGGAAATTGGCGCGCTGCGCCCCCCCGTAAATCGTTTGGGGCCTCGGAGGAACCTGCCAGGGGGGGGTAGGCCCGAGCCCTTCAGCCAAGCCGTAAGGCGGGCTTTTGCCAGAACGCGGCGGCAAGGGCTGATTGCATAAGTTTGCCATCGCGCCGGATTACTTCGTCGGGAATGTTTCGCCGCCGTCCTATGAGATCGCGTTCCAAAGATTGCTTTGGCAATCGTCAACATATGCCCGAAAATGGGAAAGCGATTTCGAAAGACCCATGAGGCGTTCCAAGTCGCCTTGACGTCGTCGTCCAATCTGAAATCACGTCCATGTTTCGCGGCCAAACGGCGCAGAGTCTGCTCGAAATGAACGCGCCCAGGGATGTCACCCGATCGCAATAAGAACCCGCGTGCAGATACGCAGCGAAGCAACTGTTTTGCGACCATAGCCCTTGGCGAGGAGAAATGGGTTGCGACGAAGTTTTCGCATGAATCAAAACAGTTCGCGGGCCCTTCAACGCCAAAGCATATGATACGCGGCGGGCCCCGCCCAGTATCATTTGTGCCGCGTTGGGCCGCATGGTACCGCTGACAAATCCAGCAAGCAAAATGTAAACCGGGAGACTTTTCCCGTCGCAGACCATCGTGAAAAAGGTCTGCAAGTAAATAGCGCCCACCAAATTAATCCAGATCGCTCAGGGTCAGAAAGCAGGTCTGGTGTTGATCGCGCCTTCGTGTTCCAATGGCGCCCAAGCCGTCATCGAACGGTCGCGACCCTAGCCCCACCAGTCTTTGTTCGATGATTACCGCTCAGTAATTTCTTGGCGCTCAGCAGAATGTGCTGTGGGGCTTCTTGTTCCAGTGCAATCAGATGACGGCCTTCGGCGCAGGGGCCGGTTTGCCCGGTTGGAACTGGTTATTACTTCGACCAGACGCGTGAATGAGGCCGCCCGGTTGATGCCTCTTTCGTACAGAGATGTAAAGCGTTTTTTTCCATCGCCTTAAACGCCGTTCGTGGCGTTTCCGCAAGTAAAGGTGAGGAAGGTCTTCTTCGATCACTCGCGGCCTCGAGCTGTCCTGCCTGCCGCCTGCCGGCATGTGTCTGTTCGATGAAGGAGAGACCGCCTCGAATTCCAATCTGCGCGCGGTGCCCTGCGGGCAGGGCCTGGGTTCCTCGGAGCCAAGCATGTCCATAAACCAGCGTTGCGCTTTGCCGCGCGCTTTTTCATCACACGCTTGGCTGGCATCCAGGCTGTTCGCATCGCGCGACACCCTCGGCCAGCAGGCCCGAGGAATTAATAGGCGAGACGTTGATCTTCATCGCGCTGGATCAGTTCCAGTTGCGAAATCGACACACTCGTCCGATGATCGATAACGGCCTCCGACTTCCTTGGCCCCGCTTTGTGCGGTCATAGATGTCGAGGTACTTGCTTTTTGTAATCCTCGAACTTCCTGGTGGATCGGAGCGTCCAGGTCATCCGGGGGCTGACTGGGCTGAAACTGCCCAGCACGTTGCGCACCGGAGACGATGCAACTCGCGAAAACGCCTGAGCACGAAGGCCAGCATCGGGCCTCGCCCTCGGTTTTGCAGGATCATTACCGGCGGTCAACGCTCAGGGGGCCAATTTTCCAGCAGCTTTGCGACGGCGCTCGCGTTGAACTGCGCAACAATAATCTTCATAGGGGGCCGAGCAGAACGTTTTTCGATGGGCAATCCTTGTTGGAAAACAGCCGTGAAATGGCCTCCGTTCTGTCTTGGCCTTCAGGTTTACGGAAAGCAGACGATGTGCCCTGGGATTTGACCTGGCCAAGGACGCGGGGTTTGGTGCGGGAAAATGCCTGGATCAAGCCGCATGGGTAGCGCAAGGTTCTTGTCAACATAGAAGGCCGTGTTCAAGCCTTCTTGGCGTCCGAACCCGGTCAGGGAACATGTTGCACAACCAACCAGGATGTCGACCCCGGTCCTTGTCCTGGAAATCCGGCGCCCGCTCACAGCTCTTTTTCCGCGCTTTCGGCGGATGTCTTCTGGTAATAGTTGTAGATAACTGTTGCTGTCCTTGGTCCGAATTAGGCGGTTCTGGTACATAATCCCGCGTTTGGTTAGTCCGCAATGAACCGGTCCAGCTTTTCAACGGGTGTGTAACATTGACGGGCCCTTGTTCTACGCCAAATGTTTGAAATCCGGATCAGAAACCAAAAATCAGCCCATCGGCGGTCGGCATCTTCTTGCGTTTGGTCGTGTAAGGTGAAGATCGTGGCACAGCGCAGATCGTGCTCCGCCCGCGTTCCAACGCCGCCGTTGGAAGGGTCCCTCGTAAATAGGTGATCAGGCCCCCATCGACAGAACTAACGCAAAGCATCGCGCCTGACTGGCGGGTTATGGTCTTGCCGTCATGGTTCTGAATGATCCCCAGTCCACCACGCCATTTGATAATACCGGTCCCGGAATGGTCGAAGAATTTCCTTGATGTTGATAAACCCATGACCTCTTCGTCGATCAGGCTTCCCAATCCTTGCGCTTCAGCTTGCCCCAAGTATTCGTGACGGAGAAACCGCAAGACGTTTTCTCTCGCTGAAAATCGCGTCGGTGTGCGTAATTTCAATGCAGGACACCTCGCCGAACCTAGATCCTTTGGTGGTGCGCTTGGCCATGGAGCGTTTTTACGGAAGATCGGCGTGCCGGTTGAAGCCAGAACATCTGCGCCCTCGGCTGAAGAAACGCCACGGATCGCTTGTTGGGTTTCGCCCGAATTGCGGAGCGATGGCATTCGTCCCAAAGATGATACTACCACCCGCTCGTCCCTTCGAGACCGCCCTGCAGCGGGCCCTTCCGAACTTGTCGCAGGGCAATCGCTGTGGGGGGGGGTTTTTTTTTTTTTTTTTTTTTTTTGGGGGGGTTTATTATTTTTTTCCTTTTTTTTTTTTTTTTCCCACCAAAGCACCTCTCTGGATCGTGGTGAGCGGATCAGCTTGTGGTCACCCGCCCAAACTGCTTTGACCAACGCACGGGTGTTGGTCCGTGCCATCGACCGGTAGCCATCCCGCTGAAAAATAGTTGAATTCCTGGGTGGTCTGATAAGGTCGCAGGGGTCCCGCTGGGGTCGATCGAACGAACAGCACGACCTTGTGCAACTTTGGGGTTTTCAATCAACACCGTGCGCGGGAGGCCTGAAGCTGGTCAAGCGTCTTTGCCTGAACCGCGGTTGTGTGCCAGAAAATGTAGCCGTTTTTTTCCGAACCGACCCTTGACCCGCCTCCCACTAATCGCCTCGACCGCGAAAATACTGTACGGTGCCGCAAAGCACCATCAAGCACTTTGTTGCTTTCCGTGCAGGACGAAATTGTTATTGCTGAATCATCTTCGAACGCATGGACTTCTCCGAGGAAGGCCGTCGGCAAATAGGCGTCAAGCTGGGTGATCAGCTTGTTTTTCCGACGTCGGCCCAGAAGAAGGTCCTGAATTGAAAATCCTGATCGCGGTTGTTCGCGGTAGTATTTGGTTAGTTCACGCCCGTTCGAGATGACGAACAGCTGCACATTAAGGATACTGGAACCCGCGTGGTCAGCCAATAGAATGGCGCTGGTAACGGTTTTTTTGACCTGGTTGAAAGAACGCTGTGGCTTTCAGCTCCATGGCCAGCGGCCGCTCAGCTCCAACCTGGATCAGCGGCAGGCCATTGATCAGCAAAGTCACGTCATAAGCGGTTTCTTGTAACTGCCCGCCGTGTGACCTGCCGAGCGTGACCTGAATACTACTGGTTTGCGGCACCAATTTTCCTCAGTGTTTTCAGGAACTGGAAATGTACTGGTCGTAGCCGTCCGTCGCGGGAGGGCCATGCGGTCGCGCAGGATCTTGGCCTTGTCAAAGAAACGTTGGCCTTTGTCGGAGGTGGTTTTTCAGGGCACCGCGGGTGAATTCAGCATAACGACAGGACGACGCTGTTTGTGTTGCCTCCAGCCGCGCTTTCAAGGTTCGCGCGCAGCCCAGCGCCGTCGGTAATGAACGACAGGTTTTCCCAGCCTAGGCCTGTTCAGAGCGTTTGAATCAGCCCGGAAACTCAAGCTGCCTGGCGCTTCCGGCGATTGGATGCTCCATTTGCCTTGCCCGGTCACGCGACAAATAATCTTTGGCCAGCGCCTCGATCGCGGCGAGTCGTCCGTATCGCCTTGCCGCGGCCAAAATCGGCCTGTTTTGCGGGCGGCGTCCGAAAACTGCAAAGTGGTCGGCAGCCCAGCCTGTTGCGCCACCTGCCTGCGCAGTTTTGCCCGCTTGTGGGGTCAAGCACTTCGCGGTCGTTGAACTTCATAGGAAGGCGTCCCAGCTTTTTCCGCCCCACATCCCCATCGTCCCCACGGGCCCGCGCGGGACGGCGGGCCCCTGATTCTTCCGGCATAAATCCAGATACATTCGTCACGATCCGGTTTTCAGCCTCGTCCACCTCCTCGGCGCCAGGAGTTCTGCCTGGTGCCCGACAAATCGCCCTTGCGCAGCGATGCCGCCTTTTCCCCCTTTTTTTTTTTTCCAACTGGTTCAGGCCCATGTTCTGCCGCGCAAGGATTGGCCGGCGCGCGGCGATGGATCTCGGGCCCGCCCGTCCTGGCCCGGTTACGGCCCAGAGCATCTTGTTCTGCGCCTTGTCCTGAAAAAACAGATGCGCGGCGTCCCAAGAGCCCTTGGTCATGAGTCGACTGGCCGTGGATGAACAGGTTCCTTTCACTTTTTGGTAGTGAACGTTTTTTTTATTTTTTTTCCGAGGCGCGGATGTCGCGGATTGCGCGCCAAGCCCACTTCGTGCGAATAGTCCCGCACTGGCTTCTGCCGCCTTCCCAGCGTTTTGCGTCATCCATTGGCAAAGCCTTTGACCAAAATACTCCTGCAGGACCGTGCCCAGCCCAGTCGTCCGGAACTGCAAACCCCGCGCGGCGAAGCGGACGCGGAAACGCCACGCGCATATCATCGGCAGGCTGTAGGATTTCTAGCTTGCGTTTCGACCTTTGCCGGATGCCTTCCCTGGGCGAACTTGTTAAGAGTTCCCTTACAAGTTGCCTCTGCCGTCCAGTTTTCGTCATCGGCGTAGATCGTTTTGAATCAAATGGGTTGATGGCTTGGGGCGCTTGTGTCGAACAGTCGCGGCCAATTTCCTGCTTGGGTCAAGCCAACGGTGCGCGTCCAACGCCCGCAGACTGATCTGCGCGCGCCCATCCTTCGGTTTGATAGAGGATCACCTCGCCTGTCATGCCCACCCCCTACTACGAAACTGATCTGCTTGCAATAAAACTTTTTTGAAGGCCCCTGGAAGTTTTGGACATCCTGAATCCGGCCACCGGCTGAATTTTTGCATCCATGCGCCCGAGAGCGCAAATCTGGCCAATTTTTTTGTGGTTTCCGTTGCGTCAGGGATGGGGGAGCTGTATATGTGTGCCTTGCCGAGGTCCATTTTGAGTTTATACGCAGGATACCCCGTTTTTTCCAAAGTTGCAAGAGTTCCAAGAACGGCCGAATTGAACGAATTCAATCGGTATGAAGGACCTGATAACAGATAGTGTCGGATTTTTGTTTTGCCCTTATTTGTGCCGTATCCTGTTGAAGGGGAACGCGACATAAACCCCGTCCGAGAATCAAATTAGAGATTGTTACGCTGGTTAGGGGCGGACCCATTGGTAAATAAATGTCAACCGTGGCTGGCAAGACGCCGTTGCGCCCTGCCTTCGGGGGGCCTTCCAGTTGGCGTCAAATCCGCGCACAGCCGCCAAGGGTGCCCGCGCTGACGCTTTCCAAGTCGATGTAGCGAAATGCGTTTGGCGCCCCCCCCAGATTGGGCGATTTGGGGGTTTGATGGTGCGTAAAACAGCACGGTAGCTCCTTTTTTCCTGCCAATCCGGGAACGCTGCCCGTCATTCTCGGGTAAAGCCGAAGTTGACTGGCTGAAAGCTTTTTGCATCAGCGCCGCCCCCTTGAACCATCCGCCCCAACGCCGCCGCTTGGCCGTCAGCCGCCGCAAGCTTGGCATCCCACCCGCCCCCAGAAGCAGCCGGGCCGGCGATTTCCTGTTGTTCGGGCAGGGTGGGGGAGAAGATAGTTTTAAAACGTCCGAATATTTCTCCGAAGTTCAATCGCTTCCCTGGCAACTGGCCGGCTTTCTGTGCTTCTGCGAATCAGCTTTCTGGCCCCTTAATGGGCGAAAGCGAGAAATGACTGAAGGAAATGGGGGGAGGCGTCAGCGTCAAGAGCCGGATTAATGCAAACTATGGCTGGTTCAACATTGGCAGGGCCAAGGTTCTCCGCGCGCGCGCACCTCACACACAGCTTCGGCCAAATTGACGCGCCAGTGATGTTTCAACAAGACATGTTCGGCAAATACAGGCTGACACGCGCGCATTTGGTGGCGTTTATCTCGTCCGAAATGAAGTGCCATCGTTTTTGAAAAGGTCAAGCAAATGCTGTCCACCGGACGTTCTGGCTTCGAGATCAGCGGTTAAATGCCTTCGCTCTGATAAAACTCGACGGCCCCCCGCCTTTTGCGGAAGTTATACCAGCTGCCGACTTTGGTAACACGTTTTTCGGCCAAGCGCGTTTTGATGCTCACGTCCGCCCCGCAAATACATCTGGAAACCTGCAGCTTCCGGCACGCTCATGACCGGCGCCTTCAGCCCCAGTTTTCGGCGCCAAAAGTCCCGAATGGTCCTCGTCCGAGGCGCCCCGCCATAATTGCCGTCATCGTTTCGCGGTTCGGTGGCCCGCGGCCGGCCAGAAATCAAATTCTCCAGCTTCCCGCCTCGAAACGAAAGTCAAACATAACGGGGGATTGTTTCAGGTTAAAATCATTCTCTTCCAATCTCGGCCCGCCGTGGCGCATGAGGCTGAACGCGATCCTCGGTTGTGCGCGCCCGGAAGGCCGGCAACGATGGCCGGTCCCATCGCCTGTTGCCGCGCACAGAAGTTCTGGTTTCTTGGCTTTTCTCAAACACAGGTTGCTGGCATCACGAATCAGCACATTCCTCGGTCTCGCGAGCATTTCCCTTGAAAGAAACCAGAATGAGTGGGAATGCCCGGGGTGCCAATAGAAGATGTTGGCGCGGGCAGCGCCGATGACGGCATCCAGCCAATTGCGATCGCTTGATGCAAGGTATTGCCGGGGAAACTAATGCCCCTCAAGACCGGCCGCCAGCCGGAAAACAGCGCCGCCAATGCGGCAGGGATCAGCACCGCCATGTGCCGTTATGTCGTCCAGTGGAATGGGCAGCATGGTGCACTGGACAAAGGGGCGAAGTGCGCGGCTTTTGAAGGCCTGGGGCCAGCGTGCCATATTGATGGCTGGCTTGAACGCGGCGAGGCCGACAGCAGGCAGGGGGGGATGGAGCGAGCGGCGCAGTGGCGGGCTGCAAAACGGTGGGTTGGCCGCCACGGCCGGTCAATACCGGCCACAAATGCCATCCCGGATGCTTGGGGGTGTTTCCAAGCCCCCCGTGTCCTCTTGCTTCAGGTCAAAGTTGGCGGTAATGCAACGGCCCGGGTGCAGGATCATGTTCATGGTAGTGGCGGGGCGAGGTTGTAGGTGGTGCGGTTCATCTCCTGCTGCCCGAAGAAACTCGGACTACGGTCGCGCCTCATTTTTGGCGACGCGCAACAATAGGGACCCCGAACCCACACGCCCGGATCGTAGACCGGGATTCCAGTTTCGGCGGGCGTCTTGCCCGGTGGTTTCAACGATGCGGCGCAAGGATGGTGGACACCTTGCTGTGGGGTGTTAGAATTTTCGCCCGCCTTCCTTGCGCCGCGCCGCGCTGGCAAAAACTGGCCGATTCAGGTATTCCATAGGGCATTGCGCCGAGATACGCGGCTGTCCGCCTTGATCCAAGTTGGAAAGTCGATCTGGTCAGAATGGGTCCAGCACCTTGGCGATCAGACGTTCTTCGCCTGCTTCGGTGCGGCAAGCTTGCCCTGGACGTCAGGGTCGAGGTCTTCGAATAAGGTTGTCGAAAATCATCCTCGGGATTGTCGGTGCCGCATGGTCGAAGGCTGGAATATTGTTCAGGGATCTTGGTCAGGATCGGCCAGGATGATTGTCCCGGCTTAGGAGCCATACGCTTGGCAATGCTGGCTGAACAACTCTGACGGGGGCCGCAGGGAAATAGCCCAGAGCATCAACCCGAAGCCTTCGCCTGACGGCATCAAAGGATATCCCACGGCCGTCCGGTTGGGTTCTCACATCAAACCCGAAAGGTTAATCAACGCCGGTCCTGCTTTTAGAACATCGTTTGCATAATAGGGTGCATGCGTTCAAGAGAGGTATTTGTAAAAGAAAATGAACCCCAAGGAATGTAATCGCGGAATTCATTCGGCGTTTCCCATTTTACCGCCGTTAGGGTTTATTGGGCAATGTTCGCCAGAAGTTTTTGGCTCAGTTTCTTACTTTTGCCCTCCTTCGGTCCATTTAGCCGCGGTCCCCTCCAGTTGGTTGCAATGGCAAGAATTGCCCAGCTTGCCCCGCAAGAGGGAAGGCCCCTAAAAATTGGCAGATGGTTGGGCCTGGCGTTTACAACCGCAGAACCCGCTTTTTTGCGCGCAGCCCACGGACAGCACCTTTGGCATCCTGCTGTCACTTCCCATCTCCCGCAGCATGGCCCCGCAAACGCCACCAGCCCGCATCCGCGCACCCAATCAAGCGCCTGCCCACCAATGCCTCGTAAGCGCGCCGGACGCTGAATGCGATTCTGTTCCTGGGATGTGGTCGCCAGTTTCACTGGGACAGGCGTCGGTAAACTTCGATGTCCGCCATTTGCTGCTGACCATTAACCTTTTTTTTCTGTCGCACCGACAACTAATGCTGACGCGTGGAATCGCCAATGGCGTTTGGCGCTTTTGATGTCGACGGGCCACCGCAAGCGGCTGGCACTTTGCTCCGGGGCTCCCAGTTTTGGCGTAATCCGGTGCGCGCCATTTTCGCCAACGCTGAAAATTGCCATGCCGGAATGCCGCCCGAGGCTGTGAGGCATCCCCGCGACAGTGGCCAGCGATCACCTCTGCGGTCGGCATGGGTGTAGCTGCCCATTCCTTGTACTGCCCACCGTCCACCTTGCAGCCCAGCGCACCTTGCCTGCATCAGGACATACTCCAGCCCAAAGCCATAAGCCTTCCTTCAATGACATCCTTTGGTGGGGGTAGTTCCAGCTGCGCTTGTTTCCAGCCCGGAACGCCCATTCAGCGCCGCCTGCCCACCGCCAGCGCGCCGTTTCACCTTTGTGCAACGCACCGGGAGCGCGGCCAATTCGTCCTGGCATGCCCTCCATCGGCTGCGTCCTTCAAACAAGTTTTCATCGTCTACTGCCCGCTGGGCCTCTGGCTCCGTCCGTCGGCCGCAGAATCCCGGGGGGCGCGCGGAAGGCCATGGGGGCAGCTGCGAGAAACGCGCCACGCAATGGGCCTGGGCTGCCAAAGGGTGAACCCGTTTTGCCGAAGCAAATCGCAGAGCGCGTGCCCCCCGGATAGGCCATCCATCCAGCCATTCCGACGAAGAGTCGGGTTCAGCCTGCCCCGTGACCCGGGCCTTTTGAGGATGCCGCCGCGAAGACGACCCGCCCATGCGAGGCAGTCAATGAAGCCTCACAGCGGGCGCGAAAGATCGGGGGCGTGCAGGAAGGACCGCCGCCCCATCCGGCTGATCACTCGGGGCAAAGGGGGGATGAAGCCCTGTTTTCGGGACCGGTAGTGCAGGCGATATCCATCCGGCCTCTTGCCGTCCGCCCGCGTGATGCTGGCTTCGCTCGATCCCTTCCCAGTTCTGCGGCGGCCGTGTTTGTTGGGCCACTGGATCGCTTGTGCGCTCCAGCTTGGGCTCGCCCTGCTGTTGATCTGCCAGCGCAGCCGGTCGACCTTGATCGTCCGCCACTGGCGGTTGCCCCAATTGCCGCTTGCCTGCCCCCCGCGGGGCAGGGGAGGCATCCCGCCCGTGCCATTAACTCCTGCCTGCCGGGCAGATCCACCCCTTCCGCGCCATCCGTTTGTTGCCTTTCGGCGGTCCGACCAGTTCGTGATGCCCAGCCGCGCAGCGCTTTCCGCCTGGCGGGTGAAGTCGCTGTTTTGCCTCGCTCGGGTTTGTCAGGTGGCCCGTTCAGGGATGCGGGCTCAATCGTGGGGCCCAGGATTGAAGATCCGGAGGCCGCCTGGGTGCGGCGCGCCGACTTCTGCCCCGCGCTGAACAGGCCCCGCCCCAGCCAGGCGTGTAGCCCTGTCCCAAAGCCTCGCAGTGACCGTTTCGAGGCCGAGGGTGGGACGTGCCCGGCAAACGTTTTTCTCCGAGGAAGACCCAT
>Ga0163217_1108732_pt1 | contig 10939 bp, 13 predicted proteins | sample SynspAceP_FD_185933 | JGI IMG/M metagenome (GOLD analysis project Ga0163217, IMG submission 185933) | Saline lake microbial communities from Ace Lake in Antarctica - Synechococcus sp. Ace-P (PacBio error correction) | ecosystem: Environmental > Aquatic > Non-marine Saline and Alkaline > Saline ...
GAGAGAATGTTTCGATGACGGATTCGATCTAGCGGTGTTTCGCCGAGCCAAAGGCGTGGGTGGCTTGCGCGGGGTCGGTGCCGACGGCTTCCCGGTCGCGTTGCCAAATTTGCGGAATCGATGTCCGATCAAGAAAAGCGTGCGGTTGCCCTGACAGTGCCCCCAGTTCGTGCCCTTGGCGGAAAAGAAGGTTCCCACCGACGTCCCCCGTGGTTCTTGCCCCGACCCGCCCCCCTTTTCTGAATTGGAAAACAAACACCTGGAAAGATCCGAGGGCCCGGGGGGTTTTTTGATTCCTAAACGTGCCAGGGGTTTTTTCGCGCGTTCGCCGGAAGTTTGCGAACGGCCAATGGGGGTTTGGGCAAACGAAGTGGGAAAACTTAAGTGAAACCGCGGTTTGAGAAAACAAAAGATCGGTTTTTCCCCCCAGAAAACCGGTCGATTGACACGCCCGCCTCGATTATGCGTCCCCCCGTTTCCAAATGTGGGAACCTTTGGTTAGGTCCATTTGTCCCCAATTGGACCCGGCAATCCCCCTGGCAAGGGAAGCGTTGAATGTCAAAGAGCAGTTTCTGCGAAACCGGCGTCGGGTATGGGAAAACTCCCTTGCCTCCGGCCGACGTCAATTCCGGTTGGCGAATCCAATGACGCTCCCCGAAACTTGGTCACCGATGGTGGTGGATCATCCCACCGTGGCGAGTCGAAACCGATCGAGCGCCGTTCGCGGGGCAGCAAATCGCCTTGACTTCCGATGAGTCATCGAGAAATCGACCTCCGGCAAATTCCCCCGGCAATCTCCCATGGCGCTGGTGCACTCGGGTTTTGCCCGCGATTCACCCGAGGTAAACCGCATCGGCCTCAACGCTCGCGGTCTCGGCATTGCAAAGGCCCTGGCATTGCAGGCCCTGGCCAGGGTTTTTTTTCGCCACCGGCAACCGCATGGGCGTCCCGCAGATCCGGTGAAAACTTTGTTTGACCGCGTCAACGCATCGAACCGACCGGGGGTCGTGTAATGCGGCGTCGCCAACGGCACCGCCAAATCGTCATAGCGTCAACGGCAATCGCAAATCACGCCGAGGCCGAGCGACCGCGTCGAGGGAAATGCCTGCGGCGCTTTGGGGCGAGAGCGCATCGCCGAGGCCCAGTGACGCCGGCGATCCCCCGGCAGACCTAATGGGTCCGGTTGGCGGCATCCGGATCGCACACCCGGCGTTTTCGAACAGAACGGGTCGAACGGGACGCATCGTCGGTCATCGCCCAGATCCGAGGACCGGACCGGTGGGCCCCGGTGGGAATCGATTCGCCGTCGGTGCTCGGGAGGGACCGATCGCCGGAAAGGCAAGCGGCGACAAAAAATCCGCCGAGAAATGATCAGGATACCGGAGTGAGAATTTTTCCACGGAGAAGGGACTCGCAAAGCAATGGATGTGAAGAAGACCAGCCTCGCTTGAAACAGCACATTTGATTCGCATCATGCGTGTGCTTCTAATCACCCTTTTTTCGTCTTTCCAGCGACACGAACCTCCCGCGATTTCAAACTCGCGCCGCAGAACCCGAGCCAATTGCACAAAAACTCAAAGCCGCTCCAACCGTTCCGCCGTCAGACTCCCGGATCGCGTTCCCGATGGCCGGTTCACCAAACATAAAGATCAGCGCGGATCAACGGCCCTCGCCATCCCGCCCCCGAATTCAGCGCAATTTTCGATGCCGAGGTAAACGTTTTTCGGTGAGAACTGACCCCAGCATCGTTATGGTCAACCGAATCGTTCGTACCTCCGCCCCGGATGTTGCGACGAACCTTTCAAATCGGGGAAGCGACGCGTACAGCTCCTCCACCAAATCCAAACCCAATCGACCTCATCCCGACGCGACGGATCCGTAGAGCAATCCCACGTCCGCCGCGTCCGCCAACTCCCGGCGACCGAGCCTCGAACGTTCGCACGCGACAAATGACGACCATAAGGACCAACTCGTCAACCAGACTCAACACACTGCCCGCCGACGCCGCCCGGTACGGCGTTGTAAATTTCCTCGACGAATGGCGCTCGCCCAGTCCGAACCGGCAGCGACGGACGGCTGGCGAAAACAAATCCGCGTGATGGGGCGAGCGGCCACGTCGATCAGAATCGCCCGGTATTCGTTAACAGATCGCGATCCCGCGCTGCGATGAGCCAATGCGCCGGCGCGAAAATTCGATTCGCGATCGATGCTTCGTTCTCAAACGTCTACAGCGGCCGCTGCCACCGGCGTCACTGCACACCTATCCCCACACTGCCCGCGGATCAATCCAACCGGCCGACGCAGATGGTGTCTTCCAACGGGAACGCAATCGCGCGGAAGTCTTCCATCCGCCGGTATCAACAAGTGATCAGCAGGCTCATGCGTTTTTTTTCCGTGGACATGCGTGTCGTGAACTCTCGTTCGTCATCGGATCTCTCGTCCAGTGATGAAGCCCGCCCCCGGTCAACGATTCCAAAATCCGCCCAGAATTCCCGGATAAGTCCTTTCCGCGTACAGCGCGGTTTGGCAATCTCGATCCCGCGGCAATCGTAAACCCCAAACAACGCAAAGCTCTCGCCATCCGATGATCGTTTGAAATGTTTCAAAAAAAACGATCGGTGACTCGCTATCAATCACGAATCCCCGGCAAACGGATGGATCGTCCAACCCCGTCGTCATGCTCGTCGATTTGAGCGCCGAGTCTTCTCAACTCGATCGCGAGGTTCCCGATCCCGGTCGGTTTTCTTTGACCGGTTATGGGCACGCCTCGCACCCCAGAAGTCGGCTCCTCGGCGAACAAAGCGAACACCGGAGCGTTTGAGTGCAACGCTGTATCTCAGCCCAATGTCCGACGTCAGAGGCCTCGGCAGACGCCCTCCGGCTGAATTTTCGAAATCCGCTCTGAATCGCAACGAGTATCCGCACCCCAATCCGCTCAGCAACGCGAGCGAATCTCGACATCGCCTTGGGACGCGTTTTCTCGTCGAGTCCGGTCACCTTCCCCGTCCGCCCGTGATCGCGGCGGCGGCCCAGAAATAACTTCGCCGCGAGGCCATCCGTTCAATCTCGAATTTCCGCAGCGCCTCGTACGCCCCGCCCACGATCACGCTGGCCAAATTCGCAACCGGAGTCTTCGCACCTCGGAAAAACTCGGAACCCAAATTTTCAAAATTCCAGTCCAACGCGTCGCCCGAACGATTGCCATCAACACGGGCGGTCATCCGCAGCAATACGGGCATCCGAGACCATCTTCACCGCGATCTCCAAACGAATCTCTTTGCCCGAGATCGGCCCCGCCATCATAGGCCGCTCAGGTATTGCTGCTCACGCGCCGCCGACGCCGCATGCGTTTGCCCCGTCCATCCCCCGCGAATCGATCTCGACCGCGGGCATTTTTCCGGCGACGTGGCCCCACGATCCAGCCGTCCAAGCCGGCGCCGATCGCGTCGATCAAATCGCCGAATCGGACGCTCGTGCACCGCTCGATCCCCGACAAATGTAATTTGCCCCAAACGCCGACAGCGCTGCGGTTCAAAAACCGGACGCGTCGTGCCGGCTGTGGCAATGAACCAATTTCGACCGGTTCGTCCGCACTGATCCGCCGAGCATCGTCGTCTGACCACGCGCCGACGCCCCGCGACCAAATAACGTCGCGGCCGCCGTCGACCGTTTTGATCGAGACACCGATTCTTGGCAACGACTCGATCATCCACCTCCGTGTCTTTCAACTGACCAAAGTTTCCCGTCAAACCGGCTCTTGCCGCTGGACGCCGCATAAAACAAACCAACGCCCCGGTTGTCAACTCTTGCTGCCCGGCGTCCGGAATCGAGCCCTGTCACCGGCTAACACGTCCGGTCGCCAGGGAACGACCAACCGAGTCGGGTGCGAGGTCGGCGGTTGGGGTGGGACGGTCGTGGGAGGTCATGGTTCTTCAGGTTGTTTGATCCAGGTTACCCGCGAAAAACGGGTCTTCCAGGGTCGTGAGGGATTTCTGGGCCGGGAATTCCATACGATCCGACCCCACCATCAACGACAGCGTAGTGGTGTGAATCAGCAGCGCCGCGTTCTGCTCATCACGTGTGGGTCCCCGTCATCAACGGAAATAATTGCGCGCCGTTTGACGTCTCGCGCCGTCCCAGTCCGTCAATTTGGCCCAAACATAACGCCACCATCGCGAGCAGGGGCAAATCCCGAGAAGCGCTGACGCCGTTGCGTGTACGACTGAGCCATGATTTACATCCTTGTGCGTCGTTGAAACAAGGCGGGTGCGTCGCGAAAAGAAGGTCGAGGCGAGCGCCCCGAGCGTGCCGAAACCGGCATCCTGCGACCTCGACAAACCGCTTTCACCGGTATTTTACCCGTCCGCCGGGAAGGTCGAATTTGGCGAATCCAGAAAAAAAACGCCAGAAAAATCGATACAAACCCGATAACCGTCCAAAATCTTCCCCACTTTTGAACTAATCGGAAGTCGTCCATTTTCGACCGAAAGAAAAGGATTCCCCGGAACATTCTCCTGTGGAGTCGCGACTTGTTCCTCAAAAACGAAATTCGTTCTGCGGTTTTTAGCATGTTCCACGTTCCAACTGCCGCACCACGCTTGTTTCGCAAAACCCGCTGCGTGCCGCGACCACCACAGCAAATCGCGTTCGTTTTCCATGCTCCTCGCCTCCGCCTGCCTACTCGGCGGTGCCGCAGATTGGGTTGCCGATTGAGACTCGACGCCTACCGCGGCCTACGGCGGCACGTGGCAAGCGAACGGTGGCGTGCGCCCGGACGCGTGGCAGCGTGTTCGACCCCGGCGGGCAGCCAGAGCGGCTGACCTTGCCGCCGAGCCGATTCGGACGAAAAACGACGCCCGAACCGTGCCAAATACAGTGAAAGACAACGCGGGGACCGGCGAACGAACGAACCGCGACCCCCCGATTCCCGACGCCCGATTCACAAAACGACGCGAACGTCCGAACGAGACGAGGAAAATCGCCGAGACCTCGAACGACAGTGGACCAACAGGGAATGGAAGAGCGGTTCCGCAACCTCGACCTTGCAAGACATCAACTCACTCAAGCGCCCGGGCCGATCGATTCGTTAGAGATTGCGTAAAGTTTAAGCAGTGGACAGTTTAAAACAGTGGACTGAGGATCTATTTTTATGTCTTCAGACGAGAGGTTTACAGCCCCGATAGGGCAACGCTGTGAAGTTGGTGTTTTTACGATGTTCGTAGATGGGACCTTGGTCCGAGCGAGTAAATTTAAAAAAGAGCCGCTAGACGCAAAAATTACTCGGACGGGACAAAGGGTCCTATCCTACGAACCGGAAATGCCTTCACCGCGTTTGCCTCCGGACTGATTAAAACCCGAGGTTTTCCCTGACTCCGGACCCAGCCGGCCGGCCCCCCGCGCGGGCCGCACCCCGCCCGCCCTTCGAGAAACAACCGCAAAATGCTATGAACACGGTTCTGAATCCGGTTCCCCTGCCACTCCCAGGCCACCCTCCCCTTGATCAAGGTCCGATCCACGCAAGTCTGCTTCGGCCCCGCGATCGCCTTGATCGTGTTCGTGTTCGCGATTCCGGTTTGCTCTGATCTCCAAAAAGCGAGCCAATCCGCGTGAGGATTCGTTGCGGTTTGATAGCATCGAGCCGGTCTACCTGTTTGACTCGGCGTTGTTGATCGTGCTGAAACTACGGATTGTTGACACTGTTACGACTTGCTCGCAACTGCGAATACGTATGCGCGTGTGCTGGCCACTTCGCCGCGTCGCCTTGGTCTCGTTTCTGGGCTATTCCGCTCGGCAATAATCTCGGCACGCTGATCGCCGCTGCCCCGATCCGGTATCGTTTTTTATCATCGCTGGGGACTGACACACGCAGATCGTCCGCGTTTGATTTCTGTTGCTCGGGCTGACGTTTTTGGTCCGGCGTCTGCGTGCTCGGGGGATCTCCCTGGACGCTTCGCTACCCGGTCACGAAGCTGCCGGCGCAAATACGCCCCCTGCCCCCCCTTGGCACCCGACGCTGGCATTCTGTTGCTATCGATCACGCGGGTTTTTACGGGCTCGTGTGTTTGTTCTGGGCACAAACCCATGGCCCGATCGAAAAACTGCGTCTCCGCCCGCCTTCGGTCGGAACTCGCGTCGGTGCAAGCCTCCGTGTCGGCGGTCGAATTTGTTGAATTTCGCGGCGACGGGCGCTTTTATCTCGTCAAATGCCCGGTGACGCGATGGGTGCCGTTCCTCGGTCGTGCTCGGCCCCGCGTTCCTTGTCGCGATTCGTCGTTTCATAGTGTCCCAGGTGCCGGGCGGCTACGGTGTTGGAAACTGTATCCTCTTGCCAACTTGCTCGAAGAACAGCGTCGGCCCGCCGAAGTCGCCGCGTCGGTCTTGATTTTTTCGTATCCTGTACACGTCTGCCTTATTCCTTTGGCATGAATTGTCTTGGTCGCTCACGAAAATTTACAGCGGCGCCCCAAGAAGCAGCAACGGATCGCGAAAATTCGAAAAAGAATCGATCCCAAGAACTCTCGTCCGATAACCCCGATCCTCCTTTCATCGAACGCTCATGATCACCAACATTCCGACCACGATTCCGAATCCCAACCCGAACGCAAATTCAACGAACTCAAATGCCGAGGAGGCCCGCGTGATTTTGCGCAAAGGCCACCGAGGCCCGCCGGCCCCGGGCGGATTACACCGCACCAGGAACGCGGGCGTCCTAACATTTGCCGGCAATGCAATCACAACCGCTTTAGCCGCAGCGAAGATAATTCGAACAGCCCACTGCGGATGGCCGAGTTCGAACGATTGAGATCGAAGGACGCGATCCTAAGTGAAGGTCGGACGCGTACGGACGCCCTGCACCGAGATCCATGTGGCAACCACCTTGCCGGCGGCCCACCTGCGGCCAGGTTTTCGCTGCGAGCGCCTGACCGAGAAAAACACCCGCCACTGCGTCAACAGAGCAATCCTCGATGCGTTTGAATCCCGCCGGCGACCCGCTTCCCAGGTCGCTTGGGCGTCTGAAAGACTTGGGCGGTTGGCGGTTGCGGTTGGCGATTGGCGTTTTTGGCGTTTGGCGATTGGCGATTGGCGTTTGGGCGGTTGGCGTTGGCGTTGGCCGGTGTGGCGGTTTGGCGGTTGGGGTTGGCGGTTTGGCGGTTTGACGATTTGCGATTTGCGATTTGCGATTTGCGGTTGGCGATTGGCGAATTGGCGATTGCGATTGCGATTGCGGTTTGGCGGTTGGGCGATTGGCGGTTGCGAATTTTGCGATTTGCGATTTGCGATTTGCGATTGGGCGATTTGCGATTGGCGTTTGGGCGTTTGGCGGTTTGGCCGTTTGGCGATTGCCGAATTGGCGATTGGCGGATTGGCGATTGGCGATGGCGAATTGGCGATTGGCGATTGGCGATTGGGCAATTGGCGATTTGCGATTGCGAATTGGCGTTGGCGATTGGCTAGTCCTTATAGATTCGAAAAACAGCCACAGCCAACAGCCAACAGCCAACAGCCAAAGCCAACGCCAACAGCCAACAGCCAACAGCCAACAGCCCAACAGCCAACAGCCAACAGCCAACAGCCAACCGCCAACAGCCCAACAGCACACAGCCAACAGCCAACAGCCAACAGCCAACACCACATGCCAACAGCCAACAGCCAACAGCCAACAGCCAACAGCCACAACAGCCAACAGCCAACAGCCAACAGCACCGACCCTATTCCTTCGGCAGAAACGCCCGTACTTTAAAAATCAGATTTGAAGGCATAACAAAGTTTTGACAGGGGTGGGGCGGACCCCCCCCCCTTGTACTTATGTTCAAAATGGGAATACGGTCCAGTAAAACCAGTTTTTTTAAGCGGTGTGTTCCCTCACTCAATTTATTGTTTTTGTAATAACCGAGTGGATTTTGAATGCTTTAACCGCCGTCTGATGTTTTTAGTTCTCCTTTGCTCAATGCGCGCTTTGTTTGCCGGCTGCGGGGCCGATACCGGGCGCAAAGCGGGTAACTCGAATGGTGAGGTCGCGGTCCACCCGATGTCGAGCCGACCGGTCAATGATATCGAAGCGATGAATGAGAATGGAGAACGCGATCCGAGCGCACCCAAATTAAGTATTAGCGAACTGAGTATGGTCCGTCGCGTTTTGGAGGAAAACGGCCCCCCGTCGCGACCCGAGCGGTTCGAGAGATATCCAACGTCAACCGCCTGTCGGCAATGCGTTCCGGCTGTCCGAATTCAGTTTTTGATATTCCTGTTTGTTTTTCGCGTTTCACAAAAGAGAGAAGCGCGTCATGCGAGTATCAATGGCTTGACACGTCGCCGCTCGGGTTCACTTTTGGTGGAACTCTTGGTGGTGATTGCCATTATCGGAGTTTTTGGTGGGCTGTTTGTTGCCGCCGTCCAAGCGGCCCGCGAGGCGCCCGTCGTATGCAGTGCATAACAATGTCCAAGCAACTCGGGCTTGGGCATGCACAATTATCACGCGCTTATCAAATGTTTCCGCAGCACGCGGAGTGGATCGCGTGGCCAGTGAATGACAGCCGCGTCACTTGAGCCTTGGGTCGGAATCCTGCCGTTCATCCGAAACAGCAGGCCCTTTTGGGAGCAAATGAGTAACCCTTAACACAAGGGCGGGTACCGCTGTTTGGCAAAACCGTTTTGGTCAGAAACCAGGGCAAGACAACCCGTTCCCGTTCTCCATGGCGGACTCAGGTCTTCACAACCTAACCGTGCCCAGTGACCCGGCGATGTTGAACGGTGCCGGGCAAACCCAACTACGCCAACTGCTTTACGGCGACACGAATCCGTGGTGCGGGTCGAATCGCCCGAACCGGGTGATTACGGCCACCATGGCGGAAGTGGACCGGCCATCGCCGCGTCCTGTTCGCACGGGAAGTCGTCGGTCGATTCGTGATATTCAGACGGCATCCTCGATACGTCGTGAATTGGGCGAACTCTGCGTGCAGGGATTTCCCAAACGTGGAATTCGCAGTTATGGTTAACCAATCTCAACCGGCAAGCGGATTGGTGGGTTGCCTACCCCCTGCTGCTTGCAAAACGGGTGCTCACATCACGCCGCTCTCGCCGTCGCAGTACGCTGGCGGTGGTATTTTGGGCACGCCGCGGAACGCCGTTGGGCCGATTGGTCACTGGCACTCGAACTGCCCGTCATGAACGGTCTTGCCACGAACTCTCCTTCGTGCCTGCGAAGTTCGACTCGAATGACGGGGCTGGCTTCGGTCAGCAGTTACCACCAAGGTGGTGGCTTCGTCCTCATGGGGCGATGGGGTGCCGTTCGGTTTCATCACCGATTCGATCGAGGCCGGGGAGACGGGTACTCGACCTTCGGTCGCTAACGGCGGTGCATTCTACTCCCGGGATCCCAGAGCCCCTACGGATTGTGGGGGCATTGGAAACTGATCAAGCTCCAAGGAGACCGCTTCACTCGAATAGGCCGCGAATGCTTCAACCGCGATTGGTTTGAAACGAGAATCCCCCTCGCCTGGTTTCAACCAGCGAGGGATTGGTTTTGGAACGGTACTGGGTGGGGCGGAGAGGAGATTGTTCAGCATAGCAGGTTCTGCCGGTTCAAGCGTTGAAAGTGGCTTTTGCTTTGCGACCTATGAAAAGCCGCCGGTTGTTCACCATGAACGCCGCCAACATGCACAACCAACCGCGTCGAGGAAGTGCCAATACTGGGCCGCGAATCGACCGGCCAAGTGTCGCTCGTGATCGATTTGCCCACCCAGCACGCACGCCAACGATCCCTAACGAGAATCACTCTCCGCCCGCCACATGAACGCGTGCAAGAACGCCAGCACCCACCACATCCCGGCGACGCCTTGCCCGTGGCCCGCCTTCCATCCCGGGGCCGCTCAACAAGATCCAACATCGAAACGAAAATACTGGATCATCATTGAACACGATCGCCGCGATACCATGGCTTGACGATCAAACAGCACCGAGGCGCTCAACCGTTTGCTCCGACGGCAAACCCCGTTTCCGCGTCGCCGCGTGCAACACGCACTGATCCCGAGCAAACACACCGTGCTCGTCAAGAAACTCTCGGCAACGGCACCCGCACTTTGCGGGTTCCTCTTTTCCGCGTGATCGCAATAGATCGCGTACACAGCACAAGAAACTGCTGACAAAGAACACGAAAAGCATCCCTAAGAATAACCACCCCCTGGCGGTGACGGCAGAATCCGTTGGAGGCAATCGGGCAGCAGAAATTCGGCAACAGGGATACGAGTTGAAGTTGAAAAAGGAAGAGGTGTGGTGTTGTCACGTACGTCAGCCTGAAGGCTGACGTACGTGACACACCCACACCTCTTCCTTTCAACTTCACTCGAATACCTGTGCCGAATTTCTGCTGCCGATTGCCTCAGCGATCTGCGAAACCGCCAGGGTGGTTGGTTTATTCTTAGGATGCTTTTCGTGTTTCTTTGTCAGCAAGTCCTGTTGCCTGTAGCGCGATCTATGCGATCACGCGAAAAGATGACGCCGCAAAGTGGCGGTGGCGTTGCCGATGAGTTTCTTGAGAGCAACGGTGTGTTTGCTCGGGATCAGTGCGTTGTTGCACGCGGCGACGCGGACGGTGCCGTCGGAGCAAACGGTTGGCGACCTCGGTGCTGTGATCGTCAGCGTAATCGCGGCGATCGTGTTCATGAATGATCCAGTAATCGTTCGATGTGGATCTGTTGAGCGGCCCGGCGATGGAGGCGGCCACGGGCAAGGCCGTCGCCGGGATGGTGGTGGTGCTGGCGTTTCTTGCACGCGTTTGCATGTGGCGGGCGGAGTGATCTCGTTTAGGGATCGTTGGCGTGCGTGCCTGGGTTTGGGCAAAATACGATCACGAGCGACACTGGCCGGTCGATTTTCGCAGGCCAGTATTGGCACTTCCCCGGACGGGTTTGGTTGTGACATGTTGGCGGCGTTTCATGCG
>Ga0163217_1028491_pt1 | contig 10938 bp, 13 predicted proteins | sample SynspAceP_FD_185933 | JGI IMG/M metagenome (GOLD analysis project Ga0163217, IMG submission 185933) | Saline lake microbial communities from Ace Lake in Antarctica - Synechococcus sp. Ace-P (PacBio error correction) | ecosystem: Environmental > Aquatic > Non-marine Saline and Alkaline > Saline ...
TTCGTGAGCGAATGCCGGCGGCTAAATTGTCCGACAGCTTCCATTTGCGGCATTCCAATGGGTATCTGTCTTTCTCTAGAGGCCACGCGTTCGGACATATTGCCGGATGTATCGACCATATATTGTTCATCTGGCACGTGCAACAGTGTGTTGTGGTCATTGAGCTGGGTTTCCATTGGCGGAAACCTCAACGGGAGAATGTACTACCCGATCTTTGCCGATGTCCCCCAGGTAATCGGTGCCGCTGGGTCCATTGATCAATCCGAATCCCAGTTGTCGCTATCAAACATCGGTTGTTCGAAAACGAATCCGCCTCAAAAGGCGGCCCGATCAAGCGCATAGACGCTCGGCCTTGAACACACTGATCGCCGGATTGCCGCGCGGAATCAAGCGCGCGGTGTAGTGATAGTGAGTTCCCTCTCAGCGTATTCAAATCCCGGCAATCATCCGAGCTATGCTTGTAACCGTGACTTCCTTCAATCATTCGTTGAAACTGGTAGCGAAGGTCACCGAGTTCAGTCCCGTTTGTATCTTCGACTTTTGACGCTAGGCTGGAAGTCGCCCCGCTTCTGCCATGTCGCGCATCGAACCCGCTTAGATCAAGATGCGTCGAGATGGCACATGCTTCAGCCACGTTCAATCCCAAAATTTAGTTTCCACGCTCACCTCGCAAAGGATGGAAACGAATCAGGAATGCGTATCAGGATATATCGAGAGGCGGAACGTCCCATAAGAAGCATGACTGTGCCTAGGCATTTGCGTCCGTAGTTGGCCCCAACGTGACAACACCGTTTGCGGCGAGAAGCCGATCCGTCATGAATAGTGCAGTATGCAACGGTACCCACGGAACGGCTCCGCCGACAGCGTGAAACGGAGAATTAACTCCAACGGCAATCGGTCGACAAGGGGACTTACCTCGTCGAGAAGAATTCGAAGCAAGACTGCAGCTGCATGCTACCACCGCACCAATGCACACTGCACCGACGTACATTGACCGACGCAACATCGCGGCGGGAGATGGCCACCAGCCTGCCAATGAATACCCGTTTAGACAAGCGACTGTGGTTTAGGGAGAAAGCGTTCCGCTCATCGCCACATGGAGAGGTCATGCTGACTAATCCACCGGCAGAGCAGCGCAAGCAAGTGTACACAATCGCTGATTGCGATCCCCGCTATTTTCGGACGTCGCCGAAAGCGTGCTTCCACAATTGAAATCTCGAGCCATCCGAACGGAGCCAACACTGTGCCCGGCAACTATAGACACGATGTGGTTGTACGGGAAGCGATCTCCCTGATCATCGAATCGCCCCAGTTGGCGGGCCAACGACGATTCGTTGCGCGCAAGGCAACCCAGCCTCCAACCGCGTGAACGGACGCGTCGATCCAGCGGAAGATCAATGAAACCCTAAGACTTTCCTAGCCAACCGGCCCTTGGCCGGGATAAAGGGTGGCGCCCCAGACCCAATGGCCAAATATGGGTTAAAGACGGTTGTGGTTATTACAGGTTGAAATCGCCAGATACGCCGAAAGCCGCATTCGTTCCGAGAACGGCACACTCACGATCGTGCGGCCGTATCACCAAAAACACGGCTTGAAAAAACAAACAACCGCGATATCCAGGCGTGGGCTCTTCGACGTGGCAAACCAAACCGAGCCGCCGACGATAACCGAAACTGCTTTTCTTCCAAACATTAATCCGAAACCGGCAAGAGCCAAAATGCCGAGATCGCAACTCAAAAAAGTTTAAGAGAGAGCGGGTTCTTGACGGCAAACGTTGATCCGAGTTTTTTTTTCGGCACGACACCAGACCGGTTCAACACACAGTAACCCGGCTTTGCATCCATCAGTGCGATTGCAGCAGCAACAAGCCACCCTATAATGCTAGAGGATTCTCTCTACGTCGCCAAATTCGGGTCGCCACATCAAGTACCCCGCTGCCTGTTGGATGTAACTGGCCACCAACCAAACTGAAACCAACGAGTAGGTACGATTTGATCTTATCCAAGTAAACATTTTGTTTTGCCCCCTATGTTCTTGATTTCGAAGCTCTAGGTTGGAAAACTGAAACGTTTTATGGAATCGGGATTTTCCGCGTGAGGATGGGGGTTTCGGCCAACCGGCGCAACCGGCGCAACCGGCGGCAACCGCGGCGCAAAAGCGGCCGTTCCGGCCAGCGTAGACCTCCGTTCTCTTGGTCGGAGTTATTGAAATTCAATAGTGGCAATTTTAAGTTTTCAAAATGCGGCATAAACACGCCCCATCACAGTTGGTTCTTCTCGAATTTTAGTGGCTACGTTCCGAGAAGCTTAATGCCTCAGGTACGAATGGCGTTGTCGGACGGTGAATCACGGATTTTGAATCCGCTGCCAAGACGGCGTGAACAGGGAAAACCCCCCCTGCGCGGCACCGGTCATCGAGCGTGATAGCACCAACCGCGCTCGATCCGTATGTCCCTGAGCGTGACAATGCTTCGTTTATGCTAGCGATCGATCTGTCCCGCAAGGCGGCTCGGGGCGTTTTTGCTCGTTTTCCGGTTCATCCGACGGAGCGTGTGCCTGACCCAGGATCGAGTTTTTTCAAAGGCATGTGCTCCCCGTGTCCAAATGATTCGGATGAAAAATCGTCCTACGGGATACGAAATCCGCCGAAAGTCCCGCCGAGGACCGTCGGCACCATGGGGCGCACCGCTTTGCAGGAAGACGCTGGCGACGCAAGAAAATCCCTTGGTCGGAGTGGCACTCTGCAGAGCCGACTGCGTTTCTTCCGGCTACGTAGTCACGCAGCATCCACTACTCATGGAACCAATCTCGTGGAACACTGGCAGTCATGCCTTGAAAAGCATCCGGCGCACGCTTTCCGCAGGATGAACATTAAAAAATATGTTTTTGAAAAAAAACAAAAATTTTCAGCTTAACAACTCAAAATAGATCGTTCGCTGGCCCGGTGTTCATGACGACGTACCCGCTTGGCAACCGTCCACAACTTGCCATTCGGTCGAGGCGCCCGTTTGCGCTGCGGGGGACCGAGCGTGATCTTACGCAGGAACCACCATAAGGACGTATAACGCTCGCGCCGGCAAGATTTGTTCGTTGGCCGAGACGTGTCGTCCAATCGAACAAAGAACAACCAACGTCGTCGTAATGAGGTTGATTGCGTTGCAGAGGTGATTGCCTTTGGGATGAGCCCAACTTAAATTGAACTCAAGTGAACTCAGTTGGCTCGAAATTCCATGATTCTTCGCTTTTGAGTATGCTCGAGTACAGGCTGAGACGCCTGCATCACGCTCTCGGTGAAACGCACACGCCGCCGGAAACAATGGCTCTCGGAACGTATATTGAAGAACGTAAAATCGAGCGTTCCTCCTTCGTAGCTTCTGCCAATCATCAAGCCGTTCGAGCCAAATAAGCCATGCGATTTTTGGTTTGCTTGTCAGTCGTGTTGAGCCGCATAGCCACTTGACAGATCCGTTGCCGAAAATCCCGTGAAATGCGGTCCTAAAACGTCCTCGCGACCACTTGCCCAACTCGAGTCGTGTTGAATCTGAAAGTTTGAATGAAACTTTTCGTCAGCCAAATGGAACCCCAAGAAGTAGGCCGCGATCACACAAGCGTCCCAGTAGGTTCGTCGGCATGAACGGGCACCCTCACTGTGCCGACCTTCTCGGCAATGTCAATCGACCACGGGAGTCGCACTTCCTCGGAAAGCTTCGTTCATCCAATTGAGCGCACGCAGGACTGAAGCTGTACCGAACAACTTTGATGGCCCTGTTTCGTCGAGGCTGAAGGGGGACGTTTGCGTAGAACTGATACCCAATCACTTTGCGCAAGGTAGGGCTGCTTTGCTACGTAAGGAAAAGACCGATCCGCTGAGCAAAAATCTCGTTCTTGCCCGGTTGTTCGACGGTCGATCAACACTGCCCGCAGCGAACAGGCGGCGTGGCGATAGAGAACAACACGATACACGCCGTCGAGGAAGGTCCTTCTTTGAAGACGGTGTGTGATTGCTCTGTGCTGCTCAGGATGTCGACCGATTCTTGGCAATCGGCACAATTGGACGTGGGCCAGGTACATCCACGGCCCAGTCATCGCTGAAGTGGGCATCGGGGCGAAACCAACCGGGATGCCCCTACGTGCTCCCCGGCTTCCTTGGCCTCATCTCCGGTTTTCGGAATCAAGGTGCGGCAGCGCGTCCCGGCAGCGTTGTTTTTGCTGGTTAGTGGGCAAAACTTGTTGTTACACAGAGCGTTCCTGGAGGCTTCAACTCGAGTTTGAACCTGCTCCGAGTTCCGTTCTCAGTTTTTTCATTCGTCGGCGACCGCTCGCTCAACGTCGTTTTCTCTCTGTGTCGAGCGGCGGTGGAGATCGTCTTGGTGCTTGGTCATTCTCAGTTGGCCAGAAGTAAGAGCGTCGAAAATGCCCCAACGGCCCCTGCGGTGCGGGCACCAAGCGGACATTCGCGACAAGGGGGCGTCCTTGCGGGGGTAAGAACGAATAGGGTGTGGTGAACTTCTTACAATGATCACACATTTAACCGCAAAGCAGAATTCGCCCAAGGCCAATTTCCCCGGTTTTGCCCGGGGACTAAACTGTTACACCTTTCCTTTGCCATTGCGTCTAGACCCCGTTAGTCGTTTGGGAGCGTTAGTTCCCGTTAAGACGCGAGAACCGATCGGCTAGCGTTAAAACGGCGTAAGAAAATGCCGAAACACTTTCCCGAACTGCTTATGTTCCCCGTGAGTCCCGGTGATTCCGGCCGTGAGTCCCACCAATTAACTTCCGTGGGCAAATCGTTAAATCGCTCATAGCGACAGTTTTCACGAAGCGGAAAGAAAAAACCTTCAGGGTCGTCCACAGACTTTGTCTTCGCCGCATCGGAGAGCACGTCTTGGCTAAAGACCGGAGTCAAATTTTTTGTTCCCCGAGAACGTAAGCCAGAAGCAAAGATTTTTCTGTCATTGAGCTTGTACAGTTTCGCGATTCAGAGCTTAAATCAGTTGGGCTGTTGAATCGTTATATGATAACCATTCATGCAGCAACGTGAGATCGGATTTGTGCGGCCGCCCAAAACGGTCCCCTTGTTTGCCTCATAATTTGATCAGATCGTCAAGTTCCAAAAAGTTTGGCCTGCCAATGGCGACCTGTTTCGTCGGATCGCAAATTCACTAGTTCGTATTAACGATGCAGAGACACCTTATGCAGCACTGGCATGCTATTGACGTCGAAGCTAGTTTCCCTGTGCGTTCGACCGAGTAACCAGCCAGCGTCATGTGGACTTTACGATCGGGGCTAGATGCTCAGAAATAACCCCAATCGCATTAGAGCAAACCATTCAAATAGAATCGCCCCTCGCTCTCTAGAGTCGTACCGGCAGCCAATCAACGCAATTTTCAAGAAATCCCGCCCGTACTCGAGTTTGCTTTTTTTTCGCCGTGGGCGCCGGCGTGTCTCAAGATATTTGCCCGCTGGTGCAGGAGCCCGTCTGTAAGGCGTGGCGGCCCGACGGCCTTGGTCACCGGAAGTTTGGGGTGTGCCGGCGGAAATAGCTCCCCATGTCAAATCAGCGGACGGAGCGACACTCGCGTTGGAAAAGTGTTGAAGCAGGCGCCTAAGCAACGGGGGAACTGCGGGACTTGCTGTCGCTGAATTTTGCCGATGATGCACTTTGAGGTGCTGATTGTTGTGAGTTCGTTGGGTAGGCCTGAGTCTGCGCTCGTGTCTTGACTCGCAGCTGTTTGTGGCAATTCGGGCATTCAAAAATCGATTATAGCTGCCCTTGGAGTAAACTTTAAAACGGTCGCCGGCGCATTTTGCACAGGTCACTTAACAGGTTGCAACACCAGGACATCCGAGGGAATGTTTGGTGGTAAGAAAGATCGCTAAAAGGCACTACTAAGTAGGACGTCGTGGTGGATGTGGCAGCACAAGATATCTCTTTCGATAGCCTCGTTTGCGTTTGGAAAAATGAGGGCCTGGCGGTAAATTTTGTTTTTATACCGCTCCCCTATTGCTCTTGCTTGTATTTGGAAATGACTGAAGAAAAGGGGTCAGAGAAAAGGGTGGTCAGGACTCCTTGTTTCGTTTGGTCGGTTGAAGGGCTTCTTTTTTCTGTCGCCGCGTGCGTCGTAACGTCCGATTCGAGGTCCAGTGACGGGCGAATCGACGCCCCCAATTCGCTCGACCAAAAACGGATGCCACGCGGGATCGACCAGCAAAATCGCATCGAGTTGCCTTGTCGTCCGAAGCGCTTCGTTGACAGGCGAATCCGTTGGCCGAACGCGGCAAACGGCCACGGGACAATAGCTGTGGCAAACGGTTCGCTCGGCTGAAACCCAACCGGTACCAGAGACCCATGCGCCAATCCTCTCGCACGCGCGACCAACTCGGCTCGCTGTGCATTGCGCCTTCGACGTACCGGCAGAAGAACGTGGAAATGGTCGTCATCCTGGACTGGGAAAACTTTTGAAATCGGCCTGGTAAACATGTCCTCGCCGCTATGTGGGGATTGCCATGATACCCCATCGTATGCGTCAAGGGTGGACCCCAACGCAAGGAAATCGCTCATTCCTCCATCTTCGATCCTTGGAGCTACGAAGTGCCAATGATTCGCCATCAAGCTGAGACGAGAGAAGCGGCATGGAATAGCGGACAGCCCTACGGCAAGAATATTCTCCAAAACGCTTTCGTAAAGTCGCCTTCCTTGGTGGAAAAGACCGATCGCCCATTGCCGACGGCTCAGGCATGGTAGAATCGCATTCTCCGTCGGCGCGTTTCGGGGCGGGGCAGTCCACAAGGGTTAGCCTCACTCCCAAACCTCGCCGCAAAAGCAGTCCTTGGCCCTTTTCTTAGTTTTGGCCCTTTTCTTAGTCCACGGTGGAGAGCAAACTGGGCTTACAATGGTGACGGCTTCCGTTGGCATGGACGCTGAAGGTTAGGAGCCGGGATGTATGGTCCGTGTCAAGGCAACGCGGAATCAACGCCGTGTTCGCAAAATAGTGATCCGACACGAAAGTGACCCGGATGGAGTTCTCGACTTACTCACACATTGATGTTGAATCCCCCGCCTCAGGTGATCCGGAGCTCGCGTCGTTGAGGCACGGCCATGCTAGCTTATCGGCCCAAGTGTCGAATTGTTTGCTAACACTCTCCGACCACATTCGCAATGCCGCTTCGATGCTAAGCAGGTTTCGAGAAAGTGTTTTCGGTGTATTTCGCCGTTTGCCACAGCGGTTCTGCGCGTTTGAACCGGGCAAACGCCCAAACCGGCTAATATGGTTACACGCAATGAAATTAACGCGAACCTTGCTTAAACGCGGTACCGCTTTAAACGAAGCGAGAGTGGTGGATGCTCTTGACCGCGCCGTAGCAACCGTTACCCCGAAAGAAACCCTGCCGCCATGCCGACACGACATCACGAAAAATTCATCGGTCAGGCAAAAGCTGGCGTCCGCCGCTTGCGCGTACCGAAAACGAATAGAAATTTCCTGCGATATTGACATGGGGCGTTGCTTGATTCAGGTCTAGGCGGTCCGTCCGCTTCGAAGCCAAACTCTGCTCCATCGCTCGCCTAACACAAAACCGGCCTTGAGTCGTCGAGCCATCTGTTCGCCATCCGACGGCCTGGACAACCCGACGTTATCGAGAGACGCCATGGACCCTCTGCCACTGTGGGCGAATGGGTAGGCTTTCTTCATAGGGAATACAAGTGCTTTTAAACTTTCGCAAGTCGGGTGCGAGGTAATCGCAGGGACCGGTGTGAGTTGTTCGAGACGGACGCAATCATGCAGGCCGCAAGCAAATTTCGGGGCGAGGTTAGAAATTCGGGCTTCAGTGTGTTACAAAGTGAAATTCGATAAGGAGGAATAGAGTTTTCTATGGTCCCAGAAATTGCATACTCGTTGTCGCCTGATGTTCTGTTCCAGGGCCAAGATGGTCTTCTGCGGAAGCACTTCCAAGAAGCTCAAAGGCTCAATCCTCGCCGGGCAGTTCGAACAATGGTTGGAATGGGGCTGACAGCCCTCAAGTGTGCCGAATGAAAATCTGAAGAACGGGAACAACGAGTTTCTGTATGTTCGGGAGGACGGCCAATGGCAGAACCGCTGAGACCGGATCCAGAAGGCGATGGACCAAGCACAGTTCGGTTATGACTGTGAAGATTTCTCTTTCGGTCCCGAAATTGCCTTCGGCAATGAAATTGAGAAGGCCATGGCCCAGACGAGACAAGCGGCATAAGTCCAAGCCGCCTTTGTGGAACAAGCATCCTGACGTGGAAGCCCGATTGGTCCAAGGAAGCACGCGACCGAGTGGTCAGGGAGGGCGTGGGGATCGCTGTTAAACAGAAGTCTGATGGCGAAGGCGATCAGGCACGCAAAGCACGAAGACAATGAGAATCGTGGGATTTTCTTTGGTTGCAGGGCCGGCAAAGAGGACAGTGAAGGATTGTCGTGTTGCCAAGGAATACTCGAAAAATCTGTAAGTCAACTGTCGCCGCCGTCAGGAAGGAACACCGGAGTTCCCTCAGCCTGCCGTTCTTTTGTGAATCGCCACGGCGCAACAGAAGACCCCGACGAACATGTCCGAATATTGGAGGCCCCAGAGATGAGCGGCCCCTATCCAGCAAATTGAGTATGTGCCTCAAGCGCTGCAGTGGGACGCTCAGGCACTGAAATCCCACACGTTCGTACTGGTCATCCTGCGGAGAACATCGAGAAAAGCATCCGAAAGAACGTGATTACACACCGAGGACAATTGAAGGTCGAAAGCTTCGTTTGCCAAGCTTTCCTCGATTCGGCAGTGAGCATCGGCGGTCAAACGCCACAACAGATTCCTCGCCATGTTTCGGCTGCCAAGGGACCGTAGATTTCGATCACCGACCGCCAACTATCGAGTTACCGTCGCATCTTCGAATATCGATGCTAACCGTGATGGCAACACTCTCAAGCAAGGAGTTTGTTGAAGATGGTCCGCTACCTGACGCGCCAAGCCTAGACAAGGAATCTTTGAGCGTCGGACTCGAACCCACGACGAGAGCGTCCTCTGAAGAGGAAGTACATTGAAAACCGGATCAATCACCGATGAGGCCAAGGGGCGAATCTCAGGAGATGAACGCCAAACGCCCGATGGGAAAGCTGACAAGGGAAGAATTTGTTGCCAGCGGGAAGATCAAGGGGCGAGGATCTGACGAATAAGCGTGTATTCTGAGGCGTTGGATTCGATGAATAACGGGCGAAACTCGTTTGTCCCGAGTATCCTCGAGTTTTGGGGACGTTTGGAACGAGGAGTCCGGTGAAGGCTCCGTCCAAAGAAGTTGCTAAGACGAAGTCCCATTTCAAAACTGCTGGGATTGAATGTTAGGTGATTCCCCGTGGGTATCTGTCCACCGGACCTGTCTTGTGTGTTCGCGCTGCTTAGTTCTGAATGCTTTTCCGACAGCGGACGTTGGCTCCGCTGGGAGTCCGTTTTTGTTTTGGAATCGTGAGTTTTTTCTTGTGGTCTTTCGGCTTGCCCCTCGTAATTGATCAATCCAAGTTTTGTGCGATTTTCATTTACGATCTTTCCTTGAATGCTGCTTCAAACAACAGAAATTGCAACTCGTCCTCAAGTATGCCGTCTCCGAATCAGTGGTGGCATTTGGCTGAACGGAGTTCGCCTGAGCAAACCTCTTGTGCCAAGATACGATTGTTTCCAGCAAGTTGTTGAGAAAACGAATTGAAATCCGAACCAAATAGACGGTTTTCGAATTCCCGTCCACTTGAAATTGCTCCTACACCATCGGGCAAGGTTCGGCATGTGGTGTAAAGGGCGAGCGGCCGTTGCCTTTCCGAAATCGAAACCTTGCTCGACCATTTCGTTGAGGCGTCGTATCTTCACCGTGCAGGTCGTGATTTGAATGGATGATTGTTCCACCCTTCGGAGATGACTTTTTCCGTGTTTTGATCCACGATCACACTGCGGCAAGGGAAGTTTAGGCACGTTCCCTGCCAGTTCAATCGCTCGACCGGCATGTATTTTCGTGTCAATCATCACCGTTCCAATTCCACCACCGAGTCATCGACACCCACACAACGTAATGCACCTGCGATACGGCCACGCCCAGCGATAGTGCTTTCCAGAATCGCCAACCAAGATCCAAATGAATCGTGACCCAGACGATCAGCGAAGTATCAACGGCTGCTAACCGGGCAGGTTTCTCAAATCGCGAAGTGGATTGGCGTGAAGATCCAGGTTTCCGCACCAGTAATTCGAAACGGCAAAGCCACTTTCCACGGCAACACTGCCGCAACGGCTGCAGCGAACACGAAAGCCAAAAACGTCACGAAGGGATGCTCGGAATAGAAGACACTGCCAGACGAACCATTTGTGGACGGCTCTGGTGTCCACGAAGGTTCTCCAGCGAGTTTGTTACCAGTCGATCGCAAGTCAAGTTCTGGCTTTGAGTCTTTCGGCTGCGTTTGAAATTCCCGCCGATCCAGGCACCTTCATCGACTGACTCTTGAGTTCCACCACCGCCATCTTCCCGGCCCTCTCGAGCCGTCAGTAGAATGTGACTGTTTCACCGGCGAGCAATTCCGCAGCGAGGATCAAGGATACGTTGATTCCACTGCCGTTAGTGCTGTGTTGTTAAGTACGAAATCCATCCACTCGGCTCGTTCGGCAAAAATCCAAAACCTGTGATGCCAAAGAGTCCCCGACGAAACAGGTCATTGCATTGCCTTCGTGGGGCTTGGTGGTGCGGAATGCTGGCTGTTGGCGGTTCGTTGAGATGTGGTCACGAGACAAAGCCGGACGGCTTGCTCCCATCCCTCCTTGTATCCATCGAACTGGTCGGCAGTTCTCACGAACGCATGGCAAGGTCTGCCACGTTTGGTGCGCGAAGTCGGAAGGTGTGGTTTGAAGTCGAGAGCGACGAAAATGCGCAGTTCGAACTGGGTATATCAAAGTG
>Ga0163217_1053641_pt1 | contig 10938 bp, 8 predicted proteins | sample SynspAceP_FD_185933 | JGI IMG/M metagenome (GOLD analysis project Ga0163217, IMG submission 185933) | Saline lake microbial communities from Ace Lake in Antarctica - Synechococcus sp. Ace-P (PacBio error correction) | ecosystem: Environmental > Aquatic > Non-marine Saline and Alkaline > Saline ...
AATCTAAAAAAACAATAGGTTCTACTCGGGCAATTAAAAGAGACCTTAGTAGGTAAGGGAAACCGGATTGTGGCCGAAGTGTAATGCAAACTTTCCTGGAGTATATACGCCAAACACCACCAATGCGATGTAGCGACATACAACAACGTTTTTATGAACGGATAAATGTGGAAGCGGCAAGTACGATGCTTCCTATACCAAATTGCGGAAGTTCTATGGGTACACACTGCCAGCCCGAATATTGATAAACTCCAAATAAGCAAGGCAAGATTATCACTTACTGTAGATAAATTTGGTGCTTTGACGGATAACACCGCATTTTGATCCAGAAACGGTCCTCGCGTTTCCGGGGGTCACTTACGCCGGAATAAAAATATGTCCAATCCCAGCACTAAAACATACAACGTCTAAATTTACAATCGATTTTTAATTGCAATAAAAGATGAAAAACATACATATTTCAAAACAGGTTTCCTTCATCGATGCTTCCTTTGGCGGCTTTATGGTTTGTACTGAAGACTTCGAAGAAATAAACATAAAAACCTACTTTCCTTGAACCAATGCTTCTCAAATTGGCTTTTTTGCCAGGGGGTTTTAATGGCAAAGTGCCTATAAATTGGGGAATCAAGGATGGAAAGAAGGCTTACGCCTGTAGACACATAGTGGGCTCGGGGGAAAAAAAAAAACCCTTCCCCCCACTTAACCTTTCTGGATGATAGACATTGGCGCCTACAAGCGACCCGCATACAATAATTCCCGGATACATGTTTGAGGATATTGAGAAAATTATTCGCGATAACCAAAAAAATCCTGATCGTCAAAATATTAGGCGTAGGACTGATCGAGAAATCCGTGGATTATCTATTTAACAGAATGCTATGGAGCATGTGCCATAACACCAGACGCTATAAAAGGTATATCCGATAATAAAATACAACTGAATTTACACCACAATCGGAAAATATACGATGGTATTGGCGACCTAAAAACTCAATGCCGCATTGACTGAAAGATAATATATCCACTATATTATACGGGGGGCGATGTACTAAATGGAAAAATTGCCAATCACTCCGACTCGTTTGTGCTGAGGATCAGGTGAGTGGAATAACGCAAAGGCTGTTTGCTGAATTTCGGAGATCATGGGAGATTAACGAACTATCCATATTTTAACGTAATGGGGGATTGCGGCATTGTTACAATGGAATCCCGGATAATCCCCAACCCAAATATGATAACCCGCCTTCAGGAGTTTTGAGACGTTTAGATAAGTTCCTTACACGGAAGACTAACTAAGGAGTTAAACGACAGAAGACTATCGTAATTTGCCCACACCCAACTTCCAATTCGGAAAGGTATAATTCCATAATTGGACGGATTCTATGTGGGCCATGCCCAATGGCCTTGGACGATGAAGGCACTTAAGTTATAGCCATCTGGAGAACCCCGAATGAATAGGGTCAATTTATTCAGGCATCGTATCCTTTCTTGTTTGTAGGGCGTGAATCGTAGACCGGCTTCGGCACGGCATCCCAGACGATAAAATGGAGTTAATTCTGAGCTGTCATTTATCTTGGCAGAAGCTAAGGAAGAAAATTCATTACAATCGGCGAATGCCGCAACGTAATTATGAAATGGCATTAGAGCCTCATTCATATTATTTGAAAAATTAAATCCTGGCGGTTGAACGAGATCGGCTGCTTGATTTTGCAAAAGCTTCGACCTAGATGGTTATAATAGCCCAGCTGCTGAAAGCTCTATTCCTCGGAACAGCAGATGAAAATTGGAAAAAGTGCCTTACAAAATGATACCCTGTTTTTATACCGGTTTTGAAGCTTGTCCGGATTGGAGGCGTACCGGAATGCATAAGTTGTTCCCGGTATAGAATTGCAGGGTAATGTAAAATTGGTCCATGTAAGGTAATTTCCTAACGAGTTAAATCACAATAATGCAACATTACCAACAAGCAGTCACCAAATGGGAGAATAAAACTTAAATACCAGAACTTTTGTGATGTTTGCCAGTAATAATTAAAATGGACAATCAAGTAAAGTTTTATTAATGAATCTATAGACCATAGGATTCCTTCCCTATGGTTTTTTTCTTAAAAAATAAATCCTTTTTCTAGTTTAGGAGAGATATTTTTCTATTCATAGTAATATAGTTTTAGTTTAAAAATATATAACTTCAACAAAAAACCAAAATAAATAGATATGGGCAAAGGAGTGAAAGTATAAAAAATGGACAAATCCATTTGAATCCACGAACTAAACGCCAAGCTGGTGTTTGGTCTTATGGCCTTGGTTGTAGGAGCGTGATATCTGGACATTTTTCTGGATGGACTTTAGGTCTGGCTTCAGGAGATTGGGTGTAATGTCGTTGCTACGTGTATTGTGGCCCATAATGTATGTTGGCTCTTACCCAGAAGCGTTGCAGAAATTCTCCTGCCCTGCCACATACTGGAGGCAAGCATATTCTTGCCAGTCCCATGGGACCCTGGGTGGTTCTTTTACTGGCCTGGGAGAAAACCTGAATTTTATACTTACACCTCTGTAATAGTTTTTTTCTAAAAGTCATATAATGCAGGGCCGATTTTTTGAAAACTGCACCGAATGTTGCCTTTTGTGGTTCGGATTTTATACATCTTCACCCTTCTGAATATAAATAGATAGAACTTTCTTTCAATCACGCGTCAAGCTCACCTTATTGCTTTTGGGTTGTTTTGGGCATTTTGGTATCATCCATGCGGAAGTGTCGATTTTACCCACTTATGCCTTGATATTAAAGCGGTGCTGATGGCATGCCGGCATTGGCCCGTTGAAGAGGTTCATTATCTCCCGTTGGTCTGGGAAGGAGCCCTAAAAGCCATGCCCTTTGCGGTTGGCTTGTTTTTGGCTATTGAACAAGTGCCATTGGCGGCGGAGAAGTCGATAAGATCGAAACGGATAAAAGCCCAAGGGGGTGACACTACTGGGATTATTACGCTGTTATTCGGCCTTTTTAATCCTTTGGCTAATGCTTCAATACCATTGGGTCTTTTGCCGCTTTCTCAATCTGAGCCTTTAATTGACGGATTCAAAGTACTGTCGGGTGACAACAACCAAAACTTTGCTGGGCATTGGTCTCCATTGCTCTTGGCATCCTTCCATACCATAATTTTTGCTTCGGGCGGCAAAGATTTATCCCTGTCCAGCAGGCTATTCCCTGTAATATTGTCCTACCCATAGCAAAAAGAAAAACCCTATACCGCCTTGATTTGGCACTCGGTGATTGGTTTGTGGTTTTTGAATGATTACCAAAGTTTTGGCCGGAAATGAAAGTGAGGTCTTTAACAGAGTGCATTGCTTAAATATAGCTGTTTCAGCGCTATGTTGCCTATACTTCTATCAATGCGGTTCCTTTTGTTGTTGAGAAAAAACAAACCTGAACTGGAAAGGCCTAGTGTTAGTCTTTTGAATTTGGCCTGGGACCCACTATTTTATTGGGCAAGTGTTTTTATTATAAATTCAGCTACAGAGGACAATCCTATAGAACTAGCGGTTTTATTCCCATGGGCTATTTAATAATTGGATGATATACTTTGGCCTTAAAGAAGCATCGATTAATACTCTGCTCCGAGAAGAATTTGCCTTGAGCACGAAGCGAAAAAGCACTGTAAAAAACTAAATTTTATTCCGCCAGCTGGCATAAAGGCAATATTTTAGGAAGATATTCTTGGTATCCGTCCGGCTGGTAAAAACATAGATATAGCAACCACTCCCATAAGGCCAAATACACTGGGCGTTTTTTAAAACTATGTTTAATTACATATTAATAATCGAATAATCAAACCAAAAAAGTAAGTCATTGCACCTTTACTACAATAGATTAGAAGCAAAGGACCAATAGAGAACAATAAAAAATTTTAAACTATGAGAAAGGAAGAGCCAAAAATGACCATCAATCGGTTAAAGAAATTATATAGTGACATTCAAATTGAAAAATATAAATTGCGGCGGTAATTGATGTTGATGGCGTACATACGAGGGAAACTACGTAAATTCTAAAAAAGTTCCTTTCTGCTTTGGGATAAGGGATTGGGGATTTTGCGGGTTATCTTTGGTTGGGGAACTCCAGAATTTTATATAAGACGATTCCTTTACGGGTTGGCAGATGGCTTTACGGATGCAAATGCTAGCCGATAGATGGGCCAGTAATGAGAAATTGCAACGGAAGATATAAATCGTTATCTATTTTGTTTAGTGATTTTTTCAGGAGGTAAAGCTGCCATTGTTTGCCCAAGTCTAATACTGCCGTAAACATTGGATAGACTTGGGGATACTAGGATTTACGGCAAGCTCATCCTTTGAGTTGAATTTTTCCTTATTCAATGAGAACTCCAAAATCCATTCGCGATAAAAATTACCAATAATTTGGAAACCATGACACCTGTAATCTTGATATTCCATATGGCGAATTTCTACCCACGCGACTTTTACAACGAAATAATGGGCCCTTTCCAAGAGATGGTAAATGCCTTTGGTAGGGCTTACACACGGAAACGGGTGCGGGAGTATAGAAAGGTGCTCTCGAACAAATAATTCTGAAGGCGCTTAGGGCAAGCCGATAATGGGGCCCTTGTTAAAACTTTATAAAGTGGGGCAAACAGCGTGGTTAACTGGCCTCTTTTAATGGCTAAATGGTCCTTCAAGTATCCAGGGCATCGGGACATATCCATATTTTCTTTACAAAAGAAGGATGGCCTCTCTCTGCCTTTTTATGATAAAAGCAAGGAACAATGGAATGATCAGACTGTGAATGCGCGGTGGTTATTGGGGGGCAACAATAAATTGATGCCTGAATTATAGCCAATGGTAGCCTCTACATGTAATAGTTATACCCACTCATTCTGGGCTTTGGGCGCCTTACGGCTGGCCTCTTGGGGGTATGGATAATAGGACCTGTGCGCTTAGGGCTATTCGGGTTCGAAAAATCCAAAGAAGTGGAATATAGAGTGTCTGGCAGCAGATATTAATACCATATTTGCGTAGCAGCAGCCATAGGTTTCAGGGATATGGGGCAATAGAGATATAAAATTGAAACCAACTAAAACCGTGGATGGGGAACGCCTACGATGTGGATTTGTCCTCAGGAAACTACAGTTGCTAGGAACCTATTCACATGCTGCGAGAAATCTAAGAACTCAACAATTGCACGAGACTTGTTTGGTGATATAATTTGTAGATCATTATGCGTATACCCGACTTGGAAAGATCAACAAACAACTTGGAGCCATCACGGATGCAATTAAAAACGTTATTTGAAATAATTTAAAAAATGATAAACCATAATACCTATAGACGGCACTATTTACTAACTGCCGAAGAAACATGCCCAAAAGATATTGAAGCAGGCATTAATTTTAGCTAAAAGTGCTTTACCACTATGGACCAATCTAATCGCAATTGCTGACGCGCAAAGTAATATACCGCTTTTTGTGGCGGCTATTGTTCAGGATAAAATGATATGCCCTCGAAATTACTGGCAAATGGTAGACCCCTAGGCAAGTCCTCCGGGAGAGATTAAGGGCTTTGCGGATCCGTGCAACATTTATGATGAAGCCGCGGAAGAGGCTTACGACTATAAAGTGTAGATGACCGAGAATCCGGAGATAGATGGTAGAACCGTGTGGCCTATTGGTTGTTAAGTGTGTTGGAGTCCCTGGAATTATCCATTCTTACCTCTGTAAATGCATAGTTCCAGCTTTAATGGCAGAAATGTGGTTTGTTCTTTAAGCATTCCTTTTCAGACACCTTTGGTGGCGAACGCATATCCCAAGCAGCTGGAAAGCCGGAGTTACCTAAAGGAGTTCAAAACCCTATTGCACCTTTAAACCATAAAATATACGGCTCAATTAATTGCCGAATGCACAGAATAGACGGTGTATACTTACAGGCTCCGTACAGGGGGGATAGACCGTTCAAATTCTTACGGGATAAGCTTTATTCCTTGTGGTTTGGAATTAAGCAGGTAAAGATTCCCGCAATATGTAATGGCCGATGCAATTTGGAAGAATAGTGTAAGAAAATTTGGTGGATGGGGCATTCCTTTAATAGTGTCCAAATTCCTGCCTGCGGTATAGAAAGGATTTATGTCCCCACGAATCCTTTCCGACTAGTTTTGTTGATGGATTTGTGGCCTTACAAAACAACTATAAATTGGGAAAATCCTTTGGATCGGGGATTAATCTGGGCAATGTGAAAGACAGATGCAGCTAATTACTAGAAAAACAAATTGAACAGGCTTTGGGTCAAAGGGCAAAATCTCTGGCTGGACGGAATCCTTGTTCGCGCTTCCAAAAGATAATCCGATATCTCGCATGTTTTAGTGAATGTGGATCATAGTAGGATGTAATGGAAGCGAGGAGAGTTTTGACCTGTAGTGGATAAATGAAAGTAAAGAACGATGAGGAAGCATTGAGGCTAATGAACGAATTCCATACGGGATGTACCGCTTCATTTGGGGCAATGACATGGATCGGGCTATTAATTTGGGAAGGAGAATTGAAACCGGAAACAGTGTATAGACCGCTGTCGATATTTTGGGACCTCCTTGCCTGGACGGGGTTAAAAAATTCGGGCAAGGGAGTTACTTATTATCAAAAATTGGGTACGACCAGGTTACGCGTGTGAAGTCGTTTTAATTTCGAAAAGGCTAATAAAATTTATAATCAATTTATTGGAATTAAAAAATAGGAAATTAATGAATTAGGAAAATACAAATGGGAATTATCCTCCCACCATCTGGTTTTGGAAATGGAAGAATAAGACGAGATATCACAGGCATGCAAAAATTTGGGAAATAAGAACCCTTTATTTGTTACCGACGAGGCTTGGTAAAGTTGGATATAGTTTGAAAAACATAAACATCTTAAAAAAAGACGGGTTAAATTTTTTACGGTTTACAGTGCTGTTTCAAGGAAGATCCTACGTAAAAGAATGTCGTCGACGGAGTGGGCTCAATATGTAAAAAACAACATGAATGGAGTTATTGCCTTTGCGGTGGGTCTGCAATAGCTTCAAGCCAAACAATCGCCATTTATGTCCGGACAGACTAGGTCGTTATGGATTTGAGATGTGGGCGACAATGGCGTTATGCTGACTCTAAAGCCGGCATTGCTCCCATTATACGCCGCCCAACAACTGCCCGGAAAACTGGTCTGAGGTGGGTAGGGGCATCGGTTATTTGGAGAGAAATTAACATTCCAAAAAGATTATATTTCACACCCAAAATGTTACCGGCCATAGTATATTCCGATCCTGATTAACTTTGGGACTACCACACATATCAACTCTTGGACAGGGGTAGATGCCATGGTGCATGCTATGTGAGGCATATGGGCCCTCGGGATTTCATCCAATGGCCGAAGGTATGCTATCGAAGCCATCCGCATTATTGCCAAAATCTGCCGATAGCATGTGAAAGACGGAAAATAATCTTTGGGGCTCGTGGATCAAACTGTTGGTTGCTGCCACTATGGGAAGCAGACGGCCTTTCCCAAAAAGGACTGGGCTCCGTGCATTCCGTTGCCCATCAATTGGGAGCCTATACAATTAAACAACACGGTTTGCTCAATGCCATAAATAATACCATTGCTTGAAAACAGACCAAAGCAGCTATGAAGATAGAATGGTGCATTTAAGCAAGGTACTTGATTGAAGCAGTCCAGGTAACGGATGCTATTATCGATTTATAATCGATCTGAGGAAGGAATTAAATCCCGCATACATTTAAAAGAAAATAGATATTAAATGTGGGAATAATGCCGAGAAATTGGAGAATAGAGCCTATAAGATCCATCAACCCCTTCCCAATGCTAAACTGTTTTTAACCAGCCAACGATTGGAGTGCAACTTTTTTAGGGCGCGTGTCTGGAGATAATAAATGGAGCTGTATAGCGTGAAATTTATTTAATAGTGAGAATACGGTAAAACGGAACAAATCACGGCCTGCAAAGGGGGAGAATTTGGGCATCAAAGCCTATCATTTGATCTGTCAGGATAAGGTGAAAGGTTTGGGTCCCAAAGGCTTCAAACAGAATTTTGCCCTTCCCAGCAGATGGTGCAAGTGAATTGCCTCACCCATCTCACAGTTGAAAAATTAATGATGGGTGTGCGTTTGGACGGGAAGTTCGCTTAGCGTACTTGCGATGAAATTTCCGGATGTTCAGTCGGCAAGTTGAATTTGCCAATTGAAATTTTTAAGAGTGGAACCCAATTTACGGAAGTTGTTTGGGGATATTGCAATAGCACTGTAGTTTGGCTGGGGGCCAAGGTCGGTCGCGTGAGTATAACGGTTTGGAGTTTGGGATATCCATAGCCTATTGAACTTACCTTGCCTTGGGAAGAAAAACCTTTACATCCCAGTCGTAAATCGCAACATATTCCGCGCGTCTGTAACATTATGATGAAGTGTCGCATGGTACGTGGAACAATTGCCCTTATTTTGTGCCAGTAATTCCCATCCAAAGGTACTGGCAATGACCTTCGACCAAAATATAAAAAAGGTTCTTTTTTGGAGTTAATACCATCTCTCGAATTTAATACATCGTTCATTGGCATAAATGATCGTTTATTTTTTGGCTGAAAAATTGGGTCAAGGTGTTTGCTTGTAATTCTTTGGAAGATTCAGGAATTTGCCCTAACATGAAGGACAGAATGGAATTCCTCCCGAGATTCAGCGATTACCAACTCATAACCCAAGAATATATGGCTTGGTTAAGTTGATAGCTGGAAAAATAATAGTAGCGACAGTTCTATATAATTAACTACAACGGGATGGGTTTTTCATTTTTTAAAATCCATGCCCCGTTATTTCTGTTTTTGGTATCAAAAGGGAAAGGTTCCCGAGTTTAACAAACTCCCTCCATTAGTCTTTTTGAAGGCATTAGGATTGGGGCTTTTTTCCCCATTTGCAAATGTCCAAGGAGATGCCGCCATTCCCATATTTGGGGTATTGGGATAAAGGGTCATCCAAATTACCGTTCCATCCAATTTTAGGATTGAATGAACATATTCTCTGCGGATAGGTTATTGGCGTTTATTTTAAAGATTTTGGTGCGCCATTCTTGACTAATCTTTAGCGAAATTCTGGAAATTGCGGCGGCGCCCAAATCGGCAAAGTATTTCTGTTTCCCTGGAAGTAACCGGGTAAAATCCCATAAACCAAAAAACATACCAAGCAGACATTTGTCCCGCAATCAACAATTTCCGTTTGGATTCCCAAAGGATGATTTCTGTTAATTAATGGTTGAGGTGTGCTTACGGATAAGTCTTTCTTGGTTTTCAATGGCTGCCCTTGCATAGTTGAATCGATAAGCATGAATGATGCCCCTGGTTCATTTGTCATGACGGTAATGTTGTCCCATCAAAATTTTCATTTAATTTAGCGGCGGTGACTTTCCTTTCCCCTCCGAAGAGTTCATTGCTTCCCTGAATTATCGGGTTCGCAATGAGGCAACCAAAATAAATTAGTTCCATTCGTCCCTCCTCTTCCGGTAAAACCTTCCGTACATTTTTGTCCCCATCGCCGGTTTAATAATCGAGCGTTTTAAAAACCCTGACCCGTCTCCTGTTGTAAAGGTTTTTTGTAATTTTTTACTCGCAACGCCATTAATCGTTATAATCTTCCATTTTGCGCATTCCAAGAGCCCATTTGGGCAAAATGCTGTAATCATCTATTCCGAACTTCCAATGGTCGTTGTTAACGGATTTCCCGTGGTCCTTGTCTGCAGCTACAGCATAATCCCAAGGAAAATGAAATAATAGGTTAGTCCCGCCCTTGCCTATCGTACAAATATCCTTCGTCCCCGATCTCGCCAAGCCTTTTCCGTGTCCCTATACGGTGGTGGCATGGCATTTTTTCTCTACGGCTTCATAGGCCAGGTTCAGTCGTATCCTAAAAACCTGTTTTAGCAATAGGCAAAATCTGCAAATTACGTGCATCGGCATTGGTCCGCGGTCAATGATGTTTGTATAGGTTTGGGATTGGGGCCATTTTTGGTAGCCACCTCCCTTCGTTGTAATCTGTAAAGGGATTGTGAATCATGGGGCTTACCGCCGTTCTGGGAAATGTGTAAAATGTAATAGGGGGGTGCAAAGCCCTGAAAAGTAAAAATCGCAAAATAGGGAGTAAGTCGGTTGCATGAAACTCTCCTTCATGGACCCCTTTGGTCTCGAACGGATTATAGGGCTGTAATAACGATAGACCGTAAATTCGGAAAACCGCCGTAGGAAAATTACATGGTGGTGGAACAAGGCGGGTAATAGAAAATACTTTTTTTGATCATTCGTAGTGCTCCATTTACTTTATTGCTGGATAGATTTCCTGCGAAAATATTGATCCCTTGTATTTTCTAAGCATGACTTTATTAAAAATCCCATTCCGGTATTTTTCCTTTGATAAGTTTTTTCTAACGGGGCTTCTTGGTTTCCCACCAGGCTTTAAAGGAAGTGTGCATATTTTTTTCTTTTACCATTTTCCATTTTTTTTTTTATCCGGTTTTGTGGAAATCTTATATACTCCGCCCATTTTCGGCAAAAACCGGTCTGGCTCATCTCGATGATAACCCATGGTATGTGATGTCCGGGCTCTGTCCTAAAAGGATTCCAAGTTTTCCAAACAAAATCGCTGCACGAGGAATTAAATTTCCAAAATTGAATTAATTAAAAATATAACCTTTAAGTTTTGTAGTTCTGTGTCCTAAATGGGGGATAGACACATTCACTTTCAGGGTTGTAGCCCGTAATTTGTATTTCCTTTTTATTTTCATTCTATTTTTTATTTTAAAGATACCCGTGAAACGGAATCGCTACTTTTAGTTGTTTCGGATTATTTTTTAGTTTTATTTTTTTTTTGTTTTTTCACAGCCCCGTGTCAGGTAAGTATTAAAATTAAAAT
>Ga0163217_1095036_pt1 | contig 10938 bp, 12 predicted proteins | sample SynspAceP_FD_185933 | JGI IMG/M metagenome (GOLD analysis project Ga0163217, IMG submission 185933) | Saline lake microbial communities from Ace Lake in Antarctica - Synechococcus sp. Ace-P (PacBio error correction) | ecosystem: Environmental > Aquatic > Non-marine Saline and Alkaline > Saline ...
CTACACATCACATGAAAAGAAAAAGGATGATTCCCCAACAGGAACCCAACCCAAACAAGGAAAGAACCCACAAATGAAAACGTTACGGGACCAAAAATTTTGATTTGACAGGGTGCCGCATAAAAAACCGCGCCCTGACCCTCTCAACTCACTCGGCCCCCTGCCTCGCCCTTTTTGCCGCGGAAAAAGTGGGACTATGCCCGATGCCCTAATGTTCGGCGTTCAAGAATCGAACTTCCATTCCGAGAACGCGTTTTGTTTCTGCCAAACGTGCGTGAACCGAGGCACCGCATAAAGGCCCGAATTCTTGAAAAATCTACCGGTACACCGCCGGCGGTGGTCCGCTTGATGCGCGGGTGCCGATAAGATGTCAAAACGCGCGCATCCAGACGGTCAGGTCTCGAGTTGTGGGCGAACGCCATCCTGTCGGGTCATCCAGATTAACGAAACGCTGATCCTTCGGCTTTGACTCGATCCCCGTGTTTTTTGCCTTTGCGGCCGGTCCTTCGAGCGTTCTCCTGACAACTGTGGTCAAGCCGCCAAACCCAAGATCGTGAAGAGCTGCTGGCAGAGCAAAAACCTGACCCTGTCTTGTAAATATTACTGTGCCATTTTGCCGCCACAGGGCCTGTTACTTCCAAAAGAGGCTCCAACACGTCGAATGGAACCATGAAAGGCGTCAAGTCCGGTCCCTACACAACGCGACCAGTCCGTCGGGCAAGAGCTTTGACTTAGCAATGCTGGCTCGGTTCAACCTATCGATAGCCGCCGAGCTAAGCCAATTGTCCTGTCCCGCCACCTGCGTTGCGTGAATCGAGATCTCCTCTCGGTGCGTACCTGCTAATGATACTAGAAATTGTCCTTGGGATAATATGGCCTGATGTACGCATTTCTCGAGGTCGACGCTTTTGGCTGTCCTTTTTGCGCAACTACATCATGGTCATTATCAACGACTGTGTTGGGAATCGATGTCTTCTGAATAAGAAACAATATCCATCATCTACCTACTTTGTGCTCAGCGATGCGTAAACTACGTCGTGCTGCTAAGCCTCGCAAGGGACTGATAGCACAGTTTCACTCTATGGAAGTGGCTGTCGTTATTTAGTGCGCATGATCGTGTGTATATTCTTCTGCCAGCGTATATCTGATGTCTCTGGTTTTCCTCCGACATCGGGCGGCTAGCTCTATAACATCCAGATTTATGGCGTTGGAGGAATGCAGGCTCGAGGACGGTCCTAGGTTCGTATCGTCGATAGCTATTCAATCCATGCATTTTATGTAATCTCCAGATCGGCGGCTATTCCCTTTCCACAAAGTCCTGGTGCCGCGGTTTTCCTGTCGAATCCGTCCCAAATTCCGATTATCTCTTTCTCATGATATCATCCTTCTGTACGCCTGCTTGATTTCATCTAATTTCTCTATTCTTGGTGGTCCTTGGCTGCCGTTATCTGTCGCGATCCTGCTGTCTGTATTTTTTCGCGTGGTCAGATGATTGGCTATCGATGGTATCCGGCGAGTTTCCTCCGGTGCGTGTCTATAGCTATGCTGCTATGCGTATTGGCGCCTCTCAGTCTTTCGGCCTTTATTGCTTAATCGGCGCTTTGAATAATCCGCGGCGCAGCATATCCGCTGTGTTCGTGCTTTGCTGCAACGCCTTGCTCCGCTGGCCTTCTGTATAAACGTTTTTGTATTAATATCTGTGTTTGTCCTCCTGTGCCGCCATTTTCTTGCTTTGTGTATTTACTCTTATCTTTATTCGTTTTCCTATTGGTTTCGGTCTACTGTCATTGATAGTTATATTCGAATCAATGTTTCATTCTATTCAAGACGCCTACGTCCTGTGATCTCCGCTAATCCGTGATGGTTGTGGGTGCGGTATCCTTCGCCATCGCGCGTCTGACTCGATATACCTGCTATTATTCTTATCTGTTTAAAAGGTAACATCTCTGTCTTCCGACTCTCTCTTCTGTTCGATTCTATATAGTCGGTGTATGTATCTCTTGTGACTATAATATATATTCTATTCTATTCTATTATTATCTCTTTTTCTTTTGCTTCTGGGCTCCGTCGTTTCTTTTGGTCGGTCTTGTGCGTTTTGTCTGGATGTGGTGTTCTGGGGGTCTCTGTTTTCGTACTGTTAGCTTTACTCACCGCGCTCTCGCGTGGCGATCCATTGGTCTCTTTTTTGATCGATCTGGCCTCGTCCGCTCGTGGAGCTGCTGTATCTCTTTTGCGCTATTTCACTTTTCCTTTTTTTTGCTGTTCTCTAATTTTCTGATGTGTTCGATAATTTCTGTTTAGGACATCGACTATCTTCGTATGATTTATTCAATTTAGGGCTTTTGCGTGCCGTGGCTGGCAAAATGCCCGCGGGTGTGCATACCCAATTATCGTCGGCTGCACGGCTTTGCCTGCCGTATCGGGGTCCTCTGCCGCCGACGCTGTCGACCGTGGGCAAGTAAATTCGATCCCGAACTGCGCGCCTGCGCAACTTATCTTCTGAAAAGATGAGAGTCATCGTCACCCTGGCTGGTGCTGCGATCCGCTTGGGTTGATATCCCGCCGTCGCTGCGTTGATCGTTACGGCGTACTGTGAACGAAGCATCACCGATACGTTTCTTTGCCGGCGTCTGCCGGGTGCTTTATTCTGGCGCTGATGTTGCATTTGGCCGTATGTTCGCCTTATCGGCGCTGACCTCAAAGACTGAACCCGTACGACGAAAATCGGATGAGCTTTTGCCGCCAAACTGCGGCAAACTTCGCGTTTTCTCTGCTACCTAGGTCTTGGGCTTGACTCACGGTGGTGACGGGTCCATGTATCTGGCATTGCATTAACCGCGACAGAGGCCGCTGCTATTTGGCTGCTGGATCACTGGCGCTTGGCGCCCTGATGCAAGGTGCTGAACCTGGACCTAGCTTTCAAGAAAGCCTGATGGGCGTCATGCGCAACCTCTGCGATGATCGTCGCTGAATCCTTTTCATGTTGTTGCTGCCTTCTCAGTCTGTCGATTTGGTCTTACCGCCTGCCGCGTGCGCTGGCGGACGGATTGCCGCGCTTGAACTGATCGCCGCTTTCACTGCTGATGGCGCTTGCTGGTGTTCCTATATCCGTGTTGGGGCATGTTTCCTTGATGTATTCGTCGGTCGTCTGACGATTGGCTGTGGTCGAACCCATTGGTTGCGCGGCGCGGGGATTCGACTTGATCTGGTCGGTATCTTTGTTGTGGTCGTCGTGAAAATGGCGCAGATCACGCTCGCCGTAATTCGGGTTCAATCCTTTTCCGTCATCCCAAGGCAATGAACGGATCAATCGAGAGGAGATTACATCCAAGCCGGCCTTGTCCGATTTGTCCTGACATTGTGTGTTGATGGTCTTTGGCCCTGATCTTTTCCCCTGATTGCATCGCGACATGGCTTCCCGATATATCTAAGTGTCAGGTTGCCGCAATGAGCGACTTCCCCTAATCCAGACTGTTTGCCTGTCTCCGCGTCTGCTGGTGCGTTCTTGCTAAACGATGTCAGAGCCCGCGAGAACCCGGCTGCCCTGTCATTCCGCGCCGCCGTAGAATCGCGACTGGCTCCAGAATGGCAGTGACATACACATGTCGCGTGGTCTCGACCTTCTGCAACAATCGATCCTGTGGCCCGTGTCGGTGGACACATGCTGGACCGGCTGCACGACCTGCTGGCGACGGCGCGACCTGGTACAACCTCTGACTGCCGACCAGGGCGCCGCTGTTGCATGTCCTACAGGTCTATGGCACCGACCTTGCGTCGCAATTGAAAAGCGTGCTGAGCTAGCGGCGGCTGGACCCCGACGCGGCGATTGCGCAACAGCTGTCGCAGACCCGTGTGCGGGCTGACCAACAGCTTTGCCCCCGGCCAGCCATAATATGGGCGGAGCTTGCCCGTCAGAACTGGGATATTCCGCCGCCAACAGGCTGAAACTAAAATCCTCCCGCCGGCCGCGTTGATTGTGGCAATCCAACACGCTGATCATCCTACCAACGCGTCCGCCCACGGAATGTGCTAACATCGGCAAACCGCATTCAAAACTTCCGGCCGCGCAGACACGCCCTTTGCGCTCTCGCCGGGGGACGAGCTGTGCTTTCCCCCCTTTCGCGCAGCGCATATGAACAAAACACCGCCTCGACGAAACCGTCAGGGCGGTGCAAGAGACAGAGGTACTGGGCATGACCGTGACCCTCACCAGTGCCCAGGCCCGCCCCGCCCTGACGATACAGGCTATGGTCCGACCCGGCTGGCGTGCCCAAGGGCTGACCAAGGCGGGCCGCCGCGTGATCCTGTCGCAGTTTACGAAGGGGCCGCTTGCTGGCCCAGTCCCCCGACCTTGCTGCGATAGGAGAATGACGGCACCGCGGGACCTTTTACCGCTGACGCCGACATCCGCATCGCGCGACAGGGGCCACAATGCGCCAGCATCGACGGGGATGCCATTCGTCTGGAACGCCACGCACAATGTGCCCGCAGGGGCCAACGCGTGACCATCGGGCACACAGGCGGCACCTAATGGCTACCTGCACGTGGCGGGGGCATGCCTCTTGATACACTGCTGGGGCCCGTGCCAGCCACCTGAGCGCCGGTCCTGGGGCAGCCTGCGCGGGCGACGCGCCTCCTTGGGTGCCGACAATTCCGCGCGAGACGGGGCTGCCAACTGCCGCGTGACGCCCTGCTTTGACGGGCAGCGGTACGCGTCGGGCCAGCATGCCAGACCGATACTTTTACCCCTGAAGAACGCCAGCGATTTGAAAACCACCGCCTTACCCGTGATCCGCGTGCAACCGCATGGGCGTGGCGCATGGATCACGACGGTACAGGTTTCAAGCGCCGACGGCGGGCTGACGCATCCTGTCCCAATGTCATCGTGCCCGCCGATATCCAGATCACCGGCGACGGCGCGCCTTGTGTGTGGGCGAATGCCAGACCACGCGGCGCCTACCCTCGTATCGGACGTCATCTCCCCGCGACCTGCCCACGCGGCGCAAGCCGCATCTGCACCGCGGAATCCAGTTCGAGTTCAATCACCCTCGAAGATGCCCATCACGCTCGAGAACGCAGCACCGTCGCGACATCAAGGCGCTTTGCGGCCAGTCACCCCGCTGATCCCGACCCCGCCAAAATCCGCAACCGCTGGCCTATCAGCTGGTGGGTCGGTGCGATCTCTGCACCGGACAACCCCTTTGAAGAGGAGAAATAAAGCCGAGCGTCCGATCCTAAAACGCCGATATGGCAAAGCCCTATGGCCCCATGAAAATGGGCCGATGATCCCTTTGCTCAAATCGATCAGCTCTCCCAACATCGCCTGTGTGGCCATGCAAGGCGACGCCGATGTGATGTCAGCCACAATGACGCTGGCCCCGCGATAACGGTGTCGGCATGGCGCCACCCCGGTTTCATGGATCTGGCCGGCCTTTGGCCGCATATCGCATGTCGGTGCCACGGGCCCACTGAAAATCAGGTCCGCTATCCCACAGGTCGCCGCCAGCGTCGGCATGGCCCGCAGCCTTGGCAACATCGTCCCGTCACCTGAAACTTGCACGGCGCGCTGGGCCAATATGCGTCAGAGATAAGTGTGGCCCAGACCTTTAACGAGGTCCGCGCTCACGTCCGCGCCTGGATTCTGATCGTCAGGTCTGGCCGCCACAAGCGCAACAGGACGCGGTGCAATCGCTTTGGGCTGCGCCTGGCCGGAGAAATCCTTTTTGCCGACCGCGCCATAACGACGACGCGCACGCTAGTCGACCGCTCTAAACCGCGCCGGCTGATTCACCGACGCAGCGCTCGCGGGCGAGCGTATGGGAAAATGGTCAAAAGCAGTGCGGGCGAATCCTGACCGAGGGTGCAAAACGATTCGCAGCGGCCATCGACACGGATCTGCCTACACGGCGACACCCTGCCGAAGCGGTCGACATGCCCCCGTGCGGTCAAATCATCGCTGCAAAGATGCAGGGATCGCGCTGAAAACTTTTGATAGCCCATCGCGGCCTAGTTTCTAACCCCTAGCCCGAAACGAAAAACAGCGCCCGAGGAACGCGTTTTTTCGTTCCAGTTAATGGAAAGGTAGTGGATGGCCCCGTCCGGGTCGAACCGGAGACCACTGATTAAAAGTCCAGTTGCTCTACAACTGAGCTACAGGCCTAGGCGGCTTATAAAATGGTTGTGGCGTTTTGGGTCAAGCAGAAACGTACGAAAAACTTCACTCAAGCCTAGAATTAGTTCAAATGCGCGTTATATGCGCCGAAATGTATAGTGATTTGACCAACGGTTTTGCCCTTCATGAAGAGCAATGGCTGGGAAAATGATTTTGTCGTGCTGGATGCGCGCAAAAGGTCGTGCTGGATGCGCGCCAGAAAGATGTCCGGATGCGGGACTTGAGGCTGCCTTCTCTTCCAGCGGTACTCCTCCATCGGGCAGTGCACGGCATCGCCCAGTTCGGGTGGTGGGCTTGATCAGTTGGCAGTTATCACGGAAATGGCGCGGCAGACGCCCACCTACCGTTCTTTAACGCCGACGGGCCACCTCTGCTGCTTGTGGCAATGCCACCCTGCTGCATCGCGCGCTTCTATGGACGAGACCGGCAAGACAGCTTGCACTGAACACACGACCGCGTGATCTGCGCGGCGCGTGACGCGGGGAAAAACGGGCTGACAGCCGTGGAACATGGGCCACCCGCAGCTTGAATGGGACGAAATCCACTGGCTCCGCCAAGATGATACGCTCGAGTTGCCGATGGATTGGTGCCCCGACGGCACCGCATGGGTCAATTCCGCATTGCATCCTTCTTTGGTCGACGAATGTGGACGCGATTGATTCTGGCCGCCTTTTGCCCCGGCCGATAGAGCAATCACGCGGCTCCTAACCCGAACGCACCAACGATGCAATCCGCGCAAATTGTCGGCCCGATCATATCCGCATGCCGCGTGTGGGAAACGGGGTGTGTGCATTACGTGGGCGTCCGGCTCCTCCAGCTGCGCACGGCGGTTGCAGCGTCTCGCAGGGTCTCACAGGGCCGTGCTGTCGCCATGCGATCGGAACGGCGCACCCTGCACATCGACTGGCGCGAGAATGGCGTCTGATGCCCGGCCCGTCGGCCCATGTATTCAGCGGCGTGCTGACCCTTCTTTTCTGAAAGCCTGACATGAGAAACCCCGATCTTTTCGATCACGGTTTGCCCGCCTGAACGCTATGAGAACCGAGGCGATGAAGGAACTGGGCCCGAGCAGGCGGCCTGAGATGCGGTGATCGTCAATACACCTGCGCCGTCACCAGGCCGAGGCCGTACGCAAGGCCGTTCCAGGACATCCGCAAACTGCTGCAAGCTACAACCCGAGACGCACGCTGATCGTCACCCGGCTGCGCTTCGCGCAGAACCGAACCGGATACCTTTACCAAGATGGGCAGGGTCGACGTCGTGATCGCAACACCGAAAAGATGGTTGGCGCGACGTGGCAGTGATTGCGCTGATTTATCGGCGAGACGAGGCGCTTCAGGTTGACGACATGCTGTCCGGTCACCCGAAGACGGCAGGCCACTTGATCGATCGCTTGGGCCACGCGCAGCCGCGCATATGTTCCAGGTCGCAGAACGGCTGGCGACCACCGCCTGCAACCTTCTGCATCATCCCTATGGGCCGTGGCAATTCACGGTCGGTCCCTGCGGGCGTTGTCGTGGATTCAGATCAACCGGCTGGTCGACAAGGGCTTTACGAGGTCGTCTGACGGCGTGGACCTGCAAGCCTGGGGCGCGGACCTTCCGCGACCCCCGGCTGGGGGATCTGGTCATGCGCATCTGTCGGCTGTGCCCCGACCTGCCGCGCTTGCGGATCAGTTCGATCGATTCATCGGGTGGACGAGAAGACTGATGCAGGCCATCGCCACCGAACCGCGCCTGATGCCACACCTGCACCTGAGCTCGCAGCACGGGTGACGAATATGATCCTGAACGGATGAAGCGCCGCCACTGCGCCGAACGATGCCATCCGCTTGTGCCCAAGACGCCCCGCAAGCGCGCCCCCCGACATGAACCTTTTGGCGCGGACACATCGCAGGCTTCCGCAGAAAACGACGCTATGTCGAAAATTCGCTCAAGTGGTGACGGAATGCGATTGACCCTGGCTGCAACGTCTTGCCCTACTCCGCCCGCGAAGGCACCTCCCGGCCGCACGAATGCCGGCGCTGAAACGCACCGTGATCAAGGAACGCGCCGCACACGTTTACGCGCCGCCGGCGAAGCGCAGGTCAGCCCCACCTTGCTGCCGCAACAAGGCGTGCGCATCAGGTGTTGATGAAAGCCCCAACATGGCCGACAGAGCAATTCACCCGAGACCCATTTCGCCTCCCCAAACCGAAGGCGCGATTTATTCCCTGCCACGATCACCGGCCAACTGAGGCCATCGCTGCTGTGTGCAGCCGTCGGCAGTTTGTAAACCTTTTCTCCAACTATGGGTGATTCCCTGTGAAGAAAGGGTAAGTATGAGCGACATTAATCGAATGGGTCTCGAAATGGACGTGCGGGACGGTCAGATGATTCATGTCCAACGCTGCCTTGAGGACATGACATAAAGCGCCGCGCGGGTAGATGAGCCGCGAACGCTGCACTGTGAATTCTATATGTCCGATGACCGTCGCAGCTGTATCCGCGCTGGAACGTTACTGCCGATAATGCCGCCGTGATGGCGCATTCGCGCAGTCTCGGCGGGCCTGTGCGAAAGTTCACGCAGCCTTATACCCGCACGGCTTACCGTCTACGGCCGCCAACGTTTCCGTTTATGATGGGCTGGCAGGCCTTTTGGGCTACTAGAATGGATCGGGGTCGCGGGATTTCATCGCTAACGCAGTGGCTTCGATGCGGGCGGATGCCGAAAGCCGCAGCGGACGGTAAAAACACCCAATCGACCCAAAGAAATGCCTACCGGAATCGCACAAGGATCCGGGGGCTTCATTCAGTCGTTAGCCTGTGAAAGACGATTTAGTCTTCTGTGCTTCACAGGGGCCCAAAGACGTTTGTTTTGGTCAGTACAGCAGGGACCGACAGAAGCGTCAGGAACAGAAACGCCGCAAAACCGGCTTGCTTGCGTGCCAAATCAGCTGGGCTCGGCTGTCCACATCAAGGAAGGCCGCGACGTTCTTCGGCTTCGTGTGTGGAGATCAGACTCGTGGCGTCGTATATCGTTGACGTCAATCGCCGTACAGTGGGCGGTGCCAATCCGCGATCCAGCTGCCTCCAACTGTGGCGTGCCTCTTCGGTCCTTGCAGACTCGGGATAGCCGCCGGCTCGCGAACGCAGTGTTGTAGTGACCGGGGAAATCCTCGGGGGCGAGGCTGGGGCTCTTCGTAGACCGGGTCATCAGGGACGCGATTATATTCGGGTCAAGCCAGTGCCTTTGAAGAAACTGGTTGATCCCCAAACCTGTAAGGCACCGTTGCAATCCCGCGCTTTTGGCCACAAGCTAAGTTCTGGCGCGGTTTCCAGCGCAGACCCAGGGAATGGTCAGACCGGCGTGGCCGGGGCGATATCGTCCAGCTCGGCGTCAAAGGCCCTAAATCAAAGTTCGCTGCATAGCCGCGGACCTGATCTCGGAAGTGAAGGCCACCATCATCCGCATGGGTAGTGGGGGGGGGTCGAATCGGCACAACTTCATACGGTGGCATGCAGAGCAGACCTCGGTATAGATTTGCAGACCGCGTTGCCGCTGGTTGGTATCGAAGGCCCCGAACGCCCTTCGAAAGAGAAGTCGAAGTTCTTCGATATGCGCTTCAACCAACCAAGCGGGCGAAAGCAGCGGAACCTGCAAAGCCCGGGCGACACAGCCGAAAGGATAGGTTTTCTTGTCATCTGGTCATGGTCCTTACTTCTGCTGGGCTTGACAGCGTCTTGGTGCCGCCGTTTTTGGCGCGTAATGCGCGTCAAAGTCGGCTTCGATGGTTTCAGGCTGCGCGCCGCGGCTTTTCGATCACACCAGAAGCGGGTCAGGATCACCAGGAAATACGCAACCAGTAGGCCGACGCGATGAGAGAGAGCTAGCACTAAAAGGTTCCTTCGCAGGCCAATGGCAACCAGCCACATCACGCGAAGAAGTCGATCACCAAGCAGCGCCAAAACCACCAATTTGGAACATGGGACGATAGCGGCCCGAACGCACCGAGGATGTGTCCAGCCAAGGCACCAACGCCATCGTACCGGCAATCGCACGAACATCGGCCAGAACACCAAAGAAACTTTTTTTGGCTCAATGATGCCACCGTCACGAAGGACGCAATTGAACGACCCAGACTTCGGCGGTAAAGGCACCCAGGATCGCGGTGAGAAACGGCAAGAAGTACCTCATTCAGTGGCACAAATATGGCGCAGGCGTCGAAAGCGGGTTTGGCCTCGATATAGTTATCGGGTGGCCCAGATAGTTCAGGCAGATCCCACGATCGCAAAGAACACAACAGGGATCACGGCCACGCGAACGAGGTTCTTTCATCACGAAGTAGGGCCAGAACGGCTAGCGTAATCTTTTTTCGGCGTCTTCCTTGCTGGTGCGACCGGACTTTCGACACCTGTGGGGTTGTTGTCCCCGGTGGTGTGGAACGCCCAGATGTGGACATTCACCAGAACCGGCAATCACAAGGGCAGCAGATAGTGCAAGCTGAAGAAGCGGTCAGCGTGGCGTTATCAACCCACGCAAAGCCCGCCCAGCAGAAGCGTTTGCAGGCTTTCCCGATGAACGATCGCACCGAAGCAGACGCGGTGATAACGTTGCACCCAGAAAGACATCTGACCCCAAGGCGAAACATAGCCCATAAATAGCCGGTTTGCCAATCATAAAGACTAGATCACGCATGCGACTGATCCAGGTGATTTCACGTGGGCGCTTTTATAACGACCCTAGGTACAGGCCGCGGAAGAGTGTGGCGCGTCGACCTCGCAACA
>Ga0163217_1097081_pt1 | contig 10938 bp, 12 predicted proteins | sample SynspAceP_FD_185933 | JGI IMG/M metagenome (GOLD analysis project Ga0163217, IMG submission 185933) | Saline lake microbial communities from Ace Lake in Antarctica - Synechococcus sp. Ace-P (PacBio error correction) | ecosystem: Environmental > Aquatic > Non-marine Saline and Alkaline > Saline ...
CAACAAAAACAAAAGGAGAAGGATTTTTTTGGGGGGAGCCCCGGTCGGGGGTGGAGATGGGGGATAAGAACACGGCGAGCGTTTCTGATGAGGGGGTTCGTCCCTGTCCAGGGAAAAAAGCCCCATAAGCCTGCGGGGCGCGCTGGACTTGAAAAGGGCGAAAACCTCTTTCCCAAGACCTTTCTCCGTTATTTCTTCAGGGTGGTGAACGCTGAAAAACGTCCCCATTCTGGAACGTATGGTTCCATCGGCCAGCCACTGGGCCCCTGCCGTGGGTTTTTCATGCTGGGTTTTGGACCCTGTGGGCAGCCAGAGCAGCCGTTTTTGACTTCAACGTTTGGGCTCGGACCAATGAGGCTTCATCAGCCTAGGGGGTCGTTCATGGTCAGTTTGGATTCCCTGGGACGCACGCACAAAATGATTGCCATTCCGCCTTGGTTTGGTGACCCGGCATTGGCCTTGAACGAACACTGCGCTCCCGAGAATCCAGAGTGTGGTCTGAGGGTGGAATAGGGGGAGCTTCCTTTCGATTGCGTAGGTCATACGGTTTTGAGTCGTTTCAGAGGATGGCAAGCCTGCGAGTAAGGGGTGGGTGTCCAGCCGAACAAGACGTGGCTGGTCATTGGAGGCGCAGGCCTTCACTCGGAGCGGCATCGGCCACCAAAGCGAAGAACCAACACCCAGACGACAGGACGACAGTCGCAGAAAGCAGTCTCAACATCATGTGCGGCCACTCTTCAAGTATCGATAAGGCACCGGCAGTTAAGGGCTTGAGCAGGTACTGTACTGAGTTGGGATAGCCGCCGAACGAAGCTCATAGTCTGAAAGAATTTTGGCCATGGCGTTCCTAGAAACGATGCCCCATTTGAGAGCGTATTTTACAAGTCACTGGCGACTTGACGGGCAGATTGATTGGTCTGGTGCAAGATTTACGCTGCAAGCAGACACCAAGGGTTTACTGATGAACATTTTTTATTGGTAGCGGAATGCCTCAGCTTTTCAGGCACATCAATAGCTGGTTACGGGGATATTTTTGATGAATCCAGACATTTCGGTAGACAGGCAGAAAGAATTTGGACTACAAACGGCGGCGATCAACCGGAGAACCTCGCCGGTTTGATGGTGTTTTACTGTGAGTGCGCCTGCCCGGATTCAGCCATGATGTAGGCTAGAGATGAGGCTACTTCGATGCGCTGGTGCGGATGTTTGGAGGGGCTTGAAGTACTGTCTCTTTACTGAGAGATAAACCGATTTGAGGCGGCCTGGTGAATTGAGCTCATGCAGGGACTTTTTGTTCGGGTTTTCCGATGTATGGACCTATTGCTGGTGACGATGGCCTTGATGGCTGAACCGTTAGCGGTGCAACGGATCTGTGATGGAAACGACTGGTCTATCCCAGGTGCTGAGGCTTTGGCGAGGTTTCTTGGATTTTTTTTAAGGCTAACGCCCCATGACTGAGCGGAAAAGTAACCAGCTGTTAAAGCGTCAAATTCAATACTTCTGTAAAACGAGTTAAAGCTGCTCGGAGAGTTTGTTTAGTTTTTACTAAAGCGTGGGAATAGAGCGATAGCCTTACTTTTGGTGGTAGTATTCAGCTCCCTTTGTCAGGGGGATTTTAGCGCTATGAGTAATTGTGGAAAGGTGATTGCTCAGTCAGATGAGGCCAACCGGTTCTCAGCAGTGCAGAGTGACAAAAATGCATAACTTTTTTGATAATGAATAACGGCATTAGGGGCGGGTAATTTGGAAGCCAATCAGCAAAAGATGTTTGATGAGGAGCCAAGCCCGTTTTTGGGCGAATGCTCGGATACGCCGAGTAACCGAGGCACTTCAGAGAAGACGTGCCTCTGCAAAGAGATAAGGGCTGTATATTGCTTGGTGAGTCTGTGATGCTTGCTGGTATTCCAGCCGCATGGAAGATATGGCTTGATGGATCGTGATATATGTAGTCTTCCTTGGGGTAGCCATTGGCCATCTCAAAGATTGCGATGCGCATGACATCAAGGATTGTATGGACATTGACTTCAAGAGGAGGCACATTGGCTGTCCATAACTTTGGAGCAACTTCATTCAGGGCTTTTAGAGCTTTGATCTGGTGTTAATGTTTGATTGAATTCGCGTTGAATTTTCTCCTCCAATTACAAACATGCAAGACACAATTACCCGCTGCTATATCCCTGCTGATGAAAAGGCAGCTTATTTGGCAAGTGCTGAACTTGAGGCTCTGAGCAGTAATTTCCAAGCGGTTTAATGGGTCAAAGGGCTAGCCATGGGCCAGTGCCTCCAGTATTTATGATGGAAACCCTGTGGCAAGAGCTGTTGTCCGGAGACATAACTGGCCCTGGTGGCAATTATGTCAAGCGCGCTATGCAGCTTGTTAGGGATTTACTATTTTTCTCTGCGCTTGCATATGCATGCTTGCGCAGATGCCTCAATCTTGGACGAGCGTGTGTCCATGGCAATGCGGAAACTATACTTCTTTAGGAGTGGCTATTAGAAGCCACGTTCAAGCCGTTAAGGCCTGAAAGAAGTGGTCAGCCGTGTTGGCGTGATGCGGCAGCAAAATGGATGTTTACTTGACGCATATATTTCCGGCTTGGAGCTAAAGAGAAAAAGGGAATATGAGTCGAAATTATTTTGGTAGTTGGGGTGGTGCGGATCAGCGATCTTATTTGGCGCTAGTATCTTGGCACCGATTTTTCCTGATACTCATTAATGGCACCTTTCCCTTGTTGACCACCTCCAAAAAGTCAAATACATTGCATGTAACGGGTGTTCAAAAGACAGAAAGCTTCCTTGGGGAGGGGTAATAGCATAGATTCAATTGATCTCTCAATACTTTTATTGTGGACACATGTGGCCAGCTTGCCCTGAATTTGCTCTGGGGGGGTGTTTACTGTTTGGTTGTGGTTTTAATTGGCCGATGCCCTTGATACGATCAGGGTTGATTTGCTACTACTTGCCCAAGGGTGGGGGTATTGGTTCTGGAGATCCTTGAGAATCCTTTCATGATGGCCATTGGGGGTTGATTCCAATCGTGGCTGCGGTGTACTGGAGGTGGGCTATTTTACCGTAGCCGATGATCAGCTTTGGCTGCGAAGTGGGGCGTGTCCAGGAAAGTTTCGATTTTGATTGGGGTGACCCCAGCACTGGGTCTGATTCTGGGGCACTCTGGCCGTTCTGGGTTTAGGTTGCCCGTGCCTTCTGGTGATCAGGCCAATGGTTATTGGTGGTTGTATGTCCCTTGGGAGCGGTGGTCTCACTGGTGACTGACCCAACCTCGATTTCGGCACATTGAGTTAACGTACTCTGTTTGACGTAACACCTAGAAAGATCTGGTCGTGGATGTCTACGTGGCTGTGCTGCTGTGCTGGGAGGCGTTGGCATTCCTGGTTCCGCTTTTATAACTGGGTGCGAGACATTTTTTCTCTGGTGATGGTTTTAGGACTTTCCTGTTTGGTATTGCCGTGGCTGGTTTTTGCGCTTATAATACTGCGGCTTTAATACACTGGCTATCATACTGAATTTTACGGTCCGACCCTGGCGCTGAAATCGACTTTTTCCTGCCTTGTTACTTTGACCCCAATGGGGTTGTTGGTTTCGGGATATTCAGCTCGCACTTGGTTGGCAAATTCCACTTTTATATTGGCTTTTTTTCTTCTTGCAGGGTGGCTTTGGCATTATCAAGCGGGCATGGGATTTTTGATTTGAAGAAAATCTATCGATTGGGCGTCAAAACGTTTACGGATGTCAGTGATGACAGCCTGGCTCTGGATTTAACCAGAATCTGTCCAAGAGCCTCGGCCGCAGTCGCAGCCTTTATGAAGGCCCAGGCTGACCCGTACTGGTTGCAGAACAGCTTTGCTGACTTCGGTCTATTGCCTTCTTCAGGATTGAGAAACCTAGTTAGCACGGTTAAATGGATTAGGGAACGCTCTTCAGACCTGTTTCCAGGATCGTAAACAAATTTCTATCCATCTTCGCTACCCAGTCGAAGGTAAGGCTGAGTTTTGGCTTGGTTGGTTATCAGTCAGATGTATGAACAGCCACTGGTGGACAACGGGGTACTTGACTATTCCTAAGCCGTTGACAAGTGGTCTAGAGCAGAGCCTGAGCGAGTTCAAGGGCTCAGCGCTTTCCAGCCAAAAGAGTAAGTAGTAAAAGAAGCAAGCTCGATTTCTGTAAAAGTTAAGCTGATGTTGTCACGGAAAGTTTAAGATCATGCTGTTAGGTCAGTTGACTTCTTGTTAGGTATATGATTGTGCTACTTGGCCTTTTCCTGGGGTCAAGTCTTTTTTTTTATGGGCAGAAAGTGAGCCGAAGCCATCGCCAGGGGACGAGCCTGGCCAGATGGAGGTCGAGATGTTGCGATAGTGAGCCGGCATGCTCCTAATAGCGGATTGTCTTTTTGGTTGTTTGCGGTGGGTCTTGAAAGGTTGGGGCTTTTCTTTGGTTTAAGGCGCACACTCACGCCGGGATGGGATTGCGAGCAGTTTAGGCATTCTGGAGCGCGTGGGCTAGCAAAGGCGGTGATGTGGATGGAGAGCTGAATGGGGGATATGTCCAGTTGGGCTTGTTAGCTCTTGCTCGCGGGTTTGCAGGTTCTGGTGGATCAGTAGCTGAATGAGACAAAGAGATTTGCCACCATGACAGAAAGAGACTTTCGCAGTCACTTGGAGAATTTGGCGAAGAATCGGAAAGGAATTAAAAAGCTAGCTGCTTGACCGCCATACCTTCAGGGTAGGGATATTTGCGAGTTTGTTGCGTTTGGTGACGGTCCTTTTCGGTTTAGCGTTGAAATTGAAGTTTGAAGTAGGAAGATTTGACGGTGACTGGCGGCTGATAGTGATGCCCCAATGGTATGCCATGGTTAATACCAATGGCTATTAAATTTCCCTTTGCATAACGTCGGGCCTAGAGCTGACAGGCACTGCTCGCATCAATGTCATTGATGATAAGCTATAATCAATTCAGACATCTCTCAATCACATTCCCCATGCTTTTGAGGTAGGCAGGAATGTCTGCAATTGGCATCACCATCTATTGTTTGCTGTAATCGGGGATGGCCCGCTGGCATTGTACAGGAATGCACAGATTGGCAACAGTTTTTCAAGATTTCGGCGATGCAGATTCTGGCAAGGCTTCTGATAGCGGGACTGTGGAGGGGCGGACCGATTCTGGCATTAGTTCGATAGCTCCGGCTTTCGGTGCCATCCTTGAAGGCGATCGGCTTGGTGTGCTCTTGACGAAAATGGCATGTAGAAGGTTTTACCATCGAGGCGTCATGCACCTTTGTGCCGATATTGATCAGAATCCTGGGGCCAGTTGAGGCAGGGCCTTGAGGCCTTCCAGGCTCCTTTTTTTCGCCCAGCTGCTCACCAGTGCTGATTCACCCATATATTGGGGCACGCGTCAAGCGCGCATGCCTCAGCGGATATGGCCGCCGCCTGGAGTTTGGGGTGGGCTTGCCGCACAACACGGAGCATACATGGGGCACGTCAGCCACATGGGCCGTGAGCTGGGTGAAGGTATGGTCGCAGATTTTCCATGTCTCCACAAGGCTGAGGGTGGCTTCGATTGGTGACTACAGTAGCACAGCTCGGTCCGTGGAAAGGGCTGGCGGGCCATAGAGCCGTTGCAGGTTCTTTCGGCCATGGGAACTGAGGAGCTGGTCAAGACCTGGTCGCAGCAGGGTCAAAGGGTAGGCAAGATGCGGTATTTTCGCGTGATAGGCCATAGCAAAACCTGGCAAATATGGTGAAATTTCTTGCATGCTTTGGATGTATTGCGTCCGTTCATGAACACTGGTACCTGGATTTCGGTGTGATAGCCGTAAAGCCCAGTCGGCTCGATCAAAGGCCGTGAATTGCATTGGGATGGAAGAGTTGGCGAGGTGAGTGTCATGGATCCCGCAGGGCGCGTTGGGGTGGAACCCGGAGAAGAACGCCAGGTTGGGCTGCCGTCGCAGGCACGTAGGAATACGTTGCGCAGGGGATCGTGGCTGAAGGACCCGGCCAGCCAGGCCAGCACCACATGCTCCCGGTCGACTTCATGCGAAGCCTCGCAGGCCTAGTGGGTCTTGTTCATGTGGGATTTGTTGTTGGGCCAGGACCACCAGATCGAAGTCGTATACAGGTCGCGCAGGGTGTAGTCCTGCAAGCTGACCTTCATGCTCAGCGGCGCACCATCCGTCCATCGTGGCAGTGGGTCGGGTTATGCGCAATCGTGGTGAAGGCCGAACAGGGAGCGGCTTGGGTGGGCGCCAGTAGAAGCCGGTCGCCGCCCATGCATGGCGCTGTTTGTAGGCGCGGGACGCCGGGTAGAGGCGATGACTGTTAGTAACCACCACGCCTGCCTCGAGGGCCGGATCCTGCTGCTGATGCTGCCTGGTCAGGGAGCGGCGAGAAGTGTTCTGTCGGCTGGGGCTTGATCGGCGGCTTCGGACCAGCCCTTCTCCCTGCTATCCAGGCGAGGTGTGCACGTAGCCGGACGAGCTGGCCTGGCTGGAGTGGAGCTTTAAATTGTTCTGTGGAACCCAACACCGATTAGCAACCCGTCCCAGCCCGCCCTTACCACTCATTGATTGGCTCTGTATTAGCTGCCCGTATACCGCGCTCGCAATGAGACCCAGGCCCTGGCTTGCTACGGGGGCAATCACAGCCGCAGCCCCCTGGGCCTGCGGCCTCTTTTTCTGGTGGCAGCAGCGGGGCTTTCTGGTGTCCACCTGGCTGTTTTCTCAGCTGCGGTCTGAACTGATACCGCCGTGTGGCCCGCTCGCTTTCTGAGCTGCGGTATCACTTCGGTGGCCTGAAGGTTGCCCAGACTCAGTCGGGGGCGGCCTGGAGTTGATGGACTGGAATGCGGCAGTAAGGAGATATGCGATGGATTGGGATGTCTGCACTGGGTTTGGCCATGAGCACGGGCTCGCGCATTGGACTCGATCGAGACGGTGATTTCGGATTACGACTGCCTGGTGAGAGGGCCTGGAAACCTTTCTGGCGATTGAGCTCTGTCCTGACTGGCGCCGAGTCCTCGGATTGACTAATCAGATCCGGAGCGGGCCTTTGACCAATCCACCGCAAACGGCGTACCAGCCGCTCCTCGGCCGGCTCCGCGAGGCGCTGCGTTGATTGTTTCGAAATGGCAATGCCCTGAGACAACCCCCGGACAGAAGGCATGGCTGGTGGCGGAACAACGGTGACGTTACAGCACGGTCAGCCGCACCAGTGCTTGGCTGACGAGGGTGCTCGGTGCGGCGCGATTGCATGACTGGGCGCTGGATGGAGGCGTGCATCCCGCAATCGCCTGGAGGCGGCGGCGGCCAGGGGGCCGCGCGGGATTTCAGCGTTTTTGAAGCTCGGGTGGGTTGGCTCGCGGGTGCGGAATAGCTGCCCTCGCTTCGCTTCGAGGTGGTGATGGCGGGTGGAATCGCAAAAGGGGCGCTGGAGCTGGAGCTTGGGTGCCAGTGTGGTGTGGGTGCGCAATATGATGGAGAGAATGAGAGCCGAATGAATGTGATTAAAGGCCTGATCAAATGCGTCTGCTGTGGCGATGTGCTGGCGGGGGAGGGAGCATGGAGTTGAAGGGGTATCGGAGGCTTTCATTTTGCATGTTTCGTTTCCGCGGGCCTTTCGGATCACGAACCGTTTCAGTCCTGGCCACTGATTACGGAGAGAGTCGAGCCTGGGGATGGGTTTTGATGGAATGTCTCGAGATGGCCCATCGCTGCACAAGACTCTCAGGCCTGGCGATGGTTACGCGAGGCCTTCGCGGCATGGCGCGTGCTGGTTGTTCTGCTCGGGATGGAGCCGACTAGATGGCGGCAAGGCGGTGGCGGTGAGGTTGAAGACGATGGCCTGCTAGGGGATTGACCACAATCGTGGGACAGAGGGAGCTGTCGTTCCGCTTACGACTCCCGATTGGAAGTTGTACGAGCGACAACCAGAGGCTCACCCCTTGCAGTTCAGGCTCAGTCTCGCTCGCATCGCCCCGGGAAAATTGCCGCCCACGCGCTCCAGTAGGTTAGCTCTGACATCGTACTATTGATGGTTCGACTTCGTTCCTTGGCAAGGATGAAGTCTACATGCGATCCCGTGCAGGTTCATTGAGGTGTTGGTGGGATTTTGGCTCAAGGACATAAAAGGCCATGCGGCTGCGACTGCTGCTGGCGCTGGCCTTTGCAGCATTGACGAGAAGTGATTGATGTAAAAGGGACCTTGGAGGGGGTATGGTGGGCGTGGAATGCGATCATCTCGATTCCGTAAACAGGATGATGGATTTATAGATTGGATCGCCGGGAGATGGCCTATCGTGCCGTTTACGAATGATTAAGCCAGGAGGTTCTCGAGTTTTCCGCAATACGTGTCCAGATCAGCGACTTGGAAACGGCGGCCGGTGCTGCGGCAGGATTCATTTCCCTGCCCTGAAGGGCAGATACATCACTCAAGGATGAAGGCCGATGAAAGAATGGGTGAGCTACCCAGTAATTTTTGTTTCGTGAAAGACAACCTGCCGTCAGATAAAAAGCACGCCAAGCCTTGATCTTGCCTGGATCGTTGGCAAGCTGACACCGAGGCTGGTATCAGCGGTATCACGAACCTCAGTTACTCCGGGCGGCACGCGTGGGCCGACCGCTCACAGCCCGTCCAGCGTGGCGGGAGTGGGTCCGCCGCCCGTGCGTCGCTGTGCGGTGCCATTTACCGATGCTGATCACAGCTAAAAGCACGGGGTGACCGTTCGAGACAAGCGAGCGAAGCAGGGATGCATGAAGGTAAATGAGCCGGTGAAGCAAGATCGTTCAAGCGATTTATCACCGGCTGGCTGCAGTGGGTTTAGCAGTCTAATTGCTATGCCACATACCATCATCTAATGAATGGGGGTGAGACGAGGTCTGTTGCAATCTCAGGTCTTCGTGGGCTTGCGGCAATAGTGGGCTCGGCTGTAATCAGCCTTTGCACTGGATGACGGGAGATGGGTTCTGCCTGGGCCATTATATTTTTGCCTGGAGTGCCTCAGTAGCGCCATGCATTCGCATTTTGGTTATTGTACTTGGTCTTTATGGGTGGAATCATAAGTGGTGGTCTGTTTCCAGAGTTCAAATCGTACTGAAGCTAGAATGGTATCGATGTTTTTCCTGAATGTACCCGGCACCAAGAGATTTGCCGCAGCTGGCTTGGTGGTCATATTTGTGGCAGGCTTTCAGAGAATTTGTAACAATTATTGCAGCTGGGAAGGTCAGAGCCGGCTATGCTAAAGACAATTCCATCAGCTGAGATAGTTAATCGCGTCAATTAGCCAAAAGGTTTGACTATTAGTTGAGACTGGCAATATATGTCATTATCGAGGACTTTAGAGAGCCATGATTTGGGTCCTCTGCCCGATGCAGATTCGCTTATGGGTGTCCATGCTGAAGGCGGGACGAATTATGCTGTTTTTAGGTGATGATCGGCAGCCAGCGAAGGCTCTTGAGGAGCCAGTACAGGGTCATGCAGCACGTTTGTATGTCCAGGTCGCGAAGTCTCACAAGCTTTTTGTTCTGGCAAGTCCAATCCGCCTTGGTTAGCTTTGCCGCGAAAGTAGAGACTCTGGAAACGAGCTCATGCGCATAATGGACCTGTGAATCACCGTTCAGTTTGAGTGACGGCGGCAGCAGCTTGACTTCAGGATTATGAGCAGTTGATAGTTAAAGCACACCCTACGAGGCCAGAGGCGAGCGTGGGCGGAGCCCTGGCGGGTGGAAGTTTATAGTCTGAGATTGAAGAGGGTGCTTGCATTGGAAGCATTGATTGACCTGAATTGGTCAGCTTTACCCAAAGACGAGCAAGAAAGGGGCTCGAGCCACCGGCCTGGAAACGCACTATCGCGGCTGGAGATCAAGAGCCAACTGCTCCGAGCGCGAGCAGGTGCCATTGCTCAAGAACCGACGGGAAGTTCACGCGGGATGAGGCTCAAGCTGTGGGCACACCAGGAGTCAGGAAGGGTGGAGACCTGCAAGCCCAGTGGTGATGTCGATTTTTCAGTAGCAAAGTTTGCTATGCACGCCGCCACCACGCATGGACGGGAATGCCCTGGCATGGCGACCGCCCGAGTGAACCCTGCCCATGTCGGCCACAGCACCATGATGTGGGCGGCGGCTCCACCGTACGCCTGCGGCTTCTCGAGGCATGCGGATGATGGGCGATTGGCCGACAAGGAGAAATCGGGTTGTAATCCTTGCGCGCGGGCGAGATATCGAACTGCGCCGGATTGCTGGCCGTGGATGGACTGGTTTAAGCGGCGTACCAAAAGTTACGACGCTTTTCGCGCTCTGAGCGCCGCTGGCTGCAGCCCTAGATCTCTCTCCACTGGAGACCTTATGGGTTTGAATGCATTGGTATGTCCGGGTGTGATGTTCAAAGCGCAGAAAATCGATCCCACAGAATCGTCCCCCTGAGCAACTGCTGGTGCGGTTGTAGGTGGGTGCATCGTCGCGAGTCTTCTGGTGACGCCACGGGATGCTGGCTGTGATGAACCGTCGCGAGTTTTGGACACCTGGTACGCGCAGTTCCACGCGCTCCGCATCGATTGCTGGAGGCGACATCTCGAAGCGTTTTCTGAGGGAAAGAGCCGCAGGTTGAGGGCCTACGTCAGCGAGCTGCCGGCTGCTGCAGGCTGGCTTTGGACCATCTGCCGTCGCGAGGGGTTTTAGCGTGGTTGATCCGTGGTGGAAAGTTTGGCAAGGGGATCAAGGTAGGCGGGGTTCCGGGGGATCTGGCGTCTGCACACCGCACCTGGCGGATTAACGTGATCGAGGGTCATGTTCGCTGGCTGAGGCATCCACAAGCTGGTGGCCAGCGTCCGGCGTGGGTGGTGTCGATGGTGTGGCGGGATAGCCCTCGGTTGCCGGGGTGAGTACGTGCGAGTGGAGTCTGCATCAGTCTGTTGTGTGCGTCTTTGCTA
>Ga0163217_1105074_pt1 | contig 10938 bp, 11 predicted proteins | sample SynspAceP_FD_185933 | JGI IMG/M metagenome (GOLD analysis project Ga0163217, IMG submission 185933) | Saline lake microbial communities from Ace Lake in Antarctica - Synechococcus sp. Ace-P (PacBio error correction) | ecosystem: Environmental > Aquatic > Non-marine Saline and Alkaline > Saline ...
GCCGACGTTATCGGTTTCGAGGTAGCCATGGCCGCGGATACCAGCGGGGAATTCGACCATCTCTCCGGCTTGCACGGCCGATCAAGGCCAGTAAAACTGCGGCGAAATACCGTCACCGACGGACCAGCACAGCGGCGACCTTCGGCGACTTCGGCATCCGACCGAAGTTTTTTAAATCTGGTCCTTTAGGATGTCGCATGAGATTTCAGACGCTTGGATCGCCATTTATCCGACCTCTTTCATGTTGTTCTGGAGTGCGTTGATTTGACGTAGCGATCGACGTGTCGCATCATGCGCGATCCCGCCTGACGATCAGACCACCAAAGAAATGGAGGCGTCCACAGTTTCCTTAATGCTGACCGACTTGCCGACCCTGTTTCAGTCCAAAGCCTTAAGCAAGGTTGTCGCTTTGAAGCTTTGGTCATAGCCTTGCACTGGTCACCTCTTGGCGGTTGACCTCGCCACGGTCCTCGCCAAAAGGTCCGCGCGCAAGCGTACCAACGATACTGGCCAGAACGAAAAGCGACGCTTGTCAGCCACAGGCCAAGAAGATTCGCCATCGTTATCCGACAGTGCAATCTTTTGCGCGATCCTTCACGGCAGAAGCTTTGCCTGTCACGATTATAAAGAGGCGATGTGAATCAGATCGCGGAAATCCCGCGCTCTCGGAACAAAGACCGCGTCTAAGCGGCGTCGACGTCCTTGTTCCATCGCCTTGAAGAATGTTGCCGTCTTTAGCGATGTCCAAACACCGCCGGACGCATAGCGCCCGCGATACCTCTGAGTGATCGAAGCTGGTTCGGACACGTCCACCCTTCCGATATAAGGCCCCGCCCGCGACCCCAAATAGGGTCCGGAGGTCGTTCACGTCCTCCCCGAAGTAACCGAGGCATTAAAATCAGCGTCGATTCTAGCAGAGGAATTTGCATCCGCACATGTTACTGCGGATGTTTTTTAGCGTCTTATAAGCCCCATTTAGAACCCTGCGCGCACCAAAGGACGATCTGTCGCAGCGCGTCATCACGCACCGCGGGGGCACCATTATGCGGGTGCGGCCTCTGGGAAGGGCAAGCGGCCGTTTCACAACGCCGCCGCACGCGCAGGCCGGGCGCTGGTCGCTGGCGACTTGCTTATAAGCCTGACAATCAGCAACGCCGCCGCCCGCTAGCATTGGGATCGCATGGCCTGCAACGTTCCAGCAAGGCCTGCCATCCGCCGCCAGATCGCGGGTTGGTGTGATGGCGGCTGATACAGCGTCGCGCGCACAGTTGGGCCGATATCGAAACATGGCCGGCAAGCTGGCTTTCCCAGCTTGGCTTGGCGAATAGGCCGGCTCAAAGCCGAAACGGGGGTGCGATCCGCCGCGACCACAGCCCGGCGCGTTTGGCAACAATAAGATCACCCCGCCCCCCCGGCCCCCTAACACGGGTGACATTCACTTAGCACCGCAGTTGCGTGAATCCGACGTTTCTGCCCGTGCATCACACCAGCTTGTCCACGATCCGGTGGGTTATGGGCCACAGCGTGTCTCGCACAGCACGTGATACATTCGGCTGCCCCGCCCGGCCACGGCATCACGCCTTGCGGCCGGGCATCAGACCGATGACACGCCGCGCCTGCCCCCCAGATAAGGGGCCGCAGCCCAAGCACGGGCAAAATCCAAAGCTCGCGACAGTCTGGCCTTGCCTCTGGGCCACATCCGCACCAAGTTCCATCACCGTATGACCTTCTGCGCCCGCCCGGCCAAGGGCCGCTTGCGATAATAGAAATTACGAGTTGAAGTACGTCCAGATGCATTAAACAAAGTGCGAGGTCCCAAGGCGGTCTTAAAGCACCACCTACCAAAAGAAATAGCGAATTTGCCATTGCCGCGTTGAACTGATACACCGTCCTTGCCTGAATGATAACTACGCATTCCCTGATCAACTGAGACGCTGCGACAGGGCAAACCGCGCTGATCGAACGGCCCAGAGGCTCGCGCGCGATTCAAGCTGCCCCTTGATGCGCCGCGGCCTGGAACCCTCGACTGACAACTGCTTACACCACACACCACGACGAAATCATGTGCCAGGCCCTGCCAGCCCCTGCGCGGCAAATGCCCCGGCGTCATCCGGTGCCAGGCCGAAGCTGCAATCGCCCTGCCAGACCTCGACTTGCCCGTTACGGGCGGCGAACACGTTCACCGTCTGCTGCGTGGCAGGCCGACGTGATCGAGGTTTTAATGGCCCACACCGCGGCCCATCATCGCCTTTTCACCTACAAATCTGAAAAGCCCTGCTGTCACGCCGACAGCCTGATGGCGATGGCTGCGGCCGCTCTGTTTGAAGGCACGCCAGCGCAGAATGTGGGACAGCCTGCAACGCCCTGCGCGCACTAACCGCGCCGAAAACGGTCGTTTTTGCTCTGGTCACGAATACACGACGACGAACGCAGCGTTTGCCTAGCTTTGTCTCTTGAACCGGACCATTCTGCATTATCTTCTCGTGCAGCGGCGACACGGAACTGCGCCGGGAAAAACGGCTCGCGCACGTTCATCGCCCAATTGCGCTGGAGTGTGAAACAAACCCGTTTTACGCGCCGACGACCCGGTTTTTTGGCAAAGGCCCTTGATATGGCTGGGCGGCACAACCTGCGATATTTTTCACCGAAATCCGCGCCCGCCAGGGATCCGGTTTTTTGACGCCACTTGGGCAGATTTGCTAAATTTGCCCCCTCGCCCGCCCTGTTACACCAACGTCAGTCCTTTTTTGTGAACCATCGGAAAACAAGAAAAAACTTGAGGTGGGCCCGAATAAGCCAAACTTGAAGCACTTAAGGCCACGGTCCATAAGCGGGTGCCAGCCCGCCCGGAACCTTCCGAACAGCAAAGGAGCACCCGACAGTGCCATCTTTTTTCAACGACGCTTGAGGCAGTCATTCCACGGCGCGCTGGCCCTTGGCTCAAACGCCCGCCGCCACGAAACTTTGCCACGCTATGAGCATTTGCTGCTGGCGCTTGATTGATGAACCGGACGCCGCCCGCGTCATGCAGGCGTGTTCCGTCAATCTGGATGAGTTGCGTAAAGATCTAGAAAGATTTCCATCAGCGACGATTTGTCGCACGCTGGAACCGCGTCGACGTTCTGAAAGCAGGGCCAACGGCTGCCTTTCAGCGCGTCATTCAGCGCGCCGCGATTCAATGGGTTGCAGTCCCTCTGTCGCAACCGAAGTCACGGGCGCAAAAACGTGCCTGGTCCGCATCTTTGCCGAACGCGAAAAGCAAACGCCGCCTACTTCCTGCAAGAACAGGATATGACGCGCTAACGACGCCGTCAATTTCATCGCGCACGGCGTCCGCCCAAAGACCCCGGCCCTTTGGCGAAAGCCGCCCCCGTCAATGGCCAGCCCAGCCAGCCGCGATGAAGACGAAAGCGTCACCCGACGGCGACATAAAAGGAATCCGCGCTTGCGAATACTGCGTGGACCTGAACGAGAAGGCAGGCAAAGGCGACCTCGATCCCCTGATCGCCCGCGCCCGATGAAGTCGAGCGCCTGCATTCAGGTTCTATGCCGCCGCCGTAAAAAACCCCGCTTCTGGTGGGCGATCCCGGGGTGGGCAAAACGGCTATCGCCGAAGGCCTTGCCTACCAAGATCGTCATGAAAGAAGTACGCCTCAGAGGTTCTGGCTAAGGCCACGATCCTATAGCCCTCGACAGGCGCATTGCTGGCGGCACGCCGCTACCGCGGCGACTTCGAAGACGCCTGAAAGCCGTGATGGACCGGAGATGTGAGAACCACAAGGTGCGGGTTCTGTTCATCGAACGACAATTCACAGATCATTGGCGCCGGCGCGACTCTGGTGGCGCAATGGATGCGTCCAAACTTGCTGAACCTGCGTGCAAGGGCGGCAAGCTTGCGCTGCATGGGTTCGACGACTTACAAAGAGTTCCGCCAGCCACTTTGAAAAGGACCGCGCGCTGGCTGCGTCGTTTTCCCAAAAAAAAATCACGTGAACGAGCCTTCCGTCGAAAGATGGGTCAAGATCCTCAGGGTCCCTCAGCCCTACTTTGAAAGAGCACCACGGCGTGAAATACACCGCCGGACGCCATCAAGGCGGCCTGTGGGAACTGGTCCGCGGCGTTACAATCAACGCCGCAAACTGCCGGACAAGGCCCATCGACGTGAATCGACGAAGCGGGTGCGTCCCCAGCAACTGTTCCCGATTCCAAGCGCCGCAAAACGCTTTGGTATCAAAAGAGATCGAGGCCGTCGTGGCCAAGATGCCCGCATTCCGCCCAAGAACGCAGCAAAGACGACGCAGAGGTCCTCAAAGACCTCGAAGGTTCGCTCAACGCGTTGTCTCGGTCAGGACAAAGCGATCGAAGCCTTGTCGTCCGCCATCAACTGCCGCGCCAGGTCTGCGCGAGCCGAAAAAGCCGATTGGTAACTACCTGTGCAGGCCCAACTGGTGTGGGTAAAACAGAGGTCGCAAGGCAGCTGGCCGGATACGCCTGGGTGTTGAACTGATGCCGCTTTTTGAACATGTTCCGAATACATGGAAAAGCACGCTGGTTTCGCGGCTGATTCGGTGCGCCCTCCGGGCTAATGTTGGCTTTGATCAAGGCCGGCATGCTGAACCGACGGGCGTCGATCAGAAACCCGCACTGTGTGTTCTGCTGGACGAGATGGAAAGGCGCACCCTGACGTCTACAACATCCTGCTGCAGGTGATGACCACGGCAAACTGGACCGACGCACAACGGCCGGACGAACCGACTTCCGCAACGTGATCTGATCAATGACCTAGAAACGCTGGTGCTCTGAAATTGGCAAAACCGCCATGGGCTTTTGGCCGCGAATCCGCGAGGGCGAGAGGATATGGCTGGCGATCGACGGAATCTTTACGCCGGAATTCCGCAACCTGTCTGGATGCGATCATCAGCTTCGGCACGCTGCCACAAGAGTTGATCTGAAGGTGGTGAAAAGTTCGTCCTCCGGCAGCTTGAGGCGCAATTGATCGACCGCACGTCCATATCGAACTGACCCCGGCTGCTGCCGAGTGCTTGGCAAGAAAGGCTAATGAGTCAAAATGTGCGCCGCCCGCTGGGCCGTGCATCCAAGAAGCACATCAAAAAGCGCTGCCGAAGAGCTGCTGTTTGGCAAGCTGAACCCAAGGGGGGCGCTTGGTAAAGGTGGCGTCAAAAGGCAAGGATCTCGAGCCTTTACGTTTGAAGCGCCAGAGCAGGCACGGATCTCTGGCAAAAGCCTCCGCTGCTTACGGCTTGAAATGGCTCCGGCTAATCAGATTACGACCCTGTCCTCGCAGCCACATCGGCTGCGGGGGATAATTCTTTTTAGAGCCGCCGCTAGACTGCGAACCTGACGCAAACCTGCTATAATCAGCAGCGCCGACGCACGATTCCCAGTCCCCGGCGCGCAGGATTTCAATGCGGCCAACCTGAGTTATGACGGCATAAAGGCACTGAATTTCCGCGCTTCCGGACCCTCGCGATGCAGATCGGCAGGCGTCGATGTCCTCGCCTTCTGCCCCCGGCCAGTGCGCAAGCGTCCGCGATGATATGGCTGACGTCCTGCAAGGCACCCCCGGCGCGCCAGTAATGTCTCCTGACCGCGAATGCGGCAACGGCATTGTCGTCAGCCATGGGGACGGCTGGGAAAACGCAATATTGCCATATGAAAAAAGGCCTGTCACCGGCCAAATCCGGGCAAGACCGTGGCCCATGGGCAAGTGCTCGGGCCAGGTCGGCTTTGTCCGGCCGCGACCAATTCCCCCAATGTTTGCACTCTTTTCGTGCGCAAGACGGCCGGCGGGTTGTCGATTCCTTTCGCGCCGGATGCGCTGAACACCTGCGGCAACGTTCCCGGACAAAACGCTTTGGGAACATGGTTGTGCCCTTCACGCCCGCGGGCTAATCTCGGCCGGTTTTAAGCGATGCTTCCCCCGAATTCGATACGTCAAAGCGGCACCGCCCGCCCAAAAACGCGATGCCCACGGGACGGCCCCCGCGCTTTGTGGTCTGGGGCTTGCCTTTGGTGGCCGCCACTGGCGATCCTAATGACCCTAACCATTCCCCGCGGCCCCGAGGGCATTTTCCAACACCCAAACCCTAGATCCACGCAGGCCCAACTATCCGCGCGTGGCGGCAAAACGCACGCCTCCCGCGGTTGGGGCCGCTGGCGATTATACCCGGGAGCGGATGGAGAACTGCGCCGCGACGGCAATCGCTGATGTGGCAGACCACCCAGGTCAAGCTGAACTACGCGTTCCGTCAGCTTTAGCTCGATCCGCCGATTCTGCGCTCCGCGCTGCAGCAGTTTGGCCGGATTTTTTTTCAGCGGCTGAAAACTCTGCAAAAGCCGTTGGCAGACTCCGGTCGGTGCAATGCCAAGCGTTTCCATATACTTCCACACACGGACAGCGCGCGCGCCTGGGACAGTTCCCAAATTGTCCGGCAAAAAACGGTCTCCATTGCCGACAGCGCACTATCCGTGTGCCCGTCGGACGGCGGATGACCAGTCCGATCATTGGTCTGGGATATTTCCGCGATCTGCCGCAGCAACCCTGCCACCTTGCCAATCTCTTCGCGTCCCCGAGCAGACAAGGTCGCATCACCGTGCCAACAGCCACCTCGACCGAGAACACAAACCGGTCGCCTCAATCTGCACGCCGTCCAAGCCTCGACCATCCGCGCAATTCGCCAAATGAAATCAACCGGAAGCGTTCAGATCCTGATCTCTGCCTCTAGCCGCTTGCCGTCGCTTTCCTCCAGCGCGCGGCGGCGAACGCTTCTTCTTGCTGCGACACGGGCCAGCGCTGTTCAAACTGCGCGCTAACCAGCTGCTCAAATCTGCACCTGCGCGTCCAGCGCTCCGTTGCCGGTCACGTCCAACAACGATTGCAGTGTGCCAACTTGCTGGCGCAACGCCGCAAACCTGCTCATTCAGCAGCGCCGTTTGCCGTTTGCGCCTCTAGGTCCTTGCGCCTCTTCTTGCTACAACGCCGCCCTAGCGCTGTGGCCCAGCAATAGCCGCCCTGACGCTCCGCCTCGGTTAACGCTCTGCCGGCCGCCACGACCGATTCCAGATCGGCCTGCAACGCATCGCGGGGCCCGCATTGGCCTGCCGCCAGCAAGGTTAGCGTTTCCTCAGCTCCGGCGCTGCGCCTCGAGCGACAGGGTCCAAGGCGGTCAACTCGGTGTAGATCTAGCCGCTATGCGCAAAAGGCTTCCCTACTTGCGGCGGCATCAGCCAATTGCGCCGCCCTCTAGATCACTAATACCGGCGCGTCTGCTCCGAAGTTTGCCCCCGCAAGAACGTCGCTTTGTCGCCTAGAAATCAAGCGGACCATCGCCTGCAACGCCTCGCGCCGGGCCGCTGCCTAGACGGGAGCTTCGCCTGCCGCGTGCGACCTCTGACCGCGCCGGCGCCAGCGCCAAATTCCTGCTGCTTGTGCTGCGTCAATCAGGTCCGCATTTGTCGCCTCAAGCCCAGCCAACTTGGGCGGACAAATCTGTGCGCTGCGCCAGCACCGGCGACCTGCGCCTCGAACCCGTTGACCCGGTTTTGCGCTCGCTTGCAGATCTGACGCCGCTTGATCCCGCTCGTCCAGCAACAGGCGATCCGGCCTGGATTGCGCGTCATTTATCCGCCGAGAGCGCGTATTAGCCGCTCGGCAATTCCAGCGCACTGGTCAGGCTAGCCCACCGCCCCGCCAGATCAATCAAGCTCGTTCCTGCCCGCGATCCGTTTCGTCGCAAGCACCAAACTGGATACACCTAAAGATTCGTCAGCACGAAACATCAGCACCAGCGAACGCCCGTCCCATCGCAATCCACGAAACCGGGCCAAATGTTGCGCGTTCAAATCCGCTGATTGCGCCGCGATAAACCATAACTTACACGTCACGCGCGACTGTTTAAACCGCGCGTCACCGGCAAATCGCTGCGCCAAATCGGCGCCGCGTTTCCTGCCGTCGCGGCGACGTCTCAGCAAGAGCAGGCGCAGCAAATTTGCGTATCGATGGACGCAGCCGCATCCGCTTTCCTGCATCCAACCGTCGACGCCGCCGTCCTGCATTTGCGCGATCAGCGCTCTTGGCCCTCTGCGATCCGCTCAAAAGGCGCATCCGCGCCGCTGCCGCGCTGCGTATCGACCAGCCGTTCAATCGGCGGGTCAGCTGGGTCAGATGGTCATCCGCCTAGCCCCCGCGTCTGTTCCGCTGCACAAAACTAACGCGCATCGTATCCAGCTGCGCGCCCATATGTTCCGGCAAAGGGCCTCATCATCCGCCGCTTTGTCTTCACCGGGCCCTGCAACCGTCCTCACCGCTGGCAAAGCCAAGCCCGGGATCGTGGACAGCCATTCCTTCCAACTCCGCGAAAAGCGGTGCTGCCACGTAGCCCGGCGAACAGCTCGCCGCAAGCCAATACAATGTCTACGATCACAGCAAGACCAGCAAGGATGACGAAAACGGTTGCCGTGCCCATGCCGCCACAGCTGGCTATCCAGCGCTGCTGCAACCGCCAGGTAGATAGGATCTGCGCGCCGCTTTACGCCATCGCTGGATTAAAGTGACCGGATCTAGTCCTCTAACCCAGCAGCGGGTACCCGTGTCGCCAGACCATAGAAATGTCCCCAAAGACCAAGAGGAAAATCAACGTCTGACCTATATATATGTGCGTCATCTCTCGTCTTCAGTGCTGAATGAGCGGGCTGGCGCCACGAGCGGTCCTGAAAAATGGTACGTCCATGCCAGATTGACGAAAATCTGCATCGCCGCACCGCGCGTTCGCAGCACCATGGATCCGCCGAAGCGGCGCAGCCAAAGGATGGCGCAATCTCGGCATATCGGACGGTGCCCGACGCGGTGGTCGCAAAAACGCCTAGTTCGATCCACCGACCGATTTCAATCAGCTGCCAGCCTGCGCAAAGGCGAGGCAGACGCAAGAATGAAAAACAACCAAGATCATGCTGTTCAGGTAGGGGTTGGGAACAAAATAGGGATCCAGTTCCGCATCTCGGCATAAGCCCCAGATCATTCAGGCCACAGGCGCCCCACCAGCCAGCGCGATCAAGCATGGATGTAAATTTGGCGCACAGGTTGGGGAAACTGCGGCGGACCACTCTCCGGCCCTGTTGAAATCCCGTCAACGTCGGGCTGTCTGTCCCCTGTCCAATTGACCGCGAGCAAGCCTAAGGGGCAACGGCCAAACGTAACAATGTTAAATCGCCTCAAGCTCCCAGTCTGCGCCTGCACCGCGGCTGACTCAACCAGCGCATCGTAGGATCGAGCGATTCTACCATCTGGAATGCCACGATGCGCGCGGTCCGAAACAGACTACTCTGGGTTAGGCCCTGCGCCCCGCCCGTGCTGCGGCAATCCTCTGGCCTGCGGTTTCCCAGAATCCAGCTGCACATATTGGTTCATGATGCCACGGCGAGGATCGTAACGGATTATGTGATATGCCGACCGAGTCCTTGCGCCCCGTTTCACGTCCCGCCGCGTCGAGCAAGGTTCACGAATCCGCTCCTCACAATTTGACAATAGCCTACCGACACCAATTCGCGTTCGCGCAGCAAAGTTGTACGAAAACTTCATCCGCATCGGCTGTCATCAGGCGCACAGCGCCATCCCGTGCATTGTCCGCCGGCCCGCATCCAGCGCCAGACCAGCCCGGCATTTCCGGCGTGCGCGATGCGTGGATCGACAACAGCAAAAGCTGCGGTGTAGTCCATGCAACACCGCACGCCGCGCCGCGACCGCGTGAAACGGGGTTCCACAAGCAACGATCCATACCCGAAAACCCACAAGCTATGTGACTGGTCCTTTTCCCTGTGCCCCTATATAACGCGAAGGCCAACTGAATACGAGGGGTCTGTCATGAAGCGCTGTGGTCATCGTTTCTGACGCTCTCTGCGATTACGCGGCCGTCTGTTTTGTCGCCGCGCGCGGCTTGATCGCGGACTGCAGCCGGGCTGGAACGGCGCCAACATCGCAAAGGTTGGCAGGGTTGAGACGGAAACCCTGAACACTGCGGCTTCCCCTCTCGCTTGACGTACTGCCGCGATTTGACCGTCACATCACCGGCCCGGAGGGCTTGATCTGGCAGGCCCCTTGGGTGCAAACCGCCGCCCTATCACCCCCCAACAAAATCATCGCGAACCCTCGCGCCGCAGCAAAAGCTTGCAGGTCGGACGTCATGACATTCGATGTCACCTCGGGCAGCCTGCAGGCCAACGTCGATGTCTCCGCCAACACTGCCTTAGCTTTGACAGCATGACCAAGGGGGCAAAAATCTAGCGATACAATCCGGCCGACGGCTGGACCCTGAAACAAAGGCACCTTACCTAGCCGCTGCGACAGCCTGCACGCGCAGGCCAACACCTCATGAGGCCTATCTAAACTATAACCGACGTCGCAGTCTTACCAGCCCTTGCAGGTCTATCCGAACGCCGCACAATTGGTGATGGATGCCGACCCTTACCCTTGACCGCCCCCTCGACCGGCAGCCTTCCTGCCGACGCGTCCCTTATCACCAAGCCATGCTTAATAGCGATGAGGCAACTTTGGGGCGACATCCGCCTTGACGGGCCAGCGGATCAGTTACTGTTTGATGCCGCAGGGCTTGCCTACGGGTCGCATCGACCTTCAAAAGCCCAGGGTTGGCTGCGGCAAGTTGAATTTATTAGCAATTCTTGGCGCGATCGCGCCAGGGTTCTGTTCAAACGAATCAAGCCGTGTCGCATGCTCGCAACGACGGTGCTTCAGCCTGCCACTGACTTTCGCGAATGGGCGCAAATGCGTACTTGGGCCAGTCCGCTGGGACCAGCCCCGTCCCTACGCCCTACCTTAGGCGCGCGGCGTGCCTAATCGCCAGCCAATTCGTTTTTCCGCATGTTCGTGCCGGTCCAAAACCTGCTTCAAGCTCCATTGAAATA
>Ga0163217_1026909_pt1 | contig 10937 bp, 5 predicted proteins | sample SynspAceP_FD_185933 | JGI IMG/M metagenome (GOLD analysis project Ga0163217, IMG submission 185933) | Saline lake microbial communities from Ace Lake in Antarctica - Synechococcus sp. Ace-P (PacBio error correction) | ecosystem: Environmental > Aquatic > Non-marine Saline and Alkaline > Saline ...
TTGTAATTCCCAAATTCGTTGGTGAAGGCTAAATATATCATCTATTTCAATTCCACCTATCACTTGTGAACTGAGAGGACGCATAAATCAATTACAGTCCTAACGTCCTAAATTTTAAATTAAACTTCGAAGCTCAAATTTTCTTTTCGCCCCTCAAATATTTTGAAAAGCAACTCTGGTTTAACGATAATAAAACTTCATCACTTTTGTTGCTTTAAAATGTTGCTAAATGTTCTTTGTAATTTGTTTAAACCCCTTGGGGCATCATAACACCGGGTTTAAAAACTCGTAGGTCAAATCATTCTTTCAGTATTAAATTCCTATGCGAAAGGAATACACATATAGAAATTTCACTACAAATGGTCTGTTCGAAAGAGTAACTCCACATTGCTTTAAGTTGGTCTTCGGAACACACTAACCTTTTCGACAATAAGCTACAAAATCAATCTTCAATTATAAAATCATAATTTAGCTTCTTGTGCAACAACCGATTGTGGTAACTACACTTATAATCTCCACCAGTTCTATAAAAAACAGAATGTCACCAGTCTTTGGATGAGGAACCAAAGGCAACGGGAAAACGGTACACTTTATTAAATTTCCGTTTCTATGAGGGAAATCTTCATAAATCTTCTGAGACTCGTTTTCAAAAATAGAATCGGCAATATACTCGTGTGATGAATAAGGGGTAAATGCACAATAAACAATCCTTATCACTTGAAATAAAGGGATAGGATAATTTCAAATACTCAAATCGATTTTTCTGTACAAATCTCTGACATAACAATTCCTCATTTTTTATTACCCCACAAAACAAACCCCCATTGCTCAAGTAAATCAATCACCTCTTTTTGTCATCTCTTTTGGTCAAATATTGTACATATATTTCATCAACCTTAATTTTTTAGAAGCGTTTATTCAAAAATGATTTTCATAAATCGCTCACCAAGTCTAAAATCCATTATTGATAACTTTAAATGTGCCGACTTTAACCTCTTTTTTGGACGTAATGATGGGCTAATGTCTAAGTAACTTTTCGTCTTTGTCTCAAGTTTAAAATATAAAAACGACAGCAATAAACATTGTTGGAGTTTACCGTTATTGTAGCTTCTTCATCATACTTTTAATAAACATTTTATCAACTGAGATAATCTCTTTAAGACCTTGTGGAAAAAATCCATCATCAGATTTAATTCTGCCAAAGTTTTAGCTTTTTGAACATTTAGAACCTTGTAATTCACTAAATCTGGTGTTTTGCAAAGGTTTTTTTTCCAAAAAGAATCTATTGTAAAACTTATCAAGATATTCCCAACGTATCAGCTTTTCCTTCTGAAGTTTTTATCTTCGTAATTAAAATATCCACTTCTACTCAACAACACTTCATTTAAAAGATGAGTGTCCAACTATGTCTTTCGTTTACATCAACTTTCTGATACCGATTTTATTCTGGTTGAATGGGGATTGGAATATCTATTCTCTCATAACTGTCCTAATTTGATTTGAAACGATTCAAACGCGTTTGGTTTTTTATACTTTTCATCTCCGAAACAGTTTAAAGATGAACACATTTTTGTTATATTTTGCTCTTTCAAAGCCAACGGTACACAAATACCTACATCTTGATTTAAAACTCTTTGATGCTTCTCTGTGAATGATAAATTTGTTGTCCTAAGAGTGCTTTTCATATGTCAAATTCTGTTTTTTCATTAATCATCCTTTCAGAATATCTTCTAACAGGTGGATTCGTTTTATTTGTTTATATTAAGTCCACTCCAGTAGTAATCGTTCTGAATGAGCCAAATTAATTGCAAACTCAATTCCCATTATTACAGTATGAAATACATTACTTGTCTTCTTGTATATAGAATAATCCATTTCGTGAAGAATTTCATATGGGTCCGGATGATAATTGGGGTCAGTGAATCTGTTTCTTCACTGTAAAATCTCGCCTTTGATGATACTTCCAAAATTGCCTTTTGGTCCCTAATCCGTGCCCAGTCTCTAATTTGGGGTCCTAGTTCCAGGTTTTTGATATTATTTTCGTCAATCCAATCACATCTTCTTTATTCTGAAAGTGAGAAATTCAAGTGCAGCCCCTTCGGCAATGAATCGAGAAACATCATAATCATTTCATCGGATGACTAATATAGGCGAATAATCGTTGTTGATTTACCTTCTTTATTAGATTGATTATGTGATTGTCTTTTGAGTCAAATATAATTCGCTTTCGGTCAAGCCAAACATTAAGGCCCAGCAACCCTCTTTTTATGCGAAAAAGGGTTTTGTCAAGGAACTAATCTTCCCTTTTTTGTTGTAATGAAATTTCTGTGGCGAATATTTTTAAAAGTATGGTTTTCTAAAACCATTTCTCACTTTACGTGCGAACATAATTGTTGCAACCATCGCATAACGATTCTTTTCCCTCCATATTGTGATTTGTTCGCCAAACTTTCAGGTATAATATGCCTCTACAGATTTAGAGTTGGTGCTATCATTCTACAAAAAAATACATCTCAATTTTTTTTGTATCCAATTTTTATTTAATACCCACACCAACCCTTTCCAATTTGGAAATAATCAAGGGTATAAGTGTAAATAATGAATGAGTAGCCACAGCAATTCCCAATGCATAAAAATCTCAGAAGGTAAAAACGACCCAAACTTGTAAAAGTGAACTTTCAGGACAAAGTGTTTTCCTATATGCAGGAATGATAACAGACACCACAAACAATTGTTGATTATATAGCTAAGCAAATTGTCCTGGTCCAATTCTTTCCATTGTATAAATAGCAAAAGAAAATGAGAAAGATTCAGCCGCCTTCTTTTTGTCAATTGATCCACTTCTTTCTTGTTAAAGACTACAATGAGTCATCTTTTTTAACTGTCGCTATCGCCTAAGTATTTGTTAAATGAGTCATACTCTAATGTCCTTACCTTTTTTAATGAGCCATTATCAAAAAAAAACAATGGTCATATTTGTTTGGAATAATATTAAACGAGAAGCAATAACGAATTTTACAAAAACCTTATCGCTGACATAATGCAATTTATCTGAATGGAATATTCCTTACGTTTCGTTTATTTTAAGTATCAATAAATAATGCGTTGATTTACTTAATACTTTTTTTTCTTGCATGAGAGTAAAAGGTGATTCGGTTTTTATCCAAAATCTAAAGTAAATGTTGGTTTTTCATCTTGTTGATACTCTAATAAATTTTTTAAGATTTAAGGGAAACGGAAACCGTTTTATCATCAATTTTATATTTAAATATTGCAGGTATAACACAAAGCTCATTTTCTCCCACTAAAAAGAGTGAATTACGGCCCAAGTTTATTTGTGTTGTCTTTTAGTAATTGGTGTTATGTATTGAATCATTAAAAATAAATCCTGCTGTTTTCAGCATTACTAAGTTTTTTTTTCGTACAAATCCTTCTGTCTCACATTTCTGTGACAGCCCAAGGGACATACAACTGTATTTATCATTATATCTCTAACAATTGGATTCCTTATTCATTTCACAACCAAACTCAACCAATGAACTATATTGCTAAATTCCCAAGTAACACATATGAAACCTCTCTATGAGGATAGTGTTTGCCTTAATCGTATATATAAAGAATGAATTAATCCATTTTAATTTTTTGATTGTAAAATTTTTAAACTTAAGTGATTAGGATAAATTCATAGCATCATTACTTTCCTTCTAATATATAAGGAATTTTTAATGCTGCCGATAACTCCTTTGCATAAACCAATTCGCTGTCATTGTAGTGTGCTAAAATTCCAAAATCATAGTTTTTATTAACTCTCAATCAAGTCTTGATTAGACTTCTCTAAATATCTCCTAATATGAGACCTAGAGCATTAGGATTTTCTGAATAAAATATCGATTGAATCTTTTCGGACCCTCAGCCTTTCATTTAACAAACAAGAATGTCCCATCTAGCAATAATATATGCCCCTTTTTTTGAATGGTATTTGATAAACCAGTAATTAATCTTTTGGTAAAAGGAATATTTTTGCTTTTTTATTCTTGGCATCATCATTTAATTTCTTCCCATTTTAAAAGTTCACTTGCCGAAATATTCCATATTCAAACTCACGACAAATATGTTGGCAAATAGTAACTTTTTACAATCGTGATGCTCCAACGAAAACAATATTGTCCAGAACATATTCTAATTTGAATTACCTCCCCAAATTCTTTTTCACATAATAACAAAAGAGCTACTGTCAAAAAAAAGTTTCTCTTTCTAACTCATCGAAAACCAAACTGAAAGAAACTAAAAACCAGTTTGACAACTGATAAGTGCAACAGCCATAAACTTAGCCTCGTCCTCTAAAAATGGGTCATACCCATCTTCATCAATCAAATAATCTTTTCCAAAGTCAGTTACATTTTTCTTTTTGGTCATAATTTGAATACCTTAACGCAAAATCGAAATAGATGAAACCATATTTTTTCGCAACCCCATAGTTGAGACCGCATTTTCGTCATGAATTCCTCCTTTCGCTCTCAAAATCAAATCCTTTTTCAGCCAAAGTTGACGGCAATTTGAAAGGGAGTCATGCCCTGAAAAATGTGAACTTGTGATTTCTTCCAGCATTTTTACTTTAATGATTTAAAAATTTAATTTTTGAGCAACTATTAATGCTCCTCAATATCCTTCTCATCTCCGATAAAAAACAAAGCCTAAGCCATTTTTCCTGCCTTCATTTTCCCGTAATTAGTAAGCGAGGTTAGATTAAAGTTTTCTAAGAAATCGACTCAACGTCACTCATTCTTAAGGATCAAAGTCAAATCATCCGTATTTCTCCTAAGAGACTTCCTCATTCAGTTTTTCAAAGGGTTCAGTGCTATTTCTCTAATCCAATTCATTGACGCGAACCCTTACCTTATCCCCACCACTTTCTCTACGAGTTCTCTTAATTTACGCCTTTTCCTCGGTATATATTGCGATAGATGGGAATGAACTGTGGTAATCTTAGATCCTCTTTTCGCTGCGATCTTGCGGTTAAGTCCCTCTTTATATAGCACAAAAGTTCCAGAGTAGTGGCGTTTTTTTTTGTTTTGGGGAAGAACAATTTGCGAATCACCCGCATAAATTCGTCGCGTATTTTTCCATCTTGTTCATCCCACACCGGAAATAAAAGCCCAAGAACGATTTTCCTGTGACCGGCATATCAACCGCCATTTCTTTCAATGATTTGTCACTGAAATAAGATAGGCTGGGAAATTTTTCTTCTTGGAAAATCGAATATCCTCAAGCTGCTTCAGAGCAGTATATAATCAGTATTCATCTTCTCCCTCATCTTGCCATGTTTCATGGAGGTTTGGCTTCATCTTATTCTTCGCTCAGGACTACCGGCAAAGTCCAATTTATAGCTTGTTCACCTTTCAGTACGTTCCATCCAATGGGTGAAACTTTAAGGCCGAAACCTGTCGCTATACATAATCTCGATTCAAGCCTTGATTAGCTACTGAATGATGTAATCTCGCCAATCAATAAATTACCTCTTTTTCCCACGCCAATAGGTTTGAGTTGGGAATAGCCCGCCAGCATGTACTCGCATTATTAGAGCCTCGCAATACATTGGATCAACATCGTAATTCCTTCCTTCTCTTTCATCCTGGCATGCCAGAAGTGCTTCTGAGCCAACACGGTGCGTCAAAGTCTTTGGTGATTGTCAACATTCATCACAATTTCCCACAATCTTTGGTCAAATGCCTCTCCAAAATAGGAAAGCAGTATTTTTCGCACTGCAGCGATTTGGCCCTCAGCAAATTGCAACACTCCGGCTCAGTTTATCCTTTTTGCTATAGCTGAATTTGCCCCGCCATCCCGCAAACTGAAAAAAGAAAAAATCCTATACAACACAAAATCACTCATATTATAATACAACCTTGGTTTCAGAAGGCCAATCGTCACGACCTGCCCTTACCCTATTTCTTTGAGTAATATCCCTCTAAGTTTTTGGGAGATTATAATGAATCACCCAACGTAACATTCGTATTGTCAATGCCCATCCCAAAAGCAGATCGTAGCCACGATTATTTTGGTGGTCGTCATGTATAAAAAGCTGTTTGCAACCCGCTCCCTTTCCTCGGGTTCTTCCTTAGCGTGATAAAAGCCACGAATGCCTTGCCCCCTTCAAATAATCAGCAAACTTCCTCCCGTATTCTTTCCTGCTCAGGCAATAGATATATCAACTTTTCAAATTCTTTTTTCCGTTTCACAAACTGCGCAATTTCTGCAACTTTTTATTCTTTGAAACTTGTCTCCTTACCTCGATACTCAGGTTTTCCTGTCAAAAGAGGAAATAAAATAACTTGGATGTCTTCCAATCCCAATTGCATTTCAATATCTGCTCTGGCAGACTGCCCGAGTGGCAGTCAATAGCCAGAAACGGAAACTCGGGTAGGGAATTTGGAATGCTTTGAGAGCTGCGTATAATTCTTGGTCTAAAATCATGTCCCACATGCTTACACAATGTGCCTCGTCAATGGCAACTAGTTTTATAATCAAGCTTTTCAACCAAGTGTTGCTCACCGAATATCAATTGTCTCTGGCGATAATACAGCAGCGTTAATTTCGCCATTCTTAGCCGTGCGATCACGTATTTTCTGCCTGTGGAGATAGAACGCTATTAAAAAAAATCTGATTTTATTCCGTGGCTTGCGAATGCTGCACCTGATCTTTCATAATGAAATGGAGGCGAGACAACAATCGTAATTCCATCAAAACCACAAGGCGGAATCTGAAAAAACAAACATCGATTTGCCCCCACCAGTTGGCATGAAGTACAACTGTCTGCTGCTAGTGTCGGTCCGATGATTTCTTGTTGTAAGGCCGAAATTCATCCGTAGCCAAAAAACGTTCTTTAATACGTTTGTGGGGTATTTTTCCATAATCACTCGCATTTAAGTTTGAGGCTTTGCAGTAGCCTTGAAATGAGATCAACTTTTTGGTAGGATCGTGTCCGAAAATCCCGACACACCACTTGCTCTGTGTCAGCTTACTATATTTCGTCTGGAAGATGTCAAAATTGAAAACCACTGGGGAACTGGTATTCTCTCTATGTATTTGTAGATCATGGCATTCTACACTTTTTACTGTTATCTGAATTTTTGCAAATAATCTTATCAAAATTAAGGGCGCAAATAGCTTTGGCTGCCGATATTTAGTAATTCCCAATTTAAGTAAATATCTACTTCGTCCTACCTATATTTTCGAAAGTCTCATAAAATCCCGGCTGCAACCTCCAAATAAAAAAGAACATCGCGGTACTCCTTACTTACTCAATCTCCTCGTAGTAATAGGAGATGGTCATTCCTTTCATATACATTTCTCGACTTGTCGATGTCAGTAGGGCATTTTGAAGCAATTGCATTAAATTTACTGCGTCCACTGAGCTTTGGCCCCAGGGCATTCATATACTCAGATTTCCTATTCTAACTCCAGTCTATGCAATTTTAAGACTGCCTCTCAAGATCCAAATCCAGCCAAATTCGAGTGCTTCTGCAATGCCTTCCATAATAAAGGGTGAGCATATTCATTTCTACATACTTTCCACATATCTCGGCTATTGTACTTTTGCATGGGCATTTTGAATCTATTCTCGCTAAGGGTATCAGCAAGAATCGACCATGCAAATTGGAAACCACCTTTCCGAATGTTCTTCGTGTCTGATTTGCCCCGCAATCATACAAACCTCCAAGGAGGTACGCATTATTTGTGAAGCAGTGATTAGTTACCTACTTCGATATTTGCAATAAAGGAGCTCTCAAAAAAGGCCATAAGCCTTGGTTTTACTTTTCCATCTATGTCCATCAGTGTAAGTAAACCCATCGTAAATCTAATTGGCCTGGTGCTGGAAAAAGTTTTGCCTATGCAATAATTCCGCGTAATCGAGCATGTCTAGATTTATATTTTTACCGTCGGCAGCGTGTTACATTTGCAGTTGGTAGTGGTACTAACCAACTGCTCATTTCTTTCTTGAGTTATAGCTTTGTAGTACTTCCAGTAATTTCGGTTTCGCATAGTCATCTTGGTCGGTAAGTACTGCGATAATCCAATACCGAAAACCACCATTTGGAATTTTTGCGCATCCCAAAAGGGCGCGCAACTTCACGGTCATCGAAAAAACGAAATAGATATTTTTTGTTGTTCCCTCATGAATGCGCATCAGTATTCTTGGGTTCTAGGATAAAGAATTTTAAAGACTCATAATGAAAATTACGCTTCTCTGCCAAATAGAATAGTTAACAAGGACGGCCTCGACTTTCCACTCCCCCATATGAAGTTAATATCTTCGGACTCCGACTTGTTCGGTAATAAAAGAATTTTTGGGCTTCTGGTACGAATTTTCCGTATCATCCTATTCATTTATTACTAAGCTCTAATTACTCCAAAAATAATGCTTGCAGCCTAGAATACATCAACACCAATACATCGTTTTTAGCTTGACTAAAGTGTATATCTTCAAGATAACCAATCCCTCTACCACTCCCACCGAGCGCCTATCAATTCATAGCTGCTGGTCTATTCCTGCTTGAAATGCCTGCAAAATTCAGCTGTCCAATCAAAGGTCTATCACTGTGATTCTATTTATTTAACCTTCAGGCAGCAAGATATGAGATGATGATACAAGCCTTTCGATAAGTAAAAGGGGTTAGTGTCCAAAAAGGTGCAACATTTACAGAAATAAATATTCTTTAAAACAAAGCTCAATAAGGCTTGAACTCCATTTTACCCTAATGTGAAATAAACTCCAGGCCCCCTATTTTCACTTCAGTCACGAAATCCTACACTTCCATTCAGGTTTAATTTTTTAAAAATGTTCTGGTTCAGCATTTTGGATCAAATACGAATCGAAATGAAAACCAAGGCATTATATTTTTCCTACTTACTCCTCTACAGCGCAACAGCTTTGGCCAAACTGAGCTTAGCGGAAAGGTGATTGATGAAAAAGGATTGCCCCTTCCGGAGTAATTTTTTAATCAAAGGCAGCTACGACGGTGCTACGAAGCATGCAGTTGGAAGCTATATATTTCAGCCAAACTGAGGAAACAGAAATTCAAATTATTGTCTTTAATTTTAGGCTTCAAACAAGGAACTCGCAGTCACACTAACAGAAAAACTGCTTGAAATTCCACGATCACGCTTGTAGAAGAAATCCACAGAAATTGAAATTCGGTGAACTATCTCTGCTGGTGCTATGGAAGCTCTCAGATCAAGGGAATCCGGGTGTTAAAACGTTGGATACGTCACTACGCCGAGCGCGATGGGCGATATCATGGGCGCATTTCAAGACGCTTCAGGTACCAGTACGGTTGGAAATGACGGTCGTTTTAATTTGTCGAGCGGCGATGCCAGCCGAAGTGGGCATCTATATCGATGGCATGCGAGTAGGTAATGCCTATGGAAGCACCGCTGGTAATGTCCCCAACTCGACACCGATACCCGAACATTATTCAAAGGCCACGTTTTTCAGTACTGGTGGATATCAGCAGAATATGACAGGCTCCCTTTCTTCTGCTTTGCACTCAACACCAAAGATTTGTCTATCCGTAGTCAAGGCGACTTGAGTAAATCATGTCCGTTGGAGGAGTTATTTCACACACGCTCGCCAATGAAAAACAAAGTCATTACGGCAAGTGGCCATACTTTTCAACCTTGCTCCTATCAAGGTTTGATCAAGCAAGAAATTGACTTGAAGCTGCTCCAAATGCTTGGGATGTGGGAAGTTGCAGCCCAATAGAAAACAGGAGAAAATGGTCTACTGAAAGTATGGCCCGAACTGAATCAGGAGGAATGAGGCCTGTTGGCAACCGTGGACGTGGAACAGACCGGCAGGTTTTGGTGGATCTAAAAAAATGATTACAGCTATGTTCAAGCAATTGGAGCGCCCTGAAAAAGTTGGCGGTTTTCAACCGGTATTTCCTATTCTAAAAACCTGGATAAAGTCGCTTACGATAGCTTTGATGATTGAAGCGAGAATGGAACTTATCCACATTAAAGGAACTGCCATAAAGGACTTTTCTGATCGGCTTTCCGCAAAATTTGGAGTGGAGCATTTTATGCATCCTTATTCAGAAAAAACTAGTCCGAAAGGCTGATTAGGGAATTCCGACGATCGAGAAACCTCCTTTTACCGAATGGGATTCTAACTCAATAAAAGAATCTGGTTTTAGAGGAGGCTTGAGAGGTGAAAAAGTGCCGTATCTGAAAGAAGAGTGGCTAGACCCAAGGTTCTCAGTTGCCTACCAATAAAAAGATAAGGGTCAAGTTGTCGTTTGCAGCGGAAGCTTCATCTTACCTGTGGAAAATTTCGGGTGCTGAACCCAAACTTCAAAATCTCGAATCGAATCACTTAATCTTAAACCTACCTCTTTACCAAAGATGGCGTCAACTTTCGAGCAGAGACCTTCTATAAGTCATATGATCAGTTTGGGTCACTTTTTGAAGGTGCTTTGATAATCCACTGGCCTAGAAAATGGTGGTTCGGGCTATGCAAAGGATTGACTTCTTCTCAGAGTTCGAAAAGACAGTTAAGGAACTGACTATTGGATTACCTAACAGCTTTGGATAGCAAGCGAGCTTTAACCACTATCAAACTGAGTCCAGCCAAGCTTTTGCCTCCGAAACATAAATCTTTTCGGTGGTTATCAGCAATTTTGTCCCATCGCTCAATCAATTAATCGGAGCTTCATTCGCTTACAATGACGGTTTATCCCTTCTCACATCCAAATGTGGATAAGTCGAAAATGAAATGCAAACCAAGAGCTTTCAAAATCTAAAGTTATCCTGGAGTTACCTACCAAAGCAAATGTAATTATACCATTTAGCCTGCACCAACTTGTGCGGCCGAGACAATGTTTTGGCTACTCCTTCAGCCAAAGCAAATACCGAAGGCATAACTTCGATCAATTCTC
>Ga0163217_1029859_pt1 | contig 10937 bp, 11 predicted proteins | sample SynspAceP_FD_185933 | JGI IMG/M metagenome (GOLD analysis project Ga0163217, IMG submission 185933) | Saline lake microbial communities from Ace Lake in Antarctica - Synechococcus sp. Ace-P (PacBio error correction) | ecosystem: Environmental > Aquatic > Non-marine Saline and Alkaline > Saline ...
CACCACACACCACACACACCCACGGGAAGAAAGAAGGGGGGGGGATGGGGGCGGGGTTGGGGGCGCCCATTGCGAAAATCTTCCGTACAAAGAAACAGTTCAAACTAATCCTTGCCCATAATCACGTAGCAGACGTTTTTTTAATAAACAAGTTTTTAAAAAATCAAATCCTATTTAAATCTGGTCTTGCTACGGCAAAGAATCTACTTGCCTTTCTCGATAGGAAATAGTCCAGGATTTACGGGCAGAAAAAATAAAATGGCGCATGTATTATTTTTCGAAACAGCGGAAAAGAACGATGCGCCGGCCCTTAACACGCATGAGCTGCGCAAGCGCAGGTAATCGAGCTTCAGTCTTGTCCCCACAAGCCGAAGGTTTTTCACCATGGGCTTGGCCTTGCTGCAACCCATGGCACCAGAACAACGGGTGTTGATTGGTTGAAGGTGACGACAAGCGTGGACTAATATCGTGCCGATGCGACGGCGGGGGCTGCGTCCAATCCGGGTCATCGTCCCTCAAGGATTTTTCCGCAACGCCCAACGAACCTCAGATATCTGATGACACCATACGGGGCAGATGCCATGTATATAGCTTAGCAAAACACGCGATTCCCGCGGTTGCGAGGTATGCTGTTCGGGAAACAAATTCCGATTTATCCGGCGGCACTATGGTACGCCGTCTGAAAGGTGATTGTCGGAGAGCTGACGGCCTATTTTCGACGGGCGCGACCCGAATTGGTGTTCCTGGGGCAAGCACGGATTAAAGCTTTCGAAAAAGGGAATACTCGTGTTTCCAGCATCTTGCGCTGAATCGAACAAGGTCATCTCAAAAAAACGCGATCTAATGACGCATCTATGGCAGGCAAGCGCAATCGATAGCAGCCGTTTTGACCAAGGTGATTGACGTCTACATCTGCAGACTGCGCAAAAGCTGCGCGTTCGGCGTCAAAGTTCGGACTGGCAGTATATCGAAACCGTACATTGGTCGTGGTTATAAGCTCAGCTCGCCCGAGGTGACCTCCATTAGGCCAAGCTGATAGGCAATAGTTCAAGGGATCGACAGGCTGAGAGCCGCGATGTTCAACCTTGATTAGCTCGTTTTGCAACTGCGTTTCTCAGACTGTTCAATCCCCGCGTGGGGCTGGCCTCATAGGGGTACGCTCTCTGTTCGAAACTTGCGTGCGCTTGGAACAAAGACAGATCGTTCAGCTGCCATCTGCGTTTTCTCGGATTTGCTGATTGGAAACGATCCGTTGCAGCGATATCAACATCTTCTTGCGACGCTGAAAGGGCTATCGACGACTCTGACATCCATGTGGCTATAGGCCGCGTCTCCATTCTGACTCCATCGAACAGCCGAATCCCAAGCCTTATAGGCATGCGAAAGGATTGTTCCATTCGCACGCTAGCGCCCATATACCAGCATCTTGGCGCAGTTATTCACCCGCAAGCGCTAAGTTGTTGGGTCTCGTTGCCGGCTGCAACGGCTTCGGAAGTCGACGCTTGATAAAAGTGCTTGGGAAATTTTCGCTTGCATCGGCGTTTTGAGAACTGGAAAAAACCGCGTCGATTTGAATCTGCAAGTGTTGGGCACTTGCGGGATCTGTCCGGGCCGGAGCGAAGGATTCTTCATCACAGATTGCGGTGACACGCGGTTTTGCACTGGTTTCTGGCCCACGTGTCAGGCGTCTTTATTGGATTCCAGACCGAAAAAGGTTTTTCGCGTTATAGAGGTGTTCATGACGTCGACACGGAGGCTTTCAGAGGGCGCGCGCGCCTGCATTGAGCATTCGGCCCAATTGTTGTCTCGGTCGCATTGACCTAACGGCGCTTTCCACACCGATTGCACTGCGTGCGCGCAGCGTCCGACGGAGGCAAGCTCGGTCAGCTTACTGCGAGACCTTGTTCGATCGTTTTAAAGGTTTGGCGTGTTCGCACTCACGGCCGTGGCAGTTTCATGACGACGCGGCGCGCGGGCCCAGATCGGCATAGATTGTCGCCTTTTTTCCGGTGGCTACTTCTCGCTCGCACGCTGCACGCATTTTGTGTTGCGAGCTGCCATTCTGCCGGTTGAAAAGGTTTAAACTGAAACGACGAAAAGTGCTGATGCCTGCATTTTAATCCGCCTCATAACCAGCTGCGATCAGCGTGTTCGATCATCTCTGAACACTGCTGGAGCACTCTGGAAATTTTGCCGCGTAGTTTGTTCGATAACAAAAAATTGGCCTGCATCTCGTTCGTCGATATTGAGCTTTCGAATTGCGTGCGGCGCGACATCACACCTAGACGCAGAGGCGCGCTGCATTGATCATTCTCGGCGCGCGCGCTCTGCGCCTGACTGTGATCAATCCTCGCAGAGAAATCAACGTAATGAACTTCGCTCGGTAATACCTGTGGCTTTCGCGCTTTTCATGGGGTCATCAGCGCTGTAAAAAGGCGTTGATCTGCGCCATTTCAGACCGCACCAGGGGAATCCGCCCCTACCGTCGCGAATACGCCAAACCTGGCATCCCATTTGAGAAATCTTGTGTTCAGCTGCAAGCGGCTGGCGTCGGGAGGTTAATCGGGATCAAAGCCATGCCGTTGTCGGTGAACAGCCCTGCCTCGGTTCGGGTGCCAGGCTGGCGTCGGCCCTTCGAAGGTCCTGGATTCAAACCCGCGGGCGAATTCATCCAACTGTTTGACTAAACTTCGGGTATCGTCTTCGTTTCACGTTTCGGACAGCCCCGAAGACTGCGTGCTGCACACGCGCGGAGGCCGTTTTGACGGGGTGATGTCTTGCTTGCCCGCATCAAGCGTCGTTCATGGGGTTAAAGGGTCGTCCTGAACCATTGCCTTCAAGGCAAAGCCGCACCGCTGACGGTAATATAGGCTGATCGACCATTAGACCGACGGTGCATCCGCGTTCCCACATGCGCGATATCTGGATCAAGGATGTATCTCTGTTTTCATGAACTGCGCGACTCTAGCGATGGGGACTGCTGCCCGAGGCGTTCAGATACGCAGCTGTACAAGTGCCGTGTTCAAATCGCGACTTCAACATAGCGTTTGCATGTTTCACAGTCGCTCAGCGTGGTTCGACAAGGATCCGTCGCGGCCCTTTGACGACGCTAGGTTCCTCTGGCCAGCGAACGCAGTCTGCGCATTTGACGACGGCATATTTCCAGCGTTGTCAGACTGTTCTGAAATGTTGAACCGGTCGGCGGGCGACGTACATCGCCGGGCTTGCCCAGATAGGAAGTATAGCTGGTCAGCCTTTCTGAATGGATTGGTACTTGCGTCATACACCGAGAATTTTTTCGAGGCGCGACATCGTGCAAGGCGTCGATCGACTTCGGGCGGGATCTCGCTGATCAAGGCCGCCTGCGCGCTGGCGGTGACAAGCACGCTCGCGCCGGACATACCGTTATAGCATTCGAACGTTAATCCGCGCGACCCGCGCTGACCTGTGTGGTATAAATACCGCGGCCGTGGCCGAATTTCAGCGCGCCGTAAGGCTCATTCATGCTCCGGTCAGACCGTCTGGATATTACGCTTCAGACGGGTGGTTTCATCCATCATTCGTCGACGGTCGTGATAACTTTTGGGTTGGTTAGAAACGCGCGCTGCGCTTGATCAAATCGGTCATCTTTGCGCATGTCCACTTTAGAGCCTTTCAAGCGCCGGGTTTGATCGACCAACGGTAGAGAGTTGGACTGCAACGCAGAAGAAGACCGGTCTTTCGCCAGACAGGCGATAGGGTTGCCCTTCAACCATCGACCAGCCGTTGGGGTTGGCCACAACAGCGACAGGAATTCGGTATAGGGCGCGGCGGCATACCATTGTCGAAATGCGAACAAAGTGCTTCTCGGGTGATCTCGGTAGGTACCAGTCCCGGCGCTGGACCCGTCGCGATAAACGCCGAGCTAAAGTCACCTGCGAATCTGGCTGATCCGTCAAGCACCCGGCTTGCCAGGTAATGTCGATTTCTTGCGGGACGACCATCGTTATTCAACGTGATGGTCGCCACACCTGTTTTTGCGGGCTCAACTGAGAACGCAGCGGCGCTGTCGCGGTCGCCCGTGGCGTTTGTTACCCAGCGGCGAAGCCGGCCTGCGGGGCCTGCGTTTTGTTGAAATTCCATGTGGAACGCTGCCCAAGGCATCGCCGTTTGGTTCCGCCGATTGCCAGATCCACGGTATTTGCCGTCGTGCGGGGGCCCAGGAAAAGGCTCACCGTGGCTTTCGCCAAGGCGGTAAACACTTGGATGATGTCACAAAAAAGGCGCAACCGGGTTCGGCCTGCCGTTCCTCTGCGACGGTAGGTTGCCAAAAGGAAGAAATGGGTCGTCGTCACGGCAGAGATATTCAGGTTACGATGTTTACGGTCTCCGATATCGTAAACGATGTGCGGGTCGACGATTCGATGCGCCATCCAGCTGGTAGGGATAGCCGGCAAGGTAATATCCCGCGGCGTTTTTGCAGATTGCCTTTCATCGGCAGGAAAGATCCGCACGTGGTTGGGCATATAGTTTGGTCTGATGTCTGTTCGGTTCATCGACACGAGAAAACACCGTTCCGGCCGATCGCCAGTGTAGGGGAGTTGGTCGAAGGATCAAGCCGCGCGTCGAGATGTCCTATCTCTTCGCGGCATTAACCGACAAAACCCGTCACATTTCCGCGGCAGCCGTGGTCGTGACCATAGGATGCGCGAACCCCGAGCGGTACCACAAAAACAACCATCTGTGTTCGAAAGTTTGCGATGTTTCGGGAATGCTGCGAACCGGCTTTTGAGTTTGGCGCGCAACCGTGACCATCGTCTGAAGCGCACTTTGAATGCTCTATTTACTAACACTCGTTATCGTAGTCTGGTATTTCTTGCTAATAGGACAAAATAGACGAATTTAAGTTTAAAGAAGGTTAAATTTTTTGTGGCGTTTTATTTTGCTACCTTGCAATTTGACGCATCAGGATGCGAGTATCATGGAGATATCGAACTGAGTTGGTGATTACTTGTTCAAAAGCGTTTTTCCAGCTGCTCTCAGCGCTTTGGGCAGCGCGTCCTGCGCTTAGGCGGGTCAACCCCGTGGGGTGTGTTTCTGAAATACTATTTGCGAGTGATATCAGATCTTTAGACGGCGTAAGACTAGGAAAAGGCTCGGGTAACCTTCTCTAGGTGGCCTGATGCTTCGACGGTAGGCCGCAATCAGCAACCGTGGTGGCATCTTGCAGGAAAAAAGCCGGGCCTGAGGTAGTCGACCAAAGGCTGCGATAAAGATCTGTGGCCTGCGGCCAGCGCTCTTTTCGGACAGCGCCAAGGCAACATCGCGCAGATGTTTTTGGTTGCGTCGGCGTGGTTGAACCGACGCTGCAATCAACGCGGGCTATCCCCAGTTTTTGACAGGGCTTTTCTGCCAAAACGTCTGGCGCCTGCGTCAAGGTCTGGCGCGAACCCGCTTGGGTCATCAACGTCGAGCGTCAGCGGGCCCTCAGCGATGACCGCCGCGCATCTGTGCCTGCGCAAGCTTCAGGTGCAGGCGGGAAAATATCCGCTTCAGCGCGAGCGCACGCCTGTTTTCTTGCTGCTTTTCTGGCAAGAAATTGCGACGCACGGGGTATTGGCTTGGCACAAGGTTCGGTTGACCCGAGTTCAGCAATAGTCGCCAACGTTTCAATCTGCGGCCGTGAACCTTGGTGTACCGAAAACGTGGTGGAAGGCAGCGTAGGTGTAGCGCCATCCACAGGCGACAGGGGATATTGCCCTCACCCCCGAGCATAGATGCGCGTGTCCAACAATTCTTGTGCACGTGCTCGATCGAGGCCGCTCGGCTGCGCTCGGGGGAAAGCGCAGTCACATATTCCGGTTTCAAGCGCCAGACCGCTTCGGGATCATTGCGCAGGCGCATGATATGACGCGCTCTTGCGATACAGTACTTCAGCTCAATAACGACGCGGCCCAACGCCTCTGATTACCGCTTCTTTAGGGTCGATTGTGGCGGCAAGCACGCCCTTCCGCTCGGCAGCGCCATATCCGCACTCGCATCCGCGCACGCACGGCATATTGGTCCCAGCCTCGGCGGCCTCTAATAGGCGACTAAGCGAACCGGCGGCATCGCCCCGGCTTTTTCTTGGGGTGCGCCGTGCCGAGGAATGTTTCCGGACGAGGCAGCCGCAAGATGCGGCATTTCATCATCAAGCGCCAGCGTCGATCGGAACAATTCGCGCTTGTCAACTCTATCGCCGCACTCTAGCAAAGCAACGGCAGCACCGCGCGTTACAGAGCCGATTCAGGCTGCGTGCTGTAGCCGCCAAGCTTGGCTCGGATATTTGAGAGAAGCCGCGCACATCCGATGGTCGCGGATAGGCATCAAGGCTAGCCCAAAAGGCGTCGATCGGTCGACTACCCGCCAGCGGACGAGGTCGAAAAGGTGGCGTCATAGCCGTCGGGGCTTCCCCGGCACGGCAGCCGCAACGCGTCCCGATACGCCCGATGACGAGCGTGGGGCCGGGGAATGTAGGAGTCATATCGGCAGTATGCACCTGCCTCGTCCAGGAGCACTTATGTGACAGATACGCTCTGCGATATTCCAGCATCCAGCCTACTGGTCGGGGCCGCGCTGGCCGGCCCAGTTGGTCGATGTTAGGTGCCGCATATGGCGACGCAAGCCATCGCGCAAGACACAAGCGCCGCAAATCCAACATCGCGCGCCAGCTCGCCCGCATCTAAAATGCTGTGGGTCAAAGAGTATCCGACATCCGGGTCGGGACGCCGTACAAGGAACCGCCGGAACAGCAAGAACAGCACCTTTCAGCAACAGATTAAGACAATTATGTCGGCGCACACTATCCTTGGGTAATAGTAATGTACAGCTTGCCCTTAATCCTTGTATTCATGCGAAATTTATATTGCAAAATAACATAGTTACAATGCGGTTTTTGTTTTGCGTTAGCAACCATCGGGGGTGAGATGACGGCAATATCAGTTTTACGTGTCGCTTTTCTTCAGGCAAACGGCGCTGACGCGCAGCATGGATACTGGCGGCCGCATACCTCGCCTACGCACAACATCGGGCTAACAGGCGGATCCAACTGTTGACACCATTTGTCCCAGATGGCAGCGGTCAAGAGCCATATTATGTGCGCGAAAGCGGACGTACTCGAACTCTCCGACGGCCCTCTCACGCAAACCGGCAACCGATGGACATGCTTTGCGGTGAAGGCTGGTTCCAGTTTTCAGATGGCCCGGCGGCGAGACGGGCTATAAGCCGCCAAGGCGCCTTGTGGTGACGTGGACGGTCAGTTTGAAACGAGGCGGCATGCCCTGCTAGGTGTCGGCGGGGCCCGTTGGCTCTGCTCGTGACGTGGGTGACGAGGTGGTGAATTCACGACCAGCGGGCAGGTCATAACTCAACAAGGTGGCCGTAACTGGGGGCGGTCCAGCGTTGTGGCGATTAACCAGAGTCGGGCGCAGATCTGCCGAGTGGCCGCGGGCATGTATCTGCCCTCAAATGCAGGACACAGCAAGATGGAAAAACCGCAGGTCAAACAGGCGACTTGTCGAAGGCTAGCAACGTGGACGCTGTCCTTGAAATGACCGGCTTACTGCATCAAGGGCCTATGAAACTCGGTCAAGCTTGATTGGGGTCTGACGATGATCTGAACCCGCACAGCATCAGAAACTGTGGGCGGTATACGCCCCGGAAAGGACATGAGATTGAAAGCACTTCGGGATCGGCGGCAAGGGATTGTTTGGCACAGCAAACCAACGTTTGAATGTCATCGCCAACACATGCCAACGCAAACCCGAACGGTTTTAAAAGCGGTCGTGCGGCGTTTCAGGACTGTTTTATCAAGCTTTGCAGCGCCGGTTCGTTGACCTCGGAGAAAGGCACTGCGCGGGCCGTGGCACTTGATAATTGGCCTAGTGTCCAAGCGGCAGGGTGATCGCCACCAACATGCAAGGCGGGTTGATCACGACGGGAAACCAAAATGGACCTCGCATCGAAGGGACGGGCTTTTCACGTTAACCGCCCCGAGGGGACAGCAGGCATTCACCCGCGATGGGAATTTCAGCTTAGCGCCGAAAGGTCAATTGGGTCACAGTTAAACGGCTATGAAGGTCGAACCCGCGATCAGCAGTACCAGAGCTGACCCGTTCAGGTCGGAGATCAACCAAGAAGGCGTGTCATGGGTATGGTCGAAAACCAAGCCCCCCCTGAACCGGTGGAACTCGGTCAGTTGAACTTTGCGACTTTCTGAACGAGGCGGCTGAACCTGTCGGCGACAACTTGATGGAGCAGAGCCGCAATCCGGTGAGCCTGTGCAAGAAGTCCCAGGCACCCCGCGTCGGCTCACGCGCCAAGGCTATCTTGAGCGTCGAACGCGTTAATATTAGTTCCGCAATAACGTCTGATCTCGGCACAAGCGCGCCTCGAGATGAAACTCGAAAGCGATTGAAACAGCGGAGTCAGATTCATGAAGACCCACACAACAGAATCAAGTAACGGTTTAGGACGAAGTGAAACGTGTTGCCGATTGCCTGTTCGTCTGTTCCAGGCTTGCGACCTTTATGGTTAACCGGGCCCTGCAGCCGCGCGAATTCCGTGTCGTGACTGACTGATCGATAAGAACGTGCTGTGGGAGAATGGGCGCAGCTCTGCGCAAAAAAGCAGCTGGAATCGCATGCCGAAGGGAATGAATCAAGAAGGGAACTTTGTCCGGAGTTTCTGGATTTGATCTGACTCGGATTTATCCGCGAATGATCGTGACGGACGGCGTCTGCGCAGCGGGTCGGGGCTTGCGCGATGTCAGCTGACGACGGTCCGAGCCCGTATCGCGTGCCGCGAAATCGTGCGCGCGCCAAGATGGTGATCGCTGGTCGAGATGCCCATGCAGCGGGTCGGAGCTAATGCTGATCAACGCATATGAACAACTTGTCGGAGCAGCAGGGTCGGCGCATGTTGGGTGACGTCGCCGCGTGCCGCAATTCAGTCATGCGCCCGTATCATCAGCCGCGGGCGAAAGAAGGTTTAGAATCGCTTGACCATGGCGGGCTGCAACTGCCGCAAAAGGACGCGACCTGGAATGATGCCCACAAGGGGCAGGAACTACGCGGTGTCAACGCTTTCCAGGCACCAAGGCCTGTCCACCATCGCGATGGCGAGCAGGCGTCGTGAGGTCTGTAGAATGCATACCTGTCGGTTGGTGTTTTCCGTTTCAGTTATGGGTTGGGCTGATTCCTTTGCGTGCGTCGCGGCGGCTTTTGCTTTGGCCTGTGGTGACTTCAGAAGTGAAACCCACAACCGCATATCGCGACGACGGTAGCGTCTGGACGCTTAGCCCTGACCATTGATGGGCGAGGTCCACCATGCATCAGCTTCCGCATGCCCACTGCCCACGCAGCCGACCAGCCAAAGTGCGATCAGGCCAGCCTCTGGAGCAAATCCACCACGCGTCTGTTTTTTCAGACCGCCGCGCGGTGAGTCCGGTGACTTGTGATGTTCCTGGATGCGATATTGGTGCCGTGCGCAGCTTGCAAAAGGCCACGGGCGCAGCCGTTCGTCGTCGACAGGGTTTGATGAATCCGAATATCCTGAACTTGTACTCACTGAAAGCGGGAACTGATCGGGCTTTCCAGCAGCTCGATCAAGCGAAGGCGGAAGGATGATCCGCGCAACGAACAGCATTCGCTGCGCGTCGCAGCGCTTGTCCATCCAGACCCGATATGCATAGGCGCTGCAAACGGAAATTTCGTGATCGCAGGGCGCTGAAGGAGGTCAGGTGAACAACGAAATGGCGCGAGCTCCGCATCGCCGGTATCATCCGCAGTCGGTGATATAATCGTCGGCAAACAATCGCCTATGACAGATCGGAACCCGGCGGATTACTCTGTATGGCGGACGCGGACAGATTTTCGACGAGTAAAAACTGCAACCGCTACGGTCAGGACGCGCTTGAGTGTTCTGCCGCTCTGACAGCGGGCCGCGGCCTGTGATTTAAAACTACATCATCATAGCCGAGTGGCGTTAATAGGCGCAGGGGCCCATGGCTATGTCGGACGAATCCGCTTTATGGCGACGCCTTCGGCTCCCTCCGGTCAGGCGGTGACGCAGAACATGAATGTTCAAAATGCCTCTGGGAGTTCAACCATGCATGATTATGCAAAGTGCAGGTCTGCATCTGAATGTTCGCATGGATGTCTTTGTCTGGGGAAGTGTCCTTTTCACGAGATTCAAGCGTGCGTGGGGCGTTGCCCGTTTGGCTGCGACGCCACCGTGTCAGCGATTGCGCGAACTGGCCGAAGCAGACCAAAGCCTTGCGCAAGCGATTCGCGGAAGAAACCGCAGGCGGAGCTTGCAGCACAGATTGGTACGCTAATTTATAGTTTAATTTTTCTTGGCGGTACGTATACCTACGCGCGGCTGAACGATTGTTACAGCAATATCAGCCTGCAGCGACTAAAAAAGTCCGTATTGCTGGTGACTGAGTAGATCGGTGATATTGACGATGCGTTTGATCACCGCATCCGAGACTGAAAAAACATGACTGTCTCCCTCGCGAAAGCGCACGTCCTTCGAACGCGGGACTGCGGGCGGCTGGATCGAGATGTTGTTTGCCGCGCGTCTTTCGCGGTCAGTACGAACAGTATTATAGTTCCCGTCAATATGCCGCATATGCATAATCATCGAGAACGCGTCCATTCGGCGGGTTCGTGGTGTTCGGTAGTACCGCGGGCAACCGGTCATCGGCGCCACATTCGCCAGGGTCAAGATCTTTCGTGTCACATTAGACGCACCGGACCAACCTATAGGTAAGAGGCCGTTTTGCATCGCCAGCAATCACAGACGTGGATGTACGTCACGTGGGCCCCAAAAGTCGTAACGCCAGAGGTGGTGCTTAGGGGGGGGGTTCAAGCAAGCGCTGTATTCGTGGCGTGGTAACGTCTCACGAGCTGTATGAG
>Ga0163217_1067498_pt1 | contig 10937 bp, 15 predicted proteins | sample SynspAceP_FD_185933 | JGI IMG/M metagenome (GOLD analysis project Ga0163217, IMG submission 185933) | Saline lake microbial communities from Ace Lake in Antarctica - Synechococcus sp. Ace-P (PacBio error correction) | ecosystem: Environmental > Aquatic > Non-marine Saline and Alkaline > Saline ...
CACATACAGATTCCACAGATTTCTGGCACGTCGGCAACGCGTGCTCTGAGATCAAGGTTGATCCAGCTCTGACAATGCGCGCTCGCATCACAGCACTCGATGTAGGTTTCAACCACGCTTCCTGATACGCTTGCGCGCCAGAATTTGAACGCGCTGCAGGTGTTGGTGTTGCGCTGCTGGGACGTCCAACCCTGGTATCCGCGAGAGTGAGCGGCGCGGCCAGCGCATTGCACCTCATTGAAGGCCGTCTGATAGTTGATTTCGTAACTCGCGATGGCTATATTGTGCGCGACCTGGGCTATCGGTCAGATTGCCCGCGTTTTAATCGGCCAAGTCCAAAAATCGGCAAGGTAATCGCTGGGGCCGATGCTCAGGTTTCATTACTGCTGCTGATCAGATTTTTCTGACTCGCTGGAAAGCGTAACCCAAGCCGGCCGATTCAAGCGAAACCTGCGGAAAAGACGCAGCCGTGCGACACCATATTGGCTTGGCGGCAATCAGGCGCTGCTGCGGCGGCAAGAATATACGGACGATATCAAAGCAAGCAGAGCTGACGATAACCCAGCGTCAGAGCGGCGCTGGACTGCTCAGCCAACGACAGTTGGCTTGGGCAAGGGGCTCGGCCACCACACGGCCATCAAATGGCCAGCAGTTCTGACTCTCAGCACGGGTCAGATAATGGCTGCCAACATGCGTCTCGGCCTGAGTAAGAAGTGCCTCTGCTGGTTGAAAATCAGGCTGAGGTGATTCCGATCAGACGCCTTGGCCTATCTCAGGCCATTCAGCGCTTGATCACTGTAGACTAGCAATGCAATACGTCAATCCGCTTCGCGCAACTCCAGATAGGTGAAGCCCATCGTCGGATCAACGACAGGGGAAGGCTGCGGCTCATGCTGGAAAGTATTCCGCCGCGCAGCGGTGGAACAAGATTGCGCACGCACCCAGAAATCCATGCTAAAAGCGATATCCGTCGCATTCACCGAATAGGTTGGTACCGAGCCACCTCGCGGCTGGCTACCACTGCGCGGCGCCCTGATATGACGCCCACGGGTCGGATCCCGCCATCCCATGAAGGGAAAGCGTCAGCATTCTGCACGCGGTAACAACCGCGTGTTTCATAGATCCGTAAACCGCCGTTGAAATAAGAGTTTTTGCCAATGATTTGCGTTAATCAGCACTGCAATTGCGGTCAGCAAAAAATCCTGCCGGTTAATTCAGCGGCGACAAAAGACTGGCGTGTCAGTCAGAACGCCGTCTCCTTCGATAGACTGCTGCCGTGTGACTCAGGCTGTCTGGTTATCAGGCGCCAGTTTGGCACCAGTCAGGGTCAGGCAAACAGGCATGCCGTGTAGTTTATAACATGGCGGTCTCCTCCACATCGGTACCCGCTTTCGTCATATCAACCCTCGCCCCTGGGCTTCTGCGCGTCAACCAGCGACGACTGCAAGGTAGAACGGGCGTGAAGAAAACGCCAATATACGGTCGTCCATATCTCCCCATGACCATCCGGTACCAGCAATTGCGGCTGGCGAACGCCGGGCCTGCGCAATACCAGCGCAAAGCATCCCAAGATAAAAGTCAGAGACGTATCAGAATGGCCGCAACGCATTTTTACGCGCATGGTCGCGTCAATCAACTCTTGCCCTATGCCTTTTCTTCGATGGCGAACTCGATAATAGACATGCGTTTTCTTGGCGCAAACCCTATCACCGTGATCAGATCGACGTTTGAAGTACAACTGAACGTTTCCTACGCGTCATGGAAAAACAGACGCCCAGACGCCAAGGACTACAAAAGACGCCAAGGGATGTCACTCATAGAGCGGCAGCACCAACACACATCAAAATAGAGAGCCCATCAAGCGCACCTACTTGCCGAAGCTAGTTGCTCCTCTAGACACGCGGCACTCCAACCGAACCCTTCAAGCAGCTCGCGCAGCCGTCATCTCGTCCATAGGCCTGCCGGATGAGCGCTGGCAGCATACGGAGATCGTCCGTCGCCGGTGCAGTTGTAGGCTGCAACTGCGGCGCCCTGACTGTCCGGTACGGTGGTGAAAGCACAAAGGCAGAATCGCCCCTCCGTGCTACGGTAAAATCGAGCACAATTCCGGTGTCAATGCGAAGGGGCGTCACAGCTTGCAGCAGACACGGTGATACGCCTTACGCTGAAGTCTTGCGTAGCACTGCGAGGTATAATCAGCGTGGTTGATAGTAACTGATTGAAAGGCCAGACGCGGCCGCTTGATCCGATCAACATCACCCCAGACGCGGTGCCACTTCCTACCCTCTGGCCGTACGCGGCCAACAGTTCACTCTGGCTGCAATGGAGCTTTGATTGGCGCTGCAAATCCCTCGCACCGCACCGGATCGGTCATGCAGCTTGTGAAAGAAAAGCCACCGGCCAACCGCTATGGAAAATCGACGGCGGATTAAGACAAAGACGTGGCGTCTTTGATGTACTGCGCCCCATAGCCGTGCCACATGTCTGTGCATGTTTTCACACAGGCGTTCATCCCAAGGGAGCAGACTGATGAAGACAATGCCATGGGCCCGCCTGAACAAAAAAGTGAAGCCCTGAATAAACACCTACGTTCTTAGTCTTGTGCACTCATCGTAATACGCCTTGACCTGACTCCACAGACTAAGATCGGTGGCACCCGCGGTGGACCCGGGCTGGGCCTTGAAAGGTGATACAGAGACTGTCTCGCAGAATAAAACTGCCCGCAACGCAGAAAAAGTAATCCGGCAAATCACACAAGGACGAAACCAGCAAAAACGCAGAGGCCGAATCAGAAGGGCTACAGCAACTTTGAATAACGCGATGGTGGTGCATCAATTAAAGCGGTAACGGGCAAAGCATCGCTTGCCCAGCGGATTCACTCGGCACCGGCGGCCAGTCAATGCCGCCTACCAGGCGGCGTCAGTGACAAAGCGAATGTCGTACACAGCCAGAAATCAGCAGGGTGACGAGGAACTGCCGTAAGTCCCGCCGGTGGACCAGGAAAGAATGCATGAGGTAATAACACGGAATAATTCTAGCGTGGTCTCGATCACCGAAGAGTCACTTTGATCATCGACTGAGGTACTTTGGTAAGGGTCCAACCCTCCTCCTTCATCAGCCCTCGAACGTTTTCGACCACGACAATGGAGTCGTCACTACAGGTACCACGCCAGATCATCGCGAACAGGCCTCAGCAAGTTTATGATTTCGAAAACGAACAGCCATACCCATGCAGGCCCCTGCCAGGCGATGGGCACTACGATTGTCGGGATATACGGCGCGCCAGCTTGCAGGAATACGAACATAACAGAAAGACCAAACAGCATGGCACGACGGGTGATCACCACTATCCTGATCTGAGCAACTGATAAAGGTGTGCTGTCATAGGCAAATCCACAGATGTCCTCGGGAAAACCAAGTCCCCTGTCATACCGCTTTTGATATTGGCCACGCCAGTGCGTTCGCTGCCGGAGTAACTGAGCGCCATAACGCACTTTCCTGTGTTGATTTCCAGCGGTGTAAAGGTAGCTCTTCTGGCCAGTCGACTCGCGGACATGTCAGGCGGTGGCCGACCCGGCGGAGTTGGCACAGCGATAATTTTTGCGAATTCTATCGGGTACTCAATCACGCCACCTGGTCTGAATGTCGCAGTGATTTGACATTATCGTATTGGGCAGGATAACCGAATCCCGCGGCCGATTGGGCCTGTTCTGCTCCTGACCTGCGAGAAGCACTTGCAGGCGAGAGCTGAAGCTTGCCAGCTTTGTCCGGAACCAGCCAATGCGCATTGATAGCGTGGAAACTCTGATAATTCGCATCGCGGCACATCGGATAAGTTCAGTCGACCACTGTCGCGGATAGGCGAGTTACCAACCTCAGCTCAAGGGAGTTCTCGCCATTCTTCGACGTCAGCGCGAGATCATAGGAAGTTGGAAAGAGCCTGATTGACTAACACCCTACCGCTGAGTACTCTTCCCGCAGCGCTGTTCACTCCGGCTCAGCGTTTTGCACCTCATCGAGGTTAATCGATGTTGTTCCGACTAAACGTCAGGTCGATAGACGCGCTTGCCGTTAGAACCGGTCTCGTCCGCTGCAATACAGAAGCCTTCACGCATTGAGTACTTCTATGACTGGTGACCGTTGGTCTCAGCACCGCGGCGTCTGCCTCGGATAGTCACATGATGCTCAGACGACGCGGATGCATGCTACGGATTTGCTCCATCGCCAAGATCGTTCGCGCCATCGACCGCGAGGGCATTGATTCAGCGCAATAACCCAGGCGAAATGCCTTGATAAAGAAATGCGCTCAGGAGCATTCAGCCCCCGATTCTTGTGCTTCAGGCCAGATCGTCGGCGGGTGACATTCAAGTCGCGGCCGTAAGACGTCAGAGCGCCCTCGGAAATGCGCATTTCTGGTCAGGACGGACCTTCTGCAAACCAGAAAACGATACTACATGCCCTGGCTTCAGGCGCGGGATGACCCTTCTCATCACGCCTGTTCGCCGACTTGACGCGTGAAGCCACGTATTTGCATCGTTGCTGCCGAACTTCGGCCCTGTTCGCTCATTCTGTACCGACGCTGGGCACAGCATGCCATCAGGCAATGGGTACCCGCCTGAATACGCGCACTAACAAATGACCGCAAAGCAAGCGGTCGGGAATTGGGGATTCAGCGCGCAGGGCCAAGTGCGGTCGCCTGATCAATGTCATGCATAGAAATTCATATGCCGACCTGATCAAACATCGCTACCGTTTCCGAGCGTCAGCGTCACATGCAACATCGCCCCCTTGGCCGGTCATTCACTCTCGAGTCCATTGCGAAGAATGACAAACTCCGAGCTGGGACTCGGAAAAATTCCACATAGACGGTCAAACGCTCACCACGGTCAGCAGCGTTGCCTCATGCGCACTGACAGCGCCCCTTCGTGACCTCAGCCGACTAAGGCCGAATTGGGTACTGATCGTGGTGTAGTCCTATCCAGTTTGCGCCGCGTCCCAATTGGCTGCCTGGAACATCCGCTGAGCGGTAACGCAATCGACCCGCCGTGAATCGTAATTCCTGATGGCCTTGATAGCTTGCTCTTCACCAACCTTGTAGCGCTGCACGTCCTGAGCGGCATTGCTTCGGTCGCTGAGATCGAGGCTTTGAGCAGCCGCTCGTGGCCTGATTTCGAGCGAGCAAACAGCGCGGACCAGCATTTGCACATACTGCCGTTCGCGTAGCAGCCAGTCTGATGATGCCGGTACGTGCGCGATTTCCGCGGTACTGTCTGCTGCAACCGGCCAGGGTACTCCTCGATAATGTGTGTGATTGAACCTGGACCTCGGACGGTGGCGCTGAGAGCGGCGGGGGCGGCTCATCGCGCCGCAGCACGCAGCAACAAAAAGCCGAGAAAAGAGCAAGGCTTGGTGCGGTTCGAGTGTGTTGTATTCCTTTTTGATCTGAAGACCTTGCCGCGCGATAGCCAGGCAAAAGAGCAGTGGATTAGCCCGCTGGCGCGAATTGATGGATTGGCACGGCCCGAATAAACTATGACAATTATCTCTAGATGATAGGAGGCGCCGAGTTAGCTACAGAGACGGTGTTGCGCACCAGTCTTGAGGCTAGCACAAGACGTGCGCAACAAGCTTAAAACACCACGCCAGCAAATACGTTGCAGCAACCCAAGCATACAAGACCAGCAATGTGTTTGGGCTGGTTGCAAGATCCAAAATCCATTGTGAAAATAACGAACCCCCTGAAGCGATCCGCGCTTTGTACAGGCGTGCGGCGAGAGCGCATCCAACGGATCGATAAATCCGGAGTCTTGTGTCCTGCATAAGAGCGTAAATGAGGGCTTTTGAATGTGCGTTGTGAAGCGGAACCCATATATTGATCGAACACATGCTTCATGACGGTGGACCGCCTCATAAGACTCTATACCAAGATGCGGCATATAAGCTCAGCCGCTCAAGGCATACTCGACGCGGCGTTTTTTTCAGGACTATTATGAGCGCCCATACAGCATCCAGATAATGCATGCCTGTTCATCACAGCATACTGATTGCATCACATCGCCCAAACCGGGCTTGCGTCAGAGAATCAGAGCTCAGTTGATGAACGTGTACCTGGCAACAGCGAGCTGTCGATGGGGGCGTTGCAAGTTGTTGAGAGTCCGAAGCTGGCGGGCAAAGCTCGCAGGCAATTTGTTATTGCGCCTTGCTTGTGCAACAGGGAAAAGCCGCCGCTGCCTGCAAAGTGTGAGTGCCAATTGTCACCCATCACCACAGCCGTGCAGCCGGCGAATTCGCTTGCCCTTGCGGGCGAATAACAGCGCCAACCCCACAGGGTTGCTGAGACTGCGACGCCAACAGCACAGACATCAGCGGCCGGCGAATGAGGTCGGCACTTCAGCAGGAAGTACTGGTGCAACGTCTGGAAAGAAGCACTGAACCAGCCTTGAGTTATCACCAGTGGTCCCCAGGTCGGTCATGGTAAAGATCAAGATAAGCATCGAACCGCCATCGCGTTCGATCCACCGCGCTAGCGCAAGGCGTTTAGACTACTGCATACTCACATTGAAGGGGACAAGGTACGGCAAAACCCGCTTCATCAGTACGAGATAATGCAGCCAGGGGATTTAGCGTGAAACGTTGCCTGCAAGTCACCTAGCGTCGTCGCGCGTGCAGTAAGGAGGCGTTCACCTCTCTGCCAGCGCCCTGGTAGTAAGGCTCACCGTCCACCTGCAGGAAGCCGCAGCCCTGAGGTGACGATACCGGAATCCCGAAGCACGCCGCGGGGCCAACACTCTCAGCGGAAAGGCGTGCGGGACGCCATGTGGCTGCGTTTCTGCATAAACTATCACGGGTGTAGTCATGCACTGCTGCACATTTAAGATGCCTAGCAGGCGAATGCTCAGCCGTACCGATGTAGATGCAAGGCATCAGCTGCATAATGCCATTTCGCAACGGGCGAGCGAGTCTGCGCGAAAACCGCTTGCTCATAGCCGCATTCAAGACCGCAAAACACCTACGGCATCACCGGGCGAAATTGCGCGCTATCCCAACTGCCCGATCCGCAAACTAAACGGTTGTGCGAATAACATTGCGATCAACAGATTGCGACTTCAACAAAGAAGCCGCCCTTGCCTGCCGGACCGACACTTTCAACACAGATAGGCGTACCTTCGGCGTAGAGATTTTTCAGGGAGGACAAGCATAGTGATAGGGCACCACAGCTCGACTAGGTCAGCGCATGAAACCAAAATGAGTCGCTGTCACATTGACGAACTGGTTCGAGCCAAGCGGTCCCGTACACCGATGACTTCAAGGTAAATCGTTAAGGAGAAATACTGACCGCGCACAACAACTGACCGACGTGAAAACGCGACCTACTCGAATACACTGATAGCATGAGGTACTTTTGAGCGTAACCGTCACCTTCAGCAGCCTGTTTCAGTCATTAAAGGGAAGCGAATTTACTGCGATAAAAACAGTTCAGTACAGGTCAGAATTACGTTTCACGATCCCTGATTCCGAGTATGGCGCGTTGTTCATCTGAAGACCTGCCCCCGGTAGCCTCACTGAGTAGGCGGCTCGACAGCTACTGGGATGTTGTGAACATTGCACGCCCTTGGCCATTCATGCGCAATCGAAAGCGCCAATATCACCGCGGAGACCTTGTGACTGAATTCATTCTGCGGCACGCAAAAAGCGGTACGAGGCATTGCATTGCAACCGATATTCCACTCAGGTTCCATGACCACCAGCGCCCGACCGCGACACGCCAGCGATTGCTATGGAACTCCTCGGTGCGAAAGCGTTCAGTTGCTGGCATGCTGGCCAGTGCTTTGTTTGCTCCCGTGCCGCGCGACCGCGATATTGACGAAACGTATCGGTGCTGAGCTCCAGTGCTTCAACACCCAACCCAGCGCCATAGCATCGATTGGACAAGCGGTGCGTGAGTCAGACACCATTGTCTTCGTGTCATCAGCACTGAAGAACACACACACTTTTTCGTATAGAAGATGCTCATTTCCAGCTGTGCCGCGTCGAACAATACCTGGTACAGTGCCACGGTTCAAAGGGTGAAGTCGTGCGCTAATCATCGTACCGAGCAGAGCATTCGCCCTGACGGGATCATCGGTGCATCTCGCCTTGGTCAGTTAGGCAGCGCCGTAGCTCCGGACACGTGGTCGGGTAAACGCGTTGAAATGTACATGATGCGCCGCCAATTTGCGAACACCCCGATTGACTGCTGGCGTAGCATCTGCGATAGTCCGTCCTGTCGGAATGCAGAAGACTGACAGCATCCAGGCACAAATCCTGGCAAAGCCATATAGGACGTGGATAACCGAAACTTGGCCGCTCGATAACGAAAGGTCTGCGCGATCGCGTCTTGCCTGGTAGGGTGACCAAATTGATCGACGGCAGAATTCGTGCACTGTAATCGCAGCACGTAGCGCGGCAATTGACCTCCACATGATCGCCGCAAGGGCTCGATAGTCGAATCGAAGCTTGCCCATCTGCACAGTTTAATTCGCAAAAAGAACCGTTGACATCCAACAACTCGCGGCGTGAAGGTGCGCTGCACACCAGCGCGAATCGAGATACCGTGCTTTAAGACGAATGCGCGCTGCACGAAACCCGTTGCCCGCAAGGCATCCTGCAAGTCTAGGCCAGTTGTATGTCCTGCCTGACACCGAGGCACCACTGAATAGACGAAAAGCGCGCGTTTTTTCCTGCAAGCGTCTGGGTCGTAGGTCGTCTGAATGTGGCGGATATGGTCTGGTCTGGTAGTGTAGCTGCGGTAGAGTTCCATCGCGGTGCCGCAAGAGCAGATCGCAGCGAAGAATACCGCAGTAAAGGCCATGCTTTGGGAGACGAATATTTTTGCAAAGCGTGTGTGGTTTGAACAGAGTGCATGGCATGTCCCATACGCAAGGCCAGCGTTATTGAACGCGACGCGCATAGCCGTAGTTCGATCAAATCATTATGTAGGCACACCAACGCGTTCTGTCAGCGTAAATGGTTCAAGGAAGAGCGGAGGGCTGGGGGGTGGCATCGAAGCCAGGCAACACGATTTGGTTTCCGCCAGGAAAAGTAAGCGCGGGCGCGCCAGACTAGAGCCACCAGCAGCAGACAAAGAAAAGCTGCTCAGGGCAGAGCTATCAAAGGAGTGAAAGCGAATAATCGAAACTGGCGGAACGCGGGAGCACGTGCATGACCAGCAAATCATCGAAAGCGGGCTGTGTAATTCACAGAACAGGAATGCCCAGTGAGCTCATGCCGGAATCTAGTGACCATGGCTGCAATTGCAAAAGGAAACGCACTGGAGCATAACGAGAATACAGATCAGGGAATATGCGCGCGCGGGATCGGTTCTTGTCCATCGCGAAAGTATAGCATGCGCGTTTTATGGGGCGCCTCATTGCAGTGCCATTTCGCAGAGCAAAAATAAACTCTGCAGGCGGAACGCTCACAAGGTTTTTTATAGATAACGTAAGGCCTGTATTAACCAAGCCACGCGAGACGCTGGTACCTCGGCATGGGTCATTTGTCGAGGAAACACCGTCGCATCAAATACTGTTTAGTCGCTTTGCTTGCGCGCGGCGCGGCGCTGGGCTTACCTGAAAGACGCTGGCTGGGTTAAATGGCTTGGTGCGGCGGTTTTCATTGGCGGATTTTACCATGCTAACTTAATGAGTATGCAAGTCGCCTTCGCTACTCACAGCCAAATGTGAACATTGTTAGTGAGTACATCGGTAGAATTCTTCAATTCATTTTATTAGTTGATGTCCTACGGCTCTTATAGATAATCAATCACGATCCCATCAGTACTATGACAACGCACTGCGCAAACTGTTGCAAGCAAGAGTAGGCCTAGAGGAGGTAGAGGATAATAGTATAGCTGTCAGGGGCGTTTAAATCAGGCTAACAATCGATCACCCTGCGTGGTCAGCTGAACGGCGGCTCGATAACAGCGATGAAAAAGTGCGGCTCACATCGGCTATCAACCCCGAATTGCTGCGTCATGCATAAACAGCTTTTGCAAAGACAATGCAGCTGGATCTAGTGGGCAGATGTCAGGATATGGTCCTGATTCGTACACAGACACAGATGGTTCCGGTAACTCGGATGCTTCCAGCCATTCATTGCATCTCGTGGGCTCCCGCGGGCAGTAATTTATACCGAGCTCCCTCGACTCTGCGAAGCGACATCTGCGATAAACGTTTTTCATATACCGTCGTAGTGGAGAACGAACTGTTTTGCGTCATATGTCGCTGTCGCCCAGGCAGCTACCAGCCAGCACGGTCCAAAGCGAATCAAATCCAGGTAATGACATGTCATAAGAGCGCCATGGCTGCCTCTGCGGATAACTAGAATCCGCGGGTTTAACTCAGTTTGGTCTGCGACAGCTGCACGTGAAGGAACAAGGTATACGGCGACGGTGCGACCCATGATGAACGCGCTGATAGTCGCCGCAGCTGAGCATCACCTCAGCCTTGTGGTATGTTGCCAGTTGCGGACACGCTGCCACAGCGTAGCCTTGCAGCTCAGAGCGCGTGTCAACATGGTTGAGATGTATCAAACGCAGGGGGCGGTGGCGCAACTGAGTAAAATCTCGCATCCGAGATGGCCCGATTTGCGCGCGCGCAGCGGGCTGATCAACAGGTGCAAGACCATCCAGCAGCCCAACCCTAAAAAAAAACCGAAGGAGCGCGCGGGATGATACATCGGGGCTATTTTGCAGGGTTCAGATCACGGACACACATCCGTGGCTTTCCACAGGCATCATAACGTTTGCCAGCACGTCTGACTGAGTCAATGGGCTGTGTCGGGTCAGTCGTCGCGGGTAAAGCATCTTCAGCACTCAATTTCAAATACCAGTTCGAAAATGCGGTTGTATGCGGGCAACTGCTCGCGCGTAACCGCAATGCGCCGGCACAAACAGCTTG